>Ga0302320_10001187_pt1 | contig 62495 bp, 57 predicted proteins | sample Bog_T0_3_FD_202130 | JGI IMG/M metagenome (GOLD analysis project Ga0302320, IMG submission 202130) | Peat permafrost microbial communities from Stordalen Mire near Abisko, Sweden - Bog_T0_3 | ecosystem: Environmental > Terrestrial > Soil > Wetlands > Peat | place: Sweden: Abisko, Stordalen Mire...
AGCGGCGTTTTGCGGATGCTCGCCGTCGCGATGCCGTCCTTCGTCAGGAGTTGCACGAGATGCTGGCCCGGATCGTCCTGGCCAACGACGCCCGCGAGCGCCGTTTGCGCCCCGAGGCTGGCCAGGTTGCGCGCCACGTTGGCCGCTCCGCCCGGATAGGCCGCCCGCCGCTGGATGTCGACCACCGGCACGGGCGCTTCGGGCGAAATGCGGGTGACTTTGCCCCAAAGAAACTCGTCGAGCATCAGGTCGCCGATGACCAGAATTTTCCTGCGTGGGAACGTGTCGAGGATTTCCCCAAGTCGCGCAGATGTGAAGTGCATGGAGAAGTAAATAAGAACCACGGCCAAAGTCCAAGCTCAATTATGGAATTCGTCGTGATCTTCTTTTGAATCACTTGCTTTTGAGTCGTGAATACGTTGTCCTTAGCCATGCCTCAAAAGCCTCTGCTGCTCGCGGACGAATGGCTGCTCGGCGTCGTGCAGGACATCGACCTGCCTGTGGCACTCGTGAGCATGCAGGAGCATCTGGTGCCCCGCCATACGCTGCCGCCCGTTGTGGAGGTGCTCGACCGTAAGCAGGCCCTGGCCGGTTTGCAAGAGGGCCGTTTTTCCCGCTTGCTGATGAGCCCGCGTCGCGGCCCGTTTTGGGACAAGCAGCGGCCCTTCGTGTCGCGCGTGTGGGAAATGCGCAAAAAAATCGGCGACGAGTCGCTCCTGCGCCAGTACGCCATTCCCAAGGCCGCGCTGGCCTGCGGCGTGCCGATGACGGTTGTCGATTTCTCCGACACATTCCACATCGCCGAGTGGGACCACCCGTTGTTGCAAGCGGCGGAAACGTACTGGTTCCGGGAAATGCCGATCCATCCCTATCACTTGCTGCTCAATACCTCGCGGCGATTCCGGCGCTATTCCAACATCAGCAAAAACCCGCTCATGCGGGAGATGCACAAGGTGCAGCCGATTTCCCTGGGCTTGTCCGATGCCAGGCAAAAATTCGTCAAGGCCGCCGCCAAACGCCACGACATCTTTTTTTCCGGCGCTGATACCGGCCCCGCGCGCGTGCAAGCCCGCCAGATTTTGCAACGACTCAAGGCCGGTGGCGAATTCCAGATTTATCTGCCCGAGACGACTTTGTCGCAGGAGGATTTCTATCAGGCGTGCGCCGAGTCGCATGTCGTCGTCTCTCCCTCCGGCTGGGGATGGGATTGCTATCGGCATTACGAAGCGGGCCTCTGCGCGAGCGTGCCGGTGATGAATTACCCCACGATTCGCCGGTACCGTCCTTTCATCGATGGCGAGCACGGCTTCTACTACGACCTGGAGGGTGACGGATTGGAACGGTGCCTGCGGAAAATCCTGTCGGACAAAACACGGCTGGTCGAGATGGGGCAAAGGGCGCGCGCGCATGTGCTCGAATATCATCTCTTCTCAAAACTCCTGCGGCTGGTGCTGAAGGAAACGGCTTAAAAATCGTGCGGCATCATTGCGAGCGGATTGACCTGCGCGCGGTTTCCAGACACCCTCTGCAGAATGCGAATACTGGAGATCGGCGGAGGCCCTTTTGTCTCAAGCTACGCTCCGGCCATCTCCGATTTTTACTGCACGTTCCACGGTTGCGATCCGGCCGTGGCCCTGACCCGCAGGCGCATTCTTGCATTGAGAAAGCGACTGAGGGCCGGCGAATACGATTTGGTCGTCTACCATATCACAGCCAAGGCCACGGCCCCGTGGCATCGGGGCTATGTCAGCTTGGGCGCGCTGGGCGGCACGGTCGCGGCGAGCTTGCTGAAATTCCAGAAGATCGCCTGGCACTATTTTCATTGGGTGCTGCGCGATTGCGCCACGCCGCTGATCGTCATTGATACACAGGACGCGCCGCGCCTCACCGTTTCGGAATCCTATTGGCTCGACCGCTCGCAATTCTGGTTCATGCGCGAATTGCCGCCGAATCACATGAACCTTTTCCTGGGTATGACCCGGCGCTGCGGCGATGTGGTTAACATCCAGCGAAACCCGCTCCTGCGGCGAAACTTCGCGAAGATCGAGCCGTTCAGCCTCGGCTATTTCGCGGAGGAAATGCGCGACCTGAAACGGGTCGAGCCAGCGGGGAAAATCCACGACGTGTTTTACGCCGGCAAGAGCCACACGTCGTCCGTGCGCGAGCGGGGCCTGGAAGAACTCAGGGCGCTGAAGGCGGCAGGCGTGCGCGTTTATATTCCGGAGACGCGGCTTTCCCGCGCTGATTTTTATCAGGCCTGCGGGCAGTCATGGCTGGTCTGGTCGCCGGAGGGGCAGGGCTGGGATTGCTACCGGCATTACGAAGCGCTGATGAGCTACTCCGTGCCGGTCATGAACTACCCGACGATTGAGAAGCTGGCGCCGCTCCTCGACGGCGAACACTGCTTTTATTACCGGCCCGAAGCGGGCGGCTTGACCGAAGTCGTCCAGCGCGCATTGAAGGACAAGTCAGCGCTCGCGCGCATCGCCGAACAGGGCCGCGCGCACGCTCTCCAGCATCACGCGCGGAGCCAGCTCACCCGGCACGTCCTCGCCAAAGCCGGGATGCTCGCCCAAGCCGAGCCGCATTTGACAGAGGGGTAAACCTGGAGGGTCTGGCTTTGTAGGGAAATAGCCACGGCACCGTGCCTCTTTAGAAGCGCATCGCGACGATCAGGGAAGTCGCCGGATTTGCGATCTGAGATGAAAAAAATAAGCGAATCAGCCGAATCAGGCGAATGGAGCGAATCAGCCGAATGGGATTCGCTTAAGGGGGGTTCTTGGTTGATTTGCAAAAAAATGAGATGAAATCGGCTGTCATACCACCATCCTATCAGGAATTCGGTCAGGGCGTTAGCCTTGCAAAGCCTAAAACGCTTAAAATCTTTTTTCCCTCTGAAAAAAAATGCGAGCCTCCCAGCCTTGGAGGGTCAGACTCCGGCCTGACCCATTTCAGAGGGTTTCGCACGGAGGACTGCAGAGGGCCGAGGAGATGGTAGCCGTCACCGACACACGTATGTGCCGGGCGACGGTGCAGTTGTAGTGGCGGTCTATGACCGTCGCCGGTTTGTATCCTCTTTGAGTTGAAAAGCCATAAATAAGCTGACTTAAGTCAAACGGCCCGTTATTAAAACTGCATGGATGAGTTTTTCTACGCCGCCATTGGATCGTTTTTATTAGGATCACTTTTTCTGTATTTATCGAAAGCCGCAAAGGAAACCAAAGGCGCGGAAAGCCGTGTTGGTGATAAGCAACCGAAATATCTGCGAAAAAGCGCCTTAGCACTTATAGCGATGGACTTTTTGTGTTTATTTGTAGCCTTGCTTGGCCATTTCTTCGGGAGACAGAACTGATCCTTCGACAAGCTCAGGATGACAGAATCGTTATTACAAACTCAGCTTCCTCACCAAAATCTCGCCGACGAGCTGCGGGTTCGCGGTGCCTTTGCTCAGCTTCATCACCTGGCCCTTGAGCGCGTTGACGGCGTTCTGCTTGCCCGCCTTGAAATCGGCGACGCTCTTCGGGTTGGCCGCGATGGCCTGGTCACAAAACGCCTCGAGTGCGCCCACGTCGCTGACCTGCGCCAGCCCCAGTTCCTTCACCAGCGCGGCGGGCGATTTGCCCTCGGCGATCATCTTGAGGAAAACTTCCTTGGCCTGCTTGCTGTTGATCTGGCCCGAGGCGGATAGCTCGGCCAGCTCGGCGAAGAATTCCGGCGCAACTTTGGGCAGCGTCTCTTCGCTCGTCGTTGTGGCGAGGAAATCGTTGAGTAAAAAGTTGGCGACGGCCGCGCCGTTGGACGCCTTGGGCGCTGCGGCTTTCTCGAAATAATCGGCCAGCGCAGCGTCCGACGCGAGCACTCCCGCCTGGTAGGCGCTGACGCCGAATTTTTCCACGAGCCGCACTTTTTTCGCCTTCGGCAATTCGGGCATGCGCGCCGTCGCCGCCTCGTAAAGGCCGTGATCGGTCCGCACCGGCTGGATGTCGGGATCGGGGAAGTAACGGTAATCGTGCGCCTTTTCCTTCGTGCGCATCAGCGTCGTCTCGCCCTTGTCGTCGTCCCAACGGCGCGTCTGCTGCTCAATCGTACCGCCCGAAGTGACCACGTTGATCTGCCGCGCGATTTCGTATTTCAGCGAGCGCCGCACGCCGCTGATGCTGTTGAGATTCTTCAGCTCGCATTTCGTGCCGAATTCCTTTTGCCCGCGCGGGCGCACGGAGACGTTCACGTCGCAGCGCATCTGGCCCTTTTCCATATCGGCATCGCTCACGCCGCCGTAGATCAGGATTTGCTTGAGCGCCGAGAGATACGCGAAGGCCTCCTCCGGCGACGAGATGTCGGCCTCGCTCACGATTTCCATCAGCGGCGTGCCGGCGCGGTTGAAGTCGATGCCGCTGGTTTCGTCGAAGTGGAATGATTTCGCCACGTCCTCCTCGAGGTGAATGCGCACGAGCCGGATTGGCTTGTCGGCGACCGTGGCCGGGTCCTTCTGCGCGTCCTTCGGATAGGCGAGCAGGTCGAGCGTGACCGCGCCGCCGACGCAAAGCGGCTCATCGTACTGCGAAATCTGGTAGTTCTTCGGCATGTCCGGGTAGAAATAATTCTTCCGGTCGAACTTGCAGCGCGTGGCGATCCGGCAGCCGAGCATTTCGCCGGTGAGGAGGGTCTTGACGATGGCCTCCTCGTTCGGCACGGGCAGCACGCCGGGCATGCCGAGGCAGACGGGGCACACATGCGAGTTGGACGGTCCGCCGAATTCGTTTTTGCAGCCGCAGAACATTTTCGTGTTCGTCTTGAGCTGGCAGTGGACTTCAAGGCCGATGACGGCTTCGTAATCGGCGGCGGTGAGAGATGTAGTCATAGGGCGATTCTTTAATATGTCAGAGCCTAGTTTATCGGATGCTTCGACGCTCTGATCAAGATAACCTTTTCTTTTGAGTCCTGCGGCTAATTGTTTGAGATCGTTGATGGATTCTAACGAAAGACGGTCTCCTAATTCAGGAAACCGCGAAATTGCCTCGAGCGTGCAGAGAGCGAGGTGCCTTGATGCATTGAAAAGCGCGAGGCAGACGACGCCCGCAATAAAATTTTCATGTTCTTCGGGATCGTCATAAAAAGAAACAATAAATGCTGACGAATGCACCGCCACATTGCCTAAATCGTAGTAGTGCTTTCTTTCGTACGGATCGAGGCGCTTATCCAAGACCCTATCCCAATCCGACCTTATCACATCCTCTTTTGTTTCACCCGAAAGTACCGTCGTTTTAGTCTTGGAGTCTAGGTTAACAAAAGCGGCCCAATTCTCCACTCCTGCGGCCAGCAATTCAGTTTTTCGTTTGTCGATTAGCTTTTGAATACGCGCAAGGCTTTCCTGGCGTTCTTGGTCGTTAGCACCATCAGGTGCGATTGTGAGATGGAGTTTCTTGTGTTTGACTGCTCCGACCAATGAAAAGTATAAAGTTCTGAGTTTGAGCTCAGATTCCTGATCCGGAGATAGCACAAGATAATTGAGTTTATCTGACAGTTCGATCAGTACTCTTGAAAGCGCGAGAATCGATTGCGAATTCTCGCTAATCGCATTTAGCTCAACCTTGGAGGCTATTTTTGTAAGCCTATTCAACGACTGTGCCACGCTCATCAGTCGCCTCTGTAGCCGACCCGTGGCCTTGTGACGAAATGATGAGCGTAGCTCTGCTCCATCTATTACCGTCGGGAAAACAACATCCAAAGTAGCGTCGAATATCTTCGCATATCTTACTAGCTCAGCGTGGAGTTCATCCAGCGTGCTTACCTGCTTTGAATCGCCGTTTGTCTTCAAATCGTCGGTTTCTCCTTATGCCACGGCGTGGCCACCGACCAAAATGCCCGTGAACCCGGCGGCGACGAGCCGATCAAGAGCCTCCTGGACGAAGGATAATTCAAATTTCTTCATCTTCCCAGTCGGACTTATCACTCAGGGCGAGTTGCTTGGAATCGATCTCCCAAACCCAAGCGGGAAGGATTGCTTCCATCCGTTCCTGCTCGGCGAGGATTTCCTCGGGCACGCCCATACCCGCGAAAACTTCGCGCACCGGGCGGGGCTTGTTGGCCGGAATCTGGGAAGGCGGATTCATGACACCACTAATTTAACCGAAACGAGGGCAAAGAGCAATTCCGGCGACGGTGAGGGGTGCGGTGGCTGTCATGGGGGGAATTTTGACGGAATTAACGGAAGGGAGATTTTCTGATCGTTCGCTAGTCGCTATAGCGAAAACTGGAGTGCGACGCCTTCACTCGCGGAAGTATGTTCAAGTACCCAAGCATCACCGCAAACTTCCACGTCTTGTGGCTTGTACATTACCCCGCTCGAAGATATTCCGGTGCTACCCACCCAGGATTGGTAACAATCTAAACCGTTCGGTTCAAATAGTTAGAGATCCTTCGACAAGCTCAGGATGACAGGTCTTTTATAGAGCAGGTTTCTCCTTATGCCACGGCGTGGCCTGCTCGTAGGCGTGGGCGACGCGCAGCATGGTTTCCTCGCCCCATTTCGGGCCGATGATCTGCAAGCCGATGGGCAGTTTGTTCGAGGTGAATCCGCATGGAATTGAGACGCCGCAGATGCCCGCCAGGTTCACCGCGATGGTGAAAATGTCGGCGAGATACATCTGGAGCGGGTCCTGCGTCCGCTCGCCGATCTTGAACGCGGCGGTCGGTGAAGTCGGCGTGAGCAGCGCGTCGCATTTCTCGAACGCGAGCCGAAAATCCTCCGCGATCATGTGCCGCACTTTCTGCGCGCGATTGTAATAGGCGTCGTAGTAGCCGGAGCTCAGCACATAGGTGCCGAGAATGATCCGCCGCTTCACCTCCGCGCCAAAACCCTCCGCGCGCGTGCGGCCATACATGTCGAGGATGTCCTTCGGCTTGTCGGCGCGCTTGCCGTACCGGACGCCGTCGAACCTCGCGAGATTCGCCGAGCACTCCGCCGTCGCGATGATGTAATAGACCGCGACCGCGTAGGACGTGTGCGGCAGCGAGACTTCGACGATCTCCGCGCCTTGGCTCTTGTATTCGTCGATGGCCGCGCGCACCGCTTTCTCGACTTCGGGATCAATCCCCTCGATAAAATATTCCTTCGGCACGCCGAGTCGCAGCCCCTTCACGCCCCGATGCAGCGACTGCGTATATTTCGGCACGGGCCGGTTGATGCTCGTATTGTCGCGCGGATCGTAGCCCGCGATGACTTCGAGCATCAGCGCCGCTTCCTCCGTCGTCTTGGTGAAGACGCCAATTTGATCGAGGCTTGACGCGAACGCGACGAGGCCGTAGCGCGAGACGCGGCCATAGGTCGGCTTGATGCCGACGCAACTGCACAGCGCCGCGGGCTGGCGGATCGAGCCGCCGGTGTCGGTGCCCAGCGCCGCGAACGCTTCGTGTCCCGCAACCGCCGCAGCCGAGCCGCCGCTGCTGCCGCCCGGAATGCGATCGAGGTCCCACGGATTGCGCGTCACGCCCCACGACGAATTTTCCGTCGAGGAACCCATGGCGAACTCATCCATGTTCGTGCGGCCAAAAAGGACCGCGCCCGCCGCGCGCAGCTTGGTGATGACCGTGGCGTCGTACGGCGCGACGTAGCCCTTCAGGATTTTCGACGCGCAGGTGCATGGATCGCCCTTCACGTTGATCACGTCCTTGATCGCGATGGGCACGCCGCCCAGCGGCAACGAAGTGTCCGCGACGTCCGCCGCCGCGCGCGCTTTTTCCACATCGAGATGAAGGTAGGCTTTCAGCTTCGGGTCGACGGCTGCGACGCGGATGGCGAGTTGATCGACGACTTCGCGCGATTTCACCGCGCCGGTCGAGAGTTTCTGCCGGAGTTCAGGGATGGTCAGGCTGGTCATGGTGCTACTCGATAATTCTGGGTACGACGAAAAGGTTGTTGTCCTGCGCGGGCGCGTTGGCGAGCGCCTCGGCGGCGGACAGGCTGGGCCGCACCTCGTCGGCGCGGAGGCGGTTTTTCAGGTCCGCTTCGCCAAGGAGCGAGACCTGCGAGACATCGACTTCGGCGAGCTTGCTGACGTAGCCAAGCACATCGCCCAGTTGCTTTTGGAACGTTGCGATTTCCTCGGGCGAGAGGCGGAGCCGCGCGAGGTCGGCGACGTAGGTGACATCGATGCTGGAAGTGGAGTCGGCCATAGGGCGTAAATGCTCATCCCTTCGATGAAAAGGGACAAGCGTTTTTTCTTTGCCGCCTCAGCGACATCCAAAAATCTTTTCGTGCACGGGACGTCTTATGGTATCCTTCGCGGATGATTGCGAATTCTTCCCAGCCGGAGCGTCATGCGTCCGGAATATCGTCCCTGTTACTGGCGTTTTTGGTTTTGACCGCCTGCTTCCTCGGCGGATGCGCGACAACCTCGAACTTCAGCAGCGGAACCTACCACGTCAATGCCTACGCGCCGACTTCGCCCGGCAATGTCCAGGTCCTCGTTTCGCTGAAAGCGGAAATGGTCTATGTGATGGAGGGGGATCGCCCGCTCCTGGTCACGCCGGTCAGCGTCGGCACGTCGGATCACCCCACCCCTACCGGACACTTCGCGGTCACTGCGAAGGATCCGACCAAGCGCTCGGGTGAATATGGCTTCTGGGTGAGCGGTAGCAATATTTACCCCGGCGCTGCGGGATCGCCTCCCGGAGCCGGCTACAGTTATGTTGGCTACCCAATGGCGAACTGGGTTGAGTTCGCGCCCGGTTTCGGTTTCCACGAAGGCTATGTCTGGCCTGTTCCCCGGTCCCACGGCTGCCTGCGCATTCATAGAAACGCCTCGGTCAAATTCTTCAAGCTGGTGCAGATCGGAACGCCGGTCACAATCGCCCACAGCCTTCCCGAGGACGACACCATTGGACGCAGTGTGCTGCATCCCTCTGACTACAAAGACCCCGATCCGCCCGCCTCCATCATGATCAGCCCTGAGTATTTCAGCCAGCCGCGCGACTCGGAGCTTCTGTCGGCACCTGCGCAGACCAGCGGGAATTAAGGTAGCCGGGTAGGCGTCACTGACACGTGAGCGGGCCGGGCGACGGGACAAAAAATCCCGCGCTCCGAGATCGCGGGCTACCAAACTTACCGTCGCCTCGTGGGGCCTTACGCACGCTTACTCCGAATCCGGTGGTTCGATATCTTCGATCTCCGCCGTCTTCGCCTTGCGGTGCTCGACGATGCGCGCGATCCAGATGCACGATTCGTAAAGGACATACATCGGCACCGCGAGAACCGAGAGCGAGAAGAGGTCCGTCGACGGAATGATGCAGCACGAGGCGATGAAAATCGCGAACGCGGCGTGTCGGCGCTTGCTCGCCAGTTGCTCGGCGGAGACGAAACCGAGGAGATTCAGCACGAGAATGATCAGCGGCAATTCAAAGGCCAGACCGAAGCCCATCAACATTTGCACTTCGAAATCGATCAGGCCCTTGGCCGTCCATGTGGCGTCAAAGCCGAGATATTGACTGTAAGCAAAAAAGAATTTAAGCGTGTTTTTGAGGACGAGGGTGTAGCAGAAACCAGCACCCACAAGAAAGAGCGCCGCGCCCGCCGCGAAGAGCGGGGTAAGGAAGCGCTTTTCACGCGGCGTGAGCGCGGGCAGAAGAAACTGGCCGATGAAATAGAGCAGCAGCGGCAGGGAGACAATCACTCCGCCAAAAAGGCTGATTTCCATGTGGATCGAAAAGGGATCGACCACGCCGAAGTTAAAGAGTTCCTTGGGATTATGCCCCGTCTGGATGTAAGGAACGTAGAGGGCGTCGAGTATATATTTTGCGCCGAAAGCGCAGACGATCACGCCCACCGCCAGGGCGCACGCGCAGCGGATGATGGTCCAGCGAAGGTCTTCCAGGTGAGCGAGAAACGGTTTGGTCTCCAGCCCCGGGCGGACATCGTCGTCATCCGGCAGGGGATCTTGAGGCATGGCGTTCAATTTGTCAGACCGCGCCGGAATAGGCAATACATGGGTAGTGTCTTAATCTTGAAATTAAGACTCCTTCCCTCATGAAGGCAGGTTGAATATCGAGGATGCAGGTGATAGGCTTGTTGCTTCCCGTGAAACAAAAACCGCGTTCTCCCTCGACGAAAAGCTTTTTTTTGGTCGCCGGACCGTGCGTGCTCGAATCCGAGGCGCTCGCCGTCTCCATCGCGAAGCACCTGGTTGGGCTCACCGCGGAGCTCGGCATCCCGCTCGTCTTCAAGGCGTCGTTTGACAAGGCCAACCGGACCAGCGGCGAGTCGTTTCGCGGCCCCGGCATGGCGCGGGGACTGAAAATTCTTGCGGGAATCAAAAAGCGTTTCGGCTGTCCGGTCCTCACCGACATTCACGACGCGGCGCAGGTCAAAGCCGCCGCACGGGCCGTCGACATCCTCCAAATCCCCGCCTTCCTTTGCCGCCAGACCGACCTGCTCCTCGCCGCGGCGCGCAGCGGACGCGCGGTCAACGTCAAGAAGGGCCAATTCCTTGCGCCCGAGGACGTGAACAACATCGCCGCGAAACTCCGTGCCGGAGGCTGCAAGGATTACTACATCACGGAGCGCGGCACGACTTTCGGCTATCACAATCTCGTCGTCGACATGCGCGGGCTTGCGCTCATGCGCCAGGCGGGACACCGCGTTATTTTCGACGCCACCCATTCCGTGCAGCAGCCCGGCGGCATGGGCACCAGCACCGGCGGCGACCGCGCCATGGCGCCCGTGCTGGCCCGCGCGGCGGTCGCGGTCGGTATCGACGGCCTTTTTATTGAAACGCATCCGCACCCCGACCGCTCGCCCTCCGATGGACCGAACATGATTCCGCTTGCGCAAATGGAGGGCCTGCTGCGAACGTTAAAGACGATACATGAGGCTGCTCATACTTAGTCTTGGGACCTGCATCCTGGTTCTTGGCGTCACCGCCTGGGCCCAAAACGCGGGCGAGAGTGAAAGCGGGCCCCAGTTGCCCGTCGGCCAGACCAACAAACAATTTGAATTTCCCGACTACGAGAACGGCAAGCTGAAAGCGACATTTTATGCCGCCGAAGCCACCGGCATCACCCTCAACCGCGCTGAAGCCAAGGACGTGAAAATTGAAGTTTATGACAACGGGGCCGTGACAACAACAATCACCTCGCCCGACGCGGATCTCTACGTGCACGAAAAAAAGATGCGCACGAAAAATACCGTGCAAATTGATCGCGACGACATGAAGGCCACCTCGCAAGATTGTGATTTCGACCTGAACACCAAGAAATACATTTTGCGAACCAACGTGAAAGTCCTCCTCAAACATTTTAATATCAGCACGACTCCCGGTAGCGGCCCGGCGACGACACCCGCCTCTCCTGTTGCGCATGCCAGCGCACCCGCCCCCGCCGCCCCAGCCCCTCCCCATCCCACGCGAAACAACGATTCCCTTCTCGACTCGCCCGGCTCTTACTCCAATACCAATTCCGATTCCGCGCCAATCCCCCCATCGAGCTACAACATCAAATGAAATCCTCACCTCTTGCCGCCTTTCTTTGCGTTGCCCTGCTCACGGCCTGGACATGTCTATCGCCAGCCCAAACAACGGACACCGACGCCGAAGCGACGCCCCCGCCCGGCAGCACGGTAATCACCTCGGACGAATTACACTCCGATCAAAACACCCATATCTCGATCTTCACCGGCAATGTGGTGGTGGTGGGTAACCAATTCCGGATGACCTGCCAGGAAATGACGGTCTACTTCACGAATGACAACAAGGTCGACCACATTGTGGCGACGGGCGATGTCGTCATCACGCAGCCCGACCGGGTCACCCACTGCGGCCATGCCGAATATTTTCACGATGACGACAAATTTGTCCTCACCGATCAGCCGGTGATCCTGGATCACAAGGATGAGCTTCACGGCACAAAAATCATCATTTACCGGACCACGCAAAAAATTGAAACCGAGGGAGGCCGCTCGACGGTCGTCCTCGGCCCCGGCAGCATGGGAACTTCCCAAACAACCCCCACTGGCAATAAATGAGGCATGAAGCACCGGCTGCCGGGCCCCAAGACGTTGAAAAAAAATCCTGATCAGTCCGGCATGGACCAACCGGAATCGCCTCTAGACGCCCCCCAACCCCTTCCCGAAATACACCCACCCGTGAGCGAAAACAGCGCAAACCCCGAGTCCGCCGAAAAACCGCCCGATTCATCCGGACAACATTTCGTGGAAACTGAAGACTCTCCGGCCAGGAAGCTGCCGCCGCCCCTCCCCCCTACTGAAGTCGCCACCAGCTCAATGTCGGCGCCGGGCACTCCACACGATCCGTTCCTGATCCAGACCCGCGGCCTCGTCAAACAATACGGGGGACGCCGCGTCGTCAACGGCGTCGACATTTACGTCCGCCCCGGCGAGGTGGTCGGCTTGCTCGGCAAAAACGGCGCGGGCAAAACCACCACGTTTTACATGATCGTCGGCCTCCTCACGCCCACCGAGGGCCAGGTCTTTATGGGCGACGAGGACGTCACGCACATGCCGATGTATCGCCGAGCGCGCCGGGGCATCGGCTACCTTCCGCAGGAAGAATCGATCTTCCGCAAATTGACGGTCGAGGAAAACCTGCTCGCGATTCTCGAAACGCTCCCCATGACCGAAGACGAACGCGACGCCCGCTGCGACGAGCTGCTCAGGGATTTCGGTCTCGAACACGTGCGGGAAAACGTGGCCATCACGCTTTCCGGCGGTGAAAAACGCCGCGTCACCATCGCGCGCGCGCTGGTCACCTCGCCCACTCTGCTCCTGCTCGATGAACCGTTCAGCGGCGTCGATCCGATGGCCGTCCACGACATCCAGGAAATCATTCTCCACCTGAGGGAGCGCGGACTCGGCGTGCTCATCACCGATCACAACGTGCGCGAAACGCTCTCCGTGGTCGACCGCGCCTACATCATCGACGAAGGCCGCGTCCTCTCCGAAGGCTCGCGCGAATTTCTCCTCAATGACCCCATCGCGCGGGAAATTTACCTCGGCCACCGGTTCAGCATGTAGTTAAAAAGCGGTGTCATCCTGAGCAAGCCGGGCCAAAACCTCCGACTTTTTAATCGACCGAACCTGAACGCCTTTCCACCTGGCCTTGAAGAGGCCAGCGATCTGCTTTTTTTTGATGATCGTTACCTCTGCCTGACCCGCCACGGTTTCCAAGTAGAGGTCGACGCCGGCGTTCAGGGAGGTTCGATTCGTGCGCGGGTCGGTCCTTTCCAGGTCGCGCCTAAATTCGGCCGGTTTGCGCCGGGCTTCGGAGAGGTTATCGGCCTTGAGGCTTTGTTTGAATTGCTTGCCCTTGAGCTTAACTAAGGCAAAGTAGGTTTCGGAGGCGGGGTTTCGATAGAGACACTCCCCGGCCTATTCGAAAATTGTATACGAACACATTTTTGCCTTTTGCCTAGGAGTAAAGAACGCGATAAAATGGCCGGGGTACAATGGGCAAAAAGCCTGCAAACAGAAAATCATAACTCGTTTATTCACAGCATCCTGCGGAGTTAGCTTAGCGGTAGAGCAGGTCCTTTACACGCCAATCGAGCGATTTTTTCCCATTTTCGCTCATGGATTACTCACGCGCTCAAAATGCCGTTTTCAGAGGTAAATTAAACAAGGCCTCAAGTCCTCACGTTCTCTTTCAGAATCCCACCTGAACACCCAAAGGTTACCAAAACAGGTTACTACTTTTCCGGCTTCGGAAAAAGGCTTAAAGCCTCGTTTTCAGAGGTAGAATTATGTGACCATTACTTCCGATGATCGCGAGAAGTGGACAGTTGCCAACTTGGCACAGAGGCAGGACAGCGAACCGAATCGCGCAACCATCGCAAGACGAGCGTAGCGGCGCTCCACGATCACCACCACCGCGCTTTGTTTCCGGCCCCCTCCTTCCTCAGGGCCGGGAACAAGACGCGGCACACCACCTCAGCCGCAGCAAAGCAGCTATCGTGACGCGCAGCAGCGCGGCGCGATGGCTGCGCACCATGACCACGATTATCCCGGATTAAGCCGGATTAGGCTGTATTATCGTGAACGCTGATGCTGTGGCAGCGCGACTGCCAATGGACGATTAAGGATGATGGCGGACGACGATAACGGTGAGCATCGGGTAACGATGACGAACGAAGGGAGATGACAATGAGCAACGATGACTTGTTGTGGCGCTCGGAGGGATAGGCTGACCAGGCGGGACGAGTGTAACTACCACGACAGGTTGACCAAGTACGATGGGCGCGAAATTCCTAGTGCGCTCAACGCGATCCCAAGACCTTGGGGGTTGCGTGTCCTTCGTTTTTATTCCCTGATCCACCATGCCACTTAACTAAGTAGCCCTGAGTTTTCGGGCACTAGATCAAGCCCTGTGTATGGGGACCGTCCTCCGTTGTTCGTGGTGATGCACCATGGTGATCGTTGTTTTTTCGTCTTCATGCCCGACAGCAAGTTCCCACGATCTTCCCACGGTGCCTTACTTTTAAGTGCCCACACCTCCCAAATTGTTCCTACGCTGAGGGAACTTCGTCGCAACTTTGTGGGAGTCAGCTTTTCGTTATCGAGCATCGCTAAGGGGAGATGTCTTCAGCAATTTTTAGCAGTGCATTTTGATTTCGCGCACCGTGACGGACCTATGTTATTTTCAGTTGACCAGCCGTGACCGTTCGAGCATCTCCGGTCTTTGTCCGGGCCGATTCGATCTCCACCATGGACATCACGTTGCCAAGCCCGAATCGGCTCGAATGGCATTCGGGCTTCGTTCGAGCTTCCCGCTTTCAAAGGTCACCCTTTGACCTATTGCGTCTCGTGCGAACTACCTGCCTGCATGCCCTAAGTGCCATGTAATCCTGTTGGCAGGTGTTTCCAGTGGTTGGCACTTCGCTGGATGAGGCGTTGATTTGTGGCAATATCTGCAAACGGATCGGCTCGACGGAACCTGCCTAAAATCGCGGTAGGGACATGTCTGACGGTGCGCTTCCTTCCATCGGCAAGGGAGGCACTGGCCGTAATTCGGGATCGCGCCGACAATCGCAGGTAGTGTCGGCACTACTAAAAATACCAAGGACAAAGCGACAGGCTTTTCGTCGTGTGCAAAGATTACTCCGCGATGAATCAGAAACCCTGTCAAAAATATTTAATCGGCATTTTTCGGCGTATATCGGCATTCGTCGGCGAATATCGGCGTTTATCGGCGTGACCGGATTTGAAAAATTGAGCCTGTGGTATGACTTGGCGTTATGACAAGCAACGATAAATCAAAGGTGAACGAAAGCCCACCGCTTCCCCGGCTCAGCTACAAAATCAACGAAGCCGCCAAAATTCTCGGCGTCTCACCTATCACTATCCGGCGGGCAATCTCGCGCGGACTGCTCAAACCTTGCCGGGCTTTTCGACATCCGCTCATCCCGGCAGAGCAGCTTAGGAAATTGATTTCGCGAGACGAAGGCTAGACATCCTCCGGCGGGGCCACCCGATGCGCAGGATGGCTCAGGAGCGACGATTCCAAGCGCTGGCAGGAAATTGTCCTACTTCTAGACCGTTAGGCCCGCTATGACCGACCTGGCAAAGCTCTCTTTAATTTTCTTTGGAGTGAATGGAGACGTTTGCAAGCCAGCTTGGATTCTTCCAAGTACCGGGCCAGAAAAGGCAGTATGGGCGCGGAATGAACCCGATGCTACGGCTTGATCGAGCAGGCGAGTATCCACCGTTCGAGCATCGGCGTATAAGACAACAGATGGCCTTTGGATGAAGGGATGTTCGCCCCGGTTCAAGACCGTCGTGGTATCGGAATGGGGCCTCTGTGTTGTGATGTTTACCATGATCGCCTCGCGGCTTGCGGGATCAGGTCGCGTGATGAGCACCCAAAGATGCTCCGTTTCTTGCCCCGGTTTGGGGAGCATCCAGCTATCGCCTAAATTGGCCATGTTCAGCGGGACGCCAACAGAAGATCGGCTTCGACCAGTTCCGAAAGTTCGCTTTCGATGGCGGCAATCTCAAGGTCGCTCTTGCCCCCGGCTTTCAAGATGTCCCGGTAGCTGATGGGAATGGCACCGCCTTCGGGATCGACCCATTCGGGCAATTGGTGCGTCAACTCCACCAAGTCCCAGCGATTCTTGCGCCCGTGAATTTTGAAAATCTCATCCAAAATTGCAATCTCAGCTTCCGAAAGCTCGTCGCTTCCCGGATCGGCTTTTAGCGCCACTTCGTAACTGACGGGTTCGCTGATTTGTTCTGACCAAATGGCCGGGCGGGATGGATCGTCGCCATCGGTGGCAAGATCGAGCACCCGGCTCAAGACCGGTCCTTTGTCCATGGAAACGTACCGATCCGTGCTGATGGGCCGTCCCCAGCGCAACAAAGCTTCGCGGTCTGCGAGGTACATCAACTTGATGAGCTTCATGTAACTCATGCGGCCACCACGAAGGCGCAAAAGTTGCGCGGCAACCTGGGTTGCCTTTCTCTCGTTAAATCGTAATTGTGTGCTCACAGGCTATAAGATGACCGTCTTTAGACCGAAAAGCAAGACCGCTGGGCCACCGGCTAGCGTCTCAAAACAGCGATTCGTGACCGGGTAATAAGACCTTTAACTTCGTCTTTAGAGCGCGGGCAATTTTCACCAACTCTTCATCGGTGACACAGCGGATGCGTGTTTCAATTTTGGTGATGGTATTTTCCGAGACATCCCATCCCAATGCGCCAACGCGGGCAGCAAGTTCACCTTGAGTAAGCTTTTGAGCGAGACGAAGCGCCCGCACTTGTGGGCCAATGATATTTTGCCGGGTCTTCATCTTCCAAAATCGGAAGTTGACCGTAGGCGAAAAAACGTGCCTACTTCTTCCGTTTTCGGAAGAACAAGCGTGCGAGGATAATTGCTATGACAAAAACCTCCGGGTCGGTCATTTTAGCTTTACTGCTTACGTCGCTGCCAGTTCTTGCTGAGGATTGGACGGTGAACGGTAAGGATTACCACAACGTCAAGGTTGGACAGATTGAACCTGACCGCGTGCATATCACCTATGACGGCGGCATCGGCACGGTGATGCTCGCCGATCTAACGCCAGAGCTTCAAAAGCGTTTCGGCTATGATATAGAAAGCCTCTCACCATGAAAAAATTAACTCTGAGCCTCTGTGCAGGCCTTCTTGTCCATCTTGGCACCAACTCAGTTCACGCGCAAATATTTGTCTCAAACTTGAATTACAGTACTATTGGCGAATACGACGCCACGACGGGGACCACGATCAATGCCTCGCTGGTCTCTTCCGGTTTGTATAATCCCCAAGGCATTGCGATTTCGGGAAATGATCTTTTTGTCTGCACCGGAAATTCCAACAACATTAACGAATACAACGCCACCACGGGTGCTCAGATTGGTACCGGCCCGCTGGTCTCCCATACCGATGCCGTAGGCCTTGCGATTTCGGGAAATGACCTCTTTACCGCGAACCGTAATAACAACACGATTGGAGAATACAACACCACTACCGGTGCTCCGATTGGCACCGGCACGCTCATCTCCGGTATTTCCTCTGGTTTATATGAACCAACGTACCTTGCGATTTCGGGAAATGATCTCTTTGTCGCGAACGCGGGTAACGCCAACATTAACGAATACAACGCCACCACGGGCGCTCCGATTGGTACCGGCACTCTCGTCTACGGTAATAACACCAACCCGACGGACCCTACCGCTTTACATGGTGTGGGTGGCATTGCGATTTCGGGAAATGATCTCTTTGTCTCGGACGGTATCAACATCATTCACGAATACAACGCCACCACGGGTGCTCCGGTTGGGACCGACGTACTGGTCTCCGGCTTGGCGGGTTGCTCCGCCCTTGCGATTTCTGGAAATGATCTCTTTGTCTCGTATAATGGCGGTAGCACGATTGGCGAATACGACGCCACCACGGGCGCTCCGATTGGTACCGGCACGCTGATTTCCTCCGGTTTGCACGGTGCGGACGCAATCGCGGTGGAAACTCAAGCCGCCCCCGAGCCCTCGACATGGGCGATGCTACTGGGCGGGTTGGGAGTGCTGACTTTCTTGCGCCGCCGCGCGCTACGCACCTACTGATCTCTGCAAAACAGGCTGACGCTCTGTTCGCCTGACGGAGGTTGTCAGTCTGTTATGCCGTGCTCAATAAGATAATTCTTTTCAACAAATCCCCGTCCGGCTCACGCTGTAAGGAAAAAAAGGGACGGGTACACGCCAGCCTCAAATTCCACCTTTGGTCTCCTACCCTTAGCTCTATGTCCCCCTTTTCCCTTGTCCCTCTTTCCCCTGACGCTCTTTAAAAATGACCATCATTTCCGTCGGACGACAGGGACAAGAAATCGGCGATTATTACCTTGATGGAATTAAAGAGGGTCTTGCCAGCGGGTACTTCTTGCAAGACGACTATGGCTGGCATGAAGGCTTAGCCGAGTGGGTGCCGCTGCCGGTGGTTGTGGAAAACCTGACCAATCCGCCGTCGCCGCCGTTGCCAGAGGCACCAGCCTCAACTCCCCGCATTGCCACCGCACCTGCTCCCCATATTGCAGCCGTCTCCACTCCGAAGGTCAAAACCAAGACGAAAAGCATCAAGCAAAACCTGAAGGCCCAAAATGGTGAGGTCACATACGTTCTAAAGAAAGAGAAAGTTGAACGAAAAGCGAAAGCGGTGCCCGGCATTCATTCGTGGCAAAACGATCCTGCAACTGATAAGCAGATTGCTTTCCTAACGCGTCTGGGAGTGCGCAATCTTCCTGCGACTCTCACCAAGGGTGAAGCGCATAACCAGATTGATGCGCTACTGGTTCATGGCCAGGCGCATTATTTCCTTACACCAAAACAACGCGCGTGCCTTCACTACTATGGGTTGGATGAGGAGAAAATGGATTTTGAAGAGGCCAAACACTGGCTAGAACGAGTCCATGAAAGCCCCAAATCCTTCAATGTCCCTGAGCCTTGGGAAACTGCGAAGTATCGTCTTTACCCCACACTCTACCCGGCCTCTGAACGACCGAGGAGGAGCGGATGCGCGGCTTTGATTCTTGGGCTACTTTTCAGCGGCGCTGCACTTTTCTATTTTTTGTTGCGGTCGCATTGACGTTAGCTTTATTCATCGTCCGTCTTGGGCGCACTACTCCGGATCTTGCGCGGTCTGCCGTCTGCTATGGTGGTGGGCTGTCCTCATAGGGACTGGTGCGAATGCCTTGAAGCCACTCGCGAAGCGGGGCCAAATAAATCCTGCCGGACCTAAATGCCGGACATCCCGAGTTTTTTACCTGCCTCACCCGGTCACGCGCAATCATCAAGATTGCCGCTGCTTCCGCCATTGAACCGCAATACGTTATCACGGCCTTACGGCGCGCGCGGCCAGATGCTTTACCAGCTAATCTTGCGGTAGCAGAAGTAAACGGCATGTTCGTTGTGTGTTTTTTTATTTTTTTCTTTGGCACACAGGAAAACTCGGCCATTTCCCCCGACCCAAGTCTCTGTGCCGGGTGGGTGAAAGAGATTCCTTAGTGAAAATTTTTGGGTGGGTAGGCATAGGGTCACGCGGTCTCGGGTCGAGGAGGAAAGCCATTCCATTCCGGCAAATTCCCTAGGAAAATTGGTGGAACGGACTGGAGTCATTCCACGGAATTTCCGGCACTTTCCGCGAGTTAATGGAATTACCGCCATGTCAGTCCTGCGCTGGAAGCCGTGAAAAGGTGGCCGAATTTGCCGTCGCTTTTGAGGGCTGCGAAGCAGGCGGATTTCCCGAGTCCGGTCGATTCTTTCAAGCTTTCAACAGCCTTTGCCCGTGCGACGACACCTTGACCTTTCAGCACTTGTTCAATGTCTTCGCCGGTGATCGTTCGCCGTTCCTCCAATGGCTTGTCGAATTGTTTCCAGTCAAAATCGGCCATCGGTTCAAAGAGACCGTTTTTACGCACCCATGCGCTCCGTGCTGAGTTTTGGCCGTTGGAGTTTTTCGGATTGAAGATCACGACGGCATTGTCTGTCTCGTCTTCCGATCCGCGCACGACGATCCAGATGCAGCGGGGCACGGATGTAAGGACGTAGCTCCCAGAAAGCGCGTGCATAAGGCCTGTTCCCCCGCTACGTCGCTCGCCTGTCTGTGGCTTGCGTGTGTGAGCCACGATACCCAAGGCAGGCTTGTCGTCGCCTTTTGGGAGAATTGCCCGGATGATGTCAAACGTCTCCGCATAGTCCTTTTGGCGATCATCCTTGGTGGCTGCGTTCCATGGATCGAGTAAGACGACATGAGGCTTAAAATCGGTGATGATGGCAACAAGGTCCGCCTGAAATTCAGGATTGCTAAACGTAAGGCCGAATGGTGGCGGCTCACTGATTCGCAGCCAGTCGTCCAGGTTCGTTGCTCCGATCTCGTCAAAGTCATTCTTCAACCGGAAGCGCCCGTTTTCGGTCTGCAAAATGAGCGTGCGAAATTTGTGCCGCACTTTGAGTCCAAGCCAATCGTTGCCCGTTGCGCCCGCGATTGCCATAGAAACGGCAAGGCGTGATTTGCCCACTCCGGGTTCACCTCCAATGATAAACACCTCGCCCCGCGTAACGTGATTGTCGCCGACTAAAACCGGCTCCTGGGCCGGGTTGTAGTCGCGAAGTTCGCTAGGGCTGAAAACTCGGATGCGCGGCTCGCGTGGTTCCGTTCCCGAATCCACAAGTTCAGTTTCAAGTTCGTCGAGATTCATTTCTTGCCTCCGAAAATCGGAATTTCCCCGGTGGCGTCCGGGTTCAAGTAAAGAAGGCGTTGCTGTCTCTCGCCGCGCCTTGCGCCCGGCAGCCTCGACATCCGTGAGTGGTTGCCGGTGGACTGGTCAAATCCCATCGGGCGCAGTAACGCCAACATCCGGCCCACATCCCGGTGGTACGCGGCGGCGTCCGGCGCATCGACTCGCACAAGTGCGTGGTATGATTTTCCCCCGGAAAATATGATTGCCGCGATTGGCAACGGTAGCCGGGCGATTACAGATAGCTGTAAATCGAGCGGGAGAAGGTCCGATTCGACTACCGCGAAGCGATGCGCGGTAATGTCCTTATCCGTCCAACCGCCTTTTTCTCCCGTTGGCGTCCCGGTAACGGGATTCGGCCTAAACATGCAGCCAATGCTCCCGGACGGTGCGCCATGATCTCGCATGTCAGCCATCCATTCGTCGCGGGTTTTGGTTATTCCTACACCATGCTCCGCGCACACATTGACCAGCTCGTTGCCAAAAAAGAGGCCGGCCAAGATCGGCAGTGCATCGAAGGCCGGGTCTTCCAGCGGTCGCCAGGGTGAGGCATGGAAAAGATCGGCTTCATCACAGCGAAAGCCTTTGAGAAATCGCTCCAAGGCGGCGGTGGCGCTGGCTACAGTGACCGGCGCGGGCCTAGGTGCGGGTGAGTTGTGATAGCGATTACCGTACCCGCTCGGCTTCGGATTTTTCCCGCAAGCCCATTTGACAACGCCGCGGATTTCAACGTCTGAAATGGAATGATCGTACTTACTGCGAAGTTCGGCAAAAACAGCTTCCGGCGATAAACCATTACCGATTAGTGGAACGGCTATTTTGACCATCTGCGCGTGACGACCTCCTGGTGCGGCGGGACTGGAAAGTTCCATGCGCGTGCGCGGCGGGACGAATGGCGCTTTCATTGGACGGTCTCCACCATCCGCCGCAACTGATCGGCGGGGATAAGCGGATGCCGAAACGAACGACATGGCTTGAGCAATCCACGATCAATGGCCCGCCGGATCGTGATGGGAGACACGCCACAAATTTGCGCTGCCTCTTTGATTTTGTATGAGATGCGCGGCAGCGATTTCTCCGCTCCGCGCCCGTCTATATCTAGGTTTGCCTTGGACATGCCAAGACGATCTCACTTATACAAAATAGAACTACAAACCACTTTGGGCCTTAGGTTGGCGGTTTCCGGCTTATCGTGAACGGATAGCCTGTAGAGAAGATGATAGTGGTCGAGTACTTCGCGGACGGGATCGCTTTTGCTTTTGGGCCGTCCGCCCGGTTTAGGACAGAGGCTAAGTCCCTCTTCTCTGATGATTTTTTCGATGGCTTGTTTCGATTCCAACAGCGCCGGTCCATTTTCTTTTCTGCCGTGAATGTTCTTTACATCCTCCAAAAGTGGATAGATGCCCAGCGCCAATTTTTCTTTGCACCTTTCCCATGCGATATGCACCTCAATGTCGAAGATGGTAGGAGGCTTGCCGCCGATGGCCCGAGTCATTCCGTAGGCTATCAGGGTGTCTCTTTTTAACCGCGATGGGATTCCGTGTTCGTTGGCGAATTGAGTTTCATTTTCTCCACCATTGAGAAGACCAAAACACGCCAATAGGTTCTCGATGAAGGCGGGGTCTTGGGTCCGAATCGACTTAAGAACGGCTTTCGTAATTCTCTGTGCCGCCGCGTTGTTATTCGCGTATTCAGCGGAGGTGACATCGTTGACGTTGCGCATCGCGCGGTTGACTTCCAATAGATCATGGTAAAGGCCCATCATCTCCGGCGCTGAAAAGTCACCATAGATGCGAGTAAATACCGACTGCGCTTTTTTAGGACGCTTCATGCTGCCCCCTGCATCGGGATGACGTTGGCGGGCTTTTCAAACGTCATTAGCTTGGCCATCTGGTCACTGTGGACCGGCCTGACATGCGAATAGGTGGAGAGGATTAATTTGCCCCCGTCCTTATGCCCCTGCCATTGTGCGACCACCTTTACATCAACGCCTAGCTCAATGGCGCGAGTAATGAACATGCGACGAAATGACCGGCTCGTGTAGCCTCGAAGGTCGAGCCGTTCACAAGCGGCATCGATTGCTTTTTTTGCGTTGGCAACGGTGAACACCTTGGTTGTTGGCGACGGTGCCTTGCCCCCGTTGGCGGTCTGGGCTACAGCGTATCGTTTTTCCAGTAGCGGTCTGACCTGGGGGAAGATCGGAACCGTAAACCCCTGCCTAGTCTTATGCCGGAAGGTGATAATCTGGCCTCGATCAAAATTAACGTCTCCCCATGTCAGAGACGATGCCTCAGCCAGCCCCAGACCGGCTAGCCCCAGAAATTCTACAAAGTCGGCGGATTCATCGCGAGTATCGGCTTGAGGCTGGGACCGGATATTCTCCACGATGGCCTTAAACTCTTCCAAGGTGGGGGTATTGCGGATGGGTTTTTCCGGCTTCCCACCTTTCTCCCCCTCAAGTGGCGAGTGGGCAAGGATGCGGTCCTTAATCGCCAGCTTGAACATATCGCGGATCGCCCAAAGGTATTTGTTGCGAGTCGAGACGCCAAATTTGAATGACGCCAGCCAAGTCATGATCTGCGAGTTCCGCAGGTCCTTGGCTTGGAGTGGCCCCCACTGTTTCTTAACCCGCTCGGCAATGCGCCGCTTTTGATCGACCGTCTCAGGGGATTGATGCTGAATCGTGCCAAGGTATCGGTCGGCAAGGGCCTCGACGCTGATCTTTCCGGCATGAAGATCAATCCGGTCGAGATCATTGCGGAAGTCCTTAAGCTTCCGTTTGGCCACGACCAGCTTGTCTGTTTTGAGGCTGGCTTTGTATTGCTTGCCCCTCACCCGTACCACGGCGTAATATCGAAGCGAGGTCGGGTGCCGATAAAGACACTCGCCCGCACGCTTCAATGATTCGCCTGCACCCATATCACCTTTCCGCTTCGCACGTTGTCCCATGTGCTCAAGCGTACAGGTTACTAATTCAGGTTACAAGCGCATTTAAACGCGAAGAAAGTTATCCGGAACTTGTTCTTTATAAGCATATTGCGGAGTTAGCTTAGCGGTAGAGCAGGTCCTTTACACGGACAAGGTCGGGGGTTCGATCCCCTCACTCCGCACGGCAGAGACTGGCTGTTAGTAGTTGTCCCGTAAGTCCTGTGGTTTTGGCACGTCCTCGTGTTTAACACCACCCCTCTCCGAAATTGAACAGCCGGTGGTTGAGTCCCGCCCTGGCGGGACGGGTTCAAGCACCGGCTAGGATTGTGCAATCCCTGCGGTTCTACTGGAAGCGAATGTCGAAGAAGCGGAGATTGGGCTGATTGTGGGCTTCGCGATAAAGCCACACAGCGAGTTCACGCGCGTGGTAATCGCCCCACATCGAGGCCTCGCCACAGGGCACTTTACGTCCCGGCGGAATATGATCCCAGCCGTTGGGCCGATGGTAAACCGAGTGGAGGATAAGCCCCTCGTGGGTCGAATCGACGGAGAGATACGGTTCTTGGAAAAGCGTCTGGGCGATCGTCAGCGCGGCTTGATAATAACGGGTGCCCTTTTCCGGCTGGCCGGTCCGCTTCAGATAACTGCCGAGGCGAAGCAGGCCTTGGGCGCAAATCGCGGCGGCACTGCTGTCGACCGGCTCGTGATCGTTATACGGTTCTGCGGGACGATCCATGTAATCGCCCAAATGAACGAGGCCCGGCGCGCCGGTATCCCAATAGGGAATGCCATCGGTGGGCGTGTATTGGAGATAAAAATCGGCCACCGCCTCGGCGACGCCGAGGAAGCGCGCGAGAATTTTTTCCTTGCCTCCAAAGGGCGCCAGTTCGGCTTCGGACAAGGTTTCCAGAAACTCGATTTGCTCCGGATACCCGCACAAAACCCAGCCCAGCCCGCGCGTCCAGGTTGTAAAGGGAGAGTAGCCCTGCTGGCTGCTCGGGCAACGATAAGCCCCGTCCTTCACGTTGAAGATCGACTCGTGGGCGGTGCGTCCGCAGATATCATAGACATCGCGGCCTTCCCCAAAATAGACATTATAGCGCGCCGTGCTTTCGGCATGCTGCAGCAAGCGGGCCAGCAACGAAATCGGGCGGTCCATTTCGCTCATGAGCTTGTGGCCGAGCTGATGGCTGACCGCGAGAGCGCGCATGGAGCGGATGGTGTCGCAAAAGAGCGAATGGGGCCCGTTGAACGAATAAACATAGCCCTGGTCCGGTCCCAGTTGCGTCCAGCGCATTGCCTGAACCGCCCCGCTCGCCTTCAGTGCGAGTTCATAGAAATTTTTCTCCCAGGGGTTGAACGGAATCACGCCGGAACTCATCAGGCGCAGCAAATTGCCGTACGTGCTGACGTTGTTGAAACCGTGGTCATGAACGCCGGTGTGCGTGACGTGCGATGCCATCAGTTCAACGGTGTTGCGCCGGCTGATATCAAGAAATGCCTCGTCGCGTGTGACCTCGAATTGGTAGATCGCCCCGCCGAATTGGAAGCCCTGTGTCCACTCGGTCCAGCCCCGGGAGGTGTACTCGCCTTTAATTGTGAAAACCGGTGTGCCGCGCTCGGGGTTCCAACGATTTTGCAAACGGTGTATCTTCTCGCCCGAGAACTGAAAAAGGCGCTGGATTGAGGGAAGGAGTGACGCGGGAGTGAGGGATGGATTGGTCTGGATCATAGAATACAGGAGGTGGGTGAGGAGTGAGTCTGGATCAATTACGAATGAAAATTACAACCGGCTCAGATGAAAGCCGCCGTCGACATTGATGATGTCTCCGGTGGAAAACGGAAAATTGCCTTGCAGTATCGATTTGACCGCGAGGCCGACGTCTTGCGGAGTACCCCAGCGTTTTTGCGGGACGATACCCTCCGCCAGCATCTTGTCGTATTTTTCCTTCACACCGGCGGTCATGCTCGTGGCCATGATGCCGGGCCGCAGCTCGATCACTTGCACGCCCGCATCCGCCAGGCGAACCGCCCATATTTTCGCGGCCATGCTCAACGCCGCCTTGGAAATGCAATACTCGCCGCGATTGGTATGGGCGGTGACGGCCGACATCGATGTGACGAAGATCAGCTTATAGCCGCCGGGAATCCGGCTCTTGCCCGGATTGGCCAGCCAGTAACGGGCCGCCAGTTGGGAGAGGAAGTAGGCGCCCTTGAGATTGACGGCCATCACTTCGTCGAAGATTTCCTCCGTCGCCTCCGTGACGTCGGCGCGGATGCGCGGCGCGATGCCCGCATTATTGACCAGGGCGTCGAGGTGCCCATACGCGGACATCACCTCGTCGAAAAGGCGCTGGCGCTCAGCGCCGAGGCTGATGTTGCCAACAATAGGCACAAATTTTTGTTTCGGATTGGAAGCCGCTTTTTGACAAGCAGCCACGGTTTCAGCAGCTTCAGCCGCCTCCCGTTCAATCGCGTAATGGATCGCCACGGAAAAACCGGCCTGCGCCAGCTCCTCGGCAATCCCGCGCCCGAGTCCGCGGCCTGAGCCGGTGACGAGAGCGACAGGGGGTTCGGCGGTCGTGTTGGTAGTCATTTTAGTTTTCGGTTTTCAGGAAAGAAAGAAGGACAGGTTCAAAAAATAGGGCATGTCGGGGAAGATGGGAAGATTGACCAATAAAATATAAAATATATGATATCGCTAAGATCGTCGACAAGAAATATCTTTCTCGTTCATGGCTCCCACCTTAACCAAACAGCAGGCGATTTATCGCTACCTGAAGACCCGCATCATGGAAGGCAAGGTGCCTCCCGGCCAGCGGTTGATCATCGAGGATATCGCGGAGGAGCTGGGCTTGAGCATCATCCCCGTGCGGGAAGCCCTGCAACTTCTGCAATCCGAACGCCTCATCGATATTCGACCACACGCCGGGGCCACCGTCGCCTCCATCACGCATGAAAATATCGAGGAGATTTTCACCATCCTCGAAGGAATGGAGGCCGTGACAGTCCGGCGGATCGCCAAGCGCCGCCCTCCCGGATTGGAAACCACGCTGGAGACATTGATCGCGCAAATGGACCATGCCGAGAAACGGCGCGACGTCGAAAAATGGTCCGCGCTCAACATGAAATTCCACCTCGCCATGAGCGAGGCGACGGGCATGCCGTGGGTGCGGGAAATCACCACGCGCGTCATGGCTAGCTGGGACCGCATCCGGCGTCACTTTTTCCGCGAAGGAAGCCTGCACCGCTTTGCCGAGGCGCAAAAGGAACATCACGGGATTCTCGACGCGATTCGCAAAGGCCACGCTGACCGGGCCGAAAAGCTGATCCGCCAGCATAATCAAAAAGCCCTTCGCCACTATTCCCTCCTCCAACCCGCCAAGGCACACTGACGCGAGTCCAGATAGAACGAGCGTAGCCTTCGCTCCATCACGTCATCGCCCGGGCCGCTAAAGAAACTCAAATATTCTCGCCCATATGCAGCCCGCACTCGCGCTTCAGGCCGAAGAAGCGGGTTTCTTCTTCGGTCATGTTCGCGCTTAGCGGACGCGTCGTGTGAACATCCCCGATGGAAACATAGCCCTGCTCCCACAGCGGGTGATACGGAAGATCATGCTTCTTCAGGTATTCGTAAACCATCCGATCTGTCCAATCGATGATCGGCTGAATCTTCACCAGCCCGTTTTGTTTTTGCAGCACGCCCACCGCTTTGCGCGATTTCGCCTGCTGACGCCGCAGCCCGGTGATCCAGCCGCGCGCAGCCAGCTCATGGATCGCCCGCTGCATCGGCTCGACTTTATTGATCTGGTTGTAACGCTCGATGCCGTCGACGCCGTGCTCCCACAACTTGCCGTGCCGGGCCTCCAGCCACGCCGCGCTCACCTCCGCGCGATAGACCTTCAGGTTCAGCTTCAGCCGCGCGGTCAGCTCATCCGCAAAACGGTACGTCTCCGGAAAAAGATAGCGCGTATCGATCATCACCACCGGAATATCCGGCCATTGCTGCGTCACCATGTGAAGTAGCACAGCCGACTGGACGCCAAAGCTCGTCGAGAGCATGATGTCCGGGCGAAAATGTTCGAGCGCCCAGCGGACGCGCTCCTCGGCTGATTTTTTTTCCAGGTTCGCGCTGATTTCGCTCAGCGCGGGTTCGTGCTGTTGGGCTTCAGGGTCGGTTTCGGGTGCAGTTGCCAGTTCGAGTGTTTCGCTCATGTTGAATCTCCGTCTATTGTTGATCGGATAACTAGACATTACTTTAGCTCGAACGCAAAAAACATCAAGTATCTTGCTTCAACTCGCTGCCAGATAAAGAATTGAATGTCTATCGTCTATTGCCGCTTGGGGGTTGGGGAACGCTTTTCGTCCGCGCCGAAGGGGCAAAGTTTCCACTCGCGAAGAAAACGTTCGATGACGGTTGAGATTTTCCTCAAAACGACAAGGTCCTTCGACTCCGGCTCGGCGGAGAATGATGTGGGTAGACACATTTGCCGCTCGCCTTTGCTCAGGATGACGGAATTTTTAACACAACCCTGTGTGGGCATGCGCCTCCGTTCAGGATGACGGATTGCTTTGATGCCGATAGCCGAGATCCCCCTAACTCCCCTTCGCTGCCGAACCGGGCCCGAGCAGTGCCAGCGACGCCGTATAGCCGTGGGCGAAACTCCGATCCCCCACCGGTCCGAGCTGGACATTCGCAAATAGTCCCACCAGCGGCAGACCGGGATAAAATTCATTAATAAGCCCCGCGTCGTGATCGGGCCCGCCAAAGAGCCCCTTCCCGCGCCCGTGGCATGTGCAGAGCAATCCGGCAAATGGCGGCGGCTGCATGCGCGCAATTTCCTCGCGCAACAGGCGTTTCAGTTCCTCGCTCGCCACACGCGAATCGCGCAACTGGTACTGCAGCGTCTGGCCCACGCGCGGCACCGCGTTGATCGCCACCGCGCCGCTTTTGGGATCGGCCCCGATGATGTTGCGCACCAGAAAATCGCCCCGCTTGTATTCCTCGAGATATTCGCTCACCGCAATCCCGGCAAAGAGATGCCCCCGCGCCTGTTCGCGTTCCGTGTCAGTGAGATCCTTGTAGACATCGCTCAGCACTTCGTAGGCGGGACGCGATCCAAGCGTCAGCAACACATTGCGGTCCGCCTGCGTCACTGTCAGCGGCTCGCCTATCGGCTTGCATCCCTGCGAAACCACCGCATGCACGGCGACATCGCCCTGGAGCGCGATGGCGACTCCGCCCGGCACGACGCGGTCGTCGCAAAAAATCCACGCTTCGGGATCGCCCGGCACGCCGCCGGCCATCCCGCCAAAAACGGGCACATGCGGATACGCCTGGTTCCATTGCTTGAGCCACATCTCGACGTTCAGCGAAAAGGGATTCAGAAAAACCAGCCACGCCTTCACATCCGCCGGCTTCAGTTGCGTCCGCTCGTACCAGTAGCCGGGACCGCTCGATCCCTCGACGCTGTCCTGCGTGAAATAGAGAGAAGTCGCTTTGCCGCCGGGCAGCGAGACGAGCATCAGCGAAAAGCCGGGGCCCTCCTCCTGTTCATGCGCGCGACCGACGAGTCCCGTGCCGCTGCAACCGATCAGCGTCGGCACATGGCCATAGACGCGCACGATTTCGAGCAGGTCGGCGGCCTTCTCCGCGTAATCGGGCGTGACGAATACCAAACCGAAGGTCGGCTTGCCGTTGAGCTCCTCGCGCAACTGCACAGCGGTATCGCGGATCACAGCCTCGTCGTAAGGGCCGCTCACAAGCCGCGAAGCCGCGAAATTGGTCATGTCTTAATAATCAGGCCCTGTGAGAAAATGTCAATGCAGCGGATTGTGTAGCCGCGCTCGTGAGAGCGTGGCCTGCCATGGTACCATGGCCCAAACCCACTCTTGAGCTAAGTTGCAAGTCAGTTACGATTTCCAAATGAAAACCGCGACTTTGAGCCAGCTGCGGAATTCGTTTTCAAAGATTGAACGATTGCTTGCGGCAGGGGAAACCGTATCGATTACAAAACGGGGCAAAATCGTGGCAGAACTCAATCTTCCGCGCCGTCCTCGGATTGACTTTAAGAAACGGTTCGCCATTTCCAAAGGACATAAGGCTCGTCCCGGATTGAGCGGCGTCGACCTCTTGATTCAAGAGCGCGATTCCTATAGATGGTAGCCGGCGCAGGCTCTGCGCCACGGAAACTCAGCGACTAGTTCTCCTCGTTCCAAGCATTCCGAAGGAATGCAACAATCCTAGCCGGTGGTTGAGTCCCGCCCCAAGCGGGACGACACCACCGGTACTTCGCCCGCTCAGAACCGACCCCCGACAAGGGGTCGCACAATCGTGGCACCCCTCCGGGGTGCTGTTTCACGATATCTTTTCCGGTGGTATCGCCCGCAGCGGGCTCAACCACCGGCTAGGATTGTGACAAGCCTCCGGCTTTGTTCCTCGATCAGCGTTTAACCATCCGAACATCAGACAGCTTCTCATACCAAATATTTGTGGTTGAAGGTAGCGTATCCTCGCATATGTATTGTCCTTCAAATGGCCTAATGCGGAGCACTCTTTCACTGCTATATCCAAATCCATCCAATTCGTAAACTGAATCGGACATATGCCATAGGCAAGGGCTACCCAAAGAAAGCGGTCTCGGTTCTCTCGCTAATTTCGTTTTAAAGGTAGGACTAAATTTCATCCGGATAAGCGCATGCCCTCTTCTGAACAGGTCAATGGTCGTTTCTCGCCCCTCTTCCTGAGAATAAAACCGATGCATTCGGTTAATTGAACTGGTCTTCCAAAATTCAGAGAGAAGCCAGGGGATAGCCAAGATCAGGCTGAACGTTCCGTAATCAATCAATACGCATATCCACCAAAAAGGCCTTGTGGACGGAAATCCCGCCAATCCCATTCCTAGAAACCACGCGCCTAAAAATGGAATAGGTGAGTGGTGTTTCTTATCGCGACGAGACCAATAAATGCAAGGCCAGTTTATGACTGAGAAGTACGCTCCGATTGCTAAGAGTGCACATAGGAACCATGTCATATTATTAAAATCTCCTCACCCCCGCATCTCCGACCCCATTCTTCAACTCCGATTCCGGCGCGGTGAACGACGGCCCTCCGGCGAAATCGGCGCTCCAGAGTTCCTGCGCCATCCGGAAACTCTCCGGCATGAGCGTGTAGCCGACGTGCCCCTGCGGAAAGCACGCGAAGTGCGCGTTGCCCCACGAGCGCGCGAGATCCTCGATCTCCGCGGGCGGCGCGATCTGGTCGTATTGCCCCGCCAGCATCAGCATCTGCTTGCCCGGAATGAGCGCCTTCAGCTTGCCCGGACAAACCAGCCGCATGTTTCGCGCGGTGTCATCGGGGCCGATCCCCAGCTTGCGCAACGCGGCACGTAGCGCCACGGAACTCGGCGCTTTCCAGATGGCGTTATCGATATTGAGAATCGGCTCGACCAAAATCAGCCGCTGCAGCAACGGCTCGAAGCACGCCAGCAGCGCCATGATCCAGCCGCCGTAACTCGTCCCCCAGCCGCCAAAAAGTTGCCCGCCTTTTCTGCGCAATTGCTGCAGCACAATCCGGCACTCCACCACCGATTGCCGAAGCCCCTCCGCGTTGCGCAATAAATCGCCGCCGATGCATAGCTCGCCGTGAAAATGCCACGGCAGCCTCCGCGAATAATGATAAGGCAAATGCACAAACACCGCGTTCCAGCCGCATGCGTTCAGCCGCCGAGCCCATCGCCGGTAACCGAAATCGCTCACCGACATCAACCCATGCCCCAGCAGCATCGTCGGCGCGGTCCAGCCTTGCTTGCAGGGAAAAAAATCGAACGCCGCGCGGTTGTTCGCGTCGTGATCCCCGGGAAGCGGACTCGCAAACAAGAGCCGCCCCTCGTCCGGCAACTCGGGCGGCGTGAAGCCGTCGGGCACGCGGTAAAATTCCTCGACCGGACGCTCCGCCCACTCGGCGGTGAACGCGTCCCATCGCGCGCGAAAATCATCCGGCAGCGCATGCCGCGCCTGGAGCAAATTGACAAAGCTGAAACTCACCCAATCGACCGCCATCGCACGCGCCTCATCGATCCGGGAAAGAAATGTGCGCTTTGCCACGACGCCAATCTAAGCCGCGCCACGGAGCCAGCGCAAGCCATCGGTAGCCGACTAATTAGCCCCAAAAGAACACAAAGGTCGCAGAGAGGAGCCGAACTGAATTTTGACGGAATTAACGGAATCGACGGAATTTATGAAGGACGGAAGGCACAGACAATTTGATGCTCAGGTGAACTACCGTTTAAAAACAGGCCTTTGCATTTTCTCCAAACCCCTTTGTTTTCTTTGTGATCTTTTGTGGCTAATAATTGGTCAGGTGAAAAAAATCCTCGTCATCGGAGCCGGCCTGGGCGGACTCGCCGCAGCGATCCGTCTTGCGCGCGCGGGCCACGCCGTCGAGGTCTGGGAGAAAAACGACGCGCCCGGCGGTAAGCTCAAGGAACTCCGCATCGGCGATTTCCGCTGGGACACCGGGCCATCCCTGCTCACCATGCCGTACGTCCTGCGCGAGCTTTTCAGCGCCGGCGGTGAGCGCATGGAGGACCACCTCCAACTCGTCCGGCTCGATTCCGCCTGCCGCTATTTCTGGACCGACGGCACCGTCATCGACGAGGACGCCGCGTTCTGGGCGCGCCCCGAAGTTGCCCGCTTCCTCGCCTACGCGCGCGGTATCTACGAGCTCTCCGGCGAGGCCTATCTCAACCACCCGCCCGGCGATTTCTGGCGCGCCTTCTCCCTGCGCAACATCGGCAAGCTGCGTCATCTCGGCAAAGTCGCCACCCTGCGCACACTCGCCGCCGAGGTCGAACGCCGCATCGCCGATCCGCACCTGCGCCAGATTTTTCTCCGCTTCGCCACATACAACGGCTCGTCGCCCTACCTCACGCCCGCCACGTTCAACATCATCCCCTACGTCGAATCCGAATTCGGCCCGTGGTATGTGCGCGGCGGAATGTCAAAAATCGCCACCGCCCTCGCCGCGCTTGCGCAACGCAACGGCGTCACGTTTCGCTTCAACACCACCGCGACAAACGCCCAGCCCTCGGATCACGGCTTGGAAACAACTGCGGATGATGGCACGCGCCTCCGCTCCGATTTCCTCATTTGCAACGCCGACGTCCTCAGCGCAACCGGTAGCCGCCGCACGCCGGGCGGCGGACTTGGTTTCCTTTCAGACTCCTTCACCCCACAACAACAAAAAAAACTCCTCGCTCCCCCGCTCTCCAACTCCGGCTTCATCCTCTTCCTCGGCATTCGCGGATGCGATCTCCGCCTCGGCCATCACAACATCCTCTTCTCCGACGATTACCGAAAAGAATTCGCCGAAATCCACGGCGAAAAAATCAGCCCGACCGAGCCGACCATCTACATCTCCATCAGCTCGCGCACCGATCCCGACCACGCTCCCGCAGGCCACGACAATTACTTCATCCTGGTCAACGCGCCCGCGCGCGATCCCAACCAACCGTGGACACAGCCCGAGGCGCAAGGTTATCGTGGCCTCGTGCTCGCGCGACTGAAAAAATTCGGCTTCGAGGGCTTGTCCTCTCCAAGCTCCGGCGCAAGGGCCTGCGCCGGCTACCCACGAATCGCAGCCGAGCGAATCTTCACTCCGAGCGATTTCGCCGCGCGCGACCTCGCCCATCACGGCGCATTGTACGGCTGGGCATCCCACTCCCTTCGCGCCTCGCTTTTCCGGCCGCCGCTGCGCGCACCCGGCATGCGCAATCTCTTTTTCACCGGCGGCACGACTCATCCCGGCGGCGGCATTCCCCTCGTGCTCCTGAGCGGAAAAATGGTCGCGGACCTCATCGAGCGGGAGGCCGCATGAGGTCGCTGCACCGAGCCGAGGTTCCGGTCAAAGTCCCCGGCTGGCATCCCATCGAAAAAGCCGCCCTCGCCGCGTTCATCATCTGGACCGCCGCGGGACTCCTCTTCACCATCGCCCGCATCTCGCCCGACACCATCGCGCAGTGGCCCATCCCGCATTGGCTCGCCCGGTTCGTCGACCTCTGCCTGCGAAACGGCGACCCGATCCTCATCCTGCTCGCCTTCGCCAACACGCATCTCCACGCCGCGCGCCAATGGACCGGCTCCATCGCGCGGAACTGGGGCCTGCTCGTCCTTGTCTGCGCCTACGGCATCGAAACTGCCGGCGCGCTCACAGGCATCCCCTTCGGTGACTACCACTACACCGACCGCTTCGGCCCGATGCTTGGCGTCGTGCCGCTGGCAATCCCCCTCGCATGGCATGTCGTCGTCACCAACGCGCTTTTTATCGTGCGCACCATCGCGCCGAACGCTGCCCCGCTGACCGAAGCGGCGCTGGCGGGACTCCTCTGCACGGCTTACGACATCATCCTTGAACCCTTCGCCACGACTGTGAAGCACTATTGGATTTGGGCCGCTGGATCGCCTCCCATGCTCAACTACGTGGCGTGGTTCATCCTCAGCGCGCTGCTCGTGCACCTATTCGCGCCCGCGCTTATCACCCGCCACCGGCTCGATCCGCGCCCGGTCCTCGTTCTCGGTCTGACGATCCTCATTTTCGTTGCAGGCGAAATTTAACCGCTGCACTCCAACGTTGACAGCCCGCACTCCCGCTCTCAGCCTTGTTCTCCATGAGAATCCTATTCGCAGGCTTTCTCTCCATGTGGACGCTTCTCGGCCCCGCCGCCGCGCAATCGACAAACACGTCCCCTGCCCCCACGTCCGCGCCCGCGCCGCCAACACCGGCCAGTCAGCTCATCCGCGGGATTAATCTCGGCAACATGCTCGAAGCGCCGCGCGAGGGAGCCTGGGGCGTCAGCATCCAGGAAGACTATTTCCCGATCATCAAGCAGGCGGGATTTACGCGCATCCGCGTTCCCATCCGCTGGGCCGCGCACGTCTCACCCGCGCCCGACTACACCATCGATCCCGCTTTTTTCAGCCGAGTCGACTGGGTCGTTGCGCAAGCCGAGAAGAATGACCTGCAAGCCATCCTCGATTATCACAACGACGACGCGCTGATGAAAGATCCCGACGCGAACTCAATCCGCTTCATCGCGATCTGGAAGCAAATCGCCGCGCATTATCAGACCGCGCCCGCCTCCATCTACTTCGAGTTGCTCAACGAACCCAACGGCAACCTCGACGCCCCGCACTGGAACGATCTCCTCGCCAAGACCCTCGCCGTCGTCCGCGCCACGAATCCGACCCGCACCGTCGTCGTCGGCCCCGTGAAATGGAACGGCTTCAGCGCGCTGCCTGACCTTGTCCTTCCCGACAACGACCGCAACCTCCTCGTGACCGTCCATTTTTACGACCCCATGTCGTTCACCCACCAGGGCGCGAACTGGATCAAGGGCAAGGACGGCTGGACCGCCGACAAGTGGCTCGGAAACAAGTGGCTGGCCACCGACGAGGACAAGCAAGCCGTGACGCAAAAATTCGACAAGGTCGCCACATGGGCCAGCGCCAACAACCGCCCGATTTTCCTCGGCGAATTTGGCGCCTACGAGAAGGGCGACATGGATTCGCGCGCGCGTTGGACCGCCTTCGTCGCCCGCACCGCAGAATCGCATGGATTCTCCTGGGCCTACTGGGAATTCTGCTCCGGCTTCGGCGCATACGATCCGCAGGCGCACGCATGGCGTCAGCCGTTGCTCGATGCGTTGATACCGAAAGGGTAGGGACGCGAGTCCCTTCGCGTCCCAAAATCAGGGTCAGGATGGAATCTGACCCCCTAGGAAAGTTACTGAATCACCAAATCGACAGTCCGTGGCATCGTCCGGCAAATGTAAGTCCGGCAAAAATAAATGATCTCGTCGCTGATCCGCACGCACGTCTGCCGCCAGCGCCCCGCCGCGTCGAGCATCTTCGTGCAATCGCGCAGCCCCTCGAGCCTCACGCCGCCTACCTGCACCTCGAGCGCGTCGGCCAGCCGCTCCTTCAGCAGCGGATAAAACTCGATCTCATACGGCGCGCGCACCGCCAGCTCCGTCAGTGAAATCGAAACGCGCGGCGGCACAATCAGGCTCTTGCGCGCGATGTCGTTGTACCCGATCCCCTCCAGCGAACGCTGCACCATTTCCCGCAGGTGATCCACCTGCAACGCCGGCGCGATCCAGTCGTTTTCGAGATACACCGCGATGGCCCGCGCCACCTCCGGCGCCAATTGCCAGCGATGATGTCCCGCCGCCTCCGCCGCATGCTCGATCGACTCCGCCAACCAGCCTTCCGAAAGCGGCACCAACCGGTCGTTTTTCCAGATCACATGCGGGAGACGTTGGGGTAGGGCGATCATATTCTTATGCCTCCAGGTTTAAGCTTTGCACCTCGTTCACAAATTCCTTGATGTCCCGGAACTTCCGGTAAACCGACGCGAAGCGCACATAGGCCACTTCATCCAGCCGCCGCAAATGTTCCATGATCTTGTCGCCAATCGCCTTTGTCGGAATCTCATCGCCATACGACTTCACTAGCTCATCAATCATCTCGTTCACCGTCCGCTCGATGGCCTCCCGGCTCACCGGGCGCTTTTCACATGCTTTATCGATACCCGTGATTAATTTCTTGCGATCAAACGTTTCGTAACGCCCGTCCCGCTTCAAAACCCGGAGATCGTCGCGCTCGATTTCCTCATACGTCGTGAACCGATGTTCGCACGCGAGACACTCCCGCCGCCGACGGATCACCGTCTCATCTTTGATGGCTCGCGAATCGATCACCTTATCATCACGAGCCTGACATTTTGGGCAACGCATCTACCTGTGGTGGTGTATGCGCTATCATTATCACAATGGCTGGTGGCGTCAAGCCTCATGGAGGGTCAGACTCCGTCCTGACCCTAATTTATTTCGTTATCACCGCTTCCGGCCCGCATTAATCAAGTCTTTGATGGTTTTACCCTTGGGCAAACTAGTTCCCTTTGAGGCTGCCAACGCACGCCTTGCCATCGCAATAACATCTTTGGGAGGCTCAGGCACATGCTCATCTTCGTACTTTTCGATCAGCACACCGATGACCTCCATTAGTGAAGCCAGGGGATGATTCTCGTCTTCGCCAACTTCATCGATCAGCCCATCGAGCACTGCAACCAAATTCCGATATTCCTTCTCGGTATGAGGCACCTGCACCTTCTCCGATAAAGAGGTCCACGCTCGTTTGGTTTTATCGATTTGAGCAAGTGTCATCGGTTTTTCCAGTTACCTTTGTCGTAATCACGATGCGTCAGAATAGCACGGATGTAAACTCGGTTGCGATTATAGTGAAAAGCGGCAATAAGACGATACTTGTTGCCTCCGATGTTAAACACAGTCTTGTTGGCGACTTGATCGGCACTTGGGAAAAGTTCCTTCAACTGAGCAAAATTACCAAAGCGGCGAACCTTCATAATCCGGTACCAGTGCTCCAAGGCACTGTGGGCATCCGGATATTTGGAAGCAAACTCGTTCAGCCGTTTTCGGGTAATGACGTGCATTTATCGAAGCTGATTCGTTAGCTTCATCTCAAACCGTACCGCGCATCACTTCGGCAGCTTCTGCACCTTCCGCGACTGCTTCGCGCGGAACGCTTCCCACGACCGGCGCACTTTTTCGTCCTGCAACGCCAGGATGCAAATCGCCAGCAGCGCCGCGTTCTTCGCGCCCGGCTCGCCGATGGCCAGCGTTCCCACCGGTACGCCCGGCGGCATCTGCACGATCGACAAAAGCGAATCGAGGCCCTTGAGCGCCTTGCTTTCCACCGGCACGCCCAGCACCGGCAACGTCGTAAACGCCGCCGTCACGCCGGGCAAATGCGCCGCGCCGCCCGCGCCCGCGATAATCACCTGCAAGCCGCGATCCTTCGCGCCGCTCGCATACTTCACCAGCCGCTGCGGCGTGCGATGCGCCGACACGACGTTCTTTTCGTAGCGCACGCCGAACTCGTCGAGGATCGCCGCCGCTGGTGCGAGCGTTTTCCAATCCGACGCGCTGCCCATGATGATGCCGACCTGCGGCCCAACTTTTGTCTTTGTTGCCATCCGACTATTCAAACCAACGCGATGCCTTTGGCGAGTTTTTTTTGCAATAGCCATCAGCGCCACACGAATATGCCGGGCGGCGGTAAAGCGCGTAAGCGCTTATTTAAAAAAAATCGGTCATCCTGACCTTGTCGAAGGATCTCTAAAAATGCAATCCATCCAAGTCCCCAAAGCCACGCAGGCCATCTTATCCCCGGCGGCAGAGAAAAGAGGCAGCGGGGCCGTAACGCGGGTCATTCCCAACAGAGCCAGCCCCTCCAGAATTTCAACCACGGGAGATTGACGCAGCGGGAACTGGACATCTTCGGCACTATATCTTAATACTTAACTGCATGGGCAAGAGCCATTTTTTCATTAGGGCCCGCCCCCGGCGCGAATTCGAGCTCTAGAAAGCCTGTATGCCACTGAACGAACGAGACATCTATTACTTCATCGACGTTGCCCTGGCTCATCTCAACAAGATCACCGGGAACGAGATCGTTTTGTCCGATCCGAGCATCGAGTTCCAATCCCTCGTCTTTTCCGCCTACACCGGCCTGCTTCACCTGAAGGACGGCGCTGAGGGTTTCGTTTATCTCACGGCCTCGCAACAATTCCTCCAGTACCTTGCGCACTCGAACCGGGGCCGGGCCACGGAGGAGGATTGCCGGGAGATCATCGGGGATATCACCAATACCATCGCGCACACGGTGCACAAGCGATTCGGCGCCGCCCTGCGCATTTCGGAGCCGCGCATCTTCAGCACCGTCCCTGACGATCCGATCGAAATGCCGCCGGCTGTTTTTGTTCAACCCCTGATCTGGCGCAAGGAACATGCCTATTTTGTTCTTGGGCTTGCTTCCGCAGAAAATCCTTAACCGCATCCCACTTATGACCGGCACGGAAATCTATAAACGCACGCCAGCCTACGAACGCGAGTCACGGGAGATCCGCCTTCACGCGCCGCAGTGGAAACTTCTTTTGGCTTTCGACGGCCAGCGCAGCCTCTCTGAAGTCGCCCTGAGCGCGGAGGTTTCCTTCGCCGACGCAGTGCCGTTGGCGCGGAAATTTCTCGAGCAGGGATGGATCGAGGAGCAACCGATCACGCTCGATCAATATTTGAAGCGGATGGGCGTACTCGACATCTCCGGCGCCGCCGTGCCTCCCGCCACGGTTTTGCATGGCCCCCGTCCGGAAGTCCACGCACCGCCGCCCCTGCCTGCTTCCACCCCCGCTGAAAAGCCCGCCGAGTCCTCCCCCGTCCCGGAAAAAGCGCCCGTGGCCAAATCCTCTGGCCGCCCGATGCGGTTAAACGCCGTGGTCGACTACATCACCTCGCTTGTCGGCAACATTTCGATTGGCCAGCTTCTTGTGTATCGCGTCTTCCTGCGCGTGCCTCCCGAGCTTCTGCTGGGCGAGGACATCGCCTCGGTGCAACTGGTCAACGACACGAGCCTGATCCGGGGCGAAAAGCTGCAACAGGCCATCGTGGACGCCGTGAACATCGTCGCCAAGCGCCAGTTGCCCGACAGCGTGTTCGCGCCTGCGTAGGCTTATTCCAGCGCGATGGAAACGACTCCCCTGCCCGCGAAAGCCAGGCATGTCATCCGTCCCTATCTTCCCAAGGATCGCGCCGCGCTTCGCGCCATTTGCGCCGACACGGGATTTCTCGGCAAGCCGATTGATCCCGTCTTCGAGGACCGCGAGCTTTTCGCCGATTACCTGACGAGCTACTACACCGACGCCGAACCCGAATCGACGTTTGTGTGCGAACTCGACGGCGAAGTGAAGGGCTACGTCATGGGCTCCCGCTTTCCCAAACGCAAAGCCCGCTACGAAGCCCGGATGCTGCCCGGCCTCGTCCTTCGCGGCCTCTGGCGCTATTTCACCCGCCCCTACAACGCGGCCAGCCGCGGGTATGTCCGTTGGATTCTTACCAAGGCGCGCAAGGAAAACCCATTCACTCCGCCCAACATCCCCCACCTCCATTTCAACATCCGGCCCGAGGCGAGAAACATCCGCACCACCCGCCAAATGGTCGATATTTATCTCCAGTATCTCTACGACAACGGCGAAAAGCAGGTCTACGCCCAGGCCGTCTCCTACGAATCGCGCCGTGGCAGTCGTATGTGGGAACGCTACGGCTTTCGCGTGATCGACGAGCGGGAGGTCACCAAGTACCGCGATTACTACCCGAAAAAAATTTATCTTTTCACCATCCTCAAGGACCTGACCCTCAACCCCAAACTTTACGGCACGGATCTGCACGATAAAATGGAGGGTTAGACTCCGGCCTGACCCATTTGGAGCATTCTAACTTATCGTGCACACAAAACGCCCCGGCTTCCAAATTTGGGAAGGCAGGTTTCGCGCGGAGGGCCGAAGAGAACTGAAGAGGAAGACAAGAAAGTAAAAACCTATCGCAACCTTTAGTTGCCTGCCCTCTTCAGCCTCTCTGCAGTCCTCCGTGCGAAATTTCTAACGAGGGAGTGTGTGCACTCTATTTTAATTTGCTCTAAAACTGTTTTAAAAAGAGTTCGCGCCTTACGTTGGTTTTGCTGGCAGCTTTGCCTTCAGTCAGCCTATACTTTGCCCTCTTTTCAATCTTCAGTGTAACAATCCTTAAAAACTCATCATGGTTGCCACCGCTACTCCCACTGCCAACGTCGGTAAAATTGTTCAAGTCATCGGGCCGGTCGTCGATGTCGAATTCGCCGAGGGTCATCTGCCCGCGCTTTATAACGCCCTCACCGTCGACTACACGCTGGGCGGCAAACCGGCGCATCTCACACTCGAAGTCCAGCAACACCTGGGCGAAGGCTGGGTCCGCGCCGTGGCCATGTCGCTGGCGGAAGGACTCAAGCGCGGCAACGAAGTTCACGACACCGGCGCGGCCATTTCCGTCCCCGTGGGCGAAGGCGTACTCGGACGCATCTTCAACGTCCTGGGCGAGGCGACCGACGAGCGCGGCCCGGTGACATACACGAAACGCTATCCGATTCATCGCCCGGCGCCGACGCTCCTCGATCAGGACACGCGCGCGGAAGTTCTCGAAACGGGCATCAAGGTCATCGACTTGATCTGCCCCTTCACCAAGGGCGGCAAGGTCGGCGCGTTCGGCGGCGCGGGCGTCGGCAAGACCGTCGTCATCATGGAGCTCATCAACAACATCGCCAAGGGCCACGGCGGTTATTCCGTTTTTGCGGGCGTCGGCGAGCGCACACGCGAAGGCAACGATCTCTATCATGAAATGTCCGAGTCGGGCGTCATCAACCAGAAGGACCTTTCCAAGTCGAAGGTCGCGCTGGTTTACGGCCAGATGAACGAGCCGCCCGGAGCGCGCATGCGCGTCGCGCTGAGCGCGCTTTCCATGGCCGAGTATTTTCGCGATGAAAAAAACCAGGACGTGCTTCTCTTCATCGACAACATCTTCCGTTTTTCGCAGGCCGGTTCGGAGGTCTCCGCACTGCTCGGGCGCACGCCGAGCGCCGTCGGCTACCAGCCCACGCTTTCCGCGGAAATGGGCCAGCTCCAGGAACGGATTACCTCGACCAAGAATGGCTCCATCACGTCGTTCCAGGCGGTCTACGTTCCGGCGGACGATCTGACCGATCCCGCGCCGGCCAACACCTTCGCGCACCTCGACTCGACCATCGTGCTCGAGCGCTCGATCGCGGAGCTGGGCATTTATCCCGCCGTCGATCCCCTCGCCTCCACATCGAAGGCGCTCACGCCGGAAATCGTCGGCGAGGAACACTACGCGGTCGCGCGCGGCGTGCAGAAGGTGCTCCAGCGCTACAAGGATTTGCAGGACATCATCAGCATTCTCGGCTTGGACGAGCTTTCGGCCGACGACAAAATTCTGGTGGCACGCGCCCGCAAGATCCAACGCTTCCTCAGCCAGCCTTTCACCGTGGCAGAAGTCTTCACCGGCACGCCCGGCGTCTACGTTTCGATCAAGGACACGGTGCAGGGCTTCAAGGAAATTCTCGACGGCAAACACGACGAGGTCGATGAAGGCGACTTCTACATGAAGGGCAACGTCGCCACGATCAAGTCCTGATTTTTATTCGCCATGGCCACGCTCAAACTCGAGATCATCACGCCCGCCGCCAAGATTTTCGAAGGGGACGTGGACAGCGTCCTGTTGCCCGGGATCGAAGGCGAAATGGGCATCCTGCCGCGTCACGAGGCGCTCATCACCGAACTGGCGGCGGGCGAACTGCAAATCGTCCAGAAGGGCCAGACGCAGGTATTCGCCATCGGCGAAGGCTTTGCCGAAATTACCGGCACAAGCGTCGGCGTCCTGACCGACGGCGCGGTCAACGCAAAGGAAATTGACGAAAAAGCGGCGGAAATCGCGGTGAAGCGCGCCGAAGAACTTCTCAAGTCAAACACCCTCGAAGGCGAGGAACTCGAGGCGACGCAAGCCTCGCTGGCCCGATCTCTCGCGCAAATCAAAGTCAAACGCCGCCGACAAGGCGGTTAAGGAGTTTCCTCATGGACCATCGCTTCATCACCACGGCCTTCGACCTGCCCGGATATAAAATCGCCGGCACGCTCGGACTCGTCCGCGGAATCGTCGTGCGCTCGCGCTCGGTCGTCGGCCAGTTTGGCGCGCAGCTTCAGACGATCTTCGGCGGGAACATCACGATCTACACCGATCTGTGCGAACGCGCGCGGCTCGATGCCTATAACCAGATGGCCGAACACGCCGCTGCGTTGGGCGCGAACGGCGTGATTGGAGTTCGCTACGATGCCACCGAAATGATGCCCGGCATCACCGAAGTTCTCTGCTACGGCACAGCGGTCCTCGTCCAAAGCTAGAACTCATTGCAAAAGCAGCCACGCCCTCTCCCCTAACCCGTCCTTACTGCGCTGTGGATAGATGAAGCGGGAGATAACCCATGCTTTTCAAGCATGAGGTGTATTTCGCATACGTTTGCGGGGAACCGGCGTAAATATTCGCGGCTGACTTGAGCCAGTTGGCGGCATCCTGGGGCTTGTTGTGTACCAGATCCCAGGCTGCATTTCCGAAATAATAAGAAGGATTGCCTCCCACTTCGTTGATCGCCTCGATATCCTTGGCCGCAGCCGCCTCATGAGCGCCGAACAGGTCGCAGACAAGGACCTTGTAAGTGGCGAAATCACCCAGCTCTTTATCGCTCTCCACTTGTGTGAAACCGGCGCGGGCATCATCATATTTTTTCTGCATGAATTTAAGCTCGGCCTGGTCAAACTTCACGATGGTGTTCTGCGGATCGATCGCGAGAATAAATTCGTAATCATTCTCCGCTTTGTCCCATTGCTGCTTTTGGGCGTAGATGAGGCCACGCAGCAGGTAGGCCCCCTTGTTTTGGGAATCGAGATGGATGACTCCGTTCACCATGTCGAGCGCGGGATCGAGTTGGCCTTTCGCCAGCTTCTGGTAAGCCTCGCGCAGAGTATCCAAAGAAGACTCGGCAGGATGCGAAGGCTCGGCAGGGGCTGGATGGGGAGCGGTAACGCTGCTTTCGGGCGGAGTGCTCGGCAAAAGCGCCTGCGCACGGAGGGTTGGAGAAAAACCAAGGAAAGTTCCGAGAAGGGCGATCCGGAGGCAGGTTCTTATTCCGCGCACGATGTTTTGATTCATGGAATAAGTCGGGAGAAAGCAAAATGTTTTCTGCATGGCCGAGGGGAAAGAATATAGATGATGTTCCTATTTTTCAGCCAAGAAATTTGAATGTTCGATGCGTTATGCCACGTCCTTTAAGTCACAAGTATTTGACAAATAGACACTTGCTGTAAAGTTAAGATTTTGATTCGATCTCGTGACTTTTACGCTACACGGCAATTGACCCATGCCCCTCGGCCAAAGCAAAGATGCAAGAAGCTTTTTTCGGAGTATATTAAGAGAGACAAGGGATTCGACGGTTCCGGTTTAACGTCTCACGCAAAGGAACCCATGAAACATATCTCCAAGCGGGTCCGTTCGGGAAGTTCAACTTCTCCCAAAGCGGCAACAGCTAACCCGAAGTGGAAATGGCATTATCGCGTGCTGCTCGGCTTGCGGGACCGCCTTCTCCAGGCGAGAAGTGCGCAGCTTCACGCAGCCGCGGAACCGCTGGATGCAGGCGTGGTCGATGTCGCCGAAAGCGCCACGGATGAATTTGATCATGATCTCGCTTTGAGCAGGCTATCGGCGGAACAGGATGCGCTTTACGAAGTGGAGGAAGCCATTCGCCGAATTGAGAACGGCTCTTACGGCATCTGCGAAGAAACGGGAAAGCAGATCGAGGCCGTCCGGTTGAAGGCTGTTCCATGGACTCGTTTTTGCCACGATGCGGAAGCAAGACTGGAAAAGGAGGGGACCATTCCGCGCACCCGCTTCGGAAAAGTCGCTTCCGTTCGCAAGCCGAAGTCCGACATGTTGTGGAAAAATGGGATACCCGGCGGACAAGAGATGGAAGGAGGCCTCCAAACCGACAACGCAGAAGAAGGTGACTCGTGAACTCAATCTCACCTCAACTTGGGAGACTAGTGGGAGATTTCCTTTCAATGAAAGCACTGTATCGGGATCGAGCCGATGCAGGGCGTCAATTGGCGGAGCATCTGGCTGGTTACACAGATCAAAGTGATGTACTGGTGCTCGGCCTTTCCCGAGGCGGCGTGCCCGTGGCGTTTGAGGTCGCCAAAAGAATCCATGCACCTCTCGACGTGCTGATCGTGCGCAAGCTCGGCGTTCCCGGTCAGGAGGAACTGGCGATGGGGGCCATCGCAACGGGTGGAATACGAATTCTCAACGCGAACATTGTCCGGTCTCTCCAAATTCCGGAAAGCGTCATCCATGCCGTCGTGGCTGCGGAAGAGGTGGAGTTGAAGCGGCGCGAGCGAATTTATCGCGGGAACAGAGCGCTGTGGGAGATCCGCAGCAAAACAGCCATCCTCATCGATGACGGGATTGCGACCGGTTCCACGATGCGCGCCGCCATCCAAGTTCTGAGAAAGCAAAACGCCACCCGCATCGTTGTCGCCGTGCCCTACGCCCCGCTGTCAGCCCGCAACGACTTCGAGAGCGAAGCGGACGAAACGGTGGTTCTCAACTCGATGGAAGATTTTTGGGCTGTGGGCCAGGCTTATGAGGATTTTTCTCCGGTGAGCGATGAAGAAGTGACTCGGCTGATGGAAATTGCGGGGCCATAATGGTCGCGTGACAATTTCGCTTTCCGAATCCCAAAAAGTTTGCAGGGAAATGACCCGGCATCATGCGAAGACTTTCTACTTCGCATCGCACGTTCTGCCTGCTCAAAAGCGAAACGACGCCTACGCGGTTTATGCGTTTTGCCGCTACGTCGACGATGAAATCGACCTCGCGCCCGACGAAGCGGCGCGCACACGGGCGCTCGTCGAACTGGAGCAGCTTCTTCATGCCGCGTATCTGCCGGGAGAAGGCGCGGAATCGGCGGAGAGCTCTCTGCCGTGGCTGCGCGCCTTTCGCGAAACGATCCAGCGCCGCGCGATTCCCGCCGGATATTTTCAGGATCTGCTGAAGGGCGTCGAAATGGATCGCGGGCGGGTGCGCATCCAGACGTGGGACGAATTGGACCGTTACTGCTACCATGTAGCCGGCGTGGTCGGGCTGATCATGGTGCATGTGCTGACGGAACCCGCGCCAGAATTACTGAAGCCGGCGCGCGATCTCGGCACGGCGATGCAACTGACCAACATTCTGCGCGACATCGCGGAGGACTGGCAGCGCGACCGCCTTTATCTTCCCGCAGACGAACTCGAAAAATTCGGCCTGACGGCGGATGACATCGCCCGGCAGCGCATGAGCGATTCGTTCCGGGCGATGATGCGGTTCCAAATCGGCCGCTCCCGCGCCTATTACAGCCAGGCGGAGCCGGGCATCGCCGCGCTTCCCGCCGACGGCTCGCGTTTCTGCGCACGCCTGATGAGCACGGTTTACGGGGCGATCCTGGGCGAGATCGAGCGCTCGGATTACCAAGTTTTTCGAGGCCGGGTGCGGGTTTCGTTTCCGCGCAAGCTGTGGCTGGCATTCAGCAAATGTCTTGGCTGAGGGTGGAGCAAATCAAAATATCGTGCACACAGCCTCCCGCTCCCAAATTCTATTTGGGAGCGTTCTTTTGTTCCTCGCGAAATTCCATTTCGCGCTGATTTTTCCTCGATTAAAACGGGGCAGGCAATGGAATTGCGCTGACAACTGCGTTCCCAAATGGAGTTTGGGAACGAGGTCGTGTGGGCATTATAAGTGAAAATGCTATAGTCGGCGTACTCCGTGCGACGGCACACTCGTGTGTCGGAGACAGCTACCAGCTTACGGCAACGACTTTACTTTTTCCTCAAGCGCCTTGAGCCGCTCGACCAGCTCGGGAAGACGGCGCGTGAGAGCTTCCAGCTTGAGGCTCTCGCGGATGGGTACCGCGTGATGTCCCATGAGCACGGCCCCGGCGGGAACGTCTTTGTTGAGTCCCGACTGTGCGGCGATGGTGGCTTTGTCCCCAATAGTGAGATGCCCAGCGAGGCCGACCTGCCCGGCGAGGGTGACGTAGCGGCCAAGCGACGTGCTGCCCGAGATGCCGGTCTGCGACACAATGATCGAATGCGCGCCGATGACGACGTTGTGGGCGATCATCACGAGGTTGTCGATTTTCGCGCCCTCGCCGATATGGGTCTTGCCGAAACGACCCCGGTCGATGGTGGTGTTGGCGCCAATTTCCACATCGTCGTCGATCTGGACAAAGCCGGTGTGGGCGATTTTGACATGGCACCCCGTTTTGGGATCGAAGTCGTAACCGAAGCCGTCCGAGCCGATGACCGCACCGCTGTGGATGATGACCCGCGCGCCGATGACGCTGCGCTCGCGGATTGTGACGAGCGGATAAAGCCGTGTGTCGTCTCCAATCGTGCTCTGCTCGCCAATAAAACAATTGGCCCCCACCACGCAGCGCGCCCCGACGCGGACTCCGGCGGAGATGACCGCATGGGCCTGGATGCTGACGCCCTCGCCAATGACGGCATCCGGCGCAACAACCGCCGTGGGATGGATGCCCGGCTCATCGCGGATGGGCGGCGGCGCGAACAAGGCCGAGATTTTTCCAAAGGCCGCGCTGGGCGATTCAACCACGATCCGGGTGAAGGAAAACCGGGGCGCATCCTTTGGGCTGACGAGGATGGCGGCGGCACGGCTGGCCTGCGCGAGCGGTTCGTACTTCGCGTTGCCCAGGAAGGAAACCTGGTCGGGCTGCGCGGCGCGGAGATCGTTGATGCCGACGACGACCCTATCCGCTCCGTCGCCGATGACCGCACCCCCGACGTGATCGGCGAGAGAGCGTATGGTATGCACAGTTACAAAGCAGCGGATTGCCCCGATACCCGGCGAGCAACCAATTAATGGTTGGCCGGCGTGGCGGGAGCGGGAGTCAAGTTGCTCGCAGCTCCAGAGGGAACTGCCGGACTTGCCGCTCCACCGGGGGCCGGGGCTGTTTTATTGAGCAAAGTGATGACTTCCGGAGTGATGTCGATCAATTTGCTGGAATTGTAAAGGACGAGGGAAACTCCACTGGCGGCGGATTGGGAGGACTTGTCGATGACAAGATCGTAGCCCTGCGGGCCAGCATAATCGTTGATGATCTTGGAGATTTCATCCACGATTTCCTTGTGCCGGCGCATGAGTTCATCCTGAATTTCGCGGGTGCGCTCAATTTTCATTTCCTGAATCTTATTGCCCAGATTGAGCATATCCTGCTTTTTCGCGCTTAAAGCGTCGGACTTGTCCTTGCGGGCGAGGGCCGAAAGAGTCGGGTCATTTTGTGCTTTATCGAGCGTTTCGGCTTCGCCGCTCATGCGCTGATAATCGGTGATTTGATCCTGAATTTCCTTTTGGTAGACGTCCTGCTTTTCCTTGAGTTTGGCCTGGGCTTCCTTGGTTTTGTAATATCCGTCAAATGCCTTGCTGAGATCGACAACGGCAATTTTGAGATCGGCCGATGCCATGGAGACGGGTGCGAGAACCAAAAGACAAGCCAACAGTAACTTATTCATGAGCGGCGAAGCCTGTCAAAATTGATAGCCGACGTCAAAGCTAAATTTACCAGTGTTGTTATGATTCCAGCCTTGGTCCTTGTACGGAATACCGTAATCGAGCCGCAACGGCCCGATGGGCAGGTTCAAACGCAGGCCGATACCGGCCGCCGCATCACCCTCCGACAAGGCATCCGTATAATGGAAGGACCGCGCGTCGACAAAGCCCATGTCATTCCAAACCGCACCGCGCACGCGGTCGATGATCGGGAAGGTCAACTCCAGGTTGGTGTAGGCCATGGTGTCGCCGCCCAAGGGTTCGTTGTTGTTATCGATTGGACCGATATCGCGGTTGCCGAAGCCGCGGATGGAGCGTGAACCGCCAAGGAAGAAGCGATCGAAGAGGGGAACTTCCGTGCTGTTGCTATAGTAGTCGGCAACACCGGTGGCACCCGCAATTGTCAGGATGAGGTCGTAGGGCAGAAGGATGTATTTCTGGGCATCGGCCTGGAATTTGTAGATGTTGGTCTGGCCCAAGAGCGGGCCGCCCGCGAACTCGGCGGAGAAGTCGGCATGCATGCCACGCCGCGAGAGCAGAACACTGTCGCGGGTTTCGTAGGACATCCCCAGGGTGATGGAGCTGTCGGTGCGGTAGCCCTGCTCCTGAAGCAATTGCGGGGAAGTATTGCTGGCGAAATTATAGAGGTCGAAATCCTGCAGCGTGTAGGTGATCGATCCGCTCCAGAATTGACCAAAGGCGCGCGCCAGGCTGACCGAAGCGCCAAAGTTCTCCTCGTTGTAATAGGTGGAGAGATAAGTGGCGTTGTGGAAGAAGAGATTGTAGCCGAGCGAGAGCCTCTGTTCCAGGAACCACGGTTCCTTGAATTCGACTTCGGCATCCTGACGTTCCAGGCCGTATTGGAGCCGGATGCGGAATTTTTCACCGCCTCCGGTGAAGTAGGGGAAGTTGAACAGGTCGAAGTTGCCCTGGGTGATCTCAACGAATCCGAGAAGACTGTCGACCGAGCTGAAGCCAGCGCCAAACGTGACCGACCCGGTGCGCTTTTCCTCGACTGTGACAACCATGTTTTTGCGGTTGGGCACCGTCGTGTCCTGGGGCGAGATATCGACCTTCTCGAAATACTGGAGATTATCGAGGCGCTTCTTGCTGACGTCCGCGCGGACGCTGTCGTAAATCTGACCCGGCGCCACCAGCAATTCGCGGCGGATGACCTTGTCCTTGGTGCGGTTGTTGCCTTGGATGATGATCTGCTCGACGTAAGATTGCGAACCTTCCTTGATATGGTAAAGGATGTCGATCTTGCCGTTTTCGACATTGGCCTGCCGCTCGGGTGATACAATGGGGAAATCGATATAGCCGCGCCTGCCGTAAAGGTCGGTCAGCCGCTTGATGTCGTTTTCGAGCGTGGGCAGTTGCTCGTTAGGCTCCTTCTTTTCCGGTGTGTAGGCGCGTGGCGAGTAGACTTTGCCTTCGTCCATGCGGACAATCGGAACACCCTGATAATTGCGCAGTTCCTGTTTGGTGAAGATCGTGTTACCGTCGAAATCGATCTTGCCCACGGTGTATTGAATGCCTTCAAACACGGTGATGGTGACCTTCATCAAGCCCTTGTCGGGATACTCGTACTTGACGTCCTTGACCTCCATGTCGATGTAGCCCTTGCCATTATAATAGGCGCGCAGGTTGACGAGGTCCTGCTTGAAATCGTCCTCCTTAAAGAGGCCCGACTTGTTGATGAACGAGAAGAGGTTCTTCTTGCGCGTCTTCAGAATCTTGCGCAATTCCTTCGTGGTCAGGTGCGTATTGCCGACAAAATCGACCTCTGTGACGTAGGCGCGCGCGCCTTCGTTGATGATGAATGTCACCACCGAACGGCCAAATTCCTCGTTGGTGTCGATCTTGTAGCTGACCTGGACCTGATTATAGCCCTTGCCGAGGTAGAGGTCCTTGACCTTGTCGGCGTCGGTGGAAATCTGCTGCTCGCTCAAAGGCTCGCCCACCTTCGACTTGATTTCTTTTTTGACTCGCGATTCCTTAATGAGGGTCGCGCCCTTGATGACGATTTCCTTCACCAGCGGCTTCGGCTGGACAACCACATTCACTCTTACGCCGTCGCCCAACGGCTCGTCCTTGATGGCGAGATTGGTAAAAAAGCCGGTGGCGTAAAGATTGCGGACGTCTTCTTCAATCGAGGAGGCGTTGTAAACTCCGCCCACCGTGGTGCGCATGTTGGAGAGAATGACCGACTTGGCCACGGTCTTGGGGCCGATATACTCGATATTGATTTCGCGGACGATAGGCCCGTTTTCAGCGGCGATGGGAGCTTGGGTCTCGGGCGAGGTGACAATCTTTTTGTTTTTCTTGCCCTCGGGCGTTGTCGAGTCCGGTGCGGGAGCAACTTGCTCGGGCGCTGCTGTCGCTCCGGGAGTCGACAATTGATCGGAAGTCGGGGCGGCGGGGGTAGCTGCGGCTGGGACGGTGCTCGACGCGTCGGGAGCATTCGTCGGTTGGGTGAGAGCCCCTCCTGCAGGAAGAATGACGAAGAGCATGACCACCAGTGCTCTGGCAAATCCGGAATTTCTAATTCGTCCAGTAAAAAGTTTCAAATCTCCCCTTTGTTCGTGAAGACAAGCATCTTAGCGATGCACATCCCGCATTTAATATGCGCTTGCCAAATATCTCGTTAGAATTTGGAGATGACGCCACTAAACGTCAAGCGAATAAGAAAGGCTTATTTTCTGCCCTGTTGCCTCAAAAGCTTTGACACCCGCGGGATAAGCCGAGGGATGGGGAAAAAGGGACGTTGACTCAAAAAGGATGACACCGACAGGAGCGACACGCGGGGGCTCTGCGCGCTCCTGACCCTAAACTTTGTTATCAGCGAACGGGAAGATGCTGAGACGAAGGCGGGTGCATCCGAAGGGGACGAGAGTGACTGTTTCGACGCATGACTCAAGGCGGTCGGGGAGTTCAGCGGGATCGGGAAGTTGCGGAGTGAAGGCATAGTCGCCTCGTTGATGGATGCGCCCCATTCGCCACACACCTTTCTCAACCTCCAAATAGCGTTCCACCTCGATCTCCTTCCGCTGGTCGATCTCCCAGCCACGGACACGACGCGCGGGTAGATGCAGCCGGATGGGAGAGGAGGACTGCGTCCACGGGTTGCCGGAAAGCGGACGGCGCTCAATGCGGATCTGCTTCGCAAAATGGGCGACATCGAGGGCGAGCGCAAAATTCCAGGGCGTATCAGGGTGAATTTCCCAATTGGGAAAACGCATGGCCGGGCCGCTTCGGGAAGCGGCGGATTGAAAGCGTTCATCCTGATTCCCTTTTGGGCCGCCTGCATCGACCTGCCACTTTTCCCGGATATCGAGCGCGAAGACAAGCGGGCCATAATCGAGACTCACTCCACCCAACGGCCAGTGCCTCAACGCGAAGTTCATGGGCAGAAGGAGTTCCAACACATCGCCCGGTTGGAAGGTGCGCTTGAGGGTGACGAAGGAACCTGGAAGACAGCGCTCCTTCAGCGGCTGACCGTTGAGACAGAGGGAGGCACTGTTGCACCAACCCGGAATGCGGACTGTAAAAGGAAAAGCAACCGCTTTCGGGAGATCGAACCGGAAGGACACCGTTTCCTCAAACGGGTAAGCCGTATCGAGGGTGATGGCTCCCTCGATACCGTCAGCCAGCGGCCCGCGATAAGTCGATGGGGCGTACATGGCGGAAACAATGCCGCCATTGCGATCCCGCATCCACAGCAGCGAAGCAAAATTGGGGAATATGCGGTTCACATTTCCGGGACAGCAGGCGGTGCCGGGGTTGGGGCGATAGGACATCCACGGCTCGCCGCGGAAAAAAAGATTATGATTGCTGCATCCAGTGGAGATCACCTGGTTGGGACAGGAGAAATATTGGAGCGCGCGGAAGTCATGGGTGACTGCTCCGGGCGCGGCATTAAAGCAGGCGCGCTCGATGCGGTCCGCCCATGCAGCGTCGCCCGTAACGCGCAGAAGATGCCCGGCCGACCAGGTATAATCCGCGATGTCGCAGACCTCGTAGCTGTCGAGCGGGTCCTTGCCACGGAGGTGTTCGCTCGAACTGGGAATCCCACTCGCCAGTATTTGATCGCGATCGAGTTTACGGAAGCCGTTGAGGCTGGCTTCCAGATGTCGGGCGTCTCCGGTATGGCTGTAAAGAATTGCGCCAAGTTTGGCCTGCTCGTTGAAGGTAACGCCGTGCTCAGTGGCGCATTTGTCCGAGAGCAGGCTTGAAAGCGAGCAATCGTGCCCGGCCTCAATAAGGCTGTTCTCCTCGAAGGCGCGACGCGCTTTTTCGAGCAGCAAGCCATCACCTGTTTTTTCGAAAGCCCAGAGCATGATTTCAATATTGGTGACATCACGCTCTTTGCTATGCGGGTGGTTGTCTCCCACATAATGAAGGCGAATTTTCTCCGGGATGGACGGGGCGCCCGTGGCGCTATGCAGGGCGATGCAGGCGCGGAAGAAAACGGTATGGCTCCAGCGAAACCCGTTTTTGAAATCCGGATGACCGATGTACCCGTCGGCGTCAGCGTGGTCTAATGCAAACCGGATCTGACTCTGCGCCCGTTCGATGAGAGTCGTATCGCCAAGGAGGCAGCCACAGCGGATAGCTCCATCGATCCAATAGGCGGTTTGTTCAAAGGGAACCCAGCTTTCTTTTCCCAACGTTTCAGGATTGGGGGGCACCCCCCAAAAGACAGAGTCGAATGGCGCTCCCGCCTCCTCAATGTGGCCCGTGAGACCTTCGCTCTGGTTTTTCAGCCATTCGCGCAACCATCCATCGGGCTGGATGGTGGAGAGAGGCATTTCAGCAAAGCATCTGTACGGAGCGTTTTTCATAAGAGCTACTGCACCGTAACCGCACAAGTCTACCGGATATCACCGGACGATGCGCCGATTTGGATTTCATCCGCACCCGCCTCGACAACGCAGGCTTGCTTGTCACCGCTCCAATAGTGGAACTGCCCGGGCCCGGGTAAGCGGCTGACAGCGGTAATCAGCAACAGCGCGCCAAGAATCACCAATCCCCAGGGCGGCATCGCCGGGGTATCCGACGCGGGCGGTGTCGCGGCCTTGGTCACAACGATATTGGTGATTCCGCCGCCCGTGGCATCGCCGCCCCATGACAAAGTCACCTTGGCCGCGCCAGCCGGGACGGTCACATTGGTCGTGAAATGCGTCCAGGTCGAACCGGTATTGGTGAGGAGCATGTCACCCGTAAGGCTTGTGTTGGTGCCGCTGTTACCATAAGCACCGTCCCAGTAATAGATCAGGTTGCTGAGGGCGTTGCTGGTCCACACACTAAACCGCGAGTTGGAAAGATTGCCTTCATAATCGAAACTGACGGTCCAGGTTTCCGTCGTGGGCGGTGCGGCGAGTGGGAGCACCAGGTCATAGTTGTAGGTGGTCTGCAATTGAATGAAGTTGCCAGGGTCTCCCCCACTCGTTCCCAACGAGACTTGGGTGAGAGGGGTGCCCGGAGGAGGGCCGTAGCCCATGCTATAGTAATTCCCGAGCGCACCCTGGGGGTTCACTCCATTGGTGGAAAAGTAATTCGCCCACCCTTGAGTTGTCAGGTTCGCGCTGGTCGTCGAGTTGGTCGTGAAGTTGCTGTCATTCCATCGACAAGCCAAAGGGGTGGTTGAAGTTAAGTTGGAAGCATCTGTCTGGCCGCTGCTGGTGACAGCCGTCACCCGGTAGTAGTAGGTCGTGCCATCGGTCACGTTCGTATCACTATAACTCGTGCCGTTGACATTCGTAGCATAGGGGGTGCTGCTAAAGCTGGTCGGGCTCGTCGAGCGATAGATGTCATAGCTGGTTGCACCCGACACGGCTGTCCAGCTCAAATACGCATAATCAAGACCTGCCTGGGCAGTGGCGCTGCTCGGGCCTGGCGTGGGCCAGGCACCCGTAGGCACGACAAAAAGGTAAGCTGAAGACGGAGGCAGCGTGAAGCTGTAGGCGTTCCCAAAGTTGCTAATGGTCTGGCTGGTCACAGGCACCGTCATCGCCGTGTCGTTGTTGGCACCTGCGCCGTTGGGGCCGCCCGTGAGCATGTAGAGGGTGGCATTGCCGGTCGCCGCCGTTGGCAAATGGATCGTGACCGGGGTCGAATTAGCGACGTCACGCGAGAGCACCCACACATCGGCGTTGCCCGCGCTGTCATGGAAAGTATAGCTGGCGATAAGCGGATAGTTATTGCCGTCGGTCGAAACGGGGGTTTCGTTAAGCTCGGTCAACGTCATGGGGCCGTTGCAGTACTGATTGCGCATTTGCAAGGCCTCCCACACCGGATGCGGCAGGAATCCGTTATGGAAGTTGGTGTTGGAGGAGTAGGCATTCGTTCCCAGATAGGGGGCAAAGAGATTCTGCGGTCCAACGCCGCTCTGCGAGCCATATAGAAAAACATCGAGCGTTGCCACCGCCGCCGCCAGAGTGTCATCGCCCCCACCCGAAGTATTGGGATTATCGCTTCCAGGGCCGCCTTCGTAAACGGCAATGGTGTAGGGGAAGCCCGTCGCAGCGCTTTGTTGCTCGGACGTTACCCAAGCGCCGATCTGGCTCTGGTACTGATTGGGCAATTGCAAAAGCTCACTCTGGTAGTAAGCGTTGCCGGTCAGTCCGCTGGTGCCTCCGGTGTAGCTGAAGTAATCGACCAAGGAGGCTTCCGGCGCCGTCGCCACGTTATTAGGCCCAAAGTCGGGGTTTCCGGAAAAGCCGTTCACGATGAACTTGATCTTGGAGTTGAAGTTCGGGTTGGCCTTGGCCGCGCTCAGCATGAGATGTGCATACGCGCCGTACTGCACGTTGGCCGCCGTAGACTGGGTGCCCCACTCTTCGTTGCCAAACTCGATATAAATCGTATTGAAATCGTTCGTATAGGGGTTGGGGTGGTTGCTGGGCCGCATCGCGCCGTACGGGGTGGAGCTGGGGCCGGCCAGAAAGTCAATCAGGTTGCTCCATTCCTGCTGCGTCAAAGACATCGGGGCAATCAACCACGGTTGGGCGCCCATCTGCTTGCAGTAGGCCAGGGAGGTTGGCAAGTGTTGCAGCTCTGCATTCGTGTAGCCCCCGGAACCAATCGCGATGGTATTGCGGCCCTTATTTTCTGCCGTTAACCAGGCATCGAAACTCATCAGGAGGTAGTTGCCGTAAGGGCCGGCAAAGTCGCTCCAAATGCGCATCGTACCCGGCATAAAATTTTGCCATGACGTCATCACCCTCGGATCCAGGGTCAGGGGCGAATGGGAATTATCGTAAACCTCAAAGTCGTCCACTTCCAGCGTAGCTGGGCCGGTGAAGTAGAGTTGAAATTGGGGAACCGCCTGGTTAGCGGGAAGGTTGGCGACGGCGCCGAAGCTGTACGTGAACTGCTGCCAGGCATTGGTCACGCCCGTGAAGGTCTTGGTGATGCCCATATTTGAATTGATATTGAACGTCACGCTGCCCGTTTGTCCGTTGGCCAGCAACGGTTCCTTGAGCCAGACACTCGCGGTATAAGTGTGCCCGGCATCGAAGCCCTCGTCGTTCGGTCCCACGAAGTCCTGCGAATACTGCCCCATATACACGACTTGCGCCTTCGTGGTGGTGATGGACATGCATTCGGGCAGGCTTTGGGAGGGGTTGCCCACATTGTCACCGGGCGGCCCGTCAGCCACTCGGGAGTAATAGAGCGTGGTGCCATCCGGTGGGTTGCCGGTGGGTCCATATACCATCCAACTGTCATTCGTCCACTGCTGCATCCGCGTCGAAATAGTCGATAGATTCAAATTGGCGTAGAAGTCCTGGTTCAACCAGACGATGTCGCCCGCCTGCACGACCGGACCGTTGTTCGCGAACGTAATGGTGTGATCAGCCGCGTTCGTGCTGCCGCTTACCGCCGTAAAGCTGGTCACGGTATCGGTTCGCAACAGAGTCCAAGCCCCGTTCGCATAGCGGTAGGTAAAGGCCGTGGCGCCGTTGAAGAAACCAGAGGCGATGCTGTCATAGAAATCGGTGGCGTAGCCGCCCGCTGTCACATCGACAAAAGTATTGGCAGTGCCACTATCGGCGGTGAAACTGAACCGATTTGTCAAGGGAGCCATGCCGCCATCGACAATCCAATCGTTATTGGTAATGGGATCCAGCCCGGACTGAACATTAAACCCAAACGGTACCGGATTCGCCGCCACGACGGAGGAATGAACGGTAATATCCGCAGCCGAATCCTGCGCTTGCGCAGGAAAGAGCAGCGTGAAACCACCCAAAATAATCAGACCGCCGCCTAATTTGAGAAAACGTTCTTTAAAGCCCATGGTTCGCTCCATGAAAACCAAGTTGTGATTGTTATGATGCCGCTTATGATTCTAATTGTCTTCATAAATTGATGCCCTCCGCACATCTAAAGCACCTTTTTTTGAAGAGCTTGGTTGATTTTTACTTTTTCCTTTTTACTGCACAGTAACCGCACAGGTCTGCCGGATATCACCGGACGATGCGCCGATCTGGATTTCATCCTCACCCGCCTCGACAACGTAAGCTTGCTTCTCAATGCTCCAATAGTGGAACCGCTCAACCGGAATGTCGAAATCGACGTCAACCGTGTCGCCCTTGGGCACGGTGACGCGCTTGAATGCGACGAGCGAGCGGATGGGCTGAGGTACCGATGAGTTCTTTTGATGCAAATAAACCTGCACGACTTCGTCGCCGTCGCGGTCGCCCGTATTCTTGATGGGAATGGTGAAGTGGAGCGTGTCCTTTGCGGTTACGGTGGCGGCATGGCAAACGATCTGCTGATAATCGAATGTCGTATAGCTCAAACCGAAGCCGAAGGGGAAAAGGGCGTTGCCGGTGAAGTAGCGGTAGGTGCGGTTGGTCATGCGGTAGTCGCTGAAATCGGGAAGGTCCGCCGTCTTCTCGTAGAAGGTGACCGGGAGCCTTCCGGAGGGATTGTAGTTGCCGAAAAGCACGTCGGCGACCGCCGCGCCCCCCTGCCCGCCGGGATACCAGGCCTGGATGATGGCCGGAATATGGGCGGCTTCCCACGGCATGGCGATTGCGCTTCCGCTGCAATTAACAAAGACGACGGGCTTGCCGGTGGCTTGGATATCCTGAAGCAGCTTCTCCTGGGCATCGGGAAGTTCAATAGCGGTGCGATCTCCATGGGAGAAACCGGGGCTCTCGTAGGGTGATGCCTCGCTTTCGAGTTGCGTGCTATCAAGTCCGCCAACGTAGATGATCACGTCTGCGGCTTTGGCCTCATCAAGGGCCTTTTGATAATCTTGCGACGAGACATCATTCTGCGGGCTATTGGGATCATGGGTAAGCGGCGCGCCCTTGAAGTAATCGATCTTCACTGCATCGCCTACTTTCGCTTTGATTCCATCAAGGATGGTAATCGGTTTGGTGGACGTGCCGCTATAGTTGCCATTGAGAGGTACCTGGGCATTGGCCCCGAGGACAGCGATGCGTTTGAGGCTGTTTTTGTCGAGAGGGAGAATGTGCTCATTTTTCAGCAGTACCATCGATTCGCACGCCATGGTTCGGGCGAGAGCGAGATGCTCCGGGCTTTCGACTTCGGCCATCGGGGTATTGGACCAAGGCACGCGAGCGGGCGGATCAAAGAGACCAAGACGAAACCGGATCGCCAGGACGTAATGCAGAGCGGCATCGATGTCCTTTTCGGCAAGAAGGCCTTGGCCGACCGATTTGGTCAAAGCTCGAAAGGCATTACCGTCCTCGAGGTCAAGGCCCGCCTTGATGGCATCCGCTGACGCATCCACGTCGTCCTTGGCATAACGATGGTCACGGGAAAGATGGGCGACGGCCACGTTATCGGAGACGATGTAGCCGGTAAAACCCCAAGAGTTGCGGAGGAGGTCGGTGAGGAGCCAGTGATTGCAGGCGTTGGGCACGTTATAGATCGAGTTGTAAGAGGTCATCACGCCTCCGACATGGGCTTCCTCGACGGCGGCTTGAAACTGCGGGAGATACGTCTCGTAGAGATCACGGGTGTCGGGATTGACGTTGAAGTTGCCCCTCCCCTTCTCGGGACCGCTGTGAACGGCGAAGTGCTTGGCGCAGGCCATGGCCTCGATATATTTGGGATCGTTGCCTTGCAGACCCTCGATGAAATTGACGCCCATGCGGGCGGTCAGATAGGGATCTTCGCCGTAGGTTTCCTGGCCGCGGCCCCAGCGGGGATCCCGGAAAATATTGATATTGGGCGACCAGAAGTTCAACCCCTGGCCGGAGGCGTACATTCCCTCGCGCTGAGCTTGGTAGTACTTGGCCCTCGCCTCGACCGCGATCACCTCCCCGACATGATGCATCTTATCCTCGTCCCAAGTGGCCGCCATGCCGATGGCCTGTGGGAACACGGTGGCGGTACCATTGAGGGCCACACCGTGGAGGCACTCGTTTGAATAATCGTACTCTGGAACATTCAGGCGATGGATAGCGGGAGCCGCGTTCATGAGCTGTTTGACTTTTTCACTGAGCGACATGCGATGGATCAGGTCGTCGATGCGCGCGTCCATGGGTTGATCCGGGTCGGTATAGATCACCGGGCCGGAAACCTGCGGAGTCTTGAGGGCGAAGGCGTCATCGACCTCCACCAAATCGCCGGCCTTGACGGAGGCGACACAGTTGCCTTGCGCATCGAGGATGTGGATGGCGTTAAACTTGGCCGTGCCTTGGCTTGCCGTGAAGTTAATCGCCAGCGGACCGCGAATCGTGTCATCTTGGTGGTCGATCTTGGCCTGGAGTTGGTAGGCCTTTTCAAAGCCGGCAACGGCGTAGAGATCGAGGTTATCAGCCAGGACGGTGTCCCCGCTGGTGATCCGCATGATGCGTTTTCCAGGTGCCTTGAAAAGTTTATCGACCTCCGCGAAATCGATCACGGCGGTGTACGTTCCAGCCGGGAGTCCCTGCACCTTGGCAGTGAGGGAAGGTCCGTTAACTTCTTCCTTGTAGGTGCCGTCGTCCGGAGCGCCTTCGATCTTCGCATGGCCACGCAACCTAATGTGCGAGAAATCTCCGACAATGATGAAACTCTTGTCGCCGGACGACGGTGCCGTCTCGTCAGCATGAAGAGTCGTCATGCACAGAACCAGGAGCAGGGAGAGGATATTAAATTTCATGCAGACAACTCAGATTTAAGGGGCGATGACGGGAACCGTTGCCCATGTTCAAGCTCCCGACGGCAACGCCCGATCTGCTTTTTGAAGAGTCCATGACGCCCTGATTTCATGAACCATCACAGGAAGCCAGGCGCGAACTGTCAACCGGAGACATTCCATCATTCCTTTCGAACAAGCTCATAGGCCAGACATGTGCCGTCCTTGAAGAACGTGTCGGCTTTAAGGAGGAAGCCTCCGTCCACCTTCGCCAGGTCCACCGCGCCCAGATGTTTTCCGCTGGCATCTACTGCCCAGGCTTGCCAGGAATCGGGATCCGAAACTTGAAAGGTAATATCCGTTTCCCCGCGCCTGACCATGTGTGGCAGGGTGCCCCAGTCGTCCACCTCCTGTTGTTGGGGCGTTTTAAAGCGCGTCCCCATGTTGAGACTATTCGTGAGGTGTAGAACGAGGATGCGATGGCTCTCCGTGAGAGGCTTGTCGTCAACGGCCACCACGCTGACCGTGCTTTGCACGTCTCCATTCTGGACCGTGACAAAACTGCCCTTGAGCTTGTGCTTGGGAGGAAGGCTGTAGCATTCGCTCTTATCTGTGATGACTTTTATTGTAGCGTCGGCAGTCGCCAAATCAATCTGCCCCGTTTCGCTGATATAATGGTCATCCGATTCTTTTGGCAAGATACCATCCTGATGCAATCGGTCCGCCAAGGCGTTGTCGAGCTTATAGATATGGCTGCCCGAGACATCTGACTTGGGCTCGGTCACTACGGCGGAAATTCCCGTTTGAATGCCCGTGTCGGAACTAAGAATCGATCCCGGTTTTGCCGTACTATCACCAATTCGGGTGATTAGACCGAGGGGGGAAAATTCCTTGGGGAAACCATGCCAGATGCCCTTTCCTCCAGCCAAGGCGGCATCCTTTTCCACCGCAAAACAAATACCATGAGTGGCAGGCTTTACGTCGCCACGTCGAAAAATCAGGGCCCCCACCCGGTCTGCCAGTAAATTAACCGGGTCCGGAGTGAGATCCAATATTCCCGAACGCCCGGGATTCATCACCGAATCAGGCTTGCCGGCATAAGCGAAGTAGTAGATACCGTCCCAATCCTGCAAAGAAGCGTAAGTGGACATGAGAACACCTCCAACTCCCCGATCCGAAGTTGGCCAGACATAGCTATATTCCGTGATGGTGAAGGGTTTGCCGAAAACCCTCGAAGGCATCAGATCCCGTGGCATTTTTGCAGTATCCCGGACCGGATCGGCGTTGTGGGTCATGAAGGGCAGAGACCATTCAGCTCCGATCCATACCGGCATGTCCCAATAGTCGTGATCATCCACATAGTCGTAATGTTCACGGAGAAAGGCCTGCAGTTCAGAATCAATGTAATTGCATCCGGTAATAGGCGCCTGAACTCCGATTGAACGCAGAAAATCGTGCATGCGCTGATCGTTTTTCATCTCCATTTCCAACAAGAATTCATTAAAGGCGTCGGCTGGATTCTGGGCGGCCTTGCCCTGGTTGGCCGGATCCGACTGCCACGCGGCGAACTTATCGTCATAGAGTTTAAGCAGGGCGGCCACCTTCATTACATGGGCGGCAAGCGTGTCCTCATTCAGAGGACAAATGCCCACAATGGCGGGGTCTTCCGCCCAGGTTAATCCGGTATAGGGATTGCGGTGGGTAAGCAGATTTTGGGAAAATTTCTTCCAGGAATCGAAGGCTGCATCTGAAACGGGCATTGTGGCCTTGAACCAACGCCCGCGATTGAACGTTTTATCCCGGACCGCAGGCCACCCGAAGGAGATGGCTTCCGCATCGCTGAAATCACGCAGCGAATAGAGATCGAAATTGATGTAGATGCCTCGCTTCTCCATGGCGGAAACAAAATACTCAAGGCGATCCAGTTGGGCGGGATCGATATCGTAAGAAGTACTCCCGTGACGCAGCAAATCCCGATCAAAGTGGTGAATCCGGACTACGTTGTAACCCGAGCGCGCCAGCCTCTCCGCCACTTGGTCGACTTGATCTTTATCTATGTAGAGAGCCTGCGTGCAGATGTTTACCCCCCAAAATCTGGCGTGCACGCCAGGCTGGTTCTTAAATTCAAAATGACCGTTTGGAGCCACAATCACCGGGCCATATTTTCCTGCAGGAGCGTCGTTGATGGAGGAAAAATCAAAGACACTTCCCTGATTTATCTCCAAGCTATAGTCGTATGGTGCCCATTTTGTGTCTGTCACGATTGTCGTCGGTTCGTTCGTCGTAGCCGTAGGAATCGCGTTAAGATCCGGTGCCGTACCATCCTGAGCCCAAGCCAATGGCGAGAGCGTCATAAAAGCGAGGACCATTCCTCCCCGGATGCAGAGATTAAGCCGATAATCGATTGTTGAGGGGAGCATAAATTCCTTGGTCGTGGATGGTGCCATTAACATTCCGAAAAAAGTTTTGGTCTCGCCGCCCTCTCTGGGCACGGTCTCATTTTGTTAACGTTTAAATTTTATTTATTGGGAGGAAGTGGAAAAAAACTTGTCGATTTCAGGCTGAATCGCATCCGCCCAGATTTGATAACCCTTTTCCGAGGGATGGAGAAAATCAGGCATTATTTCTTTGCTCAGAGTTCCATCTGGCTGCAAAAATTTATCCGCAAAATCAATATAGATCACTTTATCCGCATTGCCATATTTCGATATAATTTGATTAATGGCCTTGATCTTGGTCCTCGCCGGGTCGCCCCGCAGTTCGCCTCGTGGGAAAATAGCCTGCAAGAGGACGTGCGCATCGGGGCAATGTTTGAAGTATTCATCAATGTCCGCCTTGATTCCATCCGCAATCTGCTCCGGAGAATTGGCGGACAGATTATTAGTGCCGATTAGAAGCACGATAAGCTTGGGATGAAGAGAGTCCACCTGACCGTTCTGGAGTCGCCAGAGAAGATTTTCCGTTCGGTCACCAGAAATGCCAAAATCAAAGACATGGAGCTTGCCATAGTGCTGGTTCCAGACATCTTTGGCCCGACTGACCCAAAAATCAGTAATCGAATCGCCGTCAAAAACGAGATCGACTGCGGGCATTTTTTTGGCTGCTTCCATGTTGTATTGGAAGTGTTGGAACCAACCGAGCTGCGGAAGTGGCGTGATTGCCGAGTTGGTGCCCGGAACCGGCGGTGGAATAGGCCACACGATCGTTCCTTGCCCAAAGGCAACCGAAATCAACATGAAGCTGAAGCCAACGAAACACAGAATCCTATTCATTAAGCTACACCAGAATAGCACTTTTAACGATCAGCAAACACTGAAAGAAGTGGCTCCGCTGACTCAAGTTCCTTAAAAAAAATGGGGATCTTGAGCCAGCGAAACGCCTTACGTTAAAGAAGCCGGCCGGATTTATTCCTGCGGCGTTGGATAACGATCAGCAACGCCAATCCGCCGAGCATCAGCGCCCATGTGCCGGGTTCGGGGACAACTTCGAGGTCGCCGTTGTACAGATAGAGCTGCAAGTTTTGCAGGTTGGTCCCCGTGTTGATCTGGTTGCCGTTGATGTCATACGCATTGAGGGTGAACGCGGTATAGGCGTTGCCCACACCGGTG
>Ga0302320_10001188_pt1 | contig 62474 bp, 50 predicted proteins | sample Bog_T0_3_FD_202130 | JGI IMG/M metagenome (GOLD analysis project Ga0302320, IMG submission 202130) | Peat permafrost microbial communities from Stordalen Mire near Abisko, Sweden - Bog_T0_3 | ecosystem: Environmental > Terrestrial > Soil > Wetlands > Peat | place: Sweden: Abisko, Stordalen Mire...
TGCGCTTCATGATGATGGTGATCCCCAAGGGATATGAAACGGCAGCTCCGGACGCAGTTCCCAGCGCAGAGGCCGTGGCGAAGATGATGGAATTCAACAAGAGCCTTCAGAAGGCGGGCGTGCTGCTCGCGCTCGATGGGCTCTTTCCGCCGTCAACTGGAGCGCGTGTTTCCTATGCTGACGGAAAAGCCACCGTCACGGATGGACCGTTCGCTGAGGCTAAAGAGGTTATTGGCGGCTATTGGATCATTCAGGTGCGCTCTCGGGAAGAGGCGATCGAATGGGCCAAGCGAGCACCGATGTCCAACAACGAGATCATCGAAGTGCGGCAGATTCACGAGATGGGCGATTTCCCGGAAGACGTGCAGAAGGCTGCGGAAGGCTCTGAGAACCTTCCGAATGCTTCTGCTGCCAAGGCATGAGCGACGTTCACAAAACGATTGAGGCCGTGTGGAAAATCGAGTCCATGCGGCTCATCGCCGCGATCGCCCGCGTTACCCGCGACATCGGCATTGCGGAGGAGCTCGCTCAGGACGCGCTCGTAGCGGCCCTTGAGCGGTGGCCGGAAGAAGGCATTCCGGAAAACCCTGCGGCCTGGCTGATGACGGCGGCAAAACGGCGCGCAATCGACTCTCTGCGTCGTGGCCGCATGCTTGAACAAAAACATGGAGAGATTGCGCGAGAACTTGAATTCCAGCAGCGGCGGCTCGGTCAAGCAATGGATCAAGCTCTGGACCAGGTCATCGATGATGACGTCCTCCGCCTCATCTTTACCGCCTGCCATCCTGTCCTCACGGTCGAAGGCCGCATCGCTCTTACGTTGCGTCTAATTGGCGGCCTCACCACCGCTGAAATTGCTCGGGCCTTCCTTCTACCGGAGAAGACACTTGGCCAGCGAATCTTTCGTGCCAAACGAACTCTCTCCGAAGCCCATGTCCCCTTCGAGATCCCGCGTGGAGACGAGCTGCGCAGCAGGCTTGAGTCCGTACTCTCGGTGGTCTACCTGACCTTCAACGAAGGATATACGGCGACGTTCGGAGATGAGTGGATGCGGGAAGAACTTTGCAACGATGCGCTGCGGCTCGGGCGCATCCTCGCGGAACTTCTTCCCAATGAACCGGAGATCCACGGTCTCCTGGCGCTTATGGAGTTGCAGGCGTCGCGTACTGCGGCACGCAAGGGGCAAAACGGAGAAGCCGTTTTGTTGCTGGAGCAAGACCGGTCTCTGTGGGACTACGTACAGATACAGCGAGGAATGGGCGCACTCCATCACGCGCAGAAGCTGGGTGGCGGGGCGGGTAACTACGCTTTGCAGGCGGCAATCGTCGCCTGCCACGCCCGCGCGAGCATCGCCGCGGATACCGACTGGGAGCGGATTGTTCTTCTCTACGACGCTCTTCTCCAGATCAGCCCATCTCCCGTAGTCGGCCTGAACCGCGCGGTAGCCGTCGGGATGGCACACGGCCCGGCCGCTGGACTCCATGCGCTCGATGCTCTCCGTGCCGAGCCCGCGCTGGCCAACTATCACCTGCTGCCCAGCGTCAGGGCAGATCTGCTTGTAAAGCTCGGACGCTACGCCGAAGCCCGCGAAGAGCTGCACCGCGCAATCGCATTGACCGACAACGTCCGCGAGCACGAATTGCTGTCGAGAAAACTAAAACAGGCGATGCTCATCGATTGAGATAAAAAATCTTGGACTATTTGTAGAATTCGAGTCAGTCCATTCGTCGTTATAGTGAAGGCAGGCCAGACGGACTCGCGCGGCTCGCCCGAAGACTGCGACAGGATAAAGGAGAACTTATGCCACAGTATTTGGTTACCATGTACCTCCCCGACAACTTCGATCCGTCCACACAGGACGAAGCCATGGTCCAGGCAATCAGCGATCTCAACGATGAGATGGAGGCTGCTGGTGTCAGGCTCTTGGTTGGAGGCCTCGCCCCAGCCGCCCACGCGAAGTCGCTTCGGGTCCAGCCCAATGGCGAACTGCTCATCACCGACGGCCCGTTTCTTGAAGCCAAGGAGCACGTCGGTGGCTTTTCGATACTGGAAGCCGCTGACATGGACGAGGTGCTGGTGTGGGCCCGCAAGGGCGCCATCGTCTGCCGAATGCCGGGAGAGGTGCGCGAAATCCCATACAGCAGCCTGCCGAGCGGCACACCGCACCCGTCGCGCCAAAAGCCAAAGCCGTGACCACCCCACCACGAAACCGGCTCCTCCTCCCACCCCGGCCACGCCCTCGGCGACGGCAACACCCAGCTACTGTCGCCCATCGCCCATCGCTCCGCCGCGAAGCGGGCTTACCTTGCTGGTCTTCCCCATCGGCGCTACTCTTGCGGAATGCGACCCCTCCGGTATTCCATCAACGTCACATTGGACGGCTGCTGCGATCATCGTGCGATCTTGCCAGACGAAGAGTTACATCGTCACGCGGTCGAGAACCTCAACCGGGCCGATGCTCTGCTCTTTGGCCGGCTGACTTACGAAATGATGGAGGCAGCGTTTCGGCTGCCGGCGCTGACAGGAGCGAGGCCTGACTGGATGGAACCGTTCGCCCGGACGATCAACGCGGCAAAGAAGTACGTCGTGTCGAGCACCCTGGACCGGGTCGATTGGAACGCGGTGCTTGTGCGCGGGGATCTGGGCACCGCCGTTCAGCAGCTCAAGCAGGAGCCGGGTAAGGGACTGCTCGTGGGAGGCGTAAGGCTCGCGCTGGCGTTGGCTGAGCTGGGATTGATCGATGAATACGAATTCGTGGTGCACCCCAGGCTCGCGGGCCACGGACCAACGTTGTTCGCCGGGCTATCCAAGTGCGTCGACTTGAGGCTCGTGAGCCAGCTGGAGTTCGGCTCAGGAGCGGTGGCGATGCGGTATGAGCCGAGAAGGTAGCCATTGGAGCCTCCGGCATCATCACAGCGATGAGCCTCTTTCGACCATGCTATATATGAAAAATGCGCGTTTTCCTTTCCCCTGTGTTGTTCCTCCTGTTCAGCGCATCCATGTTCGCCCATGCGGATGCGAACCCATCGTGGACTACGCCCATCGCTCCGTTCCAAATTGCCGACAACCTCTACTACGTGGGGAGCCAGGACCTGGCCAGCTACCTGGTCGTCACTCCCAAGGGAAATATCCTCATCAATGCCAACCTCGCTGCTTCGCCGCCGCAGATACGCGCGAGTGTCGAGAAGCTGGGCTTCCGCTGGGCTGACACCAGGATCCTGCTCAATAGTCAGGCGCATTTCGATCACATGGCCGGCGCGGCCCAGGTGATTCGCGAGACACATGCGAAGAACATGGTGATGGACGGTGACGCGAGCGTGGTTGAAACCGGCGCGCGGGCAGATTTCCTGTCGCCCTCACCCAATATCCCCACCTACACTCCAGTGCGCGTGGACCGGGTTCTCCACGACGAAGACACTGCAAGCCTCGGGGGCGTGATATTGACGGCCCATAAGACTGCCGGCCACACCCGCGGATGTACGACGTGGACCATGCGCTCTCATCTCCCAGGGGAGGCATCGGGAACATGGCGCAACATCGTCATCGTGGGAGGGACAGGCTTTTGGTCGGAGTACCACTTCGTCGCTACGCCCAGCCACCCCGCAAGCTATCCCGGCATCGCTCAGGATTTCCAGCATACATTTGCCGTGTTGCGGGGTTTACCCTGCGATGTGTTTCTTGGGGCGCACGGTGGGTATTTCGATATGCTCACGAAACTGGAGCGCTATCCGCAGGATGGCCCCCGTGTCTTCATCGACCCGGCAGGCTATAAGGATTTCGTCGCTGACGCTCAGAAGACTTTCGAACAGGCATTGACCAAACAGCAGTCCGCCGCAGCGCGTTCCCAAATCCCGTTTGAAGGGAAAGCCTCTGAAGCGCGGTGAGACGAAAAAATCTTGGCCTATTCGTAGAATTCGGTCCCAGCCATTCGTCGCTAGAGTGAAGGCAGGTCAGACCGTCCCGCCCCAAGACCTTTCAGAGGAGAAAACCATGCCCCAGTATTTGGTTGCCATTCACCACCCCGACAACTTCGACCCGTCTTTCGTAACCGAAGCCATGCGCCGCGAGATCGGTTCACTCAACGTCGAAATGAAAGCTGCTGGCGCCAGGCTCTTCGCCGGCGGTCTTGAGCCCGCGGCCAGGGCAAAGTCGCTGCGCTCGCAGCCCAATGGCGAGGTGCTCATCACCGACGGCCCGTATCTTGAAGCCAAGGAGCACGTGGGCGGTCTTTGGCTGCTTGAAGCCGCTGACCTGGACGAAGCGCTGGCGTGGGGCCGCAAAGCCGTCGTCGCCTGCCGGACGCCGGTCGAGGTGCGCGCATTTCTCCCCAACCCAGGCAACTGAGCGGACCGGTGCACCCTTGATTCGCCCCAAAACCCGCGAGTGCTCCACTCTACTGCGCCAACCGCAGGACAAGGTCGCGCAGAGATCGATATCCTTGAACGCCGACGGTTCGGATCACAGCTTTAAAGATAACGAACTCGGGATAAGTCCTGTGAAACGCCGCTCAGCCCGGGAACCAGGAGGCGCAGGAGCGCCAGGGGAAGCGAACCCTGCCGGCTGGGTGCCCCGTCCCTCCATTCTTTCCAGCGAGGTGCCCGCAGATGGCTGCAAGTAACTCGCAATTGGATTGCAGATGATTACCGCTTCCCGGCGCACAATAACTCATAGAGCAACAAGAATCGCAAGCAGGCCGACCCCAGAAATCCGCGGCGCCACCCGGAAGCGCCAAAAAGCGGGAATTTTAACACGCTTATTTTGTGCAGTTTACAACTACAGTACCGCGCAAATAACCGGCGATTTCTGGGTTAAGTACATGATAAATAAGTTACTTAGCATAAGATACTACATAGGGTACACCCCTCCCCCCCTTTTTCCCGTATCTTGATGAAAACAAGCATGTTACGTATAAATGCTGCCCAAGATTCCTAAGAAAACAAAGAACTTACGCAAAACAGCCTCGCGCAATCCTGGTCGATCTTCGCCGCAAGAACCATCGCCGATAGGCGAGCTGTTCCAGCCAATCCGTCAACGTTCGTCGGTCTTCGTAGGCAGATCGTCAAGCCAGCGCGCGAAGGCGTTCGCCTGTTCCTGGCTCCGCCTGGCTTGCGTTATGAGCGAGAAAGCGATACGCACATCTGTCCCCGAGACAAGAGCCTGCTAATTCAGCGATCAAACGGTGGCGGACTTCCGCGACAGCCTCGAGCCCTTGGGCGAGCCGCTGATCTTCTATCAGATAAGGAACAAGCTGTGCGGCGGCATGACCTTCACGCCTTCCAGATCGTCAATCCCGGCAGGCCGCTGACACTGACCACCTACACCTACGCGGACGGGAAACTGGAACAGCACCTGGTCGAGCCGGCGCAATAGCTGCAGCGGTTGCAAACGGCCAGGCAGCGGCCCGATCAACGCGGTAGACTGAGGTGGTAAACGCCTTCCGCACACGGGAATCCGGAGAAACTGCAATGTTGCTTGCCGCTCTTCGCCTTGAGGTCCTCCGCGCCAATCAGGAGATTGCCCGCCGCGGCCTTGCTCCCCACACCTTCGGCAATGCCAGCGGGATCGACCGCACAGGCCGGGAGCCGCTGGTGGTCATCAAGCCCAGCGGCGTCGACTACGCTTCGCTCACTCCCGGTGACCTGGTCGTCGCCAATCTCGATGGGAAGATCGTTGAAGGCTCGCTGCGCCCCTCAAGCGACTTGGATACGCACACTTATCTCTACCGCGAGTTCCCTGGGATCGGCGGCGTAGTCCACACCCATTCCGAGTTTGCCACCTCCTGGGCCCAGGCTGGCCGGCCCATCCCCTGCCTCGGCACCACCCACGCCGACTACTTCCACGGACCCGTGCCGGTCACTGAACCCCTGACCGCCGCTGAGGTAAGCGAAGCATATGTGCACAACACCGGAGCCGTGATTGTGCGCCGCTTCAGGGACGGGGACCTGGACCCCATCGCTGTTCCCGGCGTGCTCGTCGCCGGCCATGCTCCGTTCGCCTGGGGAAAGACCCCGGCCGAGGCCGTGGAGCACGCTGATGTTCTGGAGTACATCGCCCGTCTGGCCTTCCGATCGGTTCTTCTCGGAGCGCCCGATTCCGGCATCCCGGTGTACGTTTCCGAACACCACTACCAGCGCAAGCACGGCCCCAAGGCCACCTACGGGCAGCGCTGAGGCGGCCTAGGAACAACGGCTCACTTGCCGACTCAGTTCGCGTTGACCTTGATTCAGTCAACAATCCGGGCAGGAGGAGGGTTGGAATCGAGTCAAATGAAATCCGGCGTGGGTGAAGATCGGCGACACTTCAACGACCGTTTGAACCCACACATTTTCGCTCTTAAAACGCAAGTAATCTGGTGTTAACCACCCTCCGATCATAAGTCTACCGGTTTCCATAGTTCAATCCCTTTTCACGGATACCACCTACCGTTTCCTGCATCTTCAACAGAATTCCATCAGCCTGTGGTTGACAATTTGCGGAACCGCGAGTCCCTATCTCGCGTATTCTCAGGCGATTGCGATTCATTTCTGAAGGAACTGCGCATTTGGCGCACATGGCAACCGACGTGCAACAAAGTTTGACGTTGTAGAAGTGTCCCCCATGGAAACGAGCCTTTTCAACCGTTTGCAGGCGACTGTACTTGCCGTGGCCACGGCGGGTCTGATCGTGCTTGCGGTTTTCAATCTCCGCCAGGAGGCGCAGTTCCAGCAGCCCGACGACGGGGTCTGGTGGCGCGAGGTGCAGGGGGGGCTGGAAGCAGTCAAGGTGCTTCCCGACAGTCCGGCCCAGCGCGCCGGAATTCAGCAGGGAGACTTGCTGACAGGAGCCGAAGTGCTGCCGGACACGGCCGCGCAACGTCCGGAGATGCCCGCTCAGGACCTGATGAACGGTGAAAAGTCCCTGCAGGCAAGCCCCCCTCAAAGTACCCAGATCCCGGCACGAAAGATTCTCCCCGAAATCTCCATCGTGCATTTGGCTGACCTGGAGCATGTTCTCCACAACACGCAGGTTTACGGCAAGGCGAGCTATGCCATCACTCGGGGGGGCATCCCGCTAGATACGCCTGTGGTGGTCATTCCCGAGCCGCTGGACCGGGGCCTGGCGCAGGCGCAGCGCATCATCGGCCTGGTGTACCTGGCCATCGGGATTTATGTGCTCTTCCGCCGCTGGGGCGCGGCCCGCGCCACCCATTTTTATCTTTTCTGCCTGGTCTCCTTCGCCCTGTGCACGCTGAAATATACGGGCGAGCTGAACGGACTGGATTGGACAGTCTTCTGGCTCAATGTAGCGGCCGAGTCGTTGCAGCCGGCGCTGTTTCTGCATTTTGCGCTGAGCTTTCCGGAGGAGCGGTTCAGGAACATTCGCCGCGGCTGGCTCTTGCCGCTGATCTATGCTCCCGGCGCGGCTCTGCTGGGACTGTGGCTGTGGGCTATCGAGACCCGCGAGGCGACCGGACTGCTGAAGCACCGGCTCGACCAGACAGCCACAGCCTATGACGCAATCTTCTACGTGCTGGCAGCGCTGCTGTTCATGCGCAGCTACAGAAAAGCCGACACTCCGCTGCTGCGTCAGCAGTTGAAATGGGTGACCCGCGGCACCCTGCTGGCGGTGCTGCCTTTCACGCTGTTTTACGCGGTTCCGTTCCTGCTGGACCTCGAACCGCCGCGGCTGCTCACCGACCTGGCCGGGCTCTCGCTGGTCTTTCTTCCATTGACCTTCAGCTGGGCCATCGTTCGCTACCGGTTGATGGACACCGACCTGATCTTCAAGCGGGGCGTGGCCTACACGCTGGCCATGGGCCTGGTTGCCGGCGGCTACTTCGGCACCATCGCGCTGATCTCCGTGGTTGTTCACAACGCGATGCCAGAAACGGTGCGGGAATGGGGTCTCGGGCTCTCCGTTCTGGCAGTTGCCGCCATCTTCGACCCGCTCAAGCGCAGGATCCAGGGCTGGGTCGACCGGACCTTCGACCGCCATCGCTACGACTACCGCAAGGCGCTGGTGGAGTTTGGGCGGGGCCTGAGTTCGGAGACGGATTTGGAGGCTCTGCTGGAGTCGATTGTGGAGCGGCTGCCGCGCACGCTGTTGGTGGCGCGGGTTGCCGTGTTCCTGATGCAGGATTCGGGCCGGCTTCGGCTGGCAGCCGCCCATGGGCTTCCAGCCGAAGTGAGCGCGGCGCAGGACAGGGGCGGAAAGGGCGCGCTGCACCTGGGCTTCCTGAACTTCGACCAGGCGCAGGACCACTCGCACATCTTCCTGGAGAACGCTCAGGCTGCGCTGCACCTGCCCGAGGCCGAGCAGCGTACCGCTGCACTGCTCGACCTGAACTACTATCTACCCTGCCGCGTGTCCGGGGATCCAAAAAAGGATGGCGCGGCCCAACGCACCATCGCCGTGATTGGGCTGGGACGCACCATCGGCGGCGACTTCCTGTCCAGCGAAGACGTGGAACTGCTGGAGTCGCTGGCCAGCTACATAGGCATCGCGCTCCAGAATGCCAGCCTGTACGCGCGCCTGGAAGCCAAGATCGGCGAATTCGAGCGTTTGAAAGAGTTCAACGAGAACATCGTCGAGTCAATCAACGTGGGCATCCTGGCGCTGGATCTGGACGATCGCATCGAGAGCTGGAACGCGCAGATGGAGGCCATGTATGCGCTCAGCCGCGCCGAAGCCATCGGCCAGGAACTTCGTTCGGTCTTTCCCCCGGACTTCGTCGACGCCCTGGACAGCTTCCGCAACGAGCAGGGCGTGCACCACCTCTACAAGTTCCGCCTGACCACCCGCGCCGGCGAACAGCGCACCGCCAACGTCGCGGTTGCGCCCCTGCTCTCGCGCGATTTTGTTTCCGTGGGGCGCATCATCCTGGTCGACGACATCACCGAGCGGGTCTCGCTCGAGTCGCAACTGGCGCAGGCCGACAAGCTCAGCTCCATTGGCCTGCTGGCCGCGGGCGTGGCGCACGAGATCAACACGCCGCTGGCCGTCATCTCAAGCCATGCACAAATGCTCTCCAAGCAGCTCAAGGCCGATGCGCGGTTGGGGCCGGTGCTGGACAAGATCACGCAGCAGAGCTTTCGCGCGGCGGAGATTGCCAATGGGTTGCTGAACTTCTCACGGACATCGACAACGGAATTTCGCGACACCAATCTGAACCAGGTGATTCGCGATACGCTTTCCCTGCTCGAACATCAGTTCAAGACGGCGCGAATCAATGTCGATCTGGACCTGGTGGAGGAGTTGCCGCCGATCAACGGCAACCCCGGAAAGCTGCAGCAGGTCTTTCTCAATCTTTTGTTGAATGCCAAAGAGGCCATGCCGGAGGGCGGACGCCTGCGCGTGGCCACGGCCGTGAATGGGCATGTGGAAGCCGTGGTAAGCGACTCAGGCTCGGGCATTGCACCCGAGCATCTCAAGCGCATCTACGATCCTTTCTTCACCACCAAGACCACTCCCAGGCCGGGCGACCGGCGCGGCACCGGGCTGGGACTTTCGGTCTCCTACGGAATCATCCAGGAGCACGCCGGTAAAATTCATGTCGAGAGCGCCGTCGGCGCCGGCACAACGTTTCATCTCGAGTTTCCGCTGTTGAGGAATTCAGTACATGCCTGAAGTTGACCTGCCCTTGAATGCGCCTATCGCCGCGCCCGCAGCCGGTGACGGTTCCACTGCCGCCAGCATCCTAGTGATCGACGACGAGGCGGCCATCCGCGAGTCGTTGGAAGTGCTGCTCTCGCTGGAGGGCTACGCGGTCAGGATGGCCAACGACGGCGAGCAGGGGCTGCGAAGCCTGGAGCAGGAAAACTTTGACCTGGTGCTTCTCGACCTGGCGCTGCCTGGCCAGAGCGGCCTGGAATTGCTGCCGCAGATCAAGGAACGCCAGCCGGAACTGCCGGTCATCATGATCACCGCCTACGGCACCGTGGACAACGTGGTGGAGGCGGTGCGCGCGGGCGCGGAAAACTTTGTTCAGAAGCCCTGGGACAACGAGAAGCTGCTAGCCGACATCCGCTCCGCCATTGCGCGGCACAAGGCCGAAGAAGAAAACCTGCAGCTCAAGCGCACCCTCAAGCAGCGCTACAACTTCGCCAATATCGTGGGCAAGAGCGAGATCATGCTGCGGGTCTTCGACCTGATTGGGCAAGTCGCGCCCAGCCGCTCCACGGTGCTCATTCAAGGCGAGAGCGGCACCGGCAAGGAACTGATCGCCAAGGCCATTCACGCCAACTCGCCGCGCAAGGACAAGCCCTTCGTGCCCATCAACACCGGGGCCATGCCGTCGGAGCTGCTGGAGTCCACGCTCTTTGGCCACGTCAAGGGCGCATTCACGTCTGCCATCGCCTCGAAGAAGGGCCTGTTTGAAGTGGCCAATGGGGGCACGCTCTTCCTGGACGAGATCGCCACCATGGGCACGGATACGCAGGCCAAGATTCTGCGCGTGCTGCAGGACCGGCGCTTCATGCACCTGGGCGGCATTCAGGAGATCCAGGTAGACGTGCGCATCATCGCCGCCACCAACATCGACCTGCGCCAGGCGGTGAAGGACGGCCGCTTCCGCGAGGACCTTTTCTACCGCCTGAACGTGATCACGGTCGACCTGCCGCCGCTGCGCGCGCGCCGCGAAGACATTCCCCTGCTGGCCAACCACTTCCTCGAGTTCTACGCCAACGAAAACGGACTGGCTCCCCGCAAACTCTCCTCCGACGCCTTGCGCGCCCTGGTCGATTACGAGTGGCCCGGCAACGTGCGCGAATTGGAAAACTCGATTGAGCGCGGCGTGGTGCTCTCCTCAGGACCCATCATCGGCTCCGACCTGCTGCCCGGCCACATTACTGGCCGCAGCTTCCAGGATGCGCTGCTGGAGCACAACCCCAACGCCTCGCTCTTCGACATCCTGGAAGACATCGAGCGCCGCATCATCATCGAGAAGCTGGAGCGCTGCAACTGGAACCAGACCGACGCCGCCGAACAATTCCGCATCCCGCTCTCGACGCTGAACCAGAAGATCAAGCGGCTGAACATCGAGATACGGAAGAAGGGGCGGGAATAAGGCGGGAAACTGGGTAGAACTGCCAGGGCAAGAAGGCTCAGGTCAAGGCTCGATATCTGTCATCCGGATGGGAGGAGCGGTTCTTGCAAACCCTGTTTCAGGACCTGCGCTATTCGCTGCGGCAATTGATCGGCAGCCCCGGGTTCAGCCTCACGGCGGTGATCTCCCTCGCGCTTGGCATTGGCGCAACGGCCGCGGTCTTCAGCGTCCTCTATGCCGCGCTGATCAATCCATATCCGTTCACTCAAGCTGATCGCATCATGCGCCTGGCGGTCCGCGACAAGGCCGGCGACGGCCATTGGGTGAGTCTGAGCAGCCCGCAGATCAAGCAGCTGCGGCAATCGCCCGCGGTCGACAGCCTGGTGGCCATGGACGATTGGTCGATGACCCTCACCGGGCGCGATCTTCCGGAAGATGTAAATGCCGTCTACCTTACCCCCAATGGCTTCGACTTCCTCGGCGTGCCCGTGTGGCGCGGACGCGGCCTGGTGCCCAGCGACGCTATCGAAGGAGGGAGCCCGCAGCCGGTGGTGGTGCTCGGCTACCAGTTCTGGCAGCGGCACTTCAACTCCGATCCGGGGGTGCTCGGCCAGACCATCCAGCTCGAACACAAAACCTACACCATCGTGGGCATCGCCGCGCCGCGCTTCCGCTGGTATAGCGCGGACGTTTACCTGCCGCTCGATCTGAACCAGGATCCGGTGCCGATCTTCATTGTGGACTTTCGGCTCAAGCCGGGCGCGTCGCGCGAGGGAACAGACGCGGCGCTACAGCCGTTGATGGAGCAGTTCGCCAAAGAAACGCCGAAGCATTTCCCCGAGCACTTCAAGGTCGAAGTCCAGGGTCTGAACGATTGGGTCGTCCGGCAGATAGGCCGCACGCTTTACCTGCTATTCGGCGCGGTGGCGTTATTGCTCGCCATTGGCTGCGGTAACGTCTCGATTCTGCTGCTGGCCCGCGGCACGGCGCGTCAGCATGAACTGGCGGTGCGCGCCGCCATTGGGGCAGGGCGCGGACGAATCGTTCGGCAACTACTGACCGAGTCGCTGGTGCTGGCAATGACGGGCGCGGCGTTTGGCGTGCTTACTGCCTACGGCATGCTTGCGGGCATCCGCGTCGTGCTTCCGCGCGAGGCCTTTGCACCCGAGGTGGTCATCGGCATCAACCTGCCAGTGCTTTTCTTCAGCATAGGGGTCGCTCTGCTCACCGGGATTCTGTTTGGCCTGTGGCCGGCCCTGCAAGTCTCGCGGCTGGCCATGGTGCAGAGCTTGCAATCCAATACGCGCAGGATGGCCGGAAGCGTGCACGGACGCAGAACTCAAAGCCTGCTCATCGCCGGTCAGATTGCCCTGACTCTATTGCTGCTTGCCGGAGCGGGCACGGCGATGGAGGGTTTTCAACGGCTGATGCACGTTCCGCTGGGATATGACCCGCACCATGTGATGTCCGTCGGAATTCCCATTCCCGAGAACGGCTACAAAACCTGGGAGGCGCGCTCCAACTACATCGAGCAGTTGCGGACTGCGGTTGCCGCGACGCCCGGCATATCCGCGGCAGGAATATCCGCCAATGCCACGCCCCCAGAGAACGGCCGGACCGAGCGGATTGAGATTCAAGGACGCCCCGCGCTGGAGCAACAGACTACGCTTCTCAATTTCGTAAGTCCGGAATATTTCCTGTCGCTGCGTATTCCGCTGCTGCGGGGAAGGATGTGGACCGAACCTGAGAACCATGCCGCCGCGCATGTTGCGGTGATCAACCAGGCCATGGCGCGGCTCTATTTTCCCAATGGAGATGCCATCGGCCAATCCATAAAGGTGCCCGGCATTGAAAACCGGCCGCCCATCATGCTGTCCGCGCCGGACATTGCGGACTCGTGGATGCAGATCGTCGGCATTGTCGCCGACCATCGCAACGCCGGCTTGCGCGATCCAGCCAAACCCGAAGCCTTTGTTCCCTGGACGCTCTGCATGGGGGAATATACGGAGATATTGGTGCGCTCCGATGTGCCGCCGTTATCGTTGCTCCACGCCATCCGCAAGCAACTGACGGTTGTGAATGCCGATCAGCAGGTCGGCGGTGAATCCACCGATCTGGAACAGTGGATCCGCGACGAGCCCGAGTGGCAGCAGAATTACCTGATCGCATGGATCTTCGGGGCATTCTCCGTGCTGGCTCTGGCTTTGGCCGCGGTAGGTCTCTACAGCGTAGTGTCGTACAGCGTAACGCAGAGAACCAGCGAGTTCGGGATTCGCATGGCCCTGGGCGCGCAGCGAAGCGATGTGCTGCGCATTGTCTTTGCCTCTGTGCTGGTGAACGTCGGCGCGGGGATTCTGGCCGGCATTGGGCTCAGGCTGGCGCTGAACGGGGTTCTTGCTACATGGGCTGAGGGCAGCTCGCGCGACCCTTTGATTCTGCTGGCCACCACGGTCCTTCTCATCCTTGTGGCGGCGATGGCGTGCGCAGTGCCGGCGCGGCGAGCTGCGAGGCTTGAGCCGATGGCGGCGCTTCGCTGCGAGTAGAGAGAAGCTCCAAGCAGTTCCGGTTACGCCTCCACCGCCCGCAGCCAGTTGGTCAGAAACGCCTTCAATTCAGCTGGCGGCCGCAGCCAGACCTCCGCTACTGACTCACGAAGGATGTGCCGCACAAGAACGCTGATGTGGGGTCCTTGCAGCGCATTCACCACGCGAAACGCGGCTTCGTCGGTGAGGTCGTCGCCGAGATAGGCGACCGGGCCGTGAGCTCCGGCTTCCTCTAGAATCGCCTCGACCGCGCCGCCCTTGTCGCGGCCGGCGCGCAGCTCCAGACCCGCTTCAAATTCCAGCAGCGCCAGGCCGTCCAGTTTTGCCAGTGGCTCAAACAGCGCGCGCGTGCGCCGCTCGATCAGCTCCTGCGTGTGCCGCGCGTGGCCGCGCCAGTGCATCACCGCGCCGTTGGCCTTGTCCTCGAACAATCCGCCCAGCGCATCGCGCCGCAGTTGCTCCTTGAGCTCTTCAAGACTGGCCATTGTCGCCGGCGGGGCCTGCTGCAACTCCCGGCGGCCATCGGGAAAGAGGCGCTCTGCTCCGTGCAGGCCCCAGACCTCAAGTGGCGGGTCAAGCGCCAGCAGGGGCGCAATCTCTGCCGCTGGCCGGCCGGTAATGACCACCATGCGGGTATGGTTCCCGTTGCGGATGAGCTTCAGCAGTTCCCGAACGCCCGCCCACGGCCGCGCCTCAAACCGGTTCAGGCGGAAGGACGCCAGGGTGCCATCGTAGTCAAGCAGAAGAATCGGCTGCGCGCCGCTCGCAAACGCTCCGAAGAATACTTCCAGCTTTTCAGCAGCTTCAAGGGTCAATGAATTTCTCTTTCCCAACCATTTTATCGTTTGACCGCCGCATCCCCTGGCAAAGCCGATGCAAAGCACCGCGAAGCTTCTCGCGCCGCCTCATGCGCTATTCTGTCCTTGCATCACCTAGTTCAGGAGAGCGGAAAGCCCCTCATGGGGCCGCGCGGCAGACCCAATGGCCAACGGACTCATCGAAAGAACCGCCAAGGACGTCGTGCTCACCGCGCAGGACTACACCCTGTTCGCTTACCGGTCGGTGATGAATGCGTTCCATCCGCCGCGTTACTGGACGGATTTCCTCATTCAATCGAACATCATCGGTGTCGGCTCAACAACCATCGTGCTGCTTTCTGGATTCTTCACCGGCGGCGTGCTGGCGCTGCAATCGGCGGCCACGCTGTCGGAGTTCGGCGCATCCGCCGTGACCGGCCGCTTTGTCTCGCTGACCATGATCCGCGAACTGGGCCCGGTGCTTACCGGCATCATGGTGGCCGGACGCAACGCTTCCTCGATGGCCAGCGAACTCGGCTCCATGGTGGTCACCGAGCAGATCGACGCCATGCGCGCCCTGGGCGTGGACCCCATGCGCAAGCTGGTCACGCCGAGGCTGTTTGCCTGCATTACCATGCTGTTCTTTCTCACCATCCTGGCCGATGCCTTCGGCATCTTCGGCGGGGCTTTCGTCACTGTCTTCATGAATCACCAGAACGGCACGCAGTACTTCTCGCAGGCCTGGGAGCACCTCCGTTACCCCGACATCATCCAGGGCCTGGTCAAGCCGCTGGTCTCCGGCTTCATCATCGCTTCGGTGGGCTGCTTCTATGGCATGAGGACCACGGGCGGCACCGAGGGCGTAGGCCGCTCCACCATCGATGCGGTCGTCTTCTCCTCCGTGATCATCATCTTCGCCGACTTTCTACTCACCCAGGTGCTGCTTACGCTCATGCCGCCGCTATGACGGAGACTCCCGCTTCCGCCCAGTCCACGCAGCCACTCGCAGGCGAAGCCCCTGCTGCGCCCGCGGATGCCGCTCCGGTGGTCGCCTTTCGCAATGTCTCCATCGCCTTTGATGGGCCGCTGGTTCTTGACGATATAAGCTTCTCTATAGCGCCGGACGAGACGCGCATTCTGCTGGGTCCGGCGGGCGTGGGCAAGAGCGTGCTGCTCAAGCTCATCAATGGCCTGCTGCGGCCCGATCGGGGTAGCATCCGGCTCTTCGGCGAAGAGATCACGACCATGCGGGAGGAACAGCTATTCCCCCTGCGCACGCGCACCGGCATGGTGTTTCAGGAGGGCGCGCTCTTCGATTCGCTCTCCGTCCGCGACAATGTGGCCTACCAGCTGATCCAGGAGCGTGTGCCCGATGAGGAGATCGATGCCCGCGTCCACCAGGCGCTGACCTTTGTCGAACTCGACAACACCTTCGGATTCTATCCCGCCAGCCTTTCGGGCGGCATGAAGCGCCGCGTGGCCATCGCCCGCGCCCTGATCCGCCAGCCCGAGCTGATTCTCTACGACTCGCCCACCGGGGGCCTGGACCCCGTCACCTCAACCACGATCATCGAGCTGGTGATGAAAGAGCGCGACGTCTATCGCACGCCATCCATCCTGGTGACCCACCGCCTCCAGGACGCCTTTACCCTATGTACGCACCGCTTCGACCCGGAACTTGGCCGGATGACGCTGCTCCCCAAGGGCGAGACCGACGCCAACACCACCTTTCTAATGCTGGAAGAAGGACGGCTGATCTTTGACGGCTCGCTGCACGAACTGGTTCACAGCGACAACAAGTTCGTGAGGGAGTTTCTGGAGTAGGAGGGAACAGGGATCAGGGAATAGGGTCCCTCGGTCCCTTCCTACGTCGTCCGCGCGGCTTTGCGCAGCCGGTCGCGAATGGCTGTGCCGACCCCTAGGTCCGGCGGCACGGGGCAGAGAATCACCGTGCATCCCTGGGCATCGAGCCAACGCAGGCCGGAGTAGAGCCCGCGCGCCAGCTCCTCCGGGGCAGCCCACCGGCCCCAGGGGTAAAGCAGGGAGCCGGGAATTCTGCAGTGCACCTCAGCGGGCAGAAGAACCCCGATCAACTCCGCGGGAAAGCGATTCGCAGCTTCGGCCAGCCGTGCGCCCAGAGCCTCCAGGGGCTCCTCGATCAGAACTAGACGCGCCCTGGGCGCATAGTGGCGCAGGCCGACTCCTGGCGAAGGCAGGGCGGATTGCGGTGTCTCCGTGAGCTGCAGCCCGCCGCGAAAGACCTCTACCTTACCGGCAGTGTCTCGAATCTGGAGGGTCGTCACCGCGCCAGGCCGGTAGAGGACCATGGGGCTCTGGCCGGGGTCGAGCACGGTGGATTCGACCCCATGGTCCGTCGGCCCTGCGTCCACCACCGCATCGATGCGTCCGTCCAGGTCGTCGAGGACATGGGCTGCCGAGGTGGGGCTAGTGTGGCCAAAGGTATTGGCACTGGGCGCGGCTACGGGAACCCCGGCGCGGCGGATCAGTTCCAGAGCCACCGGGTGCGCCGGCATGCGTACCCCCACCAGCGGCCGCCCGGCGGTCACTGCATCCGGGACCGCCGCCGTGCGCGGCAACAGCAACGTCAGCGGCCCTGGCCAGAAGGTTTCCATCAGCCTGCGAGCGGCTTCGGGGATCTCGGTGACCAATCCATCCAATATGGCCAGGTCGGCAATGTGCACAATGATTGGGTCCCACGCAGGCCGCTGCTTGGCCTCGAAGATCTTCCCCACAGCGTCCCGGTCCAGCGCATTGGCGCCCAGACCGTAGACGGTCTCCGTGGGCAGCGCCACCAGTCCGCCTGCGCGCAGAATCTGCGCAGCCCTGTCGAGCGCCTCTTGCGCCTGGGGAGTTTCCAGTTGATCGGGGTCCACAACCAGCCGCAGGGTCTTCACCGCTCCATTGTCGCCTTTCGCGCCCCGCGCATGCCACCTGCCGTATACTCACTGCTACCAATGCCTGTCGAGACCGAGATCAAATTCCGCGTCAACGATCTGGCCGGCCTCGCCGGCCTCATCCAGGCCGCCGGTTTTCGGCTCCAGACGCCGCGCAGCTTTGAGAGCAACGTCCTTTACGACACGCCCGACCGTCAGATGCGGGCGCGCACCGAGATTCTGCGCATCCGCAGCTACGCCGGCCGTTACCTGCTGACCCACAAGCGTCTGCCCGACACCGGCCCCGGCGAAGACACCCACAAACACCGCGTCGAGACCGAGACCGAAGTCTCCGACGGCGACGCCCTGGCTCAGGTCTTTATCTCACTTGGCCTGGTGGCCGCCTTCCGCTACGAGAAGTGGCGCACGGAGTGGGAAGATGGCGAGGGCCACTGCGTGGTGGATGAGACCCCCATCGGAGACTTTGCCGAGTTGGAAGGCCCGGCGGAGTGGATCGATCGCACGGCCCGCCGCCTGGACATTGAGCAGGACAAGTACATCACCCTCAGCTATGGGCGGCTTTTTGACCTTTGGCGGGAACAGCAGGGGTCTGCGGCGCAGGACCTAACCTTTGCGGCTGTGTCCGGGAGCAGCGCGCGGACATAGGCCTGGCCTGGAGCGGCCGCGGGCAGGCAATTGTGGAATCGCTCAAAAGGCGAGCGCGGTGTCGTCGCCGCCTCCGCACTCGCAAGGCAGGGAATGTCCCGCTGCCCCCCTTGCAAGTCCCGAAGCTGGAACGCGATTCATCTTCACTTCGCGCGAGTATGGCCCGAGATAGCCATGCTCTCTCACCCTTTCGGAATCTGGACGATTCATTCAACCGGGATTAGACTGAATCAGGGTCCTGATGCCACCGTCTGCCCAGATTCCCGATTCCGCCGGTCCTGGCGCGCTTTCCCTTGTGCTGATCGGGCCCGATGAACAGCGCCGCCGGGCCGTGGTCGAGGCTCTGTCCGGAAGCCCGGTCGGGGTGATCCGTGAGATTTCCTCCTATCCCTCCGACCTCGACGAAGTGCCCCGCATCCTGGAGAACCAGTGCGATGTGGTCATCGTCGACCTGGACAGCGATCCGGAGTATGCCCTGGATGTGGTGGAGAGCATTTACGCCTGCGGCTCGGCCACCGTGATTGTCTGTTCGGCTAAAGCCAACCTGGAGCTAGCGGTCCGGTGCATGCGCGCAGGAGCGCGCGAGTTCCTCACCCTCCCGCTGAATCCGGCCACCATTGCCGACGCGCTGGCGCGCATCTCGATCCGCGGCTCGTCCTCGACCCCGGCCCGAAAAACGGCCAGAAAGCTGTTTGTGTTCCTGGGCGCCAAAGGCGGATGCGGCGTGACCACCATTGCCTCCAATTTCGCGGTCTCGCTGGCGCAGGAGTCGCAGCAGAGCACGCTGCTGATCGACCTGGGCCTGCCGCTGGGAGATGCGGCGCTCAACCTCGGCATGGTCGCCGAGTACTCCACCTTTAACGCCCTGGAAAACTACGTCCGGCTGGATGCCAGCTTTCTTTCCACACTGCTGGCCAGGCATACTTCGGGACTTTCGGTGCTGGCCGCGCCGGGCGAGTTCATGCCCAGCGAGCCGCCCCTTGAAGCCATCGACCGGCTGCTTTCAGTCGCCCGCCAGGCCTTCGATTACGTCGTGGTGGACGCGGGCTCCAGGATGGACCTGAAGGATGCCAGGTTCATCGACGATTCTGCCGTTCTTTACCTGATCACGCAGATCGGCGTCACAGAGTTGCGCAACTCCAATCGCATGATCGGCCAGTTTTTCGCCTCGCGCGGCGCCAAACTGCAAGTGGTGGTGAACCGCTACACGCCGCAGGCTCTGCTGCTGGAAGACAAGCAGGTGGAAAAGGCGCTGACACGATCGATCGACTGGAAGGTTCCCGACGATTTTGCTACCGCTCGCCGGACCCAGAACACGGCCACGCCCATCGCCATGGAAGACTCCTCCATTTCGCGGGCCATTCGCCGCATGGCGCGCAAAGCCTGCGGGCTGCCCGAAGAGGACGAAAAGAGCCATCGTTCCGGGCTGTTCGGATGGGCGCGTGGCGCCATGAAGCGCTCGCGACCCGAGCGCGAATCGGCGGAGGTCGCTCCGCCCTCCATCATCTCCACTGCCGGTCTCGACCCCGACCACGTGAAGTACTGAACACTGTACCTAAGTCCTTTATTTGCGAAAAATGGCGAAAAAGCGTGTAACGCGTAAGTTGTTTATTTTCATAGGACTTCCGAGGCATTGTTTAGCGTAACATATTTATTTTCATCTGCTTACGGGAAAAAGGGGGGAGGGGGGTACCCTATGTAGCATTCTGGGTGTTCCCGGCCGTTCACGGTTTCCCTGTTTCTTCAGCTTTCTTGCCCTGGAAGACGGAGGGTTCTTGAGGTCGGCCTGGGGCCTCTCATGCCGCAGGGCGGCCGGAGGTTCGATCGCTTTGGACATGGCTTTGTCTCCGGTCTGGGCTTTTCCCTTTTCACTCTTCGATTGTGCGCCGGAAAGGCAGAATGATCTGCAAATGCGGGGAGAGAGAGTTGCATTTTCTTCAGGACCGAAAAAAGCGAGAGAAACCCGGTCTTGGCAAGGAGTCCACCGCTTCCGGACCTCGCATGCAACTTGCTGGGCCATTTCTGCCTGGAAGGGTTTCGCGTCGCGTCGTTTGTTGGAGAAGGGGGGGCTTGCGGATGGCGGGTCTACTCGGCGGGAAGGGCCAAGAGCCGGAAGACTGCCGAGAAGCCGACTTTTCACTACCGATCTTATGGATTGTACTTGAGCGGGAATCCTTAGATTCCCGCTCACTTCACAGCACCGCGGAAAGCACTGTAAAACCGCCAGTATTTTAGACCCTCCGGGATGGGGATTTCCGCTCACTCCATTACCGCGTTTCTTGAAGTTCGACGGTCCTTCAGTTTGTTCGACCTCACTGCTGGCTCCCTCCCTTGGCACAAGGGTGGCCGACCAGTTCCATGTACTCTTTGAATGTCAGCGATTTGCCCGTTTTTCTTGATCTTTCCGTCTGGACCAGCTTGTAATGCGGCTTCAATTGCCCACAAACTGACAGCACGTACCATCGGGCACCGCTTTTAATCGTGGCGTCAAAGATCAAGCTTGCCGAACCCGAACAGAATATGTAATCTCTTGAAATGTACGTCGTATTTGTAAATCGTTTTTCAAACATAGATAGCAAGCCGACGCAGGGAGAAAGAATGATAAACAGACGCATTGGCGTGGTGGTGTTGATCGCGGTAGGACTCTTTTCGCGGGTGCTGCTTGCGGCAGATACTACTTCATCGGTTCAAGTAACGATTGGGCCGGGAGCGCGGTTTACGATCTCGGGACCCGCTGGTACGAAGGTGATGACCCCTCCTGTTCAAGGCGCCGCCTATCAGCCCCCCCCTCCTTTGCCAATGTGTGCTACAAGCCAAAAAACGTACCCAGAATGCCAATTGAGTCGCGATTACGAGGACGTACTGAAATTGGAATCCGCTTCAACGAACGCCTTTGCGATCTTGCAGTATCCAGAACAAACATCTTCCGATCTCGCCAAACGACGGGTAACCGCATTCTTTCTAAACTTCTATTTGAGAGACTACGGTTTCGCAGGTATCGAAGAGGACTCTCGCAATCATCCGGCTGCATGGGAACCCGATCCGGAAAAGCGGCAGCTCATATTGGTGGCGACAGACTCCTTACGCACTCATTATATTTCCCGGACCGAGGGAGCCTCCGGCCTTACCTCAGTTGATGCAAAGAACTTGATTCGCTTCAGGGCTTTGCTTTCCTCTGGGAATGCCGGTCCTCTCACTAAGGAGGTCCAGAGCATTGTCGACGAAATTTCGAGTGCGCTGAACCACAAACAGAATTGGACAGCGGCTGATTGGAACGGCGTGCTGTCTCGATGTGCGATCGATCTTGAGCGCGGATCCGATCAAGCGAACAACTTGGCCGCCGTCCGCGTCTCAACTGGACTCAACGAAATTGAGCCCGAGATCATTCCGAACGAACTGCTCACCTATTTGCAACTTCCGGGGGACACACTGCCCGAACCAGTCAAACAGGATAACGCTAACCCATCACTCGTACAGCTCAACGTCCGTGGGGTATACGATTGGCCTGCCGGGGATGGGTCCGCCAAGGCACTCCTGGACTATTGGACCCAAGTTTCACAGCTAGATATTGCTAACGATGCCGACATATATTTCTTGACTGGAATTGCACATAACGGCGATACATGGCAGACAACATTGACCAAGCTGATTGCGGATCTCACGGCTGCGGTGACTGCGATTGAAAAATGGAGAAATCTCGAGGGTACCCTGTATAACTTCGTGAGTGGAGCGGCTCCCGATTCTTCGTCTAGAATAAGTGCGCTGCCAGGGTTGTTGACGGGTCCCAAGCCGGATTTGTCCGCCCAGCAGATTAGCTTTATTACTCAATCGGTTAAGCGCTATGCGTCTTTCGCCAATACAGACGGCCCGCCAGTTTCCCGTCAGGTTATCGCTACCCTTGTTGACGACGAATTAGGTGCCATTCCAGTTTATGAGGGAGTTTACGTCGAGGTCAACCAGCGATCAGTTCTTAGTCAACGCAGCGGCGGCGCGGCTTCCGTTTCTTCCGTTTCGCTCATTCAACGCAACTATCGATCCGACATCGGCCTGCCATATTCGGTGTCGAGGCTTGGTCTTTCAGGAACTAATTTTCCATGGAATGATCCGTTCGAATCCCTGATCGAGCCCTATCTCGCGACCATGGGAACGACGTTTCAGCTTCCCTATTTTACGGACGCAGCATCGGAGAATACATTTTTTACGAGCCTGGTGGCACTTCGCAATTACTCAGCGGAATTGACTGACAAGCTCAGACAAGAGGCCCCCCTAGTTAGGGCCTATGCGAGAGATCTAGGAAAACAGGTTGTTGAGGAGATTAAATACCAGCGTAATGGGCGAATCACGGTTCCCGAACCCGCGATTGCCGAGGCGGTTTATGCATCGGCCGGCTCGTCGATCCATGATAACCAACCTATAGCGATGATTCGACCAGCCTTTCGTTACACATTGAGCGCACGCATCGACGGGATTACGGCGGTTCAGCCTTGGTATGTACCAGGAAGTGCCCTTGACATCAAACTATCCTGTGCGGGTCCCATTGCCACATCCCCACAGCAGAAAGAGGCTATCTTAAAGAGGCCGGATTCCGGCGCGTTCCAAAAGGATCTCGTGAGGTTGATGCAGGCTTACACTGCGAAAACCGTGTTTCGTGGCAAGGTCGTCACAAATACCCAGGTTATACAAGGTGATCTAAGTGGAATGAATGTGGTTGCCGTATCTCTCGACATTCCTGAGGGCAGCCGCACTGTTTCGGTGACTTCGATTTCTCATTCAACGACCGAAGCGATGCCCGGTTTAGGCTTCCGGCTAGTCGCGGGTGGGAACGCTGCCGGAGCCCCACAGATGCTTAGCTTGGATTATGGCCCATTCGAGATTGGTGAACAATGTTCAGCGACGCTTTCTCCAGTTGGAGTTGACGCCCAAGCTGCGATGGAGACGTCAGCTAGATATAGCGGTAGGCAGTGAAGATCGTCAGTAACAGTCCGTTGGGGTGTTGCTCAATGAAGCTATGGACTCTATCGCTGTTGATTCTCACTGCCTTCTCCGCTGCTGTCGCGAGCGCGCAGACCCGGATTTCAGACATAGACACGCGGCTAAATGGCGAGGAACTACTCCACGAGTGGTCAGCGCATGGGTTTGTCGAATTGCATCGCACGCAGCTCTTTGCATTCGATCAGGCATTGGCCATTGTAAGCGGAAAACATTACTTGTTCCCTGGCGTCACGTTTGAACCGCCAACATTTCCCGTGGATCTCCGATTGGGCCAGGGCTCCATGGATCCGCCCGAATTTCCGGCGACCATGGAAGCAGGGCAAATTGCTACGACCTACGGTTTGATTGACTCAGTCGTTGGTCAAACCCTCTCCGACAGAGAAGTCGATGAGCTGGCTTTAAGGGAAACGGGGGCACCATTTGCAATGGTTTCTTCCTACGCAGATAGTAGATTTATCGACAGCCAACGGCCTTTTGGACCGGGCGACTACAAGTATCTTTACCCGGGCCTTGCGCCTTATCCGTCGCTCTCCAATTGGGGCTATTTCGGTGCTGGGCTGCGAGGGAATTTTCTGTTCAGCGAGGGTTTTCTTCTAGCTGGTCTTGGCGCGATTAAGCAAGCAGAAACCCTGGGGAAGTATGGAAGCGTCTGGGACAACGACTTTACTTCCGGAAATTCGCCCCGTGGTTACGTCTTTGCTCAGATGGGCTTCGATTACGCCGCCAACGGGCAATACATTCACGATTATTTCGACAGGATGCTCCTTGCTCCGCCAGCCATTCAATCGATGCTTCGTACGCAATATGACCTAATTCGATACTTAAGAAAGGGGGCTTTGTACTATGCAGGTTCTGACGAAGAATTTCGACGACGCTACGATCTTCTTGCGACGCGTATTCAGGATGCTGCGCTTGCTGATGCCCGTGCGCGTGCCTTGTTGGACGTGATGCGAAGGGAAGAACACGACGCAGATGTCAGGAAGAAAAACAAGGAGAAGGAGGAGAAACTAAAGCGGGAGTATCCAGGCGGACCACCTCAACCTGATATCCTGCCGGCTGGGCCTTCAATCTGCGTCGCATGTTATGGAACTGGTCCGTACATCAGCCCTATCTCGCCACCTCAAATTCAGCCCTACCAACCAGTTGTTCCGTCGCTTCCGCATTATTGGCAATCCCCATCGCCGTATTCTCCGGGGCCTGATGATTCTGGGCAAGGAGGCGGCCAAGAACAACCTGTAGTGACGGTGCCTACACCCGATTGACACTGTAGGTGGCTCTCCTCAGGAACGCGGATTTGTGGCTCGCCAAAGTTCGTAATAGGTGTCGTTTAGGGCATTCCCATTCGTGTCAGGGACAAGACCTGAAAGCGGAATATCTTTCCACCCGAATTCCTGCACCCGTGATTTCCCACCCGTGATTGGCCCGTCTTACACGTATTTCGCCGTATTTAGGCAACCCACCAAGTCTTGTAAGTAGTTGGAAGTACAAGTTATTAACGCCCTGAAAATGCCGGCGTCGGAGAAGATCCGACAGGATTTGTCCCCGTAAACGCCCCAGGGACTGGCAATAGGGTCGTTCCTGGATGGTCGCGCGCTCGGCGGTTGGTAGTTGATCAACTCCACCGGGCAAGCAAGAAGGGGAAGAGAGGCAGAAGAGGCCGCGACAAGAGGGTTGATTTTCACGGGAAAACCGAGGAGCGTCCCGCAGGGGCTAAAGCCCAGCTGCATTTTCAGCGGTTTGCGGCATGACTGAAGTCATGCCCTGTTGCAAGGCCTCTCGAATTCGAGTCGCGATCGAGTTTTTCAGCGGCCTGTGGAATCCAGCACCCCTCGGGATTGAGCCATTCCGCGGCCTGGAGGGCGGATCGTCAAGCAGGTATTTTTCGCAGGCGGCGCGGTAAACCGCAGTTCAAGGTCCAGCAGGGCCTCTGAGGGCCAGGAGGCCATCAGAACAGCCGTTCTACCAGCCCCTGCTAGCAAAAATCGCTCGCCTGGGACCCCGGGCCAGGAGGCGCTACGGCTTTTCGCGGCCTGTGGGGCGACGGGCTACTTCTCGGCGCCGTGGCATTTTTTGTACTTCTTGCCGCTGCCGCAGGGGCAGGGGTCGTTGCGGCCCACTTTTTCTCCTGTGCGGCGCTGGGTGGGCTGGCTGGCGTCGCCGGAGCCGGCAAACTGGGCTGCCTCCAGCTCGCGCTGCTTCTTGCGCTGGAACTCCTTTTCGAGGGCGTCGATGGTGGTGGAGGCCTGGCGGGTGGGAATGGAGATTTCGCGCGGGGCGGCTTCGAGCGTGGGCGGCTTGGCGGAGCTGGCCACGGGCGGAGCCGGGGGCACGGGGCGGCGCGGTTCGGGAGCCGCATTTACGGGCTGGCCGTCGGGGCCGAGAATCTGCATGCGGAAGAGGAAGCGGACCGTGTCTTCCTGGAACTTGAGCATCATGGCCTCGAACATGTCGAAGGATTCGCGCTTGTATTCGACCAGCGGATCGCGCTGCGCGTAGCCGCGCAGGCTGATGCCTTCCTTGAGGTGATCCATGGCCAGCAGGTGGTCTTTCCACAGGCCGTCGATGACACTGAGCATGACCATGCGCTCGTGGTAGCGCATGGTGGGGCTGGAGAGAATCTTCTCCTTGGCGTCGTAATCGACTCTCAGCTTCTCGAAGATGGTCTCGCCCAGCTCGTGCCGGCCCAGTTCCAGCGGATTGATGGCAGCCGCCTTCAGGCTGAGGCCAAATTGTCCGATAAGCCGGTCCTCGAGGCCCTTGAGGTTCCATTGATCGGGGTGCTTGTCGTCGGGCGCGAACTCGTCCAGCATGGTGCTCAGGATTCCGCCGACATACTCCTCGAGGATGAGCTCCTTCTGATCCGCTTCTTCAAGCAGCTGGCGGCGCACGCCGTAGACGGCCTCGCGCTGCTTGTTCATCACGTCGTCGTATTCGAGCAGATGCTTGCGGGACTCGAAGTTCTGCGCTTCGACGGCCTTCTGCGCGCCTTCAATCCGATTGGAGATCATCTTCGACTCGATGGGCACGCCCTCTTCCATGCCGAGCCTCTCGAGCAGGTTCGAGATCCACTGCTTGGCGAAGATGCGCATCAGGTCGTCTTCGAGGGAGAGAAAGAAGCGGCTCTCGCCGGGATCGCCCTGGCGTCCGGCGCGTCCACGAAGCTGATTGTCGATGCGGCGGGACTCGTGGCGCTCGGTGCCCAGAATGAAGAGGCCGCCGGCCTCGATGACCTGCTCGTGATCGAGACGCGCTGTCTCCGCATGGCCCGCGAAGGCTTCGGCCCACTCCTGATTGCCGACTTCGAACTCCTGGCCGTTGTAGTAGAAGCGCTGGAAACCTGCCGGCGCCATGGGACTGATGGCGCCCTCGGCCACGCTGATGGCGCGCGCATGGCCCTTCTTCACCAGCTCCTGGCGGGCCATGAAATCCGGATTGCCGCCGAGGAGAATATCGGTGCCGCGGCCGGCCATGTTGGTGGAGATGGTGACCATGCCGAGGCGGCCGGCCTGGGCGACGATTTCGGCTTCGCGCTCGTGGAACTTGGCGTTGAGGACGACGTGGCGCACGCCCTTGCGCTGGAGAATGGCGGAGAGACGCTCACTCTTTTCGATGGATGTAGTGCCAACCAGCACGGGCTGCTTGCTCTCGTGCAGCTCGGCAATGTTGTCGGCCACGGCCTTGTACTTTTCCTTCTCGGTGCGGTAAACGACGTCGGCATTTTCCAACCGCCGCATGGGCTTGTTGGTGGGGATGACGACGATTTCGAGCTTGTAGATTTTCTCGAACTCGGCGGCCTCGGTTTCGGCCGTGCCGGTCATGCCGCTCAGTTTCTTGTAGAGGCGGAAGTAGTTCTGGAAGGTGATGGTGGCGAGGGTCTGGTCTTCCTTGCGGATGTTGACGCCTTCCTTGGCTTCGATGGACTGGTGGAGGCCATCGGACCAGCGGCGGCCGGGCATGAGGCGGCCAGTGAAGGTGTCGACGATGATGACTTCGCCGTCCTTGACGACGTATTCCACATCGCGATGGTAGAGGGCCTCGGCCTTGATGCCGGTCTCGACGTAGTGTTTGAGTTCCCAGTTTTCCGCGTCGGCGATGTTGCCGATGCCGAGCAGCTTCTCGATGGTCTCCCAGCCCTGGTCTGTGACGCCGATGGTGCGCTGCTTCTCGTCGATGATGTAGTCGCCGCTGAGAAACTTTTCGCCTTCGCCGAGGCGGATGCCGAGCTCTTCCTGGCGGCGATGGTCGCTCCACTCGATCTCCTCGCCTTTTTCGAGCTGAGGAATGATCTTGCGGGCGCGGGCGTACTTGTCGGTGGTCTGGTCGGTGGGGCCGGAGATGATGAGCGGGGTGCGGGCTTCGTCGACGAGGATGGAGTCCACTTCGTCGACGATGGCGTAGTAGTGGCCGCGCTGTACGCAGTCCTTGATTTCGAACTTCATGTTGTCGCGCAGGTAGTCGAAGCCGAACTCGTTGTTGGTGCCGTAGGTGATATCGGAGGCGTAGGCGGCCCTGCGCTCGCCGTCGTCGAGGTCGTGGACGATGACGCCCACGGTGAGGCCAAGGAACTCGTAGATCTTGCCCATCCACTCGGCGTCGCGCTTGGCGAGGTAGTCGTTGACGGTGACCACGTGGACGCCGTGGCCGGCGAGGGCGTTGAGGTAGCAGGCAAGGGTGGCGACGAGGGTTTTCCCTTCGCCGGTGCGCATCTCGGAGATCTTGCCCTGGTGGAGGACCATGCCTCCGATGAGCTGCACGTCGAAGTGGCGCATCTGCACGGCGCGCCAGCCGGCTTCGCGAACCACAGCGAAGGCCTCGGGCAGAAGCTCGTCGAGGGCGGCGCGCTCAGCAGTCTTGAGCTCTTCAGGATCGGTGATGCCCTGGACGCGCTCGGCAATGCGGGCGCGGAATTGAATCGTCCTGGCGCGCAACTGCTCATCCGACATCAGCTTGACGCCCTCTTCGAGGCCGTTGATCTGCGCCACCACCGGCCATAACTTCTTCATCAGCCGGTCGTTGGCCGTGCCGAAAATCTTCGTCAGTATCTTATCGAAAAAACCCACATGAATCTCCGTTTACCAGTGTAAATGGTGGGGGTGAAACCGTTGGGACGGCGGCCTTTGCGGGCCGGGCGGGCTGAGCACGGAAGCGCATGTCACACGCGCAGCACGAGCCGGTCGACGGGCTCGCCACGGCGAATCCGCCGCAACTGCCGGTGGAAGCGCCTGAGGCGGGCTTGGGGCGACTCCGGGTCGCCGCTGTCGTCTTCCTCGGCGTCCTGCTTCTGCTTCTCTTCGAGAACATAGGCCACGCTGGGCCGGGTAAACACCTGCATGAACTGCAAGGCCATGCCCAACGCAACGGTAGAGGGGTAATACCCCGGCCGTCCTTTGCCCAGCCGGGCGCGCCGCCGCCAAAGAGCGCGCCGCACCAGAAAGTGAGCGAGAACAAGCACAATGACCAGGAATGGAAGCGACATGGCCCAGATGGACCACGCGTAAAACGAATCGAGATTCATAGAAACCCTTTTCGCGATCGCGGAAGAAGACTTCGCCAGGAAACGGGTTGCGGATGCAAAGCAGACAGAGCCGCACTGCAATCCGGAACCCTATGGATTTTTCTGGAAGACTTAACCGCGGCGGAAGGGTGGAGGCCGCTGGAACGATGAATGCAGGACCGGAGCCTGGGGCACGCGGCCCGCATAAGCGAAGGCCAGCGGCGCGAACAGGCTCAGCGGGGAGATGACCCCTACGAAGAGAAGCGGCAGCATGGCGGCGAAATCCGCGGCGCCGGAGTGGCCGTGCGGGACGAGGAGCAACAACAGCGCAAATCCGATGGCGATGGCCGCAATCAGAACAAGCCCACGCTGCTGCCGGTTTTCGATCATCGAATGGTCCCTCTCTACCTTGAAAGAATAGCATCTCTGGAAAGCGCCCAGGAATCCCTGTCGCGTCCCTGCCGGGCGATCGCAATTGAAAGAGATTGCCGAGGAAAACGCTGAAGAAGAAGCGATCAGAGGAGAGAAGTGTCGCAGGGGCTAAAGAGGTTGCGGAAAAAGGCCGAACGAAAAGCGAATTTGGCACAGGATAGATCGGCAGGGGCTGAAGCCCGGCTCATTCTGCTGACCTTATCGGCCCGGCTAAAGCCGTGCCCTTGTTACAAAGCCCCTTAGTTGACTTTTTCCGCAGCCCGTAAAGGCCAGCCCGTTTTTTGGGCGCTTCTGGCGGCCCGACTGAAGTCGTGCCCTGGTTACAAAGCTCGCTTCGATGAAATTCTCGGGCTGTCGGTGGCGCCCGCACCCCGCCCAGATTCAAATGCGATTGCCCTGCGTCGCTGGACCCTATTTCCTAGTCCCTCTTCCCTGTCTTTAGCGCTTGCATACCTTGACCGTGCAGTCGACGTGGCCGCTGCTGTCGGGTTTGGTGCAGGAGCCGGCGCCGAACGCGGTGGGCGTCATGCCGGCAAAGCTGACCGTGGCCTGGCAGATGTCGTTGATGTGGTTCCGGAAGCTAGCCAACCCATGCTTCTCAGTCACGGCGGTGCTGGATGCATTGGCGCCGCAGCAGACCTTGATGTCGACGTGCGCCCCCTCCACCGGGGCGTTGCTGCAATCGGTTACCAGCACCGAGGTTGAGCCCTGGCTGCAGTCGGAGGTCAAGCCAATGGCTCCCACAAATGTCAGCAGGGAGAGCGACCCTGTCAAAAGCAAACGCATCGGAATTCCCTCCGGATTCTCAGAGTTCTGTTTGAATTCTACGGTCCCGTGTTGTAGTCCATGCGGAGAACCTGGATTTTTGCGATGCGCATGACATCACTGTCGATGAGGGTGCCCGCCGGCGGCAGGTCGTCGAGCAGGTAGACGTCGGTGTCAGTCTGGTAGAGCAGCCACAAGGAGTAGGAATCGAGCTGGTTGTTGATCTGGGGCTTGTTTTTGCGGTCGGAGAATCGGCTGTCGGGCAGGGCGCTGGGTTGCGTGAAGACCTGCACCTGGACCGGCTTTCCCCCGGCGAAGTTGCCGGGAATGCGCGGGAACCAGAAGAGGGAAAAGTGCAGGCAGACCAGGATGCCGAGCGCGACCAGCGTCTCGCGGGCGGGCTGATGCAGGAACTGCACATTCATTTTGCGGTTGCGCAATGAGGCCCAGAGGGCCTTCCAGTCGATGAAGAGCATGACCTGCAGGGTGAGGGTGCTGAGGATGCCCGCGGTGAAGACGATCCATGACCACCCCAGGAGGCACCCGAAGCCGGAGTCCAGCGCGGCGAGCACTGCAATGCCGACCAGCACACGCAGGGCTCTGCGCGCGCTGATCCATCGGACAGACCAGACAATTGCCGCGGGCGCTGCCAGGTAGATGACGATGAGGTAGATGCCGACGACGACGGACTGGATGTGGGTGAAGTCCAGGGCGAGGATGTGGAAGCGGGCGTAGTAGGCGCCGGAGGTGAGCAAGCCGAGGATGTAAAGCCCCAGGCCGGCCTTGGCCGCGTCGAGGCCGCTCAAGTTGAGCCAATGCCTCGGTTCGGTCTGGGCAGTCGCTTCTTCCATCGGCTCCGCCTTTCATCTCATCGCGTTCGGTTTTCCGGTCTTAGCTTGATAAGGAATCGCACCAGCGTGGGGGAAATCGTACCAACAGTGATACGCGAGGAGTGATGGGGGATGCAAGCATTTTGATGGCCGATGACGCAGCGGCGGAGTGCTGGCAGAGTTTGGGAGCAGGTCGGTTTCCGGTTTGCCAGTGACTCGCCCGGAATCTGAAGCTGTCGAATCCCTTGAGATGTGCGGAGGACAGCTCGGCGCATTGGGGAATCTAACCAACAACGGCGAAGTGCTTCAACCGTTCCGCTTCTTTGCCCAGGGATTGGGGAAGAATTGCCAGGACGAAGCGCCGGAGCGCATCGGGAACCTGGGCGTCGCTGAATCCCCATGTGGGGTCTTCTCCGTCGGCACGATCCGCATAACGGATAATGTCCTCAATAAACGAGGGGACGCTGGTGATCGCTCCAATGTTCTTCATTTCCTGGAGCCTGCATTGGACTCTTTGCCCGAAGTCGAGGTACGCTTCGCGATTTGTGGCGTCGTAGTGGGCATTGGTCAGGATCAAGTCCGGATCGCCACTATATCTCCAGGAAGACATCGCCTCGATCTCATCGACTAACTGAATGAACATCTTCTCACTGAAGCGCCAGTCCAGGCTGTTCTTCTTATCGACCACAACGGGGATGAATTCGTCGGCTTCATCCCGCCCTGTATACCCGTCATATCCGGCGCAGAAAAAGTCGATGTGCGAACCGGAGCGGTAGTGAAAGTAATCGAGGTTGGGTGTAACTTCAGCCTGAGCAAGGGGGAGGCTGGGCCTGGCGAACAGCAGACCAACCATCTTGACTTTCTTGCCTGGTCCGGGCGGAGTTTCCTGGCCGTAATCGCCGAAGTAGAGGCGGGCAACATGGTTGCAGATGTCTCGATACGATACCGCGGGTATCACTTGTTTGCCTCCTGCCGCCGGGCCCGTCGGGAAATGACCGCGCGCCTTTCAACGCAGGGCATCAGAGATTCCATGGACTTGCCATCTTGAGATGCCCTTCCTGGCCAGGGCCGCGCAACTTCGCAAAAAGGCGGCTTCCCGAGATGGGAGCAGCCTCAGGGTGATCGGCTGCCCGAAGAAGGCTCACGGACGTATGCCCCTCGCCTGGTGCTGTCCCCGCCCCTTCACCGTACAATGAAATTGGAGCCTGAACCCCACACCAGCATGGCGGCCGAAGACAAAGACAAGCAGAAGCAACCCGTGCCCTCGAAGAAGGATGAAGACCCGGTGGGCAAGGTCTACGACTCGCGGCTGATGCGGCGGCTGGGCGGCTACGTGCGCCCCTACTGGGTTCAGGGGGTCGTCGCCTCGGTTGCGGTCTCGCTCAAGGCGCTGTGCGACGTGAGCGGGCCCATCCTGGTGATGGTGGCGCTGGACCGTTATCTCTCTCCGGAAGTGAACAGCGTTGACGCCAACCGCGCGCTGGCCCACTGGCTGGCGCAGAACAGCCCGCTGGCGCATGCGCTCCCGGCCGCGGCCATGCCCGGCATCACCCGGCTGGCTGCCATCTACCTCGGCCTGCTTGTCATCTCCTATGCGTTCGCCTTCATCCAGACCTACCTGATGCAGTGGACCGGGCAGAAGATCATGTTCGACCTGCGCCGCGAGATCTTCCGCCACATGCAGAGGATGCACATTGGCTTCTTCGATACGCACGCGGTTGGCAGGCTGGTTACGCGGATCACCTCGGACGTGGACGCGGTCAACGAGATGTTCACCGACGGCGTTCTGGCCATCGTCAACGATATCTTCATGCTGACCATCATGGCCGCGGTTATGCTGTCGATCAACTGGTGGCTGGCGTTGCTGGCCTTTGCCGTGCTGCCGCTGATCTTTGTGGTCACGCGCGTGTTCCGCGACCACGTACGCGAGAGCTACCGGCGGGTGCGCGCCGCCATTGCACGCATCAACAGCTTTACCCAGGAGCATATTTCGGGGATGGCCGTGGTGCAGCTGTTCAACCGCGAGCAGAGGGCTTACAAGGACTTTGAAGACGTCAACCGGCTGCACATGATCGCCTTCAAGGACACCATTTTCGCCTACGCGCTTTACTACCCGGCGGTGGAGCTGCTGTCGTCGATCGCCATTGCGCTGGTGATGTGGAGAGGCGGCTTCGGGGTGCTGCATGGGGTGGTGTCGATCGGCGTGCTGGCCATGTTCATCCAGTACTCGCAGCGCTTCTGGCGGCCGATCCAGGACCTCAGCGACAAGTTCAATATCTTGCAGTCGGCCATGGCGGCCTGCGAGCGCATCTTCAAACTTCTCGACACGGCGCCGGAGATTGTGGACCCCGCGCATCCAATCGAGGGCGACGGCAGCAACCGGATCGAGTTCCGGCATGTGTGGTTCACTTATCAGAAGCTGACCGAGGCGCAACAGGCCGCGGTGGCCGCGGCGGATCAGGGGACGCCCGATGCGGCCAAGCTGGCCGCCCTCTCCGGCATCGAGTGGATTCTGAAGGATGTATCGTTCACCGTGGAGCCGGGGCAGACGGTGGCCATTGTGGGCCATACCGGCGCGGGCAAGACCACGCTGACCAGCCTGATGATGCGCTTCTACGACGTGACCGCGGGGAAGATTCTGGTGGACGGCGTGGACCTGCGCAGCCACGATCTGAATGTGCTGCGCCGACACTTCGCCGTGGTGTTGCAGGATCCGTTCCTGTTCACCGGCACGCTGGCCGAGAACATTCGCCTGGGCAACGAAGCGATCACCCAGGCGGAGTTGCGGCAGGCGGCACGCGACGTGAATGTGCTGGACTTCATTGAGACTCTGCCCAAGGGCTTCGACGAGCCGGTGCAGGAGCGGGGCAATTCGCTGTCGACGGGGCAGAAGCAGCTGATCAACTTTGCCCGCGCGCTGGCCTACAATCCGAGGATCCTCATCCTCGACGAGGCTACGTCGAGCGTGGATACGGATACCGAGCTGCGCATCCGCGGAGCGCTGGAGCGGATGGTGGAGGGGCGCACCAGCGTGCTGATCGCGCATCGCCTGTCCACCGTGCAGCGGGCCGAAACCATCCTGGTGATGCACAAGGGGCAGCTGCGGGAGATGGGCTCGCACCAGCAACTGCTGGCGCAACGCGGGCTCTACTGGAAGCTCTACCAGCTTCAGTACAAGGACCAGGAAGACAGGGATCAGGGGACAGGGGTCAGGGGTCAGTTGTCCGTCGAGGCTTGAGATTTGCCGCCCTGCAAGGCGATAGCGCTTGAAGCCCTGCAAGCATCGATGACGAAGGCAATCTGCCGCCCTCCGGAACCGCTCGCTGGAGAATCGGGAGCCATTCCGCAAAATGCGGGCTTGAGCATGGTCCCTGAGGGAATGCACCTTCAGCCGCAAGCATTCCCTCGGCGGCTGAAGCCGATTCCCCTTCTGCGCCCCATGCGGCATGGCTGAATCCATGCCCTTTCAAAACAGCGTCTCTCCCGGATGTTCCTCCAGGCCATTCGCCTCGCGGATGTTCGTCCAGGCGGGTCGTCTGCCGCAAATCTGCCCTAACCGGCACCTGGCGGCGGGTGTCTAATGGGCGCATGGACAGGAACGACCACGCGGCGATCCAGGCTGTTCTGGCGGGAGACAAGGAGGCCTATGGGGCGCTGGTCGTTCGCCATAGCCACACTCTCTTCCGCGTGGCCTACCGCATCACCGGCAATGAGGCCGACGCGGAAGATGTGGTCCAGGAGGCCTTCCTGCGCGGATATCGAAAGCTGGAAGGTTTCGAGGCGCGAGCGAACTTCAGCACTTGGATCTACCGAATCGCCGTGCACTGCGCATTGGACAAGGTGAAGCGCCGGCGTGGCGATGAGACCAGCCGGGTGGGCGATACGAACGATTTGGAGCAAGACCAGGTGCAGGTGGCCGATGAAGCCGCCGGGCCCGACCGCCTGTTGTTGAGCGGCGAGATCGGAGCCATGCAACTGGCTGCCCTGCACAGCCTCACGGCCACGGAACGAACGGCCTTTGTGCTGCGCCACATGGAAGACCGCACCACGGCAGAGATTGGCGCCGCGCTCGGAATCGATCCGAATGCGGCCAAACAGGCGGTGTTCCGGGCCGTGCAGAAGATGCGGCGCCGGCTGGCGCCCCTCAGGGTGGCGACATGAGGCATTTGTCAGAGATGGAATTGATTGGACAGGTCTATGGCGAGGCCGATTCCCCGGCTGCCGTGGAGCAGCACCTGGCCGCCTGCGGTGAGTGCGCGGCCAGCTTCGCCGAACTCAGGCGCGACCTTGCCGGTGTGGATCGTGTGGAAGCACCGGCCCGCGATGCCCATTACGGCGACCGGGTGTGGGCTGCGATTGCGCCCTCTCTGCCGCTCTACGCAAAGCACAAGAGGCGCTTGTGGTCGAGCGGATGGGCTCCGGGCGGATGGTTGAGGGGGCTGGGCTACGCGGCGGCGGTTGCGCTGCTGGTGGCCGGCGCATTTTATGCGGGCCGGATTTGGGAGCAGCGGGAGCAGAAAAAGCAGTCGCCGATCGCGAATCAACAACACCAAACCCAGCCAAACAGGCAGCCCATCGTGGTGGTGGTGCTGGACGATCACCTGGACCGCTCGGAGCGCTTCCTGGTGCAGCTGAAGCATGCGGATGTGGATTCGGCGCAGATGGCGTCGCCTCTGCGCGACGAGGCGCGTACCTTGCTGGCCGCCAATCGAGTGTGCCGGAAGAATCTTGCCCAGACCGACGATCCGGAGCTGGCCACGGCCCTGGACCACCTGGACAGCTTGCTGGCCGAGACGGCCAATGAGCCGGGCGGCCTGAATGCCCAGGCCATCGCCCGCCTACAGGAGCAGATGAACGCCGATGGACTGCTCTTCGAGGTGCGCGTGCTGCGCTCCAGAATCACGGATCGAAAGGCAGCCGGGGCCAATCCCGCAAAGGGAGGGACGATATGAAGACCAGGTCACAAATTCTTGCCGCTTTGCTGGCGGGCGTCGTCTTGTTGCCGGTGGGCGGCGCCGCTCTGGAGCTGTCCCCGGTTCCCGAAGGACAGGCATTCGCCGGCTCCGCGGCCACGGCCGGCATGGAGGGCCTGCCCGCTGCCGACGTGGTTGCCGCCGCGGCGCCCATCACGGCAGACACGCCGGAGAGCAGCCTGTACGCGCAGGGAACAAAAGCCATCGATGAGAGCCGCTGGGCCGATGCGGCGAAGATATTCACCCAGGTTGCAGGCGAGCAGGGGGATCACGCCGACGGAGCGCTCTACTGGAAGGGGTATGCGGAAAACAAGCTGGGACATCCGAGGCCCGCCGAGGCGGCCTGCGCCGAACTGCGCGCCGGTTATCCGAAGAGCCGCTGGGTTGACGACTGTGGCGCGCTGCTGGTGGAGATTCACGCCAAAAGCGGCAAGCCAATCGTGATTGACCCCGCGCAGAGCGACGACGTAAAGCTGCTGGCGCTGAACGCCATGCTGCGCCAGGACGAGCCGCGCGCGCTGGCCGAGATTCAGGCCATCCTCAATGGCGACGCCAGCGAGAAGCTCAAGAAGGAAGCTCAGTTCATCCTCGGCAAGCACTACTCGAATGCGACCTACGCGCAGATCGTCCGCATCAGTTCCCTCGAGGGCGATGTGCGCATCCAGCGCGGCGAGCCCAACGGGAAGGCCAGCGCCGGCGAATGGGAGAAAGCGGTTGCCGATCTGCCTCTCGAGACCGGCTTCAGCGTGGTCACCGGCGCCGGACGGGCAGAGATCGAGTTTGAAGACGCCTCGACCCTCTACCTGAGCGAGAACTCGGTGCTCACGTTCAACGACCTGCACGAGACGGCCGGCATTCCCTTCACCGAACTGGGTTTGCTTGCCGGCGCCGTATCGCTCCATATTCATCCCTACGTGGCCGGCGAAAAGTTTATCCTGCATACGCCAACCAGTGACTTTGTTGGAAAATATCCCGACAAAGACTATGCCCGGATCGAATCATTTACAGATGCCGTGACAGTTACGCCGCTTGAAGGCGGAGAGCTGCGTCTGCCGGGAGTGCCGAAGGACGGAATTGAATCCGGCCGCACCTGGACGTATCTGCAGGGTAAGCTCTCGGATGAAGAGGGCACGCCCAATGATGAGTCGTCCTCCGCATGGGACAAGTGGGTCGCCGATCGCGTGGCCCAGCGCGCCGCCGCAACCAACGAAGTGATGGCGGCATCGGGGCTGACGGAGCCGATTCCCGGCATGGCGGAGATGCAGGGTGAGGGAAAATTCTTCGATTGCGCGCCTTACGGAACCTGCTGGGAGCCGAACAGCGTCGCCAACCAGGATGAGCAAGGCAATGAGGGACAGAGCGCGATGCGGCGTGAGAACCGGCCACCGCACTTCGAGCTGGCCACCTTCCAGGCGCCAGCGCCGTCCGGCCAGGCCGCTCAGCCCAACCCGCGGCCGAAACCCGCAATCGACCCCATCTTCGACTTTCCATGCGCCCCCGCAGCGCTTCGCTATCGCGTGGAAAAGGACCCGGTCACGGGCCGGCAGACGGTGGCGAACATGGAAATTGCGCCGTCGCGGCCTTATGACTGGGCGGTCTGTCACGCGGGCAGCTGGATTCGCCACCGGAAACACTACGTGTGGGTAGCGGGCGGCAAGCGCCACCACATCCCGCCGGTTCGCTGGGTCAAGAGCGGCCATACGGTGGCCTTTGTCCCCATCCATCCTTACGACGTGCGCGGCCAGAAAGCCATCAACGCCAGCCATGAAGTGTTTGCCGTGACGGGCAAGAACCAGATCACGGTGCAGCCGGTGAGATTTGGACCCAGCCTTCCGATTGAATATCTGAAGGACCCACCCAGGGAGTATCGCAATGCACCGATGCGCCCGCTGGCGATGGCGCAAGTTCCACACATGGAAGCGCACCCCTTTGCCCATGGGCCGGGAAGCAAGGGCTCCGAGCCCAGCAAAGCGGGCGTGCCCATTCGCTTCGATCCCAAGACGCAGAGCTTCATGACGGCCCGGCAGGAGATGCACGGAGGCAAGACCGCAAGCGTCTTTGCGCCCATGAGCAACCACACCGGCACGTTGCAGGCGCGTGGCGGCAGCTTCGCCGGCGGCAGTGGATTCCATGGCGGCAGCAGCCCGGCGAGCGGGGCGCACCCTGCGGGTGGCGGCAGTGCGGGCGGCGGCTCGCACGCTGGCGCGGCCACAACGACCACCACCAGTTCAAGCGCGGCCAGCAGCAGCACCAGCGCTGCCGGCAGCGCCGGATCTCATCATTGAGAGCCGGAATACAAGCCCGGTAAAGAAGAAAGGCCACTCCGCACCTGCGAAGTGGCCTTTCACTTTTGAACCTTGTTCAACCTTGGGCGCTCAACCTTGCGGCCGAACCTTACTTGGCCGCCACCAGCGGCTGGGTGCTCAGCGAGCCATCGGCGTAGCCCTTGGCGATCTCGGTGATCGGGATGGGGCTGTAGTCGCCGGCGTGTCCGGCCTGGCCGAACTGGGTCATGCGCGTGGCAACAACCTTCTGCATGGCCTCGCGGGCGGGCTTCAGGTAGTCGCGCGGATCGAACTTCTCCGGAGTCTCCCAGAAGACCTTGCGGATGGCGCCGGTGATGGCCAGGCGGTTGTCGGTGTCCACGTTGACCTTGCGCACGCCGTTGCGGATGCCGAGCTGAATCTCCTCGACCGGCACGCCCCAGGTTTCCTTCAGCTTGCCGCCGTACTTGTTGATAATGTCCTGCAGGTCCTTGGGCACCGAGGAGCTTCCGTGCATGACGAGATGCGTGTTGGGCAGGCGCTTGTGGATGGCGATGAGCACGTCCATCTTGAGGACGGAGCCATCGGGCTTCTTGGAGAACTTGTAAGCGCCGTGGCTGGTGCCGATGGCAATCGCCAAGGCGTCAACGCCGGTGCGCTCGGCAAACTCGACTGCCTGGTCGGGATCGGTGATGTGTTCGAGGCCCGAGCCACCCGCGCCGTGGCCGTCTTCCACGCCGCCCAGCACGCCGATCTCGCCCTCGACCGTGACGCCGCGCTCGTGGGCATAGTCGACCACCCGCTTGGTTACGGCGACGTTCTCTTCGAATGTCGATGGGGTCTTGCCGTCTTCCTTGAGCGACCCATCCATCATGACCGAGGTGTAGCCGAGCAGGATGGCGCTCTTGCAGGTCTCAAAGCTGTTGCCGTGATCCTGGTGCATGGCGATGGGAATGTCGGGATTGAGCTCGGCCGCCGCCTGGATCAGCTTGAAGAGGTAAAGGTCCTCGGCGAAGGCGCGCGCGCCGCGGCTGGCCTGGACGATGACCGGCGACTGGGTTTCTTTGGCCGCCGCCATGATGGCCTGGATCTGTTCCATATCGTTGACGTTGAATGCGCCGACGCCGTAACCGCCCTTGGCGGCCTCGTCGAGGAGTTGCCGCATGGAGACTAATGGCATAAGGAACTCTCCTTTTCAGGTTGGATCTGGATTGGATTCGGCCGCCTGTACGCTCGGGCCCGCTGAGGGACAGGAAAACAGCCTAGCGGGCGGCAGGAACTGCAATCGTCCTTATGGTAGCAGAGATGCGCAAGGGGAAAGTGTGTTCGAGAGCACACAGTCCGGGCGCAATCCTGGGATGGGCATCCCCGGTCCGGACAGGTGCGCTGGGACACAGTTCCCGGTTTGGCAACAAGCCGACCTGGGGCTGGAAAGGCCAAGCCCCGGCTCAATGAGCGCTTTGGCCCGTTGACGTAAATCGAGAATCTCGAAGTGCAGACGGTCCGTGGAAAGTGCCATGGGCTCTGAGTGCCATGGGCCCTAAGATTGATCAACTTCTCCGGTGGGGGAGCGCTTTTGAGGCAGGAAAATGTTGAAGACCGGCTTGGGAGCAGAATCCCCTGCAGTGCTTCTCAAACTCACCAAAAAGGCCGAGCGACCGATGTTTGGGGGCTTTAGCCGATGAGGTATTTGCTTCCCGGCAACAGCGAGAGCAACTTGAGGCCGAGATAGGTAACAAGGAAAGTAGTGAATGCGATCGCTGGAATGCGCACAAACGCATTCCCGATTATGGGCGCCATGCGGGTATGAATGGCGTTGAGTACGATGATGTGCGCCAGGTACATGCCATAGCTCATGCGCGAAAGATCGTCTATCAATCGCCATAGGAGGCTGTTGCCGCGATTCACATGAATGTTTCGGAAGAGCAGGAAGAGTCCTGCTGTCATGATCGCAACGTTCAGCGTGGTGAAGTTCCACGTCAGCTCGAGGCTCTTTACTTCGTGCTCGTAACGAAGTCTCGAGAGAAACCCTCCGGCGGTAGCGGAGTAACCCACCACAATCATGCCGATTGCGAGCCAGTCGATACGCGACGAAGGCGCCATCCAGAATCGCTTGATGTAGGCGGCCAGTACAGCATAGCCAATGAAGCCTGAGAAGTAGTAGAGGGTCGGCGTTGCATTCCAATAACACTCGCCCCATACGTCTGCGAAGAAGAGGTGAATGAAGGGCAGCGTCAATGTCACGCCCCACAGCGCCAGGAAGAGTTCCATGCTCTTGCGGCTTGCCGATACGATCCACGGCGAGAACACGGGTGCGATAAGGTAGATCGCCATCAGCATGTAGACGAACCACAGATGGCCGACTTCGGTGCCGTAGTTGACGGGGATTTTGGCGATGTTGAGCAAGGCGGTCTGCAGAGTAATCGCTCCTTGCGCGTAGTAATAGAAGGCGTAGACTGCGCACCAGATCACGAAGGGAATCAATACGCGGGTGAAGCGCTTCCGGAAGAATTTACGCTCATCTTCGATGGGAAAAAGGAAGAATCCGGTGATCATGACGAATAGCGGCACGCAGACGCGCAGGAGCGAGTTTGTCCATCCCACGGCCCAGGACCCCGCCGTGTGCAGTACGGTTCCGTCTGATGATATGTACTCGAACTCGCCGGTGTGGATCTGCATGACCATGTAAATCGCAATAACGCGCAAGAGATCGAAGCCGCGATGCCGCGTGTGGACGGGAGAAGCGGAGATTTTCAAGATATGCGGGTTCCAGTCATTTGAAGATGATGGTGAAAGCCTCGTGGGCGAAAACGGTGTAATGGGATGCTGCGAGAGAAGTTGACAGACCGCGTTGTGCCCCAGTGCCAAACCAGTTGATGATAATCGCCAATGCGCTCGCCGAGCATCGCAGGGGTGCAAGTTCCGCGTGTTCCCGACAAATCACAACCAAAGAGTAAACTGCGCCGCCACGCTAGACCATCGGCGTCCCTTCAGTGCATAGCCGGATATGGAATAATCGCTCGGTGAATCCTGCCGCGGCAACTTCCCCCGACAGTTGGTATCTGGTGGCCTGCGCCGCCGGCGCGGTGCTGCTGCTGCTCATCCTGATTGCGCGGGTGCGGCTGCATCCGGCGCTGGCTCTGGCCGTGGCCGCTTTGGGGCTGGGCGTGGCCGCGGGGATGCCGCTCAAGCAGATTCCCCTTTCCTTCACCGGCGGCGTCGCCAACCTGATGGGACACATCGCCATCGTGCTCGGCTTTGGCGCCATCCTGGGCCGGCTGGTGGCCTCTTCCGGCGGCGCGGCGGCGCTGGGCAGCATGATGGTGGATAACTGCGGCCCCAAAGGACTGCCCTGGGCGCTGATGGCGCTGGGCATGGTAGTGGGGATGCCGGTCTTCATGGAGGTGGGCCTGGTGCTGCTGATGCCGATTGTGGCCGAGGCGGCGCGGCGCAGCAACAGGCCCCCGATCCTGGTGGGGATGCCGCTGCTGGCGGGGCTATCGATCGTCCACGGCACGCTGCCGCCGCATCCGGCGGCGCTCTTGGCCGCGAGCCTCTACCACGCCGACCTGGGGCGCACCATTCTGTGGGGTCTGGCCGCGGGGCTGCCCGCCGCGGCGCTGGCCGGGCCCTGCCTGGGATGGCTCATGATGCGGCATTGGGAGCGGCATCCGGGCTGGTGCGGGCTCAAGGCCGCAGAAGACGGATCGACGCTCTTCTCCGCTCCTGTCACAGTGGAAGACGAGTTGCCGAAAGAGGCCGGACCGGACGCGGCGAAGGCCGGCGAGGCGGTGAAGCCGGAGCCGGTTCCCTCCCCGGTTGGACCGGTGCGGGCGGCCGCTGCCATTCTGCTGCCCATTGCGCTGATCTTTCTGGGCAGCTGGGCCGATGCGCTGGCCGCGCCCGGAGGCCTGGCCAACCAGGTGCTGCGTTTTTGCGGCAGCCCGGACATCGCCATGCTCATCGCCGTGCTGGCCGCCCTGCTCACCCTGGGGCCGCACATCCAGACAGGCCGTCATCATGGCCGGGAGCTGCTGCGCCAACTGACGACGGAGTCCTTTGAGCCCATCGCCAACGTGCTGGTAATTCTGGCTGCCGCCGGGGGCCTGAGCGGCGTGCTGCGGGACTCCGGCGCCGCCCAGGCGACTGTCGGTCTTGCATTAGGCGCGCACATGCCGCCGCTGGTTCTGGCGTGGCTGCTGGCCGCCGTGGTCCGCATCTCCATGGGCTCGGCCACCGTGGCCATGGCTGTGGCCGCCGGGGTGCTGGCGCCGATGGCCCCGCATATGGGCGTGCGGCCAGAGCTGCTGGTGCTGGCCACCGGCACCGGTTCCTTGATTCTTTCTCATGTAAACGACCCAGGGTTCTGGATGAACCAGGCCTTCTTCAAGCTGGAGCTGAAGCAGACCCTCGCCACCTGGTCGGTGTTGGAGACGGTGCTGAGCGTGGCCGGGCTGGGGACCACGCTGCTGCTGGCGGCGGCGCTGCGCTAGGGTTTCGGCTGGGCGACGATGCGCAGATAGCGCTTGGGCGAGCGCCATCCGTCGGGATAGATGGCTCGTGCCTCGTCGTCAGAAACGGAAGAAGCAATGAACACATCATCGCCGTCCTTCCAGTTCGCCGGCGTCGCCACCTTGTGCGCGGCGGTCAACTGAATCGAGTCCAGAGCCCGGAGAATCTCGTCGAAATTCCTCCCCGTATTCACGGGATAGCTCTGCATCAGCTTGATCTTCTTATCCGGCGCGATGATAAAGACGGTTCGAACGGTGGCATTGCTGGCCTCGCTCCGCAGTGCGGAGGTATAGCCGTCGTCTGCCGCCAACATGTCGTACAGCTTGGCGATTCTCAGCTCCGGGTCGCCGATCATCGGAAACGAGACAGCGTGGCCCTGTGTCTCTCCAATGTCGGCGAGCCACCAGGCGTGATGAATAACCGGGTCGACGCTGAGCCCGATGATCTTGGTGTTGCGCTTTGCAAACTCCGGAGCGAGTCCGGCCAGGTAACCCAATTCGGTGGTGCAGACGGGCGTGAAATCCTTGGGGTGCGAAAAGAGCATGGCCCATCCGTCTCCCATCCATTCATGGAACCGGATCATGCCATGGGTAGTCTCAGCGTTGAAATCGGGAGCGGTATCGTTGATGCGCAGGGACATGGTCTTTCTCTATGCCTTCCTGGGGGAGGACACTCGGTGCGCGCGCCAGCACACAGAGACAGTAACACGTTAGCACGGCGATGGTGACATCTGATTGCGGCGGCGCAAGGAGGGACCCGCTTTCGCCGCAGGCAGAGGCCTCCGCTACGAACCGGAAACGCGAAGCGGAAGCACTGCAGGCTTAACCTTCCAGCACCGATCGCTGCGCGGCGAAGATCTCCTTGAGGCCGGCCTCGGCCAGGTCGACGAGCGAGTTCAACTGGGTGCGGGAGAAAGAGCCCTTCTCGGCCGTGGCCTGGGTCTCGATCAGGCCGCCGTCCTCGGTCATCACCACGTTCATGTCCACCTCGGCCTGCGAGTCCTCCTCGTAGCAGAGGTCGAGCAGCTCCTTTCCGCCCACGATGCCCACCGAGGTCGCGGCCACCAGCTGCTTCAAGGGCGATGCTTTGAGCGTTCCGGCCTCGACCAGGGCGTTCAGGGCCAGGGCCAGGGCGACGGCTGCGCCGGTGATGGCCGCCGTGCGCGTGCCGCCGTCGGCCTGGATCACGTCGCAGTCCAGAATCACCGAGCGCTCGCCCAGCGCCTGCATGTCGACGACCGAGCGGAGGCTCCGGCCAATCAGTCTTTGAATCTCGTGCGTGCGGCCGCCGATCTTGCCGCGTTCGCTCTCGCGCGGGGTCCGGGTGACCGTGGAGCGGGGCAGCATGGAGTACTCGGCCGTGACCCAGCCGCGGCCGGAGTTGCGCAGCCAGCCGGGGACGCCCTGCTCGATGGTGGCGTTGGTGAGAACTCTCGTATGACCAAAGGACACCAGCACCGAGCCTTCGGCAGTTTGGACAAAGCCGGGAACCAGGGTGAGCGGGCGGAGCTGGGCTGCGTCTCTGCCGCCGGGGCGAAAGAAGGGATTTGGGGCCTGAGCATGCATAGGAGGATTGTACGGGAGCGCGGAAGCGGGAAGGGGCCTTGGCGGCCCGGTCCCAGTATGGGAAATTCCGGTTTTCTCGCGCCGGAATGGGAATCGCCCTCTAATCTAAAGAAAACAAAGGCGATTAGACAGGGAACCTCCGGCGTACTTGTCTCATTTTGGGACGACCAGGGCCGGCCGGGTCTCGCCCCATTGTGCGGGGATTGGACAGTAAGTGGTTCCCTTATCAGGAACTTAGGTTGCCGGTTCTGGTTTGGCACGCTACGTGTAATAGAAGAGGACAAAACCCCGGCATTGAAGCAGGAATGGGAAGAGGGACAAGCAGGGAGCCGGGATCAGGGATCAGGGATCGAGACGGCGGGGGAACGGTCTTTACTTCTGAAAACTGAACCCTGACCACTGACCACTGACCCCTGATCTCTGACAACTGACCACTAGCCGGACACGGGAGCAAGCCATGCAATTGAAAGAGCAAGCGACAGGATGGGGCGGAGCGGAGCGCAAGCGGGTGGAAGCGGTGGTGGAAACCCTGGCCACCGTTCACGGCGAGGGAGAAAACCTGGCGGAGGTGGCGCACGACGCCAGAAACATGGTCACCGCGCTGGGTCTCTACTGCGACCTGCTGGAGGAGCCGGGAGTTCTGGCCGCTCCTTACACGCACTATGGCAACGAGTTGCGACTGGTGGCCGCGGCCAGCCGCCGGCTGGTGGAGAAGCTGGTGGCGCTGGATACGGAGAAGAACCCGGAGGCGGCCCGGCTGCGTATCGGCCCGGACGGCGGGGCAAAGCGGCCGGTGCAAGCGGAGGCCGCGGACCCTTCGCGGCATATGCGGCGCTGGGACCTGCTGCCGGCGCTGCCCATCGACAACCTGGCTACCGAGCTGCTGGCCAACCGCAACCTGCTGGCGGCGCTGGCCGGACCCGCGATTGCGCTCACCGTGGACGCGGAAAGCGGCGCACTGCCGGTGCGGCTCACCGGAGAAGATCTGACCAGGGTGCTGGTGAACCTGGTGAAGAATGCCGCCGAGGCCATGCCCCCGGGGGGGAGAATCCAGTTGAGGCTGCGCGAGCAGCTGGCGGGGCCCCTGGCTGCGCAGTCGCTCTGCCTCACCGTCGAGGACAGCGGTCCGGGCATCCCGGTGGGGGCGCTGGGCAGGATCTTCGAGGCCGGCTTCAGCACCCGATCGGCTACCGCAGCACCCTCGGGCTGGCCGGCCGCCCACCGCGGGCTGGGCCTGTCCATTACGCGGTCGATCGTGGAGTCGGCGGGAGGGCGCATCAGGGCCCGGAACCGGCGGCCCTCGGGGGCCTGTTTCGAGATCGAACTGCCCGCCGGCAAGCGCTGACCCGCGGGCACCGTACGCGCACCCGGCCCCGGCGGCAATGGAACCGGCCGGCAACCCCAACCATACCCAATCTCACGCGAGGCGAATACAATGCTCGAAACAGTCGAAGGCACGAGAATCATGGAGTTCATTCCTCAACATGCGGAACCGCCGGCGCGACTGCACCTGCTGGTGGTGGACGCGGACCCCGCCATGCGGTCGGCCTGCGCGGAGATCGCCGCCAGCCTGGGCTACGCCGTCGAGAGCACTGGCGACATGAGCCAGGCGCGCAGCCTGCTGCGGGGCCGCGCCGCGGACATCCTGCTGGTGAATCTGCCCGCCGGCAACAATCAAGGCCTGGAACTGGTCTCCGAGGTCAAGCTGCTTTACGCGGACACCTCGGTGATCGCCATGACCGCCTCCGGGAGCGTGAACGCGGCGGTCGAGGCCATGCGCTGCGGCGCCTCCGACTACCTGACCAAGCCCTTCGCCATGGATGAATTGTCCACGGTGCTGGACCGCGCGGCGCAGAGCCACCTGACCGATACCGCGACCCGCCAGCTGCGTGAGCGTCTCCGCCTCTCGCAGGGCCTGGGGGCCATGATCGGCCGCTCGGGCGAGATGGAGAAGCTCTATCGCATCCTTTCCAAGGTCGCCCAATCGACGCACCCGGTGCTGGTGCTGGGCGAGAGCGGGACGGGCAAGGAACTGGTGGCGAGGACCATTCACGCCTACGGGCCCAACTCCCAGAAGCCGTTTCTGCCCGTCGATTGCGGTTCGCTGGTGCCCACGCTGATCGAAAGCGAGCTGTTCGGCTACGTGAAGGGCGCCTTCACCGGCGCCAACCGGTCCAAGGATGGGTTATTGGTCTCGGCCGAGGGGGGCACGGTGTTTTTCGACGAGATCGGCGAGCTCTCGCTCGACCTGCAGGCAAAGCTGCTGAGGGCATTGCAGGAGAAGGAGGTCCGGCCGGTGGGCGCCACGCATCGCGTGCCCATCAAGGCGAGGATCGTCGCCGCCACCAACCGCGATCTGGCGGTGATGGTGGAGAAGGGCACCTTCCGCAAGGACCTCTTTTACCGGCTCAATGTGGTGAACCTGCGGCTGCCCTCGCTGCGCGACCGGCGCGAGGACATCCCGCTGCTGGCGGCGCATTTCCTTGACCGTATCAGCCGCGATCACGGCACCAAGTTCACGCTCAGCGACGAGGCCCTGCGCACCATGATGCGCCACGATTGGCCGGGCAACGTGCGGGAGCTGGAGAACGCTGTCGAACGGGCCTGCACCATGTCTTCAGGACCAGTCCTGCACCTCGGCGACCTTCCCACGCAGCTGCAGCAGCAGGGACTGGAGGCGCGGCGAATCGCCGCAATTGTCAGCGAGTCTGCCGGGAATCAATGCGAGCCGAATGTCAAGCCGCTTGCGGATCTCGAACGTCAGGCCATCCTCGATGCCATCCGGACCCTCAAGGGCGATAAATTGCAGGCTGCCAAGCTGCTGGGCATCGGCAAGACCACGCTCTATCGCAAGCTGAAAGAGTATGGAATCGCCGATCCGCTTCGGGAAGACTGAGCCGCGGTCCGAATTCCGGGCGCGGATTGAAGCTGAACCCAATCAGGCCGATCGCACGCATATGGGAATGACCGTCCCCCTTGGCGGAACCCGAAGAGGAATCGGACCCGCCCGCATCGAGACCAACCAATTTTGAACAACCTGAACCCGATCCGGGATCGGATTGGGAAGCCTAAGAAGGAGCTGGGGATGAGTATCTTGATCGTGACCGGAATTGAAGGCGCGCGCAACTGCGCCGCGGTGGTGGGAACGCAACTGGGCATGGACGTGGAAGTGGCCGAGGGTCGAAAGTCGGCGCTGACCGCGCTCAGGCGCAAGGAATTTTCTGCCGTGATGGTGGATGAGACCCTGGCCGAATGCGACCCCTCGGCGGCCGAGGCGATCTGGGAACGCGCCGGGCTGGCCATTCCCCTGCAGATCAACTTTGCGCTCTCCGGCGCGGCGCGGCTGATCCGCGAGATCCGGGCTGCCCTGCGCCGCCGCGAGCGGGAGCAGACACTGGCACGGCGCGCGGCCGCAGCGGCCATTGAGAACGAGCTGAAGAGCACTGTGGCGGGCCTCCTGCTGCACTCGCAACTGGCTCTCTCCGGCAGCGAGGTGCCCTCGCCGATCGCCGACAAGCTGCGCGTGGTGGCCGAGCTGGCGGGGAACCTGCGCCAGCAGCTCAATGCGCCGCTGCCTGCGCGGGGCGATACGGCGGCCTGACGAAGCCACCGGCAGAACGGTCATTCCGAGCGCCAGGCAGGGATGCAATGCTCTCAACCAGGATTGCCCGGGCTGTCGATGGCCGCGGCCAGCGTTTCCCAGGCCGGCATTGACTCCGCGACCGGCGTGGTTCAACCGCCCAGGAAAGGCTTGTCGCGCAGCCTCAAAAACGGGCGCTCGACGGCGATATAAAGGGCTGTCGCCACCACCATGCTGGTCATCAGGTAAAGCCCCAGCCAGCGGAGCATGGCCCCGTGCGCCAGGGCGGGAAAGCGCAGGTCCACCAGGTGGATCAGCTCCTTGTGCGTCAGGTAAAGGCTGTAGGCGAGCGTGGCGATGGCCTCCGCGCCGGAGATTTTTCGCCGCAGCCAGCCGTTGGCGCTCACCGCGGAGGCGACCAGGCACCCGAAACCGAGCGCCAGCACCGGAAAGCCGATAACCACGCCGGCGGCAGCGGCTCCGGTGACCGAGTCCCAGCGGTCCTTCGAGAGCCAGACGGCGATGGCCACAAGGCACAGGCCCAGGCAGAGCAGCGAGTGACCGCGGCGCGCCAGGGCCCCCCACCACGCGGGGCGGAAGGTTTTCACCAGAGCCAGCGCCACGCCGGCCAGCAGTCCGTCCAGCCGGCTGTACGTCGGATAGTAGATGCGCTCGATGTAGAGCAGGCCGAAACGGCGGCCGGAGTCGGCCAGCGGCCTGAGATCGTGAACCAGGAACCAGGCGCGGAGGCCGATGCCGAACAGCAGCAGTGCGGCCAGCACGGCCACCGTCTTCTTGAGCGACGGCTTATGCATCAGTGCATAAACCAGCAGCGGAAAGAGCAGGTAAAAGTGCTCCTCCACGCACAACGACCAGACGTGCGAGTAGGCCCGGTCCGCGCCGTAGTCCACGAACAGGTTCTGGGTAAACGTGAGCATCTGCCAGAGCGGAGGCAGGCGCGCGTCCTCGCGCCAGACAGGAATACCCAGGTAGAGCGCGAGCACGGCGAGGTAAGCCGGCAGCACGCGAAAGATGCGGTTGCGATAGAAGGGCCAAAGGCGCGGCCGCACCGCCGCCCGGTAAGAGCGCAGAAACTGCGCGGCGATCAGGTAGCCGCTGAGGACAAAGAAGAGATCGACGCCCATCCAGCCCAGTCTGGCGACGGGAACCAGAAACGCCGGCAGGGATCCCTCGCCATGGAAGTCGTTGACGTGAAAAAGCATCACCGAAAGGATGGCCAGGGCGCGCAGGGTGTCCAGGCCGTGCGATCGGCGGGCAAGCTGGGTCACGAGGCGGACCTCGAAGAAAGGGATTGCCCCATGGTAGAGGATGAACGCGGCCGCGCCGGCGGACTTTTAGCCCGCAAGCACCTTCTTGACCAACTCGCTGACGGTGCGGCCCTCGGCGCGAAGGCTGGATGCCTGGAGAAACATGGCGGAGCCATATCGAAACTCCGCAGGCAGCGGATAAGAACGCGATAGGGCCACCGCATAAGTTCTCGCTGTCGTAGACCGGGCTCCCGTATCTCAAAATCGGGGCACAGCACAGCCCGTCACCGCGCTGATTTGGAGGAGCCCTGAGATACTTGGGCATGGATTCTCCGCTTCTGGCATCGATCGTTATGCTGGCCGGTATGCTCCTGGGGTTTTCCGTCCTCCTCCTCGCCGCTCTACTGGTCCACGAGGCCGGCCACGCAGCGTCAGCGGTCCTGTGCGGTTTTCGCATAGGGGCAGTGAGGGTAGGGCCGATTCAAATTGAGCGGCCCAGATCCTGGGGATGGACATTGTCGCGGAATGAGATTCTCACGGGATTTGTTCAAGTTCAATTCCGCAAAGTGCCGGGACAGTGGGCCAAATGGCAGATTGGCGCGTTTCTTCTCGGCGGCCCGCTGGCGAACTTCCTTCCCGTTTTCTTGGCTCTGCCGTTCTCGCGCGGCGATACCGCAACCGCCAACCTTGGCAGCCTGTTCGCCCTGGTTTCAGCTTTAGTGGGAGTTGCACAGCTGATCCCCTTCACGATCGGCGGGAAAAGCAGTGACGGCGGCAAATTGCTTTCGCTGCTCTTCAAGAGAAGAGGACGCGACGAATTGCTCTTTATCTTCAGCCTGAGAGCACGCATCGACGAAATGAGGGCGCTCTTTCATGCTGAGCAGTCTCAAGACGCATTGAACAAGATGCAAGATTTTATCAGGAGGGCCGAGAGCATCCCAGGCCTGCCCGCGATGACACAGCTGGTGGCGCACCTGTCTCGCATCCGCGATCGGGTCCAAACCGACTCGCCTGATGCCGACGACTCGATCCGCGAAGACCCGACAAACACTGACTAGCCGGCAAGCACCTTCTTTACCAACTCGCTGACGGTACGGCCCTCGGCGCGGAGACCGCCGGCCTGAAGCTTTGCCTGCACGGACTTCATCACCGTGCCCATGTCTTTGGGCGTTGGCTTCTGGCCGGCGGCGGCGGCCACTTCGGCCACGGTCTCGGCCACCAAAGCCCGCAGGGCGTCTTCGTCGAGTGCCTTGGGCAGGAACTCCTCGATCACCACGATCTCCGCGGCTTCGGCGGCGGCAAGCTCCGGCCGGTTGCCCTTGGTGAACTGCTCGATCGAGTCGCGGCGCTGCTTGATCATGGTGGCGAGGGACTGCTGTTCCTCGGCGGGGATGAGCGGAGCGCGCTTTTCAATGGCCTTGTTCTTGAGAGCGTTCTTGATGAGACGCAGCGTGGTGGTGCGCACGGCATCGTGCGCCTTCATGGCGATGATTACCTGCTGGGTGATGATGGCTTCGAGTGCGCCGGCGTCGGTCATTGTGGTTTCTCTTTCCCTTTGATCACAGCTTTTCCAGCTGTTTGCAGATGTACCCAACGATATATTCACGCCGGGTGGTCTCGGCAATATCGTGGTTCTCAACCAGATCCTGAATTGCCCTCTCCACAGTCATCCAGACTCTCGTTCCTTTATACACATCGTAAGGAAAGGCGGTCGGCGTTCCCACACCCGCTCTTGTTTTCGCAAGCGCGCGGCTAGGTTTGGGCTGCATGGGATTCCTCCCCCTTGGGCTCAGAGAGACTCTCGAACTGGTCGATCTCGACCTCGCCTTCGGGGAAGACGGCCTTAACCTGGAGCTGCCCGCCCATGGCCTGTATGAAGTTGCGCAGGGTGGAGACGTACATGTCCGTGCGTTTCTCCATGCGCGAGACGGCTCCCTGGTTGACGTTGAGGACCTTGGCCAGGTTGACCTGGGTCAGGCTGCGCGCCTCGCGGAGCTGGTAGAGGGTCATTACTCCGGCAGCCTCTTTGACACGACGCGCGATCTCCGCCTCCACTTCAGGCGAGTGTGTTCTGCGAATGTCTCTCCACTTTGTCGCCATCAGAGTCACTCTCCAATTTCTTTGAGATGTTGGGCAAATATCGCCTCAGCACGATGAATCGCTGCGACATACCAATTGCCATCCCCAGTCTTGTCGCCGCCAAGAATCAGGTAGGCGTTTCGGCGCGGATCGAAGGCGAAAAGAATCCGCAACGGCCGGCCCAGATGTTGAACACGCAACTCCTTCATGTTCGGATACCTGGATCCTTTCAACGTATCCACGTAAGGTCGTCCGAGGGTTGGCCCGTAGTCCTGAAGCATATCCACGGCGGAGTCCACACTGATCCCCTCCTGCTCATTCAGACCGTCGTACCACTCGATGAATTCGTCGCTGACTTCAACTTGCCAAGTCATTCTCCGATTATACCTCCAAGGTGATATGCCGTACAGGGTATAGCGAGCGGCATTTGCTCCGCCGATTCGGAATCACCGCCCAATTTGGGCGCTGGGCCGAGATTTGCACAGAGGGATAATTCACAAAATCCACAAAAGTGTGTATTCTGTGATTTCTGGCATGGCGCAGATGGCCCCAACGGCCCTCAGCCTGTCCGAATACGAGGGAAAATATGATTCGCAAGACACGCCTTTTTACACCCGGACCGACCCCGCTGCTTCCGGCGGCCCAGTTTGCCATGGCGGCGGCCGACATGCACCACCGCACGCCCGAGTTCCGCGCCTTGTTTCTGAAGGTGCTGGCCCAATTGAAGGTGTTTGTGGGCACACGGAACGACGTGCTGCTCCTCTCAAGCTCGGGCACGGGCGCCATGGAAGCCTCCGTCTCGAATCTGACCTCGCCGGGCGACCGGCTGCTGGTGCTGACGGCGGGCAAGTTCGGCGAGCGCTGGGTGGACCTGGCCAAGGCCTTCGGCTGCGTGGTGGATGTGGTGGAGAAGCCCTACGGCCAGACCTTCGACCTGGCTGAGGTGAAGGCCGCGCTGAAGCCGGAGCACAAAGCCGTCTTCATGCAGGCCTCGGAGACTTCGACGGCGGTGAGCCATGACGTGGAAGGGGTGGCCGCGCTGGTCAAGGGGACCGAGGCGCTGCTGATCGTCGACGGCATCACAGGGCTGGGGACGCAGACCTTCGACGTGGACGGCTGGGGCATCGACATTTTGATCGGCGGCTCGCAGAAGGCGGTGATGATTCCGCCCGGGCTCGCCTACCTGAGCGTCAGCGAGAAGGCCTGGAAGGCGATGGACGCCTCGAAGAATCCGCGCTACTACTTTGACCTGCGCAAGGAGCGCAAGAACGCGGTGAAGGGCGAGAGCGCGTACACGCCGGCGGTGGCGCTGGTTGCGGGGCTGGGCGCGGCGCTGGATTACATTGCCGGCCAGGCGGGCGGGGATCTGGAAAAAGGGCGCATCGCGCTGATTGACAACGCGCAGGTCAACGCCGCGGCCACGCGCGCCGGGCTCACGGCGCTGGGCTTTACGCTGTTTGCACCGATCTCGCCCTCGGGAGCCGCAACCGCGGTGGCCGTGCCGGAGGGCATGGACTCGGGCGCGGTGGTGAAGGCGCTGAAGGCCAGGTTCAGCCTGGTCACCGCCAACGGACAGGGCTCGATGCAGGGGAAGATCTTCCGCGTGGCGCACCTGGGCTTCTTCGACTATCTGGATACGATTGCGTTTCTAGGCGCAATGGAGCACATCGCCAAGGACACGCTGGGGCTGCCGGTGGTGTATGGGCAGGCGGTGGCGGCGGCGCAGGAAGTGTTTGCGGCGAGAAGCTAGGTTACAGATGACAGATGACAGTTTTTCTCGTGGCCGATTGAGGGACTTGCTCTCCCCTCCAGCCAACTGCGTAGGGAGCTATTGAGGAATCAGTCGCTGATCGCGAGGGCCTCGCTCTTCACTGTCATCTGTCACCTGTCATCTGAGAGGCATTCATGTCTGAACTTACATTCGCTGAGAAGCTGCTAATCGCGCGCAAGCAGCTGGACCTTTATCAATACGAGATGGCGGAGCGGCTGGGCGTGCACCCCAACTCGCTGACCAAGTACGAGCGGGGCGAGGGCAAGCCGCACGCCGCCGTGGTGCGAATGTTCGACCTGTTCTGCGAACAGCAGGGCATCCGCTTTGACGAGTATGTTGGCGGGGAAAAGAGCAAGGGAGAAAAGATGAAGATTGTTCTGGCGGAGAAGGTGTCTCCGGCGACGCTAGCAGTGTTTGCGGCGGAGCCGGGATGGGAAGTATTGACGCACGACCAGTTGCCGAACGGTCTGCCTGCCGCTCTGGCCGATGCCGATGCGCTGGTTGTTCGCTCCGCCGTGCAGGTGGACGATGCGCTCATGGAGCACGCGCCGAAGCTGCGCGTGGTGGGCAGGGCCGGCGTGGGCGTGGACAATATCGATGCGGACGCAGCCACGCGCCGCGGCATCGTGGTGATGAACACGCCGGGCGCGAACGCCGTGGCGGTGGCCGAGCTCACCATTGGTCTGATGCTGGCACTGGCGCGCAAGGTGCCCGCAGCCAACGCGACCATGCACGCCGGCAAATGGGAGAAGAAGAACCTGCAGGGCGCGGAGCTGCGCGGCAAGACGCTGGGCATTCTGGGACTGGGACGCATTGGCCTGGAAGTGGCGAAGCGCGCGCGCGGTTTTGGCGTTGAGATCATCGGCAGCGACCCGTTTGTGTCCGCGGCAGTGGCGCGCGAGAACGGCATCAAGCTGGCCACACTGGACGAACTGATTGCCGGCTCCGACTACATCACGCTGCACGTGGGGCTGACGCCGCAGACCGCGGGCGTGATCAACGCCAAGAGCCTGGCGGCGATGAAGAAGGGCGTGCGCATCGTCAACTGCGCGCGCGGAGAGCTGATCGAAGACGCGGCGCTTGTGGAGGCGCTGAAGAGCGGCCACGTGGCCGGCGCGGCGCTCGATGTGTTTGCCGTTGAGCCGCTCAAGGGCTCACCCTACTTCGGCCTCGACAACGTGATTCTCACCCCGCACATTGCCGGATCGACGGCCGAGGCGCAGGAGGCGGTGGGCATTCAGATCGCCATGCAGGTGCGCGAATATTTGAAGCTGGGCGTGGTGCAGAATGCGGTGAACCTGCCCTCGCTCACACACGAAGAATACGTGGTGCTTGCGCCTTACATCGATCTGGCCGGGCGGCTGGGATCGTTTCTGGCGCAGACCGGCAAGGGCGGCGGCATCGAGGCCATTCATCTGACGTATGGCGGCGGGCTTGCCGAGGCCAAGACGGATCTGGTGCGCAACGCGGCCATCGAAGGGCTGCTGCAAGGATCGGAAAATGTGAATCGCATCAACGCCGCGGCCGTAGCGCAGGAGCGCGGCATTCGCGTGCATGAGGAGAAGACCGAAAGCCATCGCGGCGGGTCGGCCTCGGTGTTCCAGATCGAACTGCACACGGCGGCTGGCTCAAGCCACGCCACGGCCACCGTGATTCACGAGGAGCAGCCGCGGTTGCTCGAGTTCGACGGCATCGACATCGAGACGCCGCTCGAAGGCAACCTGCTGGTCTGCCGCAATTTTGACGTGCCGGGCGTGATCGGCAAGATCGGCACTATCCTTGGGCAGCACGGCGTGAACATTGCGAACTTCGCGTTGGGCCGCCAGCGGTCTGGAGCGAGGCCGGTGCAGGCGCTCGCCGTGGTGCAGGTGGATGCGCCGGTCGAGGCGACTGTGCTGGACGCGCTGAAGAGCATCGAGGCGCTGATCGAAGCGAGGCCGGTGAGTTTGCCGGAGGCGAAGTTCTGAAAGGCAGTGGTTAGTGGGAAGTGGTTAGTGGTTAGTGGTTAGTGGTTAGTGGTTAGTGGTTAGTGATTAGTGGTCAGTTTGTCCTGGACTGGTTGAGTGCGTGGCTTCCCAGGGTCTCGAAGGTGAGGCTCGGGAAATCTTCGTTTTGGGGCGATTTCGGGCTGGAACATTGCGCGCCAGCTCTCGGTTTCGGCGAGTTGGCTGCGGCAGCGCCAAGGAATCGCGGAGCGGATTTTGCCTATCTTGCGATGAAAGGCGCCGTATTTCTTTCGGTTTTTGTGCGTGGTTTTCCGGGTTTGATGGGTTTCGCGCCGGGAAAATGGCGCTTAAGTCTTTTGCTTTAAACGATATGCGCTACTGCAGAAGGGGAGGGGTGGGGGTCGCCGGGTGGGTGGGCTGTTTTTGCCCGCTGATTCCTGGCTCCGGAGTGTTCTTTCGGCACCCATGATTGCATTGTGCGCCCTTCCACGAATTAAACTGCAAACCGCGGGAGAAAGAGTTCCGCGGAGGGGGGGCTCTTTTCCCTGCTCCATTCGCGCATCGTACTTCCAAAGTCTGAAAATCCAGACCTGGGGCGCCCGGTTCCTGGTCATCTCAGTCGCTGCGGGCATGGGCCGCCCGCCTAAAATTGCTGTGAATACATATCATGTCCCCCTTTTCCACCCTTTTCCAATTCTAGCGAAACCAGAAACCGCCGATTGGGGTTCGTCGCCTCCCATGTCTGAGAATCCAGAAATGGGCACCCAGTTTTTTCAACCGGTCAGTTATGGGCCACCCGCCGAGGGAGGTTGGCAACTGCTCGCGTGGATGAGCTACCGGTGGTTGGGCTCCTCCTCCCCGGTCCCCAAGGGCGAGGGACCGGGGGCACCCTCATTTGGGTTGGACAAGGTTGCCGGGACCGGGGCCACCCGCCGGTCCTTTACTTCGTCGGATCGGTGAGCCGCCCCATGAAGAGAATGCCACCCGAGCGGTTGTCGCGGATCATGAAGAGGAAGGGGTGGTCGGCGCGGAAGACGATGGGCGGCTGCTCGCGCGCCATGGCCATGGACCGCATCACGATTCCCGTGGCCGCGGCGGCTTCGGTTCCCTCTTCGTTCACGTCGATGTAGGCCTTGTGGATGGCCGCTGATATCCAGAAGTCGCGCTTGCCGGTCATCGCGGAAAAATCGGCAGCGCGCGGCTCGAACGCCTGCCGCATTCCCATCGCGCTGAGCGCGCCGTTGAGCTCGAATCGCTCCGTCATCTTGAACTTCGGCAGCGTGAGGATGACCTTGCCGCCGCCGCGCAACTGCCCGAGCCACTGCTGCGCGCTGGCCGGGGTCAACGACTGCTCCAGCGCCGCCAGGCCGCTGATCTCGTTAGGCAACAGGACGATCATCGACAGGTCGCCGGTCTGGTAAGGAATTTCGAGCGCCTGAAAGGTTCCGCCGTTGAAGTAGCTGAAGCGACCTTGCAGGTGCATCAGCGGCGCCTTCACGCTCTGCGCCGCGGAGAGATGGAAATCCTCCTGCGCGGTCTGCGCCTTGTCGAACTGCGACTGCCAGTCGCCCTTGAAGTAGATGGCGTTGGTGAGCACCAGGCGCGTGGCCGGCGTCACTGCGCCGCTTGGCAACAGGTCCTTGATCTTGTCCGCGGTCTGCTCGGCGACCCATTGGTTGATGGTCAGGCGCACGGCTTCGGGCGCGCGCTTGAAATCCACCTTGCGGAAGCCCGCGCGATAGTCGGCCTCGGTGAGTTTCAGGAAATCGGGAAGAAAGCTCTCGTCCTGCTCGGCCCAGAGTGCGTCGGCCACGCGCAATTGGTAGCCCGCATGTGGCGCGTTCATGTTGCCGAGCAGCGCGCCCATGGCCGGGTGAAGCCTGTCCGGCGGCAGCGTGAAGTGGAGCGTGGACGCCATCTCCTGGGCGGTACTGCCGCTGGCCCCGGCATAGGCCATTCCGAAAGCCGTGGAGATGCTTGCGGGCGAGAAGAAGAGATTTCCGTCCTGCTTGCGCAACTGGCCGTAGAGATCGACGGCGAAGGCGTTGTTGCCTTTGATGAGTTCTGCCTGATCGGGTGTGGGAGATGGAGTCGTCTGCGCCATGGCAGCCTCCTGCAAGAACAAAAGCGGAACAAGCACGAGAAGCAGCGGTTTCATGGAATCCTCCAACCGCGAACAGCCGGCAACCAACACAGGCAGGAGGAACGCCCTGCCTAGGCCCGACTCAGGTACGAGCCTTCGCTGGTGTCCACGCGAATCTTCTCGCCCTCGTTGATGAAGGCCGGGACCTGCACCACCAGGCCGGTCTCGGTCTTGGCAGGCTTGGTCACGCTCGACGCAGTCGCCGACTTGAGGCCCGGCTCGGTTTCAACCACTTCCAGCTCGACCGCTGCCGGCAGTTCGATGCCCACGGCGTTGCCGTCGTGGTAGCTGACCTTGATCTGCAGGTTCGGCGTGAGGTACTCGATGGCGTCGCCGAGCGTGGAGCCCTTGAGCACGGTCTGCTCGTAGTCCACGGGATTCATGAAGTAGTAGTCGTCGCCGTCGGCGTAGAGGAAGTCCATGGAGATTTCGTCGACCACCACTTTTTCAATGGCATCGGCAGAGCGGAAGCGCTCCTCGAACATGGCCCCGGTGCGGATGTTGCGCAGTTTGGCCTGGATAAAGGCGCGCAGGTTGCCCGGCGTGCGGTGCTCGACTTTGAAGACCAGGTGCAACTGGTCTTTGTGCTTGATGATCATGCCGGGACGCATTTGCGTGGCGGGAATCGCCATAAGAATTGAAGCTCCTTGCTTTAGCTGCGCTCACAGCGCAACGAATTCTGGCCTTGGCCCATCTTTCATTGTAGCTCAGCAGCTGATTTTGCCAGCCGATTTCGGGCATATTCGATTTGTTAGGAACCGCTGGAATCGTCTACCATTGCCCGCGCAACACTGGCGGAGATTCTCCCGCATCTGGAGCCCAACCATGCGCCGTGCATTCATGCCGTTCTTCGCGACAATCCTCATCGCAGCCGCGCTGCCTGCCGCAACCCTTGCGGCGCAAACCGCCCCGGCCGACGCGCCTTACCGGAATCCGGCGACGCCGGTGGAGCAGAGGGTCGCCGATCTGTTGGGGCGCATGACGATCGAAGAGAAGGCGGCCATGCTTTCCGGCTCGGGATGGATGGAGTCGGCGCCCATCGAGCGGCTGGGCATCCCTGCCATCAAGATGGCCGATGGGCCGATGGGCGTGCGCAGCTGGGCGGGCAGCTCGGCCATTACGAATTCGGTCAACAATCCCGCAGTGAAAGTGCAGTCGACCAGTTTCCCCTCGGGCGTGGCCATGGCTGCAACGTGGGATACCGACCTGGTGCAGCAGGAGGGCCAGGCCATTGCGCAAGAGGTGAAGGCACTGGGCCGCGACATGATCCTGGGGCCGACGGTCAACATCAACCGTGTGCCGCTGTGGGGGCGGAATTTCGAGGGCTATGGCGAAGATCCCTACCTGGCCGCGCGGCTGGGCGTGGCTTACATCAAAGGAGTGCAGGGCGAGGGCGTGATTCCTTCCGTGAAGCATTTCGCCGCCAACAACGAGGAGTTCGAGCGCCACCGCATCGACGAGCATATCGACGAGCGGACGCTGCACGAAATCTATCTGCCCGCGTTCAAGGCCGCCGTCGAGGAAGGCAACGTGTGGACCGTGATGAGTGCTTACAACCTGGTCAACGGCGTCCATTGCGCGGAGAGCAATGCGCTGCTGACCGACGTGTTGAAAAAGGAGTTCGGCTTCAAGGGGTTCGTGATTTCGGACTGGGGCAGCACCTACTCGACCGCGCCCACCGTGAACGCGGGAATGGACCTGGAGATGCCCGGCGGTCCGCCCATGCAGGCCTGGATGGCGCGGGCTGCAACACAGGCCAGCGGCAACAGCGGCGGCTGGCTGACGGCCGACAAGGTGCTGGCGGAGGTGAAGGCCGGCCACATCGCCGAGGCCACGCTCGACGACAACGTGAGCCGCATTCTGCGCGTCATCTTCGAGAGCGGGCTCTTCGACCATCCGCACGTGGGCGGCGGCGCGGTGGATACGCCGGAGCAGCAGGCCGTGGCGCTGAAGGGCGCGACGGAAGGGATTGTGCTGCTGAAAAATTCCGGCGCTCTGCTGCCGTTGGACGCAGCGAAGATTCACTCGATCGCCGTGATCGGGCCGAATGCGGCCGTGGCGCGCACCGGCGGAGGCGGCAGCTCGCTGGTGCGGCCCGCGCACGCCATTGCGCCTCTGGATGGAATCAAGGACCGCGCCAGCAGCGGCATCGATTTGAAGTACGCTCTTGGCGTCGGCATGGAGGGCGAAGACCCGGCTCAGGACACGCCCGAGGCGCGCGCCAGATTGCTGAAAGAAGCTACCGACGCCGCGGCCAGGGCCGATGTGGCCGTGGTGGTGGTGGGCCGGTATCCCAAGCTCGAAACCGAGGGCTACGACGTGAAGACCATGGATCTGCCGGCGGGCCAGGACGAGCTGATTGCGGCTGTCGAGAAGGCGAATCCACACACCATCGTGGTGCTCAACACCGGCGACCCGGTAACCATGAGCAAGTGGATCGACACAACGCCGGCGCTGGTGGAGATGTGGTACGGCGGCCAGGAGGGCGGCCGCGCGCTGGCTTCGGTGCTCTTCGGCGACGCCAATCCGTCGGGCAAGCTGCCCGTTTCGTTTCCGAAGAAGTTTGAAGATTCACCGGCGTTTGGACATTATCCCGGCGAGAATCTGAAGGTCGATTACGCGGAGGGGATTTACGTCGGCTATCGCTACTTCGACACGAAGAATGTTGAGCCGCAGTTTCCGTTCGGGTTTGGGCTGAGCTACACGACGTTTGAGTACAGCGATCTGGAGGTGACATCGGATATCGAAGCCACAGGTCCCAAGAATATGATGCGGGTCGCGGGCATGGCGACGGTGAAGCTGAAGGTGCGCAACAAAGGGACACAAGCTGGAACAGAGATCGTTCAGCTTTACATTCATGACGGATATTCGAAAATCGATCGACCGGCACGGGAGTTGAAGGGCTTCCGCCGCGTGGAACTCAATCCGGGCGAAACCAAGACGGTGGTGTTCAGGCTATGGCGCGACGCCCTTGCCTACTGGAGCCCGGAAACGAAAACTTGGGTCGCTGAACCCGGCACGTTCGAAGTGCAGGTGGGCGCATCCTCGCGCGACATCCGGCTGCGTTCGCCTCTCAAACTGGCATACCATGCTGGTCCCCTCAGAACTGAGTAACCTGTTCAAGAAGACCACGGCGTAAGGAGAGCTCTCCCTACGCCAACGCTTTTGGGGATATCTGTGTCTCCGGGGTGCCTTTGTCCTCACCGCGCCGGCGCGTAGGGCTCGGCGCGCAGCATGTTGGTGAGAATATCGCGCTCCTCGGGGCTGAATGCGCCCTGGTAGCGGCTGGAGTTGAGCACCATCTGCCGCTGATCGAGCGGAACGGCGCCCAGGTCGCGGAAGGCGCGGCTGACCATGGTCTGGCGAGCCGGCGGCAGGGCGGCCAGGCGGCGACCGGCAAGATTGGTCTGCATGCGCTCCTGCGGCGTCATGTGCTCCAGCATCTCGCTGCGCGCCAGGCGCCGTTGCCGCTGCTCCTCCGGCAACTGGTTCACCTGGTGCAACTGCTGCACAAGGCGCTGCTGGTCGGTGGCAGGCAACCGGTTGAAGCTGGGATCGTTGCGCAGCGTCCGCTCCTGGTCCTGCACCGGCTGGCCGCGGTGCTGATTGAGCCAGTCGCCCAGGTGCCCCGGAGGCGCTGCTCCGGGATAGGAGTACGCTGGCCTTGCCTGCTGCCCAAGGGGCGCTGCGCCGTAGGGAGATGCGCCATAGCCGGGAGCGCGATTCGGAGCCACGGGATAGCCGGGGCGCGGCGCACCGTAGTTGGGGGCCTGCCGCTGCATCGGGTTGCCCTGCGGCCGGGTCTGATATTGCGGAGCCGGGCGGCCCTGGTTTTGCTGCCTGTTCTGGTTTTGCTGCCGATTGGGCTGGCTGCGCGGCGCCTGCTGGCGCGGGGCCTGGTAATGCGGGGCGGGAGCCGGGCGAGCCTGCTGGCCTCCACGCTGGCCGGGAAATGCCCAGGACGCGGGAGCGCAGAGAAGAGCAACGGCCGCAAGCAAGGCCGCGCGTCCGATCATCCCCGCATTGGTGCTCCCGGTCATCTTCGTTATCCCGATCCCTTTCCTGTTCCCTTTTCTGCTTCCGGGGGACAATCCCCCGCGTTTCTCGAGCTCTTTGGCCCGATTTCCTCAGGGGCTAAAGCCTGACATTGATCGTCAATCGCTTGCGGAAGAACTGAAGTCGTGCCCTGACACGGACGTCCCAATCGCTCTAGGCTTCTTAGTCGCCGTTGTCGTTGGCGGTGGACATGGCTTCCATCTGGTCAAGCAGCTGGGAGTTCGAGTCCAGCGTCTGCAGATCGTGCACCACGGCTGTCGGCGAAGGAGGAGGCGGCTGCTGATCCCACACCGCCAAGTACGTTCCGCCGCCAATCAGCAGCATCAAGCTCATCGCCATGGCAGCCAGCGGCCGGGCGTGCATGGAGGGGCCAAAGGCCAGGCGATCGCGCAGGCGGGCAAGCCAGCCCTCGGGCGCGGCCTGCCGCTCTTCCCGCATCCGCGCGTCCAGCCTGGTCATGAAGTACGGGCTCGGCTCCGGTCCCTCCCATGTATCCAGAAGAGACATGGTCGCCTTGAGCTCCGCAAGCTCCCCGCGGCAGTGCTCACACGCTTCCGCATGCGCCCGAACCTTGGCAGGCACCGCGTCCGGATCGAGCAGCAAGTCCGCCAGCTTCGCTTCCATTCCGGTGCAAATGTTTTTCATCGTTTCCATGGTTACCCCCAAATTGCTCCGCCGGTCGAGCCCGGCTTTACCTCGCTCACACAAATTCCTTCAGCTTGTCCCGCAGCGTCTGGTAGGCGCGGAAGAGCAGCGACTTGGTAGCCGATTCGCTGAGCTTGAGCACATCCCCGATCTGCCGGTAATCCATCCCCTGGTACTTATGCATCAACACCGCCATGCGCTGCCGCTCGGGGAGGGCCATCACATGCTTGCGAATGGCCGCCATGCGCTCATCGCGCATCAGCTTCTGCTCCACCGATGGCTCGTCGTCGGCCACGTCCGGCGTGGTGCCGGTCTCTTCGTCTGGAGCATCCAGATAAATCGTCTGCGCCGACCGCTCGTGCCTGGTATCGCGCGCGTGGTTTACCGCCAGGTTGGTGGCAATCCGGTAAAGCCAGGTGGTGAACTTGGCTTCCGCCCGGTAGCTCTCCCTGGAGCGGTAGATGCGGAGAAAAACCTCCTGCGCCAGTTCCTCGGCAACCGCCTCGTTGTGGACCATCCGGAACAGAAAGTGAATCATGGCCCGGTGGTACTTTTGCACCAGAAAGTTGAAGGCCCCTTCGTCGCCCGCCGCCAACCGCAGCATCACTGCCGCGTCGCTGCCCGGGTCGAGGGCTGCATTTGCCCCTGCAATGGGGCCGGGTCTTGGGTCCAGCCGCTCCGCCGGGCCCGCTCCCAGGGCCGAGTTGTTCAGGACCATGGTTGCCATACCCTCTTCAACCCCGGAAGAGCCGGAAGGTTGCGCAGAATCCGCACTTTCCTCGCCGGATTTCCCGCCCCCGCCGGTCCCCGCATGAGCATTCGCCCTGAACCCGCCGGGCCGCGACGAAAGGTATGCCGAAGCCGCGGTTCCCAGGCCCGAAACGCCCCGCCCCGGGCTCGCCAGTTCCAACCCGCCCAGTCCCGGAACAGGGCGCAGCGCCGCTTCCCCATCCGGGGGGAATTCGGCTGCAAAGCGGATTGATCTGGCTGTCCAGCGCATGCTTGATCGTTCCCGGGACTTGGCCTGCCCGCCCCGCAGGGGGTTGGCCGTAAAGCCCCGCTGGTGTTACTCTAACGCATGGGATGCCCTGCCGGCGCGGGGATTTCGACCCCTTCCTGGGGCGCTTAACTCAGCGGTAGAGTGCCACCTTCACACGGTGGAAGTCGCAGGTTCGAATCCTGCAGCGCCCACCATAGAATCTATAATTTACGGCCCTAACAGCCGAAAAATACAAC
>Ga0302320_10001189_pt1 | contig 62441 bp, 41 predicted proteins | sample Bog_T0_3_FD_202130 | JGI IMG/M metagenome (GOLD analysis project Ga0302320, IMG submission 202130) | Peat permafrost microbial communities from Stordalen Mire near Abisko, Sweden - Bog_T0_3 | ecosystem: Environmental > Terrestrial > Soil > Wetlands > Peat | place: Sweden: Abisko, Stordalen Mire...
TTTTCCCCTCTCTTTTTTTGCATGAATGTTGTCACGTTGGGAGTCTCTGCCCAATTGCGGCAAGATTCCGGTCTTCTAACGAACAGGATTTGTACCGGGCGCGCTCCGATAGTAGCCCTGCACGTAGATTCCATTGCTTCTGGTGTAGCCGTTTACGAGGACGGTCTTCGGGATCCCGTTCCTGTTCGGTTCCCCATAGTACGAACCATTTTCAGCAACCGGCGAGCCTACAGAAGTCAACAGAGCTTTGAGCGACGCGTTGAGCTGCGCGTCAAGTGGAGTTGGAGCCATCGCTGAAGTCTCGATTATGCTGCGCAACGGGTAAGGGATCACAAAGCTCTCTTGCCCGGCTCTCATGGACTTCACGGCAGCGACTTCAGAGGTGGTGAGCAGACCCTCATCGCAATCGCCGATACCATACCCACAGGCTTGGACATTCACCCGGCGCCGGATCGCGCGCACCTGAGCAGCCTCGGCGGGCGGCAGCAGAGCTTCGTCGCACTCGCCGATACCATAACCACAGGCTTGAACATTCAACTGGTGCCGGATCACACGCACCTGAGCAGCCTCGCCGGGCGATAGGAGAGCTTCGTTGCACTCGCCGATACCATAACCACAGGCTTGAACATTCGCCCGGTGCCGAGTCGCACGCACCTGGGCAGCCTCGGAGGGCGATAAGAGACCTTCATCACACTGGGCAAACCCGTAGCCGCAGGCTGTCACGTTTAGCATCCGCTGGAAACTGTCGGCGGGCTGAATGGTTTGTTGAGAAAAAGCGGTCGGTCCGCAAGTGAGGACAAAGGCCATCATGCCAAGACATAGCCGAAGTTGGGTTGCGCACCGTTTTGATGGTCTTTGATCCCGGCGTACAGTGTTCGGACGGCCTAGAATGGTGCCAATGGAGAATACTTTTTTCATTTCTCCTCCTTGGCGAAGGTCTGCCTGATTGCGACAGTAGGCAGGGTGGGCGGAAGAGTCCTAAAATCAATCTCAAAGAATTCATAAAAAATCGCCGGAGAGCGAGATGGGACGAAGCCACAACACGCAATACAGGTTCGGGCCTTACACCTTGGAGCCCGACGAGAGGCGCATTTTAGGCGAGTGAGCCTTCCCTATCGAGCTGACTGCAAAGGCTTTCGATCTGCTTGTTCTGCTCGTGAGTAGACCCGAACAGCTCGTGACGAAGGAGGAGATCCTAGACGCGGTCTGGCCCGAGGTGACCATCGCGGAGTCGAACCTCACGACCACGATTTCGATGATCCGCAAGGCGCTCCAGGATGATTCCGAACGCCGGTACATTGAGACTGTCCCTAAAAAGGGTTACCTCTTCGTGGCGCCAGTTTCCGTCATTGCTGGTCAGGTTCGCGGCGAGTCCGAAGCGGATGATCAGACTTCAGTTCCACCTGTGGCTAATGGGAGGCGCTCCCGGCTCCTGATTTCGGGTATTCTGATAATCCTGATTGCAGTTGGAATCGGTTTCGGCGTCTTGCAGTACCGCCGACACCGCCCAAGAACCCCGTATCAAGATGCACTTCGCCATGAGGCCGAGGGTAACGACCAGTTGGCCATCAAAGAGCTGAGCGATTTGCCGCGGTCGGATCCAAACTTTGCCGAGGCCAGGCTCAAGGACGCCCGGCTGCTATACCAGGCAGACAGAGACGATGAAGCGAATCAGGCCCTGTCCGCAATTGGGGATGTCAAGCCGTCCATTGGCTCAGGGAGGCATGAGAGAGCAACCAGCCTGAAGATATCGGGCCTCAAATCGCTTCTAGCCGATCAAACCGGCGAAGCACTCGTTGATTTTCGATCCGCAGCAGACGCGGACCCCGCCGATATCGACGCCTTGATCTACATTGCTGATACTGCGATTCACGACGATTCTTTTGAGGAGGCCGATAACGCACTCGCTCAATGCCTAAAACGTGGCGGGCTAAATCCCATCTGTGGCTACGAGCGGATTGATGCGCTCGGCCGCGAAGGCAAATTTGACCAGGCAATCGACGAATACAACCGACTTCGAAGGGTCTCGAATAATCCTTGGCTTGAACAGCCCGCTGGATACGCCGAACTGGCAAAGGGTAATATCCAAGAGGCGAAGAGGCATTTTGGCGCATTGGTCAGAGAGGGGCGAGACGAGAGCCCCGTCCATTTTATGGCGGCACAGGACGCCGATGCTGCTGTGTACCTTCTTGGTGGGCAACTGGCGGCGGCACGAAGGGAGCTTGAAATAGCAAAAAGTCAGACTTCCTCTAATTACGAAAAGGCGGATTATCTCATCTTATTGGCAAAGATTGATGCTATTCATCGGGAGCCAAACCGAGCGAAGGAAGCAAAGAAGAAGTTGGGGGAGGCTGCCAAGGATTCCCAAGCGCCCGAATTCGCAATCGAAATTGCCCGCATTTATGCGATGGTCGGCGACTTTGTGAGCGCACGCGATTTTCTCGCTCGGCAAACTCAGGGAGCACCCGGTTTGGGGAAGGAGTACGCTGCTGCTGGTCCATTCGTTGACGGAATGGAATCAATCGAAAGGCATGATTTCAAGAAAGCCGTTGGCCAGCTAGCTAGCTCATTTGACAAGGACCACAATCCAGAAACCGCGTACTTCCTGGCCAAGGCGGAGATGAATTTGAGTGATTGGAATGCGGCAATCGACAGCTTTAACTTCGTAACTCGGAACAAGGTGATGGTCTTCAATGACAGCGTGGCCTCCTTGATTCCCTTGGCTGAGTACGATCTCAGCAAGTGTTATAGAAGCGAAGGTAAACCGTCCGAAGCTCTTCAACATCTCGCATCGGCTCAGGCGATGTGGAAGGATGCCGATCCAGAGTTGAGGACACAATTCAAGGGATGGTAGGCCAAGCCACCCGAACCGTTAGACGGCCCCACCGAACCTCCCGCTGGAAGAATCTTTGACAAGCACAGCAAGTTAGCCCCGCTTCGCGGGGATGGCGAGTTAGCTAGTTGGCAGTATAGCGAGCCGGCGGTTGTCGGCGCTGCTCAGAGCTGGTCGAAAATCTCGCGGAAGTCGTGAGGGCCGGATTTGCCGGCCAGCCACTCGGCTCCCCGGACTGCGCCCTCGGCCAGGCAGCGTCGGCTTAGGATTTCGTGGCGAATTTCCAAAGTGTCTACATCGCTGACAGCAGTGACAATGTGTTCGCCTTTGGCGTCGCCTTCGCGGTGGGAGACGATTTCGATTTTTGCGTTGACGCCCAGCGTGGCTTGCTCGGCTTCAATGATCTCGCGCAGCGTGATGGCGGTGCCGGAGGGGGCGTCGAGCTTGGAGACGTGATGGGTCTCGGCGATGGAGAATCTGTAGCCGTCGAGCTGGGCGAGCGCGGCGGTGAGGCGAAAGAGCTTCTGCACGCCAATGGAGAAGTTGGTGCCGTAGAGCAGCGCTCCGCGCTCTTGCGCCAGAGACCTCATCTCAGCGAGGTGAGCGTACCAGCCGGTGGTTCCGACGACGATGCGGCCGCCGAGAGCGAGAACGGCGCGCATGTTTTCGACGGCTGCTTCGGGAGCGGTGAAGTCGATGCAGGCGTCAACGCCAGCGAGATTGGCGGCAGTGAGAGCTGCGGCGTGGGGGTTTTCATCGATGTCGAGGGCGCGGACGGAGTGGCCGCGCTCGCGGGCGATCTCGGCGACCATGCTGCCGGTCTTTCCCTTGCCTAGAATCAGGAATTGCATGAGGACCTCGGAGAAACAGCTATCAGCTTTCAGCTAACAGCTAACAACCTTTTAGTTCAGATGAATTCAAAGCGGTTGTTGGCATTTCCCATCGATTCTCGTTCAACGCGAATCGATGAGGCGCCCACGATGCTTCGGGACACTATCATTTTATCCGGTGAGGAGCTGGCGGGTTATCCTGTGGAGAACCGATGGACGACTCTGAAGCTCGCAATCAAACGCCCGAAGCTGTTGTTGCGCGACCCGCTCGCCGCCGCAAAGGCGGCTGGCCGCGGATTCTCTTGTGGTCGGCGGGAGGGCTGCTGGCGCTGCTGCTGGCCGGCGCCGGCGTGGGCTTGCTGTGGCTGCGGGCGGCGACTGTCGCGGCGCTGCCGCTGCTGGATGGGAGTGTGCATCTGGCCGGGCTCTCCGCGCCTGTGACGGTGCGCCGCGACGGCCATGGCGTGCCGCACATCGAGGCGGCGAGCGAGATCGATCTGTTCACCGCGCAGGGCTATGTGACCGCACAGGACCGGCTGTGGCAGATGGATGCCTACCGGCGCAACGCCAATGGAGAACTGGCGGAGGTGCTGGGTCCGTCGATGGTGGCTCACGACCGGGCGCAGCGGGTGCTGCAATTCCGAAATACGGCGCGGCGGGTGTATGCGAACTTGTCCGCGGAGGACCGCGCCCGCTTTGAGGCCTACGCACGCGGAGTGAATCTCTTCATCGCACAACATGCGGATTCGCTGCCGGCGGAGTTCGGGCTCCTGCACTACAAACCGCAGCCATGGAGCGGCGTGGACTCGGTGAGCATCGGGCTGACGATGGCCGAAACGCTGGACACGCATTGGGATGTGAAGCTGGGGCGCGAGCGGGTTGCAGCCCGGCTGAATGACCCGAAGCTGGAGGCGGAGCTGTATCCGGTTGGTTCGTGGCGGGACCATCCTCCGACCGGTGTGCGCCTGGACCTGAGCAAGCCACAGGCGGCGCCGGTGCCGGCGGCGAACGATGATGACGAGGACGACGACCGCAGCCAGGCGAGCATAAAGCCGCATGAACGAGGCGGATTGGGGTTCGTGGTATCCCACCCTGGCGACAAAGACAAGAACGTCGCGAGGGTGGGGCGCCCAGACGTGAAAGAACGAAGAAGCAGGTCCTTCGACTCCGTTTGGCTGAAGAACAAGCCAAACTCCGCTCAGGATTACAGGCTTTTGGGAAGGCCTGAAGACCCGCGCGCGTTGCGCGAACTGCTCGGACTGCCGTCGTGTGATGGCTGCGCGCTGGGCTCGAACAACTGGGTGGTCGCGGGGAAGCACACGGCCAGCGGCAAGCCGCTGCTCTCGAACGATATGCACCTGGGGCTGACCGAGCCGGAGATCTGGTACATGGCGGATCTAATGGCGCCGGGCTATCACGCGGCCGGGGTGACCCTGCCGGGGATGCCGTTTGTGATTGCCGGGCACAACGAGCATGTGGCCTGGGGAATTACCGCGCTCTACGCCGATGTGCAGGATTTGTATGTGGAGAAGCTGGACGGCAAGGGCAACTACCAGGCTTTGGACGCGCAGTGGAAGCCGCTCCAGGTGGACCATGAAGTGATTAAAGTGCGCGGCGGGAAGGATGTAGTGCTGGATGTGCAACTGACCGCGCACGGGCCGCTGCTGAATCCGATCTTTGTGCATGAAAAGCGGCCCATCGCGCTGAAGTGGACGCTCTTCGACCCGTCGCTGAACGGGTTGCCGCTGTATCAGATAAATGCCGCGTCGAACTGGAAGGAGTTTTCCGCTGCGCTGGAGGCGTGGTGCTGGCCGACGCAGAATATCGTCTACTCGGACGACCAGGGACACATTGCTTATCACGCGATCGGGCGGGTGCCTCTGCGGCCCGCGGGACTGATGGGCCGGGCAATTCAGGATGGCTCACATGAGTGGCAGGGCTACATTCCGTTTGATTCGATGCCGAATGCCGTCGATCCACCATCGGGATTTCTTGCTACGGCTAACTCTCGCGTGACAAGCGAGAAGTTTTCAATCCCGCTGACGCTCGAATGGATCGATCCCTACCGCATCGAGCGCATCTACAAATTGCTGGATGGCCGCGACCAGCTCAACCCCGCCGAGATGCTGGCGGTGCAAGATGACATTTATAGCGAGGTCGATCAAGAGCTGGGGCATCGCTTTGCCTATGCCATCGACCACACTCCCGGCGTGGACGAGCAGTTGAAGAAAGCTGCCGACCTGATGCGCTCGTGGGACGGCAAGCTCACCACGGATTCGGCCGCGGCCTCGATTGTGACTCAGGCGCGGTATGCCTTCTGGCCGCTGATTCTCAAGCCCAAACTGGGCGACGCCGAGGGGTTCTACAGTTGGAGCGAGAAGGACTTTGCCGAGGAAGAAATCATCATGCACGGCAGCGCTGCCTGGCTCCCGCCGGGCTGCAAGAACTGGGATGCGCTGCTGACCGACGCTGTGCGCCAGGGAATGAAGGACGGCAAGGCTCCGGCGGACGTGGCGCAGTGGAGCTATCGAAGCTGGCATGTGGTCAATATCGAGCATCCTCTGGCGCGATATCTGCCGCTGGCGGGGCGCATGGCGGGAACCGGCGAGCAGCCTGTGAGCGGCGACACGGATACGGTGAAGGCGGCGGGGCGCGGGTACGGGCCTTCGCAGCGATTCACCATGGACTGGAGCGACGTGGACGGCTCGACGGAGAATATCGTACTGGGCGAGAGCGCCAATCCGGACTCGCCGTACTTCCGCGATCAATGGAAGGACTGGTACGGAGGAACCACTTTTGCTCTGCCGTTCACTCCGGCCGCGGTAGCCGCGCAGACGCGCCACACGCTGCGGCTACTGCCATGAAAAGACAGGGAAGAGGGAACAGGGAACAGGGAACAGGGACCGGCTTGATTTCCTTGGTCTCGCTGTTAGAGAGTTTTTTCAATTGGTGTAGAGTGCAGCGTGGACCGGGAGGTCCACGCTACAGCCGGCCAGGAGGCCGGCGCTACCTATGTCTGCCGACTGTGCGCGGGAGCCGCCTCGCCGGCCCCGCCGTCATTCTGCTTGCCGCCGCCATTGCCACCGCGCCCATCCTGCTCCACGGTTCCTTTTGCGGCGACGACTTTGAATTCCATGTGGTCTCCTGGTTCGACGCTCAGCAGAGTTGGCTGCACGGAATCGCATACCCGCACTGGATGGCGAGCGCCAACTACGGGGCCGGCGAACCAAGATTCGTGTTTTATCCGCCGCTGACCTGGATGCTGGGCGCGGCGCTCGGCTTCATCCTGCCCTGGCAGTTCGTTCCCGCCGCGCTCGTCTTTCTCTTCCTGGCCGCAACCGGCATGGCCACCCGCGCCCTCGCCCGCCAAGCCCTCGCCGACGCCCCCGCAACCCTGGCCGGTTGCGCCGCGCTCTTCTCCGGCTTCGCCCTCTTCACCGCCTACGAACGCACCGCCTTCGCCGAGCTCTCCGGCGGCTTCTGGATTCCTCTGCTGCTGCTTTTTGCCTTGCGCGACCGCAACCAGTTGGCTGCCCTCTGGCGTCGCGCCCTGGACGGTTCGACTTTGCCGTTGGCGCTGATTTTGGCTGGCTGCTGGCTCTCGAACGGCCCGCTTGGCGTGATGGCCAGTTATCTGCTGGCCGCCGTCGCTCTGGCCGCCGCTCTCGTGGCCCGCTCCTGGGCGCCTATCCTGCGCGCGGCAGTTGGCGCCGGGCTGGGCATCGCGCTGGCCGCCGTCTATCTCATTCCCGCCGCCTGGGAGCAGCGCTGGGCGGATCTCCGCGCGGCTATCGACTACCCCGTCTTCAATGTTGAGAACAACTGGCTCTTTGCCCGACCCACCGACCCCCTCCTCGCACCATTTGGATTCTTCCTTCATCGCGCCTCGATGCTGGCCGTTTCGATGATCGCGGTCGCCCTGCTGGGCGCGATGATTTGCTGGGTGCGGGGCGGTTGGGGTTCGTGGTTTCCCACCCATTCGCCAGAACTCCGAGAAGCAGGTCCTTCGACTTCGCTGCGCTCCGCTCAGGATGGCAGAAAGGATGGAGCACGGCGCTGGTGGATTCTCCTGGCGCTCATTCCCGCCGCTGTTTTTTTTCTCCAATTCCCCATCTCCCTCCCGGTCTGGAATCTGCTGCCCAAGCTGCGCTTTTTGCAGTACCCCTGGCGTTGGGTTCTGGTGGTTGAAGCTCCCATGGCCATCTTCCTCGCCGCTGCCGTTTGGCCTCGCGGCACGGCAAAGCGCTGGCGGCAGGTTGCTGTCGCCGCCGTCTGTACGATGCTCTTTTTTGCGGCCACGGTCTTCGCGGCCAGGACTTTTCTGCGGGCTTGCAAGGAAGGAGACTCCGTGGCGGACTTTCTGGCGGCTTACCGCGCCGGCGGGGGCTTTGAGGGAACCGACGAGTACGAGCCTCCCGGCGCCGATCACTGGCTGGTCGCCATGGGGCTGCCAGATGCCTGTTTCTCCGCCGACTCCAACGTCGAACTGGGCATTGCCGACCCGCCTGGGTCCGTTCCCGTCTGGCGCGCAGGGCAAGGAAGTTGCGAGGCAACCGCAACCGCCCAACTCCGGCAGCCTGAGCGGATGCGGATTGCAACCGTTACCCCCCATTCGGGCTATCTGATTCTGCGGCTGCTCCGCTACCCGGCCTGGCGCGTCACCGTCAATGGACAACCCGCCGGCCCATTGCCCGCACGGGAGGACGGCCTCATTGCGATTCCCGTCCCGCAAGGCCCTATCGATGCGACCGTGGACTGGACCACCACCGGCGACGTGATGGCCGGCCGCTGGGTGAGCGGCCTGGCCGCGGCGTTGCTGGCTGCGCTGTGGTGGCTGGAACGGAAGCTCTCGCGCGCTCCGTTATCATGAACAGGATGGCCGCCCGCAGCTCTGCCCTGTCCGGCCCAGTCTTGTCCAATGCCCAACGAACTGAGCGCCCAGAAATGACCCGATTCTCTCTCATGCGGTCCTTTTCCAGCCGCTTTGCCGGCCCCACGCTCATTCTCTTTGCCGCGGCTGTGGCTGTTGCGCCGCAATTGGTGCACGGGAACTCCTGCGGCCACGACTTCGACTTTCATCTGGTTTCGTGGTTCGATTGCCTGACCAGTTGGCGGCATGGAATTGTGTATCCGCATTGGACGCCAAGCGCGAACTTCGGCGCCGGCGAGCCGCGATTTGTCTTTTATCCGCCGCTGACCTGGATGCTGGGCGCTGCGCTGGGGATGGTGATGCCCTGGCAGTTCGTCCCCGTCGCGCTGACGTTTCTGTTGCTGGCGGGGACGGGCCTTGGGACGCGGGCTCTGGCCCGGCAGGCCCTTGATGACGGCGCGGCTACGCTGGCCGGGTGCGCGGCGCTGTTTTCAGGCTATGCGCTGTTTTGCGCTTACGAGCGCGCGGCCTTCGGGGAACTGGCGGGCGGGTTCTGGATTCCGCTGCTGCTGCTTTATGCGCTGCCACCACGCGGAGCCCCGATCGGGGCTTTGACTCACGATGGAGAGAACCGGTTGGGGTTCGCGGCTTCCCAAACTTCCGCGAAGTGCGCGAAAGGATGGGGCGCCCAGCTGGCTCTGGTGGTGGCAGGCTGCTGGCTGTCGAATGTGCCGCTGGCGGTGATGGCCTGCTATCTGCTGGCCGCGGTGGCGCTGGCTGGGGCAGTGCTGGACCGGTCGTGGGCGCCGGCGATGCGCGCGGGGATTGGCGTTGCACTGGGGACGGCGCTGGCCGGGGTGTTTCTGGCGCCGGCAGTCTGGGAACAGCGCTGGGTCGATGTGAGGCAGGTTACGGACGATCCGGGCGAGAGAATCGAGAACAGTTGGCTCTTTGCCCGGCATGCAAACCCGGCGCTGGAGTTGCACGACGTGGAGCTGCATCGCGTCTCGCTGATCGCCGTCCTGATGATCGCGGTGGCGCTGGCGGGGGTGGTGATTTGTTGGAGCCGGAGGAAGCTGGCTGGAAGCCGGCGTTGGTGGGTTCTGCTGGCGCTGATTCCGGTGGCCGTCCTGCTTCTCCAGTTTCCCATTTCGCTGCCGGTGTGGAATCTGCTGCCGAAGCTGAGGTTCTTGCAATTTCCCTGGCGCTGGCTGGTGGTTCTGGAAGCGCCAATGGGCATCTTTTTTGTTGCGGCTGTCTGGCCCGGCGAGGCGACACAGAAGGCTGCGCGTAGCTGGATGCGGGCCGGGGTTGCATCGGCCTGCGCGGCGCTCTTCCTGGCAGCGGCGGTTTACGCCGGGCACAGTTTCTTCCAGGTTTGCGACGATGAGGACGCCGTCTCTGGGATGCTGGATGCCTATCGAAGCGGGGCAGGCTTTGAGGGCGTTGACGAGTATGCCCCTCCCGGCGCCGACAACGGCCTTGTCGCCACGGGTCTGCCCGCCGCCTGCCTGGTCGCCGATCCAGCCATCAAGCTCGGCGTAGTGAACACACCGGAAGCGAATCCGAACTGGGCGGTCGGGCAGGGCAGTTGCGATGCGGCGCTGAGCTGGGAGCCCGGTTCGCCGGAGCACAAGCGGCTGAGGGCTCTCGTCAGCCACGCCGGGTTTCTGATTTTGCGGCTGCGCAGTTATCCGGCCTGGCGGGTTCAGGTCAATGGCCGGCCACCCGTTTCCCTGCCACGGCGCGGCGATGACCTGATCGTCGTGCCTGTGGCGCAAGGGCCGGTGGATTTGACGGTGGACTGGGTTGACTCCTGGGATGCGGTTGCCGGGCGCTGGCTGAGCGGGGTGGCTGTGCTGGTGCTCACAGGGCTTTGGCTGTGGGAGAGAAAGCTCAGCCGGGCTCGGTTATCATGAGAGCGATGAACGTGGATGTGAAATCGCTATTGCAAGAGGGCGCGGCGCTCACCGACCGGGCGCTGGAAGAGCTGCTGCCCGGCGCCCAGACCGTGCCGGCGTCGATTCATGGGGCGATGCGGCACTCGGTCTTTGCCGGGGGCAAGCGGCTGCGGCCGGTGTTGGCGCAGCAGGCCGCAGTGACCATTGCCGGGGCCTTGCCTTCGGGAATCGCCCGGCTGGGCGCGGCGCTCGAGATGCTGCACACCTACTCGCTGATCCACGACGATCTACCGGCCCTGGACAACGACGATCTGCGCCGCGGCAAACCCACCTGCCACGTGGTTTTCGGCGAGGCCATCGCGATTCTGGCCGGCGACGCCTTGCAGACCCGCGCCTTCGAAGTGCTGGCCGGACTGGAGTCCCCGCCCGAGGCCACCGTCGAGATCATCGGCCTGATCGCCAACGCCGTGGGAACCGTGGAAGGAATGATCGGCGGCCAGGTGCTGGACTTGGAGAGCGAACACCAGAAGCCCACGCCGGAGCTGGTTCTGGCCATCCATCGCGCCAAGACCGGAGCGTTGATCCGGGTGAGCGTAGTGGCTGGGGGCGTCTATGCAGGAGCCGCGCTGGAGGATGTGGCGCGTTTGACCCTCTTCGGCCGCAAGGCCGGGTTGGCTTTCCAGATTGTGGACGATGTGCTGGATATGACCGTGGATTCGGCGCATCTGGGCAAGACGGCGGGCAAGGATCAGGCCACGGAAAAAGCAACGTGGCCGGCCGTCTATGGGATCGAGCAGAGCCAGCGGGACGCCGCGCGGCTGATCGAGGAGGCATTTGCCGCCCTGGAGCCCTTCGGGAGCCGTGCCGATGGATTGAAGGCTGTGGCGCGCTTTCTGGTAGAGCGGAAGAACTGAGCCTGCGGCGCGGTCAGCCGCGCCCTTCCAAGAGATGAGTCTTTGAGGTTTGTAATCTCCCGCGCTTGCCGCGGGAACAACGACGCGGCAAGGCCGGGGCGCTCAGCGAAGAGGCAGAGTTCGGCAGAACGCTTGGAAGCTGGCCTCACTTGGCCAGAATCACGCGCAACTCCTCACGCTTGACCGCAACTTCATTCACCGTATCCTGCACGCGGCCGATGAGGTGCTGCACCTGATCGATATAGCCGGGAAGAGCCTCCCACCAGGTGCGCAGGGTCTCCGGCTGGTCGAGCATGGCCAGGGCCGTGCCCGAGGCGGCTGCAACGAGGCCGGCGCGGCGCTCGCCGATAAGCATCAGCAGACCGCCTGCCACAAGGGTTCCACCCGCGGCAAATCCGAGCCAATTCATGGCCTCGCACTCGGCGACACCCGCCTGAACTGGAGCTTCGTTTTCTGGTTTGGAAAGCGGAACAACCACCATCTTCTCTCCTTCTGCCCCAAGCCGATTTCACATCGGTAAAGGGATCGGTGCATCCAGTATCGCTCTAAATCGCGGTCCGTGCGCAAGCGCGCGAAAAACTGAGGGCGAAAGATGTTGTCTGCCAGGGATTGCCCTTGGGCGGCGCAGCTTCAGTCCAGGTCAAACTCGCGCAGAGGTTTGCCGTCGGGTGCGTCCTTGGCCTTGCGCAGCGCTTCGGCAAACTTCTTCTCGAAGAGGTCTTCCTTGTTTTTCTCCGCCTCGACCGACTGGCGGAAGATCGACTCCTTGCGCTCATCATCCTCGCGCATGGCCTTTGCCGCCGTCTCCAGATCCTCAAACATCCGCTTGCGGGGCGCCGGCGTATGGCTCACCACGAGGCCGGTGGCCGCATCAATCTTCAGCATCGCCCCGCAATCCGGGCAAGCAACCTCGAATAACTTTTCCTTTTTCTTGGCCATTTTTGTTTCCTTGAGAATTGTATGCGCTCGGGGGACGGGTTGCACAGAGGGTTGCACCGGCGCCCGGGGCAATCGCGGGAACTCAAGACAATTCATCCGCATCGTCCGCAGTCTTAAATCTCAGCCACAAAAAGCTCACGTAGGAAGAATAGCGCTCCCAGTTGCGTGGCGGCTCTGGAGCACCAGGCCACGAAATGCACTCTCTTTCGTGCAAATGTACCCTATTTCGAGGAAATTCTGAAAAATCTCAATCATCAAGTCGCTCAGAATCAATACTTTGCCTTGACAAAAGCGAACAGGTGGAGAATGGACCCCGGGGGGGAGGGGGGTGCTTCCCGGTACGCACCGGGCAGATCCCTGACAGATTGACCCGTCCTGGACTGCCGACGCAAATTCAGGGTAGCAGGATGCTGGAAATAATCTGCAAATCAAATTCATGCGATTGCCCGTGCGCCGACGCCAGCCTGGGGATGAAGGATCATCTTCCGGCCGCTTCGCAAGTGATGCACCAGAATCGTCCCCACTTCCGAAGAAATATTTTTCCTGGCCCTTGACAGGAAATCTTGGCCTGATTATAGTTAGACAGATGTCTAATTAGAAAAGCGACTAAATAGACCATGAGCAAGAATGAGACATTCAAAGCGCTGGCCGATCCCACCCGGCGGGAGATCCTGGCCCTGCTGCGCGCGGGAGAAAAGACGGCCGGCGATCTGGCGGAACGCTTCGACATGACCAAGCCCTCGATGTCGCATCACTTTGCCGTGCTGAAAGAGGCGGACCTGATTACCAGCCGCCGCGAGGGCCAGCAGATCTGGTATGGGCTGAATACCACGGTTGTGCAGGACTTGATGGCCTGGGCGATGGAACTGATCGAAGAGAAAAACAAGAAAGGAACGGAAGAACAATGACGCGCAAGGTGTTTGTCTTTGAGATTCTGTTGATCGCGGCGGCGCTCGTGGCCACCGTGGTTGTCTATCCTCACCTCCCGGCCAGCGTTCCGCTGCACTGGAATCTTCATATGCAGCCTGACAGCTTCGGACCCAGGTGGGTGCTCTATCTGATGGGCCCTGGCTTCATGGCGGCGGTGATGGGGATGACGTGGCTCTTCCCCTGGCTCTCGCCCAAGCGCTTCGAGATCGACAGCTTCTGGCGAACCTATCATCTGGTGATGTTGCTGCTCTTCGGCATGATGACCTATCTGTTTGCCGTGATGTTGTGGGCCGACTGCGGACGCGCGATCGATATAGGCCGGGCAATCCTCTGCGGAACCTTTCTGTTCATCATCCTTTTCGGCAATGTGATGGGGAAGCTGCGGCGGAATTTCTATATCGGAGTGAGAACGCCGTGGACGCTGGCCGACGAGCGCGTCTGGAATGCGACGCATCGCTTTGCGGCCAGGACCTTCGTGGCGAGCGGGCTGGTTGGGTTGGCGCTCTCGATTCTTGGCCTGTTTCTCTGGGCGATCCTCGCTCTGCTGGTTGGAGCCCTGGCGCCGGTGGTTTATTCGCTGGTTTATTACAAACAACTGGAACGTCGGGGCGAACTCTGACGTACTTCTGCATGGAGTCAAAGGAGAACGATGAACGTCCATTTCATTTCAAGACTCGCTTTCATCACTTTTGCCGGATTGGCCCTCGCGCCGCTCAGCCGGGCACAGGCGCAGATTGCCGGAGATTGGCAGGGAACGCTGAGCGCCGGGGGCGTACAGCTCCGCCTTGTTCTGCACATCGCCGCCGCTAAAGATGGCAGCCTCACCGCTACGCTCGACAGCCTCGACCAGGGCGCCAACGGCATTCCGGTCAATGCCGTCACCCTCAAGGATTCGAAACTGAGCCTTGCCGTCGATGCCGTTCATGGCAGCTATGAAGGCACGGTCAACAAGGATGCGACGGAGATTGACGGCACATGGTCGCAGCTTCAGCCGCTCCCACTCAACTTCACGCGCGCGCCCGCGCAGGCGGCTGCGGCGCCTAGCCCCGCCGCGCCCAAGCCCGCCCCGCCCTCGGATATTGACGGCACCTGGCAGGGCACGCTCGATACCGGTGCGCTCAAGCTGCGCATCCTCTTCAAGATCGTCAACACGCAGGACGGGCTGACCGCCCAGATGCAGAGTCCCGATCAAACCCCCGTCTGGATCCCCGCATCTTCGGTGACCCGCAACGCCGGCGCTCTGACCATTACGCTGAAGGGGGTGGGCATCACCTTCGACGGCAAGATCAGCGCGGACCTGAGCTCCATCGACGGCACACTCACGCAAATGGGTGGTTCGCTGCCGCTGGCGCTGAAGCCTGTGAAGGATCAAGCCGCAGCGGAGCCGCGCCGTCCGCAGAATCCGGTCAAGCCGTATCCCTATCGGGAAGAGGAAGTGACCTATGCGAACAAAGCAGGCGGCAACACGCTGGCCGCCACGCTGACCGTTCCGCCGGGTAAGGGACCGTTTCCCGCAGTGCTGCTGATCGTTGGCTCGGGGCCGCACGACCGCGACGAGAGCCTCATGGGGCATAAGCCGTTCCTGGTGCTGGCGGATTATTTGACCCGCAAAGGCATTGTGGTGCTGCGCGCCGACAAGCGCGGCGTGGGCAAGTCCACCGGAGATAACGAGACCGCGACCACCGCCGACTATGCCACGGACGCCGAGGCCGGCGTGGCATATCTCAAGACGCGCTCAGAAGTCGATCCGCACAAGATCGGCCTCGTTGGACATAGCGAAGGCGGCGTGATTGCGCCCATGGCGGCGGTTGCCGACCCCGACGTCGCGTTCATTGTGATGATGGCCGGCTCCGGCGTCGAGGGAGACCAGATCCTCGTCGAGCAAGGACGCCTGATCGCCGAAGCCGGCGGCATGAGCAAGGAAAAAGCCGAGGAGAACGCCGTCAAGCAGCGGGAAGTGCTGGCGCTTGTGGAAACGGAAAAGGACAGTGCGATCCTCGATAAGGAACTGCGCGAGAAGCTTGCGGCCGATGGACTGCCGGAGGCTCAGATCGGCGCGACAATCAAGATCGCCACTGCGCCGTGGTTCCGCTACTTTCTCACCTACGATCCGGCGGTTACGTTGCGCAAGGTCACGTGCCCGGTGCTGGTCATCAACGGCTCTCTGGATCTGCAAGTTCCGCCCGCGCAGAATCTGCCCGCTATCCGCAAAGCGCTTCAGGATGGAGGCAACAAACACTTCGAGGTGGATGAGTTGCCTGGATTGAACCATCTCTTCCAGACAGCGAAGACCGGGGCTCCCAGCGAGTACGGAGAGATTGAAGAGACGATGTCGCCAGTGGCGCTGGACAAGATGGGCGGCTGGATTCTGAAGCAGTGAGGGGTTCAGGCAATCCCAGGGAAAACGAAAAGGCCCTTCTCATGCGAGGAGGGCCTTGCCATTTGAAGTTGCAATCGTCGAAACAGCCTCAGTGCGCTTCCGCCGCGGAGGCGATCTTGGCCTCGGCCTCGGCGATGACGCGGAGGGACTCGGTATAGGCTTCTTCGCGGTCGCCGGCTTGGTCCCACTCCTTGTGGCCGCGCGCCAGTTGCTCCTCGGCGCGTGGAACGTCGATCTCCTCGGGCTTGAGAGCGTCGGAGGCGAGAATCGTAACGCGGTCGCCCAGCACCTCGACAAATCCCCAACTGACGTTGTAACGCTGGTCACCCTCGGGAGTCCCGTGCAGCGTGACGTCGCCGGCGCCCAGTTCGGCCACCAGCGGCGCGTGGCCGTAGAGCACCTCCATGTAGCCGTTCTTCGCGGGCAGCTCGACCGCAACCGCCGCGTGATCGAAGAGAGTGCGCTCGGGAGTAACCAGCCGGACGCGAAGTTGGTTTGGTTCGTCCATAAAAGCTCCTAGCTCCTAGCTCCTAGCTCCTAGCTAAAAGCTAGAAGCTAGCGGCTAGAAGCTATGTTAGACACTCGCTTTCAGTTTCTCAGCCGTTTCCAGCACTTCCTCGATTGCGCCCTTCATGTAGAAGGCCTGCTCGGGGATGTCGTCGTACTTGCCGGCGATAATCTCCTTGAAGCTGCGGACCGTGTCGGCAACCTTCACGTACGCGCCCGGAATGCCGGTGAACTGCTCGGCCACATGGAAGGGCTGCGAGAGGAACTTCTGCACCTTGCGGGCGCGGGCCACGGTGAGCTTGTCTTCCTCGGAAAGCTCGTCGATACCCAGAATGGCAATGATGTCCTGCAAGTCCTTGTAGCGCTGCAGAATCTTCTTCACGCCCTGGGCCACGTCGTAGTGCTCCTGGCCGACGATGCGCGCGGAGAGGATGCGCGAGGTCGAGGCCAGCGGATCGACGGCGGGATAGATGCCCAGTTCCGAGAGCGGGCGGCTGAGCACGGTGGTCGCGTCGAGGTGAGCGAATGTCGTCGCCGGAGCCGGATCGGTCAAGTCGTCCGCCGGCACGTAAACGGCCTGCACGCTGGTGACCGAGCCTTTGCTGGTGGAGGTGATGCGCTCCTGGAGTTCGCCCATCTCGGTGGCGAGGTTGGGCTGATAGCCGACGGCCGAGGGCATGCGGCCCAGCAGCGTCGAAACTTCGCTGCCGGCCTGCGTGAAGCGGAAGATGTTGTCGATGAAGAGCAACGTGTCAGAGCCTTCCACGTCGCGGAAGTACTCGGCGACAGTGAGGGCGCTCAAGGCCACGCGCAGGCGCGCTCCGGGTGGCTCGGTCATCTGGCCGTAGACCAGGGCGCACTTGGAGTTGGCCCAGTCGCCGGGCTTGATGACGCCGGACTCGGTCATCTCCAGCCACAGGTCGTTGCCTTCGCGGGTGCGCTCGCCCACGCCGCCAAAGACGGAGTAGCCGCCATGGTTCTTGGCTACGTTGTTGATCAGTTCCATGATGACGACCGTCTTGCCCACGCCCGCGCCGCCGAAGAGGCCGATCTTGCCGCCCTTCAAGAAGGGTTGGATCAGGTCGATGACCTTGATGCCGGTCTCGAACATCTCCTCGTGGGTGGTCTGCTCGTCGAAGAGCGGCGCGGGCCGGTGAATGGGCATCCGCGTCTTCTCGCCAATGGGGCCGAGATTGTCCACCGGGTCGCCGATGACGTTGAGGACGCGGCCCAGCGTCTCTTTGCCCACCGGCATGCTGATGGGCGCGCCGAGGTCGATGGCCTTCATGCCGCGCACCATGCCGTCGGTAGCTTCCATGGCGACCGTGCGGACGCGCCCCTCGCCCAGATGCTGCTGCACCTCGAGGATGACGCTGATGGGCGTGGGCACGGTGAAGCCGTCGCTGACCACGCGCAGCGCCTGATAGATGGGCGGCATCGTCGCTTCTTCAAACTGCACGTCCACGGCCGGACCGGAGACCTTGATTACCTTGCCGATATTCTCTGCCATTGTTGAAAGCTCCTAGCTTTTAGCTCCTAGCTTCTAGCTTCTTCCTTCTCAACCTCAACTATGTTCTCTTCTCCAGGTGTGACCCGGCCTAAGAGCTAGAGGCTAGAAGCTAGCAGCTAGTAGCTGCTTTTTCACTGCGCCGCCGCTGCTCCACTTACGATTTCGATAATCTCCTTGGTGATGGCCGCCTGGCGCACGCGATTCATGTGCAGCGTCAGGTCGTCGATCATCTCCGAGGCGTTGTTGGTTGCCGAATCCATGGCTGTCATGCGGGCCGCGTTTTCCGCAGCCACCGACTCCGTCATGGCGTGGTAGAGCATAGAGGAAACATACTGTGGCAGCAGACCCGAGAAGAGTTCCTCGGCCGGCTGCTCGTAGATGTAGTCCACCTGCGCGGTGCCGAACTTGCGCGCCTCATCGTCGGCCTCGGCGGTGTCGACCGGCTCCAGCATGATGCCGGCCGAGAGAGCGGCCTCGGCGGCACGCTCGCGCTCGGCTTCGGTGGGCTCCTCCGCGCCGGTAATCTGCGGAATCCCGATCTTCATCAGCGGCAGGAGCTTTTCGACGACCAGCCGCTGCGCGATCACCGACTTGAATTCGTTGTAGACGATGTAAGCGGCGTCGATCTCCTCGTGAACATAGCGGGAGATGACGCTCTGCGCCAGTTCGAAGACACGGCTCTGCTCCAGCTTCAGCAGCATCCCCGGATGGTCGCCCACAACCTCGACCGGCGCTTTGCGCTCGCGGGTCTTGACGACGTGGCCGCCCTCGCCACTCTGATCCGGTTCTGTGCGCTCGCTGTAGACTGCGACGGGAAAGCGGCGGCGCATCAGGTCGCGGCTCTTGCGGCCCACGGCCTCAAGGTCGATCTCCTTCTCCGGATTGCCGCCGATGAACTGGAAGGCGGTCTTGAGAATGTTGGCGTTGAAGGCGCCGGCAAAGCCTTTGTCGCCGCTGATGACGATCAGCAGCACCCGCTTCTCAGGGCGTGTGAGGAAGAGCGGATGGCAGAGATTGCCGCTCCGCTCGTCATAGAGATCGACTCTCCGGGTCAGCGATTCCAGCACGCTGGTGATCATCTTGGCGTAGGGCCGCGCCGAGAGCGCCCGCTCCTGCGCGCGGCGCAGCTTGGCCGCCGCCACCATCTTCATAGCCTTGGTAATCTGCCGCGTGTTCTTCACGCTGCGAATGCGACGCCGTAAGTCGAGTACGTTTGCCATTGTCAGTTCTCAGTGATCAGTGGTCAGTGAACAGTGATCAGTTTTCTTGCCAAATACAACTCTTACTCGCACATGAAGTCTTACTTCCCTTTCGCCGGTGGAGACCAGCGAAGGCTCCCGATTGATTTGAATTTACTGACATGAAGATCGCTTCGCGAACTTCCCTTCAACTCTCTTTCAATATCTTTTCGCTTCGCTTCATGTATCTCTGTGGTCTCAAAGTTCTCGTCCAAAAGAACTAAGATTACTGAATCCCATTTCTTCGACATGTTTATTGAACCGGTTCGTTGACCTGGCTTACTGTCCAAAAGCAGGCGGCGTCCCTTGATTTGGAGATAACGCTTTTTTCCATCGCCTCGATGTTCAATTGCATCATATCCAGGTTGACGAGCATCTGCCAGATCTAAACCTAGTTGGAGCGCTGCTTCGAATTCTGCGATCTCGCCAGTGATACCTAGTGGTTTTCCGGTCAAAGTATGGTATTCACGCGCAAGTTCCTTGGCTTTTTGGAGAATATCCTTAACGCGCGCTTTGTCCATCATGATCTTGCTTTCGCTGTGTTTCATAACTTCCTCATGGGCCAAACAAAACTGACCACTGTCCACTGTTCACTGACCACTGGCGGAAGCCAGCTCCGCCTTGAAGTTGGCTGCGTATTCCTTCAGCGCGGCGTGCAGCTTGGCGCGCAGATCGTCGTCGAGCGCTTTCTTGTTGGTCAGGTCTTCGAGCAGCGCGGTCTGGGCGTTCTCAAAGTACTTGTAAAGCCCAACCTCGAAGGCGCGAATGTCGGTGACCGCGAATTCATCCAGGTAGCCCTGCGTGCCGGCAAAGAGAATCACGGTCTGCTGCTGCCAGGTGAGCGGCTGGAACTGCGGCTGCTTGAGCAGTTCCGTCAGGCGCGCGCCGCGATTGAGCTGCTTCTGGGTGAGCGGATCGAGGTCGGAGCCGAACTGCGCGAAGGCCGCCAGTTCGCGGTACTGCGCCAGATCGAGCTTGAGCGTAGCGCCCACCTGCTTGACTGCCTTGATGGCCGCCGAAAAACCGACGCGCGAGACCGACAGGCCCACATTGACCGCCGGACGCACGCCGGAGTTGAAGAGATCGGTTTCCAAAAAAATCTGGCCGTCGGTGATGGAGATGACGTTGGTCGGAATGTAGGCCGAGACGTCGCCGGCCTGGGTCTCGATGACCGGCAGCGCGGTCAGCGATCCGCCGCCCTTTTCCTTGGACATTTTCGAGGAGCGCTCCAGGAGGCGCGAGTGGAGATAGAAGACATCGCCCGGATAAGCTTCGCGGCCAGGCGGACGGCGCAGCAGCAGCGAAATCTCGCGATAGGCCATGGCGTGCTTGGAGAGATCGTCGTACATGACCAGCGCGTGCCGGCCCGAGTCGCGGAAGAACTCGCCAATGGCGGTGGCCGCATAGGGAGCAATGTAAAGCAACGGCGCGGGCTCGGAGGCCGAGGCGGCCACGATGACGGTGTGGCCCATGGCGCCGGCTTCCGTCAGAGTCTGGACGACCTGAGCAATGGACGACCGCTTCTGGCCGATGGCGCAGTAGATGCAGATCAGGTCGTTCTTGGCGTTGTTGATGATGGTGTCGAGCAGGACGGCGGTTTTGCCGGTCTGGCGGTCGCCGATGATCAGCTCGCGCTGGCCCCGGCCGATCGGAATCATGGCGTCGATGGCCTTGAGTCCCGTGGCCATGGGCTCGCGGACCGGCTGGCGGTCGATGATGCCGGGGGCCAGGCGTTCGATGGGCAGCGACTGCGTCGAGGCGATGGGGCCCTTGTCGTCGATGGGCTGGCCCAGCGCGTTTACCACGCGGCCGATCATGCCCTCGCCCACCGGCACGCTGAGAATCTTGCCGGTGCGCTTGACCTCGTCGCCTTCGCTCAGCTCGGTGTATTCGCCCAGAATCACCGCGCCCACGGAATCTTCCTCAAGGCTCAGCGCCAGTCCGGCGATGCCGTGCGGAAAGGCAAGCAGCTCGCCGGCCATCACCTTGTCGAGTCCGTGAAGGCGGGCAATGCCGTCTCCCAGCGAGGTGATGGTTCCGACCTCGTCCACCTGGACCTTGGAGTCGTAGTTCGCGATCTGCTCGCGAAGAAGTTCGGTAATCTCGTCTGCCTTGATCTGAGCCATTTACAGTGATCAGTGGTCAGTGGTCAGTGGTCAGCTCTCTGCATCTTGCGAGTTCTAACCTTTTCGAACCTCTGAACGCCTGCCTCCCTTTCAAAAACCTTAATTCCTATTCAAATCCCAAAATCCTGCTGCCGTCGACGTCGCTTCTGTCCACTGATCACTGTCCACTGATCACTGTTTTCAACCGTTCCAGCCGTCCGCGGAGCGAGCCGTCATAGACCGTGGAGCCGATGCGGACCACCGTTCCGCCGAGGATGGATTTGTCCAGCGTGAAGCTGGCCTCGATGGGCGCGCCGGCCAGCTTGCTGACGCCGGCGACCAGGTTGTCGCTCTCCCGCTTGCCGAGCTTGCGGGCGGTCACAATCTCCACCGGGCGAATGCCCTGCCGCGCCTGCATCTCAGCGCGCCAGGCTGCGGCCACCTCGCGCACCTCGCCGATGCGGTCGTTGTTGATGAGCACCGCCAGCAAGTTGCGCAACTGCTTTTGAAGCCCCAGCTTCGTGTTCAACTTGTCGAGAATGGCCACCTTCTGCGTGGCGGCAATGGCCGGGTTGGCGAAGAGCGCGCGCAACTCTACGCTCCCATCCAGAGTCGAGAGAAAATCGTCCAACTGCCGGCCGAGCGCGGCTGCGTCCAGGTGTTCCCGGGTCACCACATCGGCAAAGGCGCTGGCGTAACGCGGAACAAAGGCTGCCATCTACTTTTGCCCTCCCTTTTTCGCGCCGTTTCCGGGAGTGGGATTCAACGCCTCATCGGAGAGGAATTCGGCGATCAGCGCCGCATCGGTCTCCGGCGTCAGAGCGAGATCGCGGGCGGCCTGCCCGATGGCCAGATCGGCGGCAAAGTCGCGCAGCGAGCGGCGGGCCTGGGCGGCGGAGGCGTCGATCTCCTGCCCGGCGGCGGCCACGATGCGGGCGCTTTCTTCCTGCAGGCTGGCCTTGATGCGCTTCTCGTCCTCGCGGCCTTCGGCTTCAACCTGGGCGCGGATCCTGGCAATCTCGCCATCGAGCCCGGAGAGCTTGGCTTCGATGGCGCTCAGCCGGGCATTGGCGTCCCCGCTCGTCTTGCGGGCGAAGTCGATGTCGGTGCGAAGCTTCTCCCTGCGGCCGCGGAGAAACTTCGGCAGCCAGCGAGCCAGGGGATAGCCGATGCCCACAACCACGATGAGAAAGTTGATGATTTCAAAAATGCTGGCCGTGGCCTCGCGGGAGAGATGGAAGGTCGTGGCCGTCCACCGGACCACCGGGCCTTCAAGCCGGAAGACGTTGGTCTGCTCTTCCTCGGAGTCGGCGGCCTCCGGCTTGGCCGCCTCGGCAGAGGAGGAAGCGGGAGCCTGCGCGGCGGGAACGGCTGCCGGAGCCGCTTGCTGGGCCGGCAACCGAAAAGGCGCGGCGAGGGCTGCGGCAACCAGCATGGCCGGCAGGAGATGCCGGAAGGAAATGCCAAATCCGGGGACTAAAGCGGAAAAGCGCGTACGCGCGGCAGCGTTTCTCATCGGGAACCCCCGGCGGCCGCGGGCAGCACGGCGAGCATCACCTGACGGGCCAAATCCCCGGCGGAAGCCTCAAGACCGGCCCTGGCGTGAGCGATCTCGGCCTGGAGCTCCGCTTTGGCCTGGCTCACCTTGAGTCCGGCGGCCTTGCGGGCCGCGTCCAGGGCGGCGTCGCGCTCGGCGGTCCATTGCTTCACGCGGGCCTCGCGCACTTTGAAAACCTCGCCGCGGGCCTGGCGCAGCTTCTCGGCGTACTCTGCTGCCCTGGCTTCGGCGTCGGCAATGGCCTTGCGCGCATCCTCGATAGCCCCGTCGGTGCGGGCGCGGCGCTCATTAAGCGTGGCCGTCAGCGGCCCCTGCACCAGGAACTGGTAGGAAACGACCAGCAGGATAAAGAGCAGGATTGTAGGAACGGCGCTCAAGAAAAGCGTCCCGAGTTGTTGAATGATCCCTTGCATGCCGGTTCGGTTTGTCCCGATTTTCTAGGCGGTCAGTATGGCCTTTTTCGTAGGTGGAACACTTTTTTGTATCAGGGGTGAACCCTCAAGTCAACGCAAACGGGACCAATCCGGCTGGGTACTGTGATTGCGGTCACGATTTGGGAATTAAAGTGCAATTTGGGACTTGCATTCCCGCTCAACAAGCCTAAACTAAGTTTATCACCTAGACCCGGTCCAGGGTCCAGCGGGCTGTCAGCCTTGGGAAGTCCTTCCACTCCCAGAGTTGACAGTCCGCTTCTTGCTTTGGGGCTGCTCTTAACACTCATCTTCCGCGCCCCTGTTTCCTCACAGCCAGAGCGCAGTGTGGCCTGGGCAGCGGTTGGCGGCTTGCGCGGTGAGTTCTTCGGCCAATTCAAAGCCGTAGCGGGCAAAGTAGTAGGCCGCCCCGTGCAGCCGCTCCTGAAGCACGCCGCCGGGATAGAGAGCCTGGCTGATGGCCTCGGCGTGGCGGCTGAGCGAGGCCTCGCGCTGCAGTTGGAAGTTGGCCGCCAGGGTGCGAAGCCGATTCATCTGGTAGCGGATCTTGCCCTCGGCGGTCTCGGCCGATTGGCCCAGGCCGGCGTCGACCGAGCGCATCCAGCCCACCAGCAGCGTCAACTCGGCGTCCAGCGCCGTGCCCGCGGCGGCGAGCTTCTGCTTGCCTTCGGCGGGCATGGAGCGGGCGGCAAGAAGCTGCGCAAGCGAAGCCGGGTCTTCGGCGAAGACGCGCTCCAGCGTCAACTCGTGCCGGCGAAGCAGTTCGCCGATGGACGGCTCGATGAGCGTAGCGGAGAAGCGCGGCAGGGCTGGAGTAACGCGGCCCAGAATCCGCTCGTAAAGAACAGCGGATTGGGCAAAGTAGGCGATCTCGGCCGGCCCGCCAACAACCGCTGAAGTCGAAAGCAGGAAATCCTGAAAGACAGGCCGCAGAAGCGCGGAGGGCGAGATGCGCTCCGGCTCGGAATCCAGAATGGCAACCAGATCGGCGGTGGAAAGGCTCTGGCGGCCGGCTTGCCAGAGGCCGTCGGGTTCCTGGGCGCTCGGCGGCTGACGCTTGAGGGCTACCCTCGCGCCGGTGCTCTGGTCGATGAGGAAGAGCAGGCTGGATTGTGGGGTGACGGCGACCTGGGCGTGATAGCCGGCGGCTTCAAGCTCGCGGTTGCGGTCGAGGAGCGCCTGGTGCAGCTCATCGGCGCGCTCGATGGCCGCGCGCAGTACGGGCGCTCCCATGCGGTGAAATGCGCGGCTGCCGGCGTCGAGCACCAGCAGGCCCTGGGCGGCAAAGACCTTTCGATAGAACTCCGCAAACGCCTGGGCGAAGGTGTGGCCGGGCTGGTAAGCAGCCGCCAGCGCATCCATCGCCTCTGAAGCCCCAAGCAACTCCCGCGCCTGGTCGATGAGCGGGGAGACTGATTCGTCCAGAACGATGCCGCCCACCGGGCAGGGCGCCGGGGGCGCAGCCGAATAGATCAGCTTGCGCAACTCGCGGCGCGCCGGGAAAGTGGCGTGGTTGATCTCGGCAAAGTCGTGGTCCTCTGTGGCCAGCCAGAAGATGGCGGCGTGAGGCCGGCCGGCGGCGGTCGCCTGGCGGGCGCGGGCCAGGGCGGTGGCGGCCTTGAATGGGGTAAAAAGCGGTCCGCCAAAGAGGGCCACCTGCTGGCCGGTGACCACGACGCCCGCGCCGTCGCGCAGAGCTTCGAGGGCCGAGGCGGCGGCCGGCGAGGGCGAAGGGTTCTGCCCGGCGAGGAGCCGCACCAGTTCCGGCCAGTGCGCGGGCCGAGCCAAGGGAAGCTGCTGCCAGCTCGCGTCGAGCGGCAGCGATGAGTAGAACGGGTGCGCCGCGGCGTCTTCGGAGCAGTACTCCCGGAAGAGGCGGTGCAGCCCCGGCACGACGGTGATGGGATGACAGTCTGCGGTCAGCAAATCGTTCTCATGGCGATTGAAGGTATGAAGGCGAACCCATAGCGCGCGGGCGGAAATGGAGTTCGGCCTCTGTTAAGGATGCCACGGCGGGGCCGAGCGATGCAGGATTGACGGTCAAACTCGCTCTGCGCGGGCTGGGGCGGTTCATATACTCTTTATTTGATCGCGCGTGAACGCTGATCGTGTTCCCATTGCGCTAGAAGGAGAGACAAGAGATGCCCAGGATGAAGAAATCCGCGAAGGATGCGGCGCCGAAGAAGGCCAAGGCCCTCAAGACCAAGGTGAAGAAGGCCAAGGCCCCCAAGACCAAGGTGAAGAAGGCCAAGGCCCCCAAGACCAAGACGAAGAAGGCCGCGAAGGCTTTGAAGGCGGTGGCCGCGGAGAAGGCGGAGTTGCTCAGCTCTGAGGTGGTCTTTCAGGGGAAGCTCTTCCGCGTCCTCCACGACAAGCTGATCGAGCCGGGTGGCCGGCACAGCGAACGGGACGTGATTCGCCACAATGGAAGCGTGGTGATCCTGGCTGTGGACAGCGCGAAGAGCAAGCGCGACCCATGGATCGTGATGGAGCGGCAGTATCGCCATGCGGCCAACCAGTTTCTCTGGGAGCTGCCGGCGGGCAAGCTGGAACCCGGCGAAGACGCCCTGGCCGGCGCGCAGCGCGAGCTGGCCGAGGAGACCGGCTACAGCGCCAAAAAGTGGAAGCCGCTGGTGGAGTACTACGCCAGCCCCGGTTTTCTGGGCGAATCGATGAGGGTTTTTGTGGCCGAGGGGCTGGTGGCGGGCGACGCTCATCCGGAAGAGGACGAGCAGATTGATTTTCGCCTGGTGAAGCTCTCCGAGGTGGTCAAAATGATCGACAAGGGCGCGATTCTGGACGGCAAGACGCTGACCGCGGTCCTCCTGTACAAGCGCTGGATGGCGGCCAGGCGCTCGAAGTAAGAACTGCTTGTCGATAGGGCGGGCCGGGGTTCGAGGCTTTCCGCCTTATCTCAAACCGCGCGCAGGGATGGGTGGCCCCGCGCCCAGCTTCTGATTCCACGATCGGGCCATCGATTCCAGGCAGGCACTGTCTCATGCCGTGGAGCAGCCGTTTGAAATTTGTGTGAACGTTTCCGGTCTTTTCACGTCATACTAAATAAGGCGGGCATTCCCCAGTATATTGCCCGCCGCATTTCACAGGATGTAAGGAAGGCGGAACCTGTGGCTCAGTACAAAGGGAAGGTCAAGTGGTTCAACAACGCCAAGGGCTACGGATTCATCGGACGTGAAGACGGGCCGGATGTATTCGTTCATTACTCCTCGATTCAGTTGGATGGATACAAGACGCTGAAAGAGGGCGATGACGTTGAGTTCGACATCGTTCAGGGGCAGAAGGGCGCCCAGGCGGATGCAGTGGTCCGCCTCAAGGACGCCGCTCGCAGCATCACAGCCTGAAGGCGGGGAAGGCCAAATGCATGCGCAGGACCGCGGCAGCGCGGCGGCGCTGGAGTGCGCTCATCTCCTTGCTCGAAATCACAATCCAAACCAGCCTCCATAAGTCTATTGTTTTCTAAAGCATTTTCCCCATCTCCGCTGCCGCAGGTCGTGCTATTTCATTGTTTCGCCGGAAGAGCGGCGAACAGGGCTTTCGACTTGCTGCGCGCAGTGCCGCGGAGGCCGAAGAGTCTTTGGCAGTTCACTGTCGGCAGCTGCCCTGGTCAAGGATTGGCATCGTTTTCAGTGCGGCTTCCGGCAGGTTTCCAACAAGTTCTTCAGGAATTTAATGGCCCGTTCTGCGCTTGCAGAGATAAGATAAGGGCGCTATGAGCTTACTCCATCAGGAAACGCCCGAAGAGATTGACGATGCCGCTCGGGGTGAAGAGTTCACCAAGGGGAGCAGTCATGTGGCCCTGGCCGGCTTGATCGCGGCCGCGCTTGTCACGATCGCCATCGGCCTTTATATGTGGATTGGGCAGACGCCGCCGGCGGCCAGCGGCGAGATTGTTCAGGTGTGGGCTCACCCGAGACACGTGCAGACCTCGGGATTCGACGCCAGCGGCGCCCCGATGCCCAAGGAGAGCCTGGAACAGTTGCTGGTTCTTGCTCACGTAAAGCTGCGCAACGACAGCAAGACTCCCCTTTATCTTGAGGATGTGCTGGTCAACGCCAAACTGGCGGACGGCATTCTCTCGGTGTCGGCGGGCGACGCGGCGCAGTACGATGAGGTCTTTGTCGCGTATCCGGAGCTGGTCCCGCTTCATGCCAAGGTACTGACGGGGCGGACCATGATTGCTCCTGGAGAAAGCCTGGAGGGCAACGCCTTCTGGGCTACCCGGTTAAGCAAACAGGAGTGGGACGCGCGCAAGGATCTGAGCTTCACCTTCAAGTTCCAATATCAGCCCAGCCTGGTGCTTGCGCCCCACACCGCGGTTATTGAAGAGTAGGCGGAACCGGCGCGTTCTTGGGCGTGGACAGATAGCCGCTGATGGACTGATTCTTGTTTCCCACGGAGTTGACCACGATCTCGAAGAGCATCCTGTCCTTGCCGCTGTAGAACTGGAGCGGCTCGTTGAGGTTGCGGTCCTTTTTTTCGTATTGCAAATCGTCGGAGTAGACCACCAGCGTGAAGCGGCTCTTTTTGCCGTCAGCCTTCTTCAGCATCATGCTCACGGTGCCGACGGGCTTCTTCTGGTTCTTGGCCAGGGTGAACTCGTAATAGTTGCGGTCGCCCTTGTGCTTGAGGACTTCCAGTTCGTCGTGAGTGCGGGCGATCAGGGTGCTGTGCCCGTCCACGTCCCCCCTCATGGACGTCAATTGGCTGATGGCAGTAGCCAGGTCGTTCTGCGTCTTGCCCAGGTCCGTTTTCACGCCGCCGACATCGCTCTTTACGCCCGAGACATCGCTGGAAAGCCCTGAAACAGCCTTGGCGGTCTGGTTCTGGGCACTATCCAGCCGTTTGGCGTCGGCCTCCTCGCGACTGATGATCTCCTGGGCGCGGGCTTCCATCTGCTTCTGGGTCAACCCCAGGGATTGGCCCAGTTCCTCGGTGGCCACGTGGAGCTCGGCCTTGGTTTCTCGCAGGTCAGAGGCCAGCTTCTTGTTCTGCTCGTTAGCCGTGTCGATTTCCTTTTGTTGATTGGCCAGAGTCGTGCTCTGCGAGTAGTTCCAGATCAGGCCTCCCACCCCGGCCAGCAAGGCGATGGCGATGGCCGCCAACAGCGCGCCGGAATAGCTTCGGGGGGTGTCATCAAGTACGCTCATGTTTTTTGCCTCTCTTTGCGGCCCGTCGCGCGAACCGCTTCTCGTGTTGTGGCGCCTTCCCGTGGGCCAGACGCCGTTCAATTTCAATCTTTCCGCCGGAATTCCAGTTTATTCGCGGGAATCCGCCCCGGCAGGCCAGATGGCGAAGCTCTCGCACGAACACCCGCGGGGGAAACTACAGGATATAGAACTATTCTAGCTTGTGCGGGAAAAGCTGCCCTGTCTTGACCGCAGCAGGGCGGTCAAGGGGAGTGGAGGCCAATTCCGCACCGCGGCCGTCCCACGCTTCGTGACAACAGTGGAACGGCTACGATATAAACATCTTTACTGCATTTTTCGGCGCCGGGCTCTTTTCTTGAGGCCAGGACAGCCGCCCCAATCATCAGGAAATCATCGCAAGGGGGAATCCGAGGGCTATGTCGACTGCTGTCGCTGGGAAGGGATTGGAAGGAATTGTCGCGGCGAACTCCGGGATCTGCTGGATCGACGGAGATGCGGGCGTATTGTCCTACCGGGGAATCGACATTCACGAGCTGGCCGTGCATTCGACCTTCGAGGAGACGACCTACCTGCTTTGGAACGGGATCCTGCCCAACCAGCTCGCGCTGCGCGAGTTCGAGTCGCACCTGGCGCTGGCCCGCTCGGTTGACCAGCGCATGATCGACATGCTGCGCTCGTTTCCCACCTCGGCTACGCCCATGGAAGTGCTGCGCACGGCCGTCTCGGCGCTGAGCTTCTACGATGCCGACGAGAAGGACAACTCGCACGATGCGAATGTGCGCAAGAGCTACAACCTGACCTCGCAGTTCGCCATGATCGTGGCCATCTACGACCGCATCCGCAAAGGCCTGGAGATTGTGCCGCCGGACCGCTCGATGAACCACGCCGCCAACTTCCTGTGGATGCTGAACGGCGTGAAGCCCTCCGAGACGGCCGTGAGAACGATGGATATGGCGCTGGTGCTGCATGCCGAGCACGAGTTGAACGCCTCCACCTTCGCGGCGCGGGTGATCGCGGCCACGCTGGCTGACATCCACTCGGCGGTCACCGGCGCCCTGGGCGCGCTGAAGGGGCCGCTGCACGGCGGAGCCAATGAGGGCGTGATGCGGATGCTCTATGCCATCGACAAGGCAGGCGCCGACCCGGTCGAGTACGTACAGAACATGCTGGCCGCCCGGCAGAAGATCTCCGGCTTCGGCCACCGCGTCTACAAAACCGAGGATCCGCGCGCCACGCATCTGCGCAAGATGAGCGAGCAGTTGGGCAGGGACGCCGGCGTGCCCAAGTGGTTTGAGTACTCCCGCGCCATCGAACTCTACATCAACGCAGACAAGAAGCTGAACGCGAACGTCGACTTCTACTCGGCCTCGACCTACGCGACCCTGGGCATCGACATCGACCTCTATACGCCGATCTTCGCCATCAGCCGCATCGCCGGCTGGGCCGCTCACGTGATTGAGCAATTGGACGATAACCGGCTGATCCGCCCGCGCGCCGAATACATCGGCCCGCCTTACCCGGCGCCTTATATTCCGATGGACGAGCGGGGATAGCAACAGTTCCCAGGGCTCCCGAACCCGGAACCTTGAAAAGCGGTATCATGGAGTTGATATGGCCCACTCCGTTACCATCACGACGCCGAGGCTTACCTCGGACGAACTCGGTGAGCAATACGGCCTGAGCAAAGCCGAACAGGAGTCCCTGATTCGTCTTGTACGCGAAAATCTCTCCGCGCAGCGAGCAGGTTCAGTTCCAGGAAGGAAAGCGGTTCGCAAGATCAACCAAGCGTTGTCGATCCCGGCTTCCAAGCGGATGTCGGCCCGCCGAGGAAAGTGAACGCTCGTGCTCGCGCATCCGCCTGAATATTCCGAGAAGTCCGTCTTCCTGAATATCCCCTATGACGATCGATTCCGCCGTCTCTATCTTGCTTACATAACGGGCCTGATCCACCTTGATCTCAAGCCCCGCGCCACAATCGAGATTTCCGGTGGGCGCAACCGTCTGGACAAGATCCTCGATCTGATCCGTAGTTGCCGCTATTCGATCCATGATCTCTCCAGGGTCCAGTTGGACCGGACGCCGCCTGTAACGCCACGTTTCAATATGCCATTTGAGTTGGGCCTGGCCGTGGCTTCCGCCAAGCTCGGCTCCACGCCCCACGACTGGTTTGTCTTTGAGACCGTGCATCGCAGAACATCAAAATCGCTCAGCGATCTGAGCGGAGCAGACCCCAACATCCATCGAGGAACTGTCGAAGGCGTCATGAGGGAACTATGCAACTCCTTTGTGCGTCAGTCCAATAGTGAAAGAACCACAGTACATACAATGATGAAGACATACCGTGCCGTCTCAAATTTGGCGGAAGAAATCCAGCGTAGAACTCGAGCACAGAGCCTTTTCGAAGCCAGCACCTTTCGTCGAATTTGCTTTGTTGCCGGTGAAGCTGCTCGAATCCAGCAGGCCAAGTGATGTGTGCCCAACTCACCCCTGCCGCGCCTTCCACAACAGATACAGCCCCCAGGCCGAGAGCGTGCTGCTGTCGCGGATTACGCCGGACAGCATCATCTCTTCAAATTCGGCAACCGGGACGGAGCGGACGGTGAGGTCGTGCTCCTCGGCGTCGGGATCTCTGGCAGATTGGCTGAGGCCGGTGGCCAGAAAGACGTGCTGGCGCTGGCGGGTGAAGCCGTAGGCAATCCAGAGGCGGCCCAGGAGGGTCATCCGCGCAGCTTCCAGGCCGGTTTCCTCCCGGAGTTCGCCGCGGGCCAGGTCTTCTGGATTGTCGACCACCATCTCCCAGCCGCCCTGGGGCAGCTCCAGCGCCCGCTCCTGAATGGTGTAGCGGAACTGCTCGACCAGCCAGACGCGGTCCTGGTCGATGGGCAGGATGATGGCCGCGTCGTGCTTCTCGACCACGCCGTAAAGACCAAGCTCTCCGTTGGAGCGGAGAATCTCATCCTCGCGCACGCGCATCCAGTGGTTGCGATAGACCTCAAGGGTGGAGAGGGTGGTGATGGAGCGGCGGGGGATGGTATCGGTGGGGTTCATGGGGTTTCCTTCACGGTATTCATAAAAAGGATAGGCTCCGCCGCGCGACTCCTCGATGAAAATCCGATTATTCTTCCCTCAGCCGGTACTGCCGCAGCCGTCCGACAAGCGAAGCCGGACCGCTCACCGTAAGCCGCACCAGGTTGCCTTCGTACTCCCGCGAATGCACAACCATGCCCGCTTCGATGGCCGCCAGCACCGCGCCCTCCTGCTGCGGAACACGGAATTCGGCCTCGACAAGCGGATCGGAGTGCAATGCGCAGTCGATGGCGGCGAGCAGCGCATCCATGCCCTCGCCGGTGCGCGCCGAGACGGCCACCTCGCCGGAGGACTTGGAACGCTCCAGCAGTCCCTGGCGCTCATGCTCGCCCAGCAGATCGATCTTGTTCAGGACTTCGATGCGCGGCTTGGCGAGGCAGTCTAGCTCATCGAGAACCTTTTCGACCTGGGACTTCTGTTCCTCGCCGTAGGTTGAGGCGGCGTCGCGGATATGGAGCAGCACCTCGGCCTGCGCGACCTCTTCGAGCGTGGCGCGGAAGCTGGTCACCAGCGTGTGGGGCAGGTTGCGGATGAAGCCGACCGTGTCGGAGAGCAGGACCTGGCGGCGGCTGGGCAGATCGATCACGCGCAGCTTGGGATCGAGCGTGGCGAACATCTTCGGCGACTGGAGGACCTGGGCACCGGTGAGCTGGTTAAAGAGGGTGCTCTTGCCGGCGTTGGTATAGCCGACCAGGGCCACCGTGGGCACGGGCACCGACTCGCGGCGCTGGCGTTGCTGCCGGCGCACGCGGCGCACCGATTCCAGTTCGAGCTTCAGATGGTCGATGCGGCGCTGAATCTGGCGGCGATCGGTTTCGAGCTTGGTTTCGCCGGGGCCGCGGGTGCCGATGCCGCCGCCCAATTGCGACATTGCCTTGCCCTTGCCGGTGAGGCGCGGCAGCATGTACTCAAGCTGCGCCAGCTCCACCTGCAGCTTGCCCTCGCTGGTGCGGGCGTGGCGGGCAAAGATGTCGAGAATCAATTGCGTGCGGTCGAGGACGCGGCACGGCAGGGCGGCCTCGAGGTTGCGCAACTGGGTGGGGGAGAGGTCGTGGTCGAAGAGCACCAGATCGGCATCGACGGAGGCGGCGACGCCGGCGATCTCCTCGACCTTGCCGGCGCCGACGAGCGTGGCAGGATCGGGACGGGCTCTGCGCTGGAGCAGCTCAGCCGCCACCTCGCCGCCGGCGCTCGCTACCAGCTCGCGAAACTCGGCAAGGGACTCATCCGCATCCAGTTCCGTGGACGACCGAGCCTGGGCGGCTGTGGCCGGGGAGGCGGCCGCCGCAGGCAAATCGCCAGACCGCGAAGACTGCCCCTCGGTGTCGAAATCGAGCCTGGGAGCAGATGCGGCCGGGTCTGCGCACACTGCCGCAAGGCGCGCGCCAGCCTGGGCGGCAGGGCGGGCGCGGGAGCGCTGGCCAAGGTCCACACCCACCAGAACCGCTCGCTCAGGGCTTTCTTTTCCGCGGCCGAAACCTGCCGAAATAGACCCCGAAGGGCCGCCAGCTCTGCTCTCGTCAACAGCCACTTGAGACCGCTTCCCGCCTCTTATCGCGGCTCCGGGACGGCTGAGGGCCCGGAGGGCGAGGGAACCGCGGCCGGGCCAGGGCTTGCGCCCGCCGGGCGGTAGTCCGCATGAAGCACAGCCCGGTTGCTCACCACGGTCGAAATGGCGTGCTTGAAGATCAACTGCTCCTGGCTGTTGTTTTCCAGAAGCACGGAATACTTGTCAAAGGAACGGATCTTTCCGGTAAGCTTGACGCCGCTGACCAGATAGACCGTGATGGGAGTTTTGTCCTTGCGGACCGTGTTCAGGAATGTATCCTGAATGTTTTGGGCCGGCTTGGTTTCCATTTGCCGATCTCCTGCTCTCGTTTTGGGGGGTTGGACGCAATTCAAGGGTGCGTCTTGGTGCAAAAAATCAGGAGGGGCAACCCCAGAAGCCCCGGAGCCGCCAATTCCCGCAATGTGAATACAGTACAGCGGTTTACCAACCTTTTCAACTCCCAGTTGGCACAACACACTTTGCGGGCTGTTTTTGGGCCTCTTTTGAAGCCGAGTGGACAGGATTGCCGTGTGGGACGGCCCGGTGACCGGGGCTGGTAGCATGGTGGTGTGAAAGCCGGGACAAATCAGCGCGAGAGCCCTGCCGCAACGGCCCAGCCGGTGCCCATGCTGGACCTCAAGCGCCAGTACCGCCCGCTGCATCAGGAGCTGCTGGACGCGGTAGGCCATGTGCTCGAGGCGCAGCAGTTCATTCTAGGCGAGCCGGTTGCGGCCTTTGAGCTGGCCGCGGCAAAGCAGTTGGGAGTAGCGCAAGCCGTGGGCTGCTCGTCGGGTACCGACGCGCTCTGGCTGGCGTTGGCTGCTGCCGGCATAGACCCCGGCGAAGCCGTTATCACCACGCCCTTCAGCTTCTTCGCATCGACCAGCGCCATCCTCCGCGCCGGGGCCAAGCCGGTCCTGGCCGACATCGAACCAATTACCTTCAACCTTGATCCGGTGAAAGTGGAAGCCGTGTTGAAGACTCCGCGCGGCGCGGAAGTCAAGGCAATCCTGCCCGTGCATCTCTTCGGCCAATGCGCCGACTGGACGGCCTTCTGGCATCTCAGCAAAGAGTACGGACTGAAGCTCATCGAAGACGCCGCACAGGCCTGGGGCGCCGAGTGGCAGGGAGTCAAAGCCGGCGCTCTCGGCGATGCCGCCGCTTTCAGCTTTTATCCCACGAAGAACCTGAGCGCCGCAGGCGACGCCGGCATGATCTCGACCAATTCAGACGACGTGGCCGAGCGGGCGCGGATGCTGCGCCAGCACGGAATGCGCCGCCGTTACCACCACGACGAGGTAGGCTGGAATGCGCGCATGGACGGCCTTCAGGGCGCGATTCTCGGGGTCAAGCTCAAGTACATCGACGGCTGGAATCAGGCGCGGCGCACGGTGGCACGGCGCTATCATGGGCTCTTTCATGCCGCGGGGCTGGTGGAAGCCGGGCCGTATCCGGCGCACGGCGTCATCCTGCCCCACGAGGTTCCCGGCTCCCGCCACGTCTGGCATCAATACGTGATTCGCACCCCCCGCCGCGATGCGCTGCGCGAGTTCCTCAGCGAGCGCAGGATCGGCTCGGAGATTTACTACCCCGTTCCGCTGCATTTGCAGGAGGCGTTGAAGAGCCTGGGCTATGCCGAGGGCAGCTTTCCCGAGGCGGAACGCTCCGCGCGCGAGGTGCTGGCCCTGCCCATCTTCCCCGAGCTGCGCGAGGACGAACAGGAGACGGTGGTGGCGGCGATTGGGGAGTTTCTCGGCTGAGCGGGCGGCGCCGAGCGTCTGCGACGGCGGGCGGCGCGGATTCCCACCGACGACCTTACGCCAACTCTGAAAATGCGCAGCGCGGCTGCGGGCTTTTGACTTCGCGCTCCTTCCCGTTTATAAAAGTTGATGGCATCGAAATCTGTTCCATGCCATCCTGCTGCTCCCTGTGGGGCAGCGCAATTCACCACGGCAATCGCCAGGATGCTCGGGAAGGCGGTGAAAACCCGCCACTGCCCCGCAACTGTGAGCGCTCCTGCCAGCAGGCCGGTTTTTTCGGCCGGGGCAGGGAACCAGCCGGGGAGCTTCCGCCCGTCGCGGAAGCCCCTCGTCAACCACTGCAAGACGCCCGATGTGGGCGCGTTGTGGGAAGGTGGCTGGAAGAGGCGCAAGTCAGGAGACCGGTCCTCGCGCCCTCAACCCGCTTGCGTTCCGAGGGGAACGAAGGAGCCTTCATGCCTGATTCCGCAAATTTGAGCGCCCACCTGAGGCGCTTCCGCGCCCGCCTATCATATGTCGTGGCATCCCACCCTAGCCGCAAGAGTCCCGAGAAGCAGGTCCTTCGACTACGCTACGCTCCGCTCAGGATGACATCGGCGAGAGTGGGGCACCCAAAGTTTTGCAGCATTCTGTCCCGCGCGCTTGCCCTGCTTCTTCTCGCCGCCGCCGCGCTCTGCCCGGCAGCCTCTATCCGCGGCGTGGTGAGCGACACCACCGGCGCAAGAGTGGCTGGCGCCACGGTGGTTCTCATCAACGGCGGCAAGGCTGTCTCGACCGCCGTCTCCATGGCCGATGGCAGCTTTGAAATCATGACGGGGGTCGAAGGGCGCTTCTTTCTGCTCGTCTCCGCCCAGAGCTTTCGCCAGTTGGAAACGCCCAGCTTCTACGCCGGCCGGCTGGACTCGGTCGAGCGAAACGTAGTTCTCGAACCGGAGTGGGTGCGCGAGTCCATCGTGGTGACGGCCACCGGAACTCCCACGCCGCAGCCGCAGACCGGCGCGGCCACCAGCGTGCTGGGTCCGCCCGATCTGGCGCTGCGCGACGACCTGACCAGCGCGCTGCGGCTGATGCCGGGCACGGTCGTGGTCGAGGACGGCCAGCTTGGCGCGCAGACCTCACTCTTCATTCGCGGCGGTAACCCGGACTCGAACAAGATTCTGCTGGACGGCGTGAGCACGGAAGATCTAGGTGGAAGCTTCGACCTTGGTCCGCACTCGACCACGGCCCTGGAGCACGCCGAGGTCTATCGCGGCCCGGACTCGAGCCTGTATGGCGCCAATGCCTCGAGCGGCGTGGTGAGCCTGACCACTCCGCGCGGAACCACGAGTTATCCCTCGATCCTCTTTCATGGCAATCTCGGCAACCTTTCCACCTCCCGCGAGGAATTGGAGTTGGCCGGGGCACACAACAAGCTGGACTACCTGGGCGCCTTCAGTTGGCTGCAAACGGCCAACAATCTGCCGATGGACGAGTATCACGACGAAACCTCGGCGGCCAATGTCGGCTGGCAGCCCAGCGGGAATACGCAGATTCGCGCCACCCTGCACTATGGGGTCGATGCAACGGGGGTTCCGAATGCCTGGGATTTCTATCGCATCAGCGACGACCGGAAGGAGGGCGACCAGGATCTTTATGGCAGCGGCACGGTGGAGAACCAGACAACGCCTGACTTTCACAATCTCTTTCAATACGGCATGACGCGCAAGAGGGAGCAATCCCGACAGTGGGATCCGGCGGGGATCTGCATCCCGGTCGAAAATGTTGGATGCGACGGCCCGCCCGACTCCTACACGGGAGGCAACTTCTATGGTCTGCCGATCACGATCCAAGGGGCCAACGGCTATAGCGCCATGGGGCCTGCGCTGCTCGACTACAGCGCGGCCAACGGCAGCGTCTATCCCAATCGATTGGACCTGATCAGCAACAGCGACCAGCTCCATTACCAGGGAGATCTCCACCTCACGCCGCACCTGATACTATTGGCCGGTTTTCGCTTTGAAAACGAGCGCGCCGCCGAGCGCGAGCCGGTCTACTTCATCAACGATCAGAAAAGCCGCAACAACTACGATTACATCTTTGGCGCGCACGGCGACTTTCTCAAGGAGCGGATCTTTTACACGCTGGGCATGGACGTGATGCACTACCTGCTGATCGGCAACGGCATCTCGCCCCGCGCCGGTTTGGGCGGCTATGTACTGCGGCCCCGGAATGGCGTTTTCAGCGGGACACGGCTGAACTTCAGCTTCTCGCAAGGGATACGCGAGCCGAAGCTGACTGAGGAGTTCGGCTCGCTTTACGACTTTCTCGAGCAGAACAACGGCCAGGCGACGATCCAGCAATTGCACATCTCCCCGATCGAAGGGCCCACTGCCCGCACGTGGGAGGGCGGCGGCGAGCAGGCCTTCTGGAGCCAGCACATCCTCTTCCGCGCAAGCTACTTCCACAATGAGTTTGGCCGGGAGATCGAAGGGGTTGGCGCGGGACTGATCCCCTCATTGCTTCCCAACCTGACTCCCGCGCAGCAGAACCAACTGGAGAGCTTCCTCAACAACGAAAACGCCTACTCGCTTGACCTGAACTCGCTCGCCTTTCGCGCGCAGGGCGTGGAAGCCACCGTCGAGAGCGGCATTGGCAAGAGTCTCTTCTTCCGCGGCGGCTACACGTACCTGGATTCGGTGGTGCAACATTCTTTCTCCAGCGATCAAGCGCAGGCCGGGGTCTATCCGGCCACTTTCGACGGTATTCCAGTGGGCATCTATTCGCCGCTGAAGGGCGCGCGGCCCTTCCGCCGTCCGCCGCACACGGGCTTCTTCACGGCAAGCTACTCCGGGCAGAGGATCACCGGCATTTTCACCGCCGCGTTTTCAAGCCGCAGCGACGACTCCACCTTTCTGGGTTACCAGGACCTCAATCAGGGGAACTCGCTGGTGCTGCCTAACCGCAATCTGGACTGGGGCTACGCCAAGCTGGATCTGGGCGCCAGCTACAAGCTGCTCTCCTGGGTCAGCATCTATGGCCAGGCGGAAAACCTCACTGACAATCAGCACATCGCGCCCGTCGGCTATCCCAGCCTGCCCTTCAACTTCCGCGTCGGCCTGCGTATCGAGTGGACCAGGGCCATCAAGCAATGAAGGGATACCAGGATGTTTTGAAACCGGTTCGCGGCCACAAGCCCGCCGTTCTGTCCGCAGCGCGGCGGGTTGCGCACAACTGCCGGGCTTGGTACGATTGAGTCAGGTTCGTTGTGTAGAACCAGCAGGTTATCGTATCAACTGCGAGGCTTTCGAGGGCGCTTAACTCAGCGGTAGAGTGCCACCTTCACACGGTGGAAGTCGCAGGTTCAAATCCTGCAGCGCCCACCATAAAATCCAGGAATTCAGGCTTTTTCAGCCGAATTATTCAATCCATATTCCAGCCTGTGGCTACCGCACCGTTGCAATAAACAGCCGCTTTCAGCCAGCCGGGAGGCCTTGGCGGCGTCACTCTCTTTATCGTGAGCTTGCCCCTACGTGACCGATGCGAATACCTTTGCGAGTTCGACGACACTGATCGCATCCGTTTTGTCGTCGAGCTGAAATCGGTCGGCGCCCGGATACACGTAGAATCGCTTTTGCGGATTGAGATCGGCGCAGGCGGAATGAAAGCTGCGCTCGACCTTCGGCGCCATAGTGTGTTTGACTTCAATGGCCCACAACTCTCCGCCCGGAAGCGTGAGGAGAAGGTCCACCTCGGTTCCGTTGGAGGTTCGATAGTAGTGCGCCTCGGTTCCGTCCGGCGCAGCGGTGATCAGAGTCTCGATGACAAAGCTCTCCCAGGTTTGGCCAACGACCGGATGACCGAGCAGAGCTTCCTTATCCCGAATGCCGAGCAGCGCGTGCGCAATGCCGCTGTCGCGCACATACACCTTGGGCGACTTGACCAGCCGCTTGCCGACATTCCGATGCCAGGCCGGCAACCGTCGTACCAGCAGGAGGTCAACCAGAAGGTCAAGATAACCGGCAACCGTTTTGCCATCGACGGCCAGACCGCGAGCCAGGGTGGCGGCATTCAAAATTTGAGCCTGGTTGTGCGCCAGCATCGTCCAGAAGCGCCGCAGCGTCTCAGCCGGTACACGGGGGCCGAATTGAGAGATGTCGCGCTCCAGATAGGTGCGGACAAAATTGCGCCGCCAGAGCAGACTGAGATCGTCCGACTCGGCCAGAAAGCTGCGCGGAAATCCACCCCGGACCCAGAGCGTCTCTACCGAAGCCGGATCGATCTCCAGAGCATCGAAGGGGCCGAGTTCCAGATAGGAGATGCGACCGGCCAGGCTCTCGCCGGATTGCTTGAGCAGGTCCATCGCGGCCGATCCGAGCAGGAGAAACCGTCCATTGGCCTTTCCGTGCCGCCGTCCCCGGTCGATGATGCCCCGCAACTGCTGGAATAGCTCCGGTACACGGTGAACCTCATCAAGGATGACCAGCTCGTTTTCGTGGTCCGCGAGATACCTGCTGGGATTGGCGAGCTTGGCGCGGTCGTTCTCGTCCTCAAGGTCGAGGTAGATCGAGGCTGTCTGTTCGCCAATCTCCAAAGCGAGGGTTGTCTTTCCGGCTTGGCGCGGCCCTATCAGGACGACCGCCGGTGAATGGCGAAGCAATTCATTCAGATGAGTGGTGATGCGCCTCGAGATCATGTATGTAATTGTAGACCGAAACTCCATAAATACAATGTTGCGGGCGACCGTAGGGAATTCCAACCCACAGCCCAACCCACAAAAGCCGGCGTCTTCGACGACTTCCGCGTAGTTTGGCAATTCCCTAGATGTGAATGAGTCCGCGTTGCAGCGCGGTGACCACCGCCTGGGTGCGATCGCTGGCGTTCAGGCGCATCAGGATGACGCTCACATGGCACTTCACCGTGGCCTCGGTGATGCCCAGCTCGACGGCAATCTGGCGGTTGGAATTGCCCTTTGCCACCAGCGCGAGCACCTCGCGTTCCCGGCTGCTGAGGGATGAATCGCGGGTGCGGGCGGTCAGCGCCTGCGAGACGGGCGGAGGCACGTACCGGCCGCCACTGTGAACTTTCTTGACCGCATTGACCAGCATCTCCTGGGGCATGCCCTTGACCAGGTAGCCGGTTGCGCCCGCCTCCATTGCCTGGAAGATGTCCTCGTCCCCCTCGTAGGTGGTGAGGATGATGAATCGCGCCTTCGGCGACTGGGCGCGAATGCGGCGGATGGTCTCGACGCCGCTGATGCCGGGCAGGCGCAGATCCATCAGCGTGATGTCAGGATGATGGAGGGCGTGCAGCTTGAGCGCCTCTTCGCCGCTGCCAGCCTGGGCAACGGTCTCCATCTCTTTGCAGGAGGCGATGAGAGCCGTGATTCCCACCCGCATGATGGGATGATCGTCGACGATGAGAATGCGAATCGGCGGCATAAGCAACCAGATTATAGAGCCCAGGGGCACGAGATGGTCAGCCTTGGCGCGGCGAGGACCGGCCTCCCGGCGTCACGGGACAATGGCGGCGCGTGGAATCTCCATCCGCACGCGCGTTCCCTGATGAGGAGCGCTCTCGATTTCAAACTTGCCGCCGAAGCGATGAATTCGTTCCTGCATGCCGCGCAGGCCAAAGTGCTCCTCGGAGAAGGCTTCGGCGGCGTTGAAGCCCTCCCCGTCGTCTTTTACCGTGAATGAAAGCGAATCGGCCGCGTAGCAGACTTCGGCTTCAACGTGCGTGGCGCGCCCGTGCAGGATCGCGTTGAAGACCGCTTCCCGGAGCACCATCATCAACTCGTGCGTGGCCGGCTGGCTAAGGCCGAATGGCCTTCCGGTGATGCGGTAGGCCATCTCCACGTCATGTTCACGGCCGATGCGTTCGGCCATGCGCTGGAGCGCGGTTTCCAAATCGACGATGGCTCGCTCCTCGCCGCGCAGATTCCATACCGCCTGGCGCGCTTCGTCCACGGTGGCGCGCAGTTGCGTGCCGGCATAGTCGATGATGTGCAGACGCGATTCGTTGTCGTCGACCTCTCTGCTGGAGGCCGCTTCAAGCAGCGCGGAGATGCTCACGCAGCCCTGGATGAGCGTGTCGTGCATCTCGCGCGCCAGGCGCGCGCGCTCGGCAAGAACCGCTTTGAAGCGATCATGAATCTGCTTCATCCGCGTCTGGTACGCGAGAATTGAAAGCAGCGCAACCAGCAAGGCGCAGAGAGCGATAAACCACGGCGTGCGATAGAAGTAGGGCTTCTTGATGAAGGCAATCGAGGCGTGGGCCGCATGTCCCGGCTGATCCGTCTCCCAGGCCTCCACCAGGAATGTGTACTGGCCGGCGGGAAGATTGGTGTAGGTTGCCAGGCGCTGTTGCGCGTTGGCGTAGGTCCAACTGCGGTCATATCCGTCCAGCCGGTAGCGAAAGCGAAGTTCCTCCTGCGAGCCCAGCGAGACCGGCTCAAAGGAGATCTCAACGCGCCTGTTGCCCGCATCCAGACTCAGCTTTCCGGTCTGCGGCGCCGGGCGGCCATCCACGGTGACCGTGTCGATATTGAGATTGGAGATGAGCGGGTGCTCCAGCTCATCGGGGCGGATGGCCCACAGCCCCTGACTGGTCGGGAACCATGCTTCGCCGGTGCTGGTCAGCGCGCCGGCCGGCTGCGTGCCGCCGTAAAACTGCGCCGGCTTGCCGCCCTCATCGGCTCGGAAGATCCGCAGGGAAAGAGGCTGCTCCCTGTTCCCGGCCCGGGCATCGAGTTCATCGCGGTTCAACAGCATCACGCCGGAGGGGCCGCTGAACCAGAAGTTTCCGTGCTTGTCCTCGAGAATGCAGTAGATGCTGTCGCTGGCCAATCCATTGGCGGTTGTGTAGTGGGAGAGCTCTCCATTGCGGTAGCGATAGAGTCCATGGGCGCGCGTGCCAATCCACAGACCGCCATCCGCATCCTGATGAAGCGCCCACACCTTCTCGTCGCCCAGCGCGGCGGTGATCGCATCGTGAATGAACTGTCCATTCCTGTAGCGGCTCAGCCCATGCTCGGTGCCGATCCAGATGGTCCCATCCCGATCCTCCAGCAGCGAGCGGATGCTGTTGTAGACCAGCCCATTCTGTCCGGTGAAGTTGTGAAAGCCGTCCTTGTCGAGATGACTCACGCCATTATCCGTGCCGATCCACAGGCTGCCATCTCTCGACTCGAGAAAAACGCGGATAAAGTTGTTCACCAGTCCCTCGCGAGTGGTGAAGTGCTTCGTCTCCCGCGCGAGAAGATGATAGACCCCGCTGCCGTCGGTTCCGATCCACAGCGTGCCGTCGCGGCTGCGCAGCAGGTTGCGAACCCGCACGTCGCCCAACCCTGGGAAGCGGAAGGCATTGGCATGATCGTGCTCGACATGCACAAGCTCGTTTGAAGCAGCCCACAGCGAGCCGTCCGCATCCAGCGCAACCGTGCCAAAGTCCGAGTCGGCAGCCGAGGGCAGTTCCACCACGCGCACCGGTGTCCGGCTCAGGCGCATCATGCCGGCCTGCGTGCCGATCCACAGATTGCGGTCGGCATCGACAAAGATGGAGAGAACGGTGTTGCTCACCAGCGGAGAAGGCGCCTTGAGACGGGTTGCCAGATCGCCGTGAATCCTGAAAATGCCCTCGCCGATAGAGCCGGCCCACAACTCCCCGCTGGGCGCCTCGCGCAGCGTGCGGATCGTGCCGAAGACTCCAGCCACCGGCTCGAACTTCTCTTGTCCCGGCCGCAGCCGGAAGAGCCCGCCAACCGTGCCCACCCAGATCGTTCCGTCGGCCGTCTGCAAAAAGGACTTCACCTTGTTGCGGCTATCGTTATCCGGCAGCGAATACTCATGAGGCTGGCCATCCTTCAATGAGTACAAGCGCGATCCGCCCACCCAGATGCGGCCGGCGCGGTCTTCCAGCACGGCATGAACATTGAAGATGGGCAACCCCAACGGCTTGTCGGCACGCTCCATGCGGCCGTTTCTGGCCCAGAAGAGGCCGTCGTCGGTGGCAACCCAAAGCAGGCCGTTGTGGTCCTCCGCGAGCGCTCGCACAAAGTCGGCGGTCTGGCCTTTCTCAGCGGAGTACGCATTGAAGACTCCATTCCGCAACTCGATCAATCCGCTGCCGTCGGTGCCGATCCACAGGCGGCCATCGCGCGCGGCCAGCAGGCAAAAGACGCTGTTCTCTCCAAAGGCAGGCGTATTCTCATGCGCAAAGAGCCGGAAGCGCGCTCCGTCAAAACGCAGCAGCCCGCCACTGGTTCCCACCCAGAGATAACCGTCGGGTGTCTGGGCAAAGGCCTGTACCGTCTCCTCCGGCAAACCATCCTGCGACTGCCAGGAGCGGATCGTGTAGTTCCACTTCTCGTCGACTGCGGCGGAAGTTGCGACGGGCGGTTGCTGCGCTTGCGCGCTTCGGCCGGCCAGCAGGAACGCGCCGATGAGAGCCAGCAGAAATCCCCGCGCGATAGACGCGCCTTTGGATCTTCTTCCCTGCCGATGCGGAAGCCGGCGAACCGGATGTTGGCGAGTCTTCACGCGAAAGCCTCCAGGCGCCGTCTCATCTGTGCACAGCCTGCGCCGGTCCGTCAGCTATCTTCGCTCATCATGGATGGATTGAACAACCCCTCATTGAGATCCGCCAAATAACTCGATCGGAGCGGGCAAAGAAATAATCTTCGACAATCCTACTTTCTGCCGATTCGGACCCCGGCGATGCACGCCTATAGTTAACCGCGGTAGGACAAACGCATCTGGCCGTGGATTGAGAACGGCCGAATGGCCGTGGAGTTGCGCGAGATTTGAGCGGCGGCTGAACAGAGCTTGAACCGCGAGTAAACAAAAGGCGGATGTGCATTGGATTTCCGCCTGAATGAAAACGATTCCATCGGGCGCACAAGTTGCGGCGACTGGAGCCGTCGATGCAATTCGGGTGAATGATCATGATGAAGACATGGCTTGGCATCAGCATTCTTGCCGCTTTTTTGGGTTTAACCTCCGCTCTTTCGGCCCAGCAGATTCCTCCGCCGTTTTTGATTGACGCAACCGCTCAGGCGCCCGCGCCGGAGACCGGCTTCCTCAAGATGGGCGGCATCTCGCCCGCGGGGCACAGTTTGACAGTCGACAGCCGCAGCCTCCTGCTCGATGGAAAACCATGGCTGCCCGTCATGGGAGAGTTTCACTTCACGCGCTATCCGGAAAAGTACTGGCAGGAGGAACTGCTCAAGATGAAGGCCGGCGGCGTGCAGGTGGTCTCCACCTACATCTTCTGGATTCATCATGAAGAGATCGAAGGCCAGTTCGACTGGACAGGAGAGCGCGATCTTCGTCATTTTGTCGAGCTTTGCAATCAAGACGGACTCTACGTTTATCTGCGCATCGGTCCCTGGGATCACGGCGAGGTGCGCAATGGCGGATTCCCCGACTGGCTGCTCAAGAAGAAGATTGTCCTGCGCCGCAACGATCCGGAGTACCTGAAGTACGTGGGCCGCTTCTACGGCCAGATCGGCAGCCAGGTAAAGGGCCTGCTCTGGCAGGATGGCGGACCTATCGTTGGCGTGCAGCTTGAAAATGAATATGGAGAAAGCGGACCCGGCGCGGGCGCCGAGCATCTCGCCGAACTGAAGCGTCTGGCAATTGCAGCGGGCATCAACCCTCCGCTCTTCTCCGTCACCGGCTGGCCCGGCCACGACTATCCTGTCCATGACGTGATTCCTGTCTCAGGGGAATATGCCGACGACTTCTGGACAAGCCCGGCTACCACTTCTCCGCCGAACGTGGCCTATCTCTTCTCCACAGATCGCGCGCGCAGCGATCAGGGCGCAATGGCTCTGGGCGATCCGGATGGCAAGATAGATCTTCGCCACTATCCATTCTTTGCCGCCGAGCAGGGCGGCGGCATGGAGACCTCCTACCATCGCCGGCCGCTGATGAAGCCGGACGACATCGCCGCGCTGACGCTGACAGCGCTCGGCTCGGGCGTGAATCTCTACGGTTATTACATGTTCCAGGGCGGCGCCAATCCTGAAGGCAAGCTGACCACGTTGCAGGAGTCCATCGCCACCGGCTATCCCAACGACCTGCCCGTTGCCTCCTATGATTTTCAGGCGCCGCTGGGCGAGTACGGGCAGGAGCGCGAGTCCTTTCGCAAAATCAAGAGCCTCCACCTGTTTCTTCAGTCCTTTGGCTCGGATCTGGCGGCCATGGCTGCTTATCCGCCAGACAAGACTCCCAAGAACGCAGCCGACGCCAGCCTGGCCCGCGTGATGCTGCGCGCCAACGGCAATCGCGGCTTTCTCTTTGTGAACAACTGCGTTCGCAAACTCGATATGCCCGAGCGCCGCGCATTCCAGGTCAGCATCAAGCTGCCTTCGGGAAGCGTTGAACTGCCGCGCGCGCCCATTGATATTCCGGCAAACAGCTATTTCATCTGGCCGCTGAATCTCGATCTTGGCGCGGGCACGCTCCAGTACAGCACCGCGCAATTGCTTACTCGCCTGGAAAGCAATGGGGAGACCACCTACTTCTTCTTTGCCATTCCCGGCCTGCGCGCGGAGTTTGCCTTTGACGCGGCCAGCATTGCCTCGGTCTCTGCCAGCAGCGGAACGGTGAGCCGCACCGAGAACAGCATCGTGGTCGACAATCCGGAGCCGGGCAAGCAGACCGTGTTGCAAGTGGCCGGCAAGAACGGCCGCAAGGTGAGGATTCTTCTCCTCTCCGAGGCTCAGGCGGAACAGTTCTGGCGAGTCTCATGCGGAGACAAGAGTACCGTGCTTCTTTCTCGGGCGGATGTTTTTGCTGGCGCCGATGGAGTGCATCTTCGCTCCATTGATCCAGAGCGAGTCGCGGCTTCGATCTTCCTGCCCGACGGCCAAACGGGCAACCCTGATGCGCTCTGGCGCGAGTGGACAGGTGGGGTCGAGCCGCGCAAGATCAGCTTCGAGTGGAGCAGCAGGCGCGAAGCCGCGCCCCGCCCGCAGCTTCGCATGGCCACTCACGTTGAAGGGCGGGACGGACCCATGCCGCAGGCGCCCGAAGAGGCCGACTTCGCCAACGCCGCGGAGTGGAGCCTCACGATTCCCGCTCAATCGATGAGCGGCCTGAGCGACATCCGTCTTTGCATCCGCTATGCCGGCGACATTGCCAGGCTGTCGCTTGACGGGCGTCTGCTGGATGATGACTTTTACAACGGCCGCCCGTGGGAGATCGGACTCAAACGATTCCTGCCGGAGGCGTTCGGAAAGAAGCTGGAGGTCAGCATCCTCCCGCTGCCGCGGAAGGCGCCCATTTATCTTGACGAGCGCGCCTGGGCGGCGATGAACGCCGACGGGCAAACTGCCAAGGTCTTCGCGGTCGAAGTGCTTCCGGAGTACGAGGTTGTGCTCAATCCGTCGAAGCCCTGAGGCGCGCCGCAGTCGAGCTAAAATTGGGAGACGCCGGGCCGGCGATTGCGATCCCACGTTGGCGCTGCAGATGATCTCCAGAGGGAAACATAGGCCTCTGGCAGGGAACCGTCGCCGTTGCAGAACAGGCTGAGACCTTACATGTAGGTGAAAGAAGCGGAATCCGGCTGAAACCTGGCAGCGGAGCGTTGGGTGTTGCACAACTCAAACAAATGGTTATAGATATTCCCTGAATGCGTTCCCAAGCGAGGCGGTGGAAAATAATCTTCTCAATCCTACTTTTGGCAGATGCAGGAGGATATTGCGGGAGCGTAGTGTTCGATTCGACTCGGAAAGCGCCATCTGAATCGCTCTGGCAGGACTGGACGGCAAATCGATGGGGGCTTTTGAGCAACGCACCCAGACGTGCGGAGACGGATGAAAACGGTTTCATTTGAACGCCAAATAGCTCTGGGCGCTAAGGTTAGCTCACTTCAGGAGGTGGTTGTGCAAATCATCAATGCGAAGCATTTACGGAATCTACGGCTCGTCATCCTGGTTGGTCTCCTCGGTTCAGCGGTCCTGGTCCACGGACAGGGCACCAGCGCAAGCCTGACCGGATACGTCACCGATCCTACCGGGGCCGCGGTTCCCGGAGCCACGGTCACTGTCACCAACGTTGACACAAACTTCACCCAGACGGTGAAAACGGACTCGGTCGGGAATTACCTGTTAAGGCCACTGCCGATCGGCAGCTACACACTAGCCATCGAAGCTGCCGGCTTTGCCCGCTACGCGCAGACGGGTATCGTTCTAACGGTCAACCTTTCCGCCACTCAAGACGTGCGCCTCGAAATTGCGAAGGGCAAGGCGGAGACGATCACCGTGGTCGCCGACGCCGAGCTGCTCAACACCACCTCGGCGGAGCTGGGAACGACGATCAATGAAGCCGCCATCTCCGCGCTGCCGCTCGACGGACACGATCCTTCGAGTCTCGTCTTCCTGATCCCCGGCTCGGTTGACGTTCAACATCATGGCGGTGAAACCATCCAGACCGGATTCTCTTTCCCGACCGAGACCGGCGCCGGCATCGGCAGTGGCCGCAACGGGAGCACCTTCTACATGCTCGATGGCGTCACCAACATGGACAACTATGATCTGCTGACGGCTCCGTTCCCGAACGCCGACGCCACCCAGGAGTTCAAGGTTCTCACCAGCAACTTCGGGGCACAGTATGGCTTCGCGCCCAGCGCGGTGGTTTCCATTGCCACCAAGAGCGGCACCAATAGCTTGCACGGCGGCGCCTTCTGGTACGTCCGCAACAACGCCATGAACGCGACCAACTGGTTTAGCGGCCAGAGCGATACACTGCGGCGAAACCAGTTCGGCTTGTTCGCTGGCGGGCCGATCAAGAAGGATAAGCTCTTCATCTTCGGCAACTATCAGGGCACCAAGATCATCTGGAACTCGACCGATACCCTGACCTCCACGCCGACCACCGCCATGCTCAATGGCGACTTCAGCGGCCTGGCCTCGGCGGGCGATCTGGCTTCGGGCACGACAGACCTGAATGGCCCCTTCACAACAATTGGCGGCGTTCCCAACCAGCTCGACACCAGCCTTACAACTTCCGCTTGCGAATACTCTGCGTCAGCATCGTGCAGCACAACTGTTCCAGTGCAGTTATCTCCGGCCGCGAAGTATTTTGCGAGTCAAGGCATGATCCATGCTGCAACGACGGTGCCCAACAGCACCACTCTGAAGCCCGGGTTGCAGAGGGCCAACGGCGATATGATGTACACCTATCCCACCGTCCACGATACCTACGACGAGGGCACCCTCAAGGTGGACTACAACCTCTCGCCCTCCCAGGTTCTCACCCTGCGCTCCTTTACCTACACCTTCGGATCTCCGTCGAGCGACGTTCCGGGCAACATGGAGAGCGCCTACAACCACGGCTCATGGACGGCCAGCTTCTGGCAGCAGATGTATTACTTCAACAACATGCTGCAACACAACTGGACGATCAATCCGACCACCGTCAACACCATTTCGGTCTTCATGAATCAGATGAGCGCGCACAGCGCCGCTCAGGAACTGGGCAGCGACGGAAAAGCGATGTGCTTCTCCAATAACAGCGCGGATCCTAATGGGGTGAGTATCGGGGTCAACGAGCCCGCGGGCAGTTGCTACATGGGCGCTCTCCGCATCAACTCGAACTACGGCTTTGAGAGCGGCTGGGATGAGCCCTCGGCGGAAGTCCGCAACACCTTCGGCTTAACGGATACGCTCAACAAGATTCTCGGAAAGCACTCGTTCACCGCAGGCATCGATCTGATGCATCAGCACGCGGTCGAAAATACGCAGTATCCGACGCAGCCGATGATCGGCTTTGGAAGAAATGGGACCGGTGGGGGTGTTAGTTCGCTAACCGGAGGATACCTGGCCGACTATATGTTGGGCTACGCAACAGGGTACATGCAGGGCGCCGGAGAAATCGCCGATGTGGCCGGCTGGCAGGTTGGACCCTTCATCCAGGACGACTGGCGTGTCACGCCGAATCTGACCATCAACCTGGGTCTGCGCTGGGATCCGAACACGCCTCCCGCCTCCAAGAACGGCCGCGGTTCCGCCTGGGTTCCTGGCACGAATACTGTCGCCGGTTTCGCGAATAGCACCCCCGGCAAGCAAAGCGCCGTGTATCCCAACGCTCCCGCGGGACTCCTTTTCCCCGGCGACCCCGGCGTGTCCAATAGCCTGATGAACAGTGACTACAATTACTGGGAGCCTCGCGTCGGCATGGCCTACCAGCCCAGGTTCCTGCCGCGCACCGTCATCCACTCCGGCTTCGGCATCTTCACCGGCCCGCTGCAGTACTCGGAGTACAACCACGCCGCCGACGTCGCCCCCTTCAGTCCCACCTTTAACTTCTCGGGATGGGATTGGGACCCCACCTGCGGCGCTGCCATGTGTCCCGATTCTGTTGGCAAAGGCGCAATCGTCCCCTTTGACGCTCCCTGGACCGCTCCTTTCCAGGATGGCTATGGCGGAGTCTCTCCTTTTACCAGCAGCCCCTTCCCAGGAACATTCGCCTGGGCGTCGACCACCTACAAGACCAAGCCCGCGGCAAACGCAGCCATTCCCAAGGGCCAGCAAGTTGGCCAAACCTTCGCGCGCAACTTCAAGCAGCCCACCACGTATGCCTGGAACTTCTCGATCGAGCACCAGGTCACATCGACGACGGCCATCCATGTGGCTTATGTGGGCAACGAAACCGATCACCTCTCGGTTCTCATCGACGATAACCCAGAGTGGGCTACAAAGATTCCCGTGAATCCGAACATCGGGGACATCTACGATGACCAGAGCTGGGCGACGGCAAGCTACAACTCGCTGCAGGTCAGCCTGGATCAACACGCATGGCACGGCCTCCAGGTGCAGTCCAGCCTGGCCTGGTCGCATACCATCGACATCACCGGCACCAGCAACGTCTCCTATGGAAATCCGGCGCTGGGCAATCCGATCAGCGCCAAGTGGAACCGCGGCAACTCCAGTGCGGACGTGCCGTGGGCGTGGAAAACCAACTTGATCTACCAAGCCCCCTCGTTAAGGGAAAAGGGCAAGCTGATCGAAGAGACGGCCGGCGGCTGGCAGTTCAGCGGCATCATGACCTTGCAGAAGGGCAGCCCGTTCTCGATCGGCCAGTGGAGCACGGACCCCGGAGTCGGCATGTGGAATAACCGCGCCGATTTCGTTCCGGGCATAGCCCCCAACATGGGCAAGGGCAGCCACTGGGATTGGGTTAACCCGGCCAAGGGCTACTTCAACACGGCCGCCTTCACCCTTCCCACCTCCTGTAACGACGAAACGCCGGGATGGTGCGGCTTCGGCGACACCGGCAAGAACGCCTACTGGGGACCGGGCGTCTTTGGCATCGATGCATCGATCATGAAGAACTGGGTTCTGATGGAAGGAAAGACCTTCCAGTTCCGCTGGGATGCCTTCAACGCAACCAACCATCCAAACTTCTCCGGCCCGTCGTCCACCGTTAATCAGGCCGCAGGCACTTTTGGCGTAATCAGCGGCACGAACGGCAATGCTCGTATCTTCCAAGGCGCACTTCGCCTCACCTTCTGATTTCGCGCCTTCACCGGAGGCCCGGGCGCAATGCCCGAGCCTCCGTTTTTCGTCGGATGACTCATATCTCACCGGCGTGATCAGCAGCCTCGGCAACATTCCGCCCCGCGTGATGCAGGGCGCTCTTAAACTAACCTCCTGACCTTGTGACATGCGGCCTGGGCGAGTTCCTTCGCCCGGGCCTTTTCTTCTCTTCGCCCCGATTCATCGTCTGCTGTGCCTCGCCAGATATTCAAACTATGGGAGAATCAGGATCTCATTTCTCAGAGAGCGGTCGAACTGAATGCCCTTCGGCAGTCGATAGCAGCGCGACCTTTGACAAGACATCGCTCGCGGGTGGGTGAGGCGAAGCCTGGGTCTTGTGTTTCGCGGATTGCTTAATCTCAGACGCGGACCGGTAGAGGGATTTGATTTTCAATTGGTTCAGTCTAGGCCGGGGAGACTCGGCCAACTCAATGCATACGTTGCCCGTCGCTATCCAGCAGCGGGTCGTGCCCGAAGGTCTTCTGAAGCGATGTTGCCCAGCGTATGCGTTTTAGCCGGGGTGGTCTCCGCTGGCCCCGAAGCGCCAAGATTTGAAGGGACATTCCGTGTCGTGAGCCGCAGAAGCCCATTTTTTGCGCGGGCGGCAATCGCTCAAAACGCGTTGATGGCAGTGGTGAATTGCAGCACTTTTCCCGATCCTTCGATGACAGCGCCCATCGAATAATTGCCCGTTGCGGAATCGTCCGGAGCTTCCGGCTCCCAGTAGATCACTCCCAGCCCCATATTGCCGGGCACGGCATTCATCGCCTGGATCGCCCCTTGAATATCGGTGTAGGCATCGGTTGGATCACTATACAGGTAGCCGATCTCGCAGATCATCACCGGCTTGCTATAGCGGGCGGCCAGCGTATTCAGGTTGGCGCCAACCGTGGTGATGTTTCCTGGACCGTCGTAATAGGAGCCACCAATTATGTCGAAGTTTCCGCCGGCGGCTGTCAGCCCGTCAAAGAACCACTCAAAGTCGCTGAGATTGCTAATTCCGGCTATGTGGATGACGACCTGGGTGGAGGGGCTGACCGCCTTCACCGCGCTATAGCCGCTGTTGATCAGGCCGGTGACCTGGGTGAAGTTGTTACCGTTTGGGGTTGTGGCGCCAACCGAGCCGACGGGCCAAAGCATTCCGGAGTTGATCTCGTTGCCCACCTGCACATATTGCGGAGTGATTCCCTCCGCCGCCAGCGCGGTCATGAAGCCAAAGGTGTAGTTGTAGACGTCTGTTTGCAGTTGGGCATAGCTATCGCTTGCCCACGCGGCGGGAGTGGTTTGATTCCCGGGGTCGGCCCAGGTATCGCTGTAATGAAAGTCGATCACGATCTTGAAGCCCATCGCATTGGCCTGTTTGGCCAGCGCGATGCTCCCAGCCTGATCCAGGTCGCCCACGCCCAGGACGCCGGTGGTGATGGTGGGATTCACAAATGTCCGGATGCGGATGGTGTTGACGCCGGCATTTTTGAGAATCTGCAGTGCGCTTCCCGATGCGCCGGTGGTGTCGGTCCACGTATACCCCATGCTCTCCAGTTGGGTCAGCCAGCCGACATCGGCTCCATTGACGATGGCCGATGCCTGGGCTGGGGCCATCTTATAAACGGCGGTTGCGACCGGGGAGTTTGTGTAGCCCGTGGCCACGGCGATAGCCTCGATGGTCTCCGTAGCCGGAGTCGCCGGAATGATGATCGCGCCGGAATAGACAGATGAGGCAGTGGTGGGCGTGGTTCCGTTATTTGTGTAGTAAATCGTCGCACCGGCAATGGCGTCGGAGATGGTGACGGTTTGCGCCGTCGTGTAGGTTCCAGCGGCAGGCGAGAAGGTGGGTGCCGTTGCCGTGGGCGGGGTCGGGGTCGGGGTGGACCCGCCTGACCCCCCGCAACCGTTGAGGACGGCAGTCCCGATTGCCAGGATAAAACCGGGGAAGATGTAAAGAGTTCTGTGCCTGAGCGTCATGGCCATGCCTCCAACTTGCATGCCCATCATAGGCGTGCGATTACGCGGTGTCATCGGACGAAAGTAGGGTCAGACCGATTTGCTTTGGCGAGTTATGTAAAAAAATGAAATGGTTTGGAATTCCAACAAATGATGGGCGCCCCATCCTTTCGCGTTGTTTGCGAAAGGGTGGGAATTCATGAACCTCTACCGTCCCGAGCTCCCAAATTTCTTCCTCGCCCGGGCATTTCTTTTTTGCGGGACGACGACGCGCCCGACTGCGGGGATTATGATTCTTGGTGAGAACAGGGGGTGCCAAATGAACCAAGTTCTGCGTGTCGCAATCGCCGGCCTGGCCGCTTTGTCGGCTGCCGGCTGCCTGGCTCAGAGTGCCGGACAGATGACCAAGGTCGGAGAGTTGCAGGTCAAGGAAGTCAACCTGGCGGAGATCGACACCTCACATGTGAAGCTGGCCGTGGATCTCACTCTGACCGCTCTGCAATCGGCGACCTTTGAGAGCCTGCGCCTCTGCTCGCTCCATCTGAATGGACTGCCGGTCTTCGCCGCGCCCCTGAACCAGGAGATCGTGCTCAGGAAGGGAGTGCCCACCGCATTGCCCCCGCTCTACGTCACGGTGCTCTTTCGCGATCTGCATACGGTGGCGCCGCTGCGCAAGATGATCGAAAACCAGAGCGTCCGCGTCGATGGCGAGATGGTGGCTGACGTGCGGCTGACCGCGATCGAGAAGCTGGCCCTGCACACGCAGCATCCGACCGTGGAGATCGATCTGGCCCAGGAGGTGCCGGCGGACACCGGGGGCACGGCCATGGAACGCGCCGTGGCGCTGAGCATTCTGGGGGTGATCGATTCCGGCTTGCAGGCCACCGCCGCGGCCAACAATTACATTCCCGGCACCAAGCCCCAGTGGATTCGCGATCTTGAGGCCAACGCCCCGGCGAATCTCTTTGCGGTTGAATCGAGTTATTCGCTGGAGCACGGGGACGCCAGCGATCCGGTTGTTGCGCTCCAGTTGGGCTTCCGCACCGCCCCAGGCCCGGTGGTGACCACGGCCGAGGCGCTGGCGCCGTGGAAGTACGATGCGGAGTTTCTCGGCGCTGTGCAGTCGGGCGCGGTCAAACTGGTGAAGAACAGCCTGGAGATTCAGCTTCGGCCCATCGGGCCGGGCGATCCACTGCGGCTCAGCGCGAAGGACTTTTCCGTGGACCTGCGCGGCGCCGCCGAGGAGGACAATCTGATCGCGGTGGGGGGTGGCGGCCATGCCCGGATTCAGGTTTCGCGGCGCGCGTCGCCCGCCTCGCTGGCGGTGCTGACGCTGCGTGCGCCAGCCTCGCCGGAGCTGCCCGCGGGCCAGGCAGCGGGCGTGGCCTCGGGTCTGGCCGTGGCCCCGGCCGCCGTCGCGGCGCAGGACGCCTGGGAGCATGTTGCCGTCTTCCGCCTGCGGGAGGATCCGGTGACCAGGAAGCCTTCCGTTGAAGTGCTGCAGATGGGAGCGCGCCGCGAAGGCAAGGGCATCCACTTGACCGAACCCGTGGATGCCGCGGTCTTCGGTTCGCCGATTGTGACTCCCGATGGGGTGATCGGCATGGTTCAGGACGAGCAGGCGGGGGCGTTTCTCCCCGCGGATCTGGGAACACCCGCGGCAGTGCCCACACCTGCCCCCGCGCATTAAAAGCGGCGTCTCACTGCGGATCTTTGTCCCGGCTGCGCAGGATGCCAATGACCAGCGCCACCAGCGCCGCCAGCATCGCCCCCAGGATGGCCAGCGAATCGAAGAACTTGTGCCGGTTGGGGTAGGCGTGGGAGATGGGATTCAGGTGCGGATACTGCTCCTGGGCCGAGGCGCGGCAGATATGGTCGGTTCCGCTGGGATCGGTGAATTCGATCAGATAAGCGGGAATCGTCATCTCGGCCGCGTCAGCCTCTACATGGAGCGAGGGGTTGAAGTCGGCGATGTCGAAGCCCGCGGGGAGCGCGGGCGCGCCGGGGGGCAGTGAACCCGGCGACGGCATCGCGGCACCGGGCGTCGCCGCGCCGGGCATCATCGATTGCATTGACGGCATGGCCGGCTGGCTGCCGTCAGGATTGGGCGGCAGCTCGATGTTGCAAGCCATGTCCGGAAGGTTCTGCTTCGGTCCCCACTCCTTGGCGTCTGCCTCATGAAGGAGGTTGGCCTCAAAGCCCCATCGGGAGGGAATCAACGCACTGACCGCTTGGCCGGCCTTGGGCATCAAGTAGATGGGCCGCATGACGCCGCCCATGGCGATGATGGGCAGTAGAACCATGGGCATGAGGGCAATGGCGCTCTCGGTGGTTTTGGAGATGGCCGAGATGGTCAGGCCCAGCCCGGCGCCGGTGACGGCGGAGAGGAGCAGGACGAGGAAGTCCCAGCCGAAGTTGCTGTGCAGTCCGCAGCTCAGGTAGACGATGGCCAGCATGGTGAAGCATTGGAAGATGCACAGGCCCAGCAGCACCGCGAACTTGGAAAAGACATAGGGAAGGAGCTTGAGCGTGACCATGCGCTCGCGCTTGTAGATGGTCCACTCGCCCACAATGTCGCGGGCGGCGTTGTTGCAGCCGAACCAGATGGCAGCGACGACCATGAGGAAATGGACGCCGGGGATCTTCTGGGAGAGCTCGTCGAGATGGCCAGGGCGGAGAGGATAGTTGAGCATGACCACCAGCAGCGCGACCAGCGGCGCCTGCGCCAGGAGAAAGACGGTCTGCGCGCGGTCTCCAAGGCGGATGATGAGATTGCGCTTGACCAGGGCGACCCATTGGCCCAGGCCGAGTTCCCGGCGCGGCTTCGCCTCCGGGCTCTTGTCGGCGGCGGCCGGCTGCTTGCCGCTGCGGTTGGCGACGAACTCCTGGCGGTAGCGGGAGGCCAGGTAGCGCTGACGCCACGTGTCGGTGCGGCTGCCCTCCTGGACCGTGTTCATTCCGGAGAAGAGCATCTCCGGGTTCAGCTCCTGCGGCTTGATCGGCGCGCCGGTGGTGGGCGGGTTGAAAAACTGGATCGAATCCGGATACGCAGGCCCGAAGTAAACCATCGCTCCCGGCTTCTCGCCCTTGTCCCGCGAGACCATGATCAGGTCGTCGAATTGCTTGTAGACCTTCAGGCTCGGCTGGTGGATGGTGGTCAGAATCGTCTTGCCGGTCTTGGAGAGGTTCTTCAGCAGATCTACAACCGACTCGGCGTCGTAGGAGGAGAGGCCGGAGGTCGGCTCGTCTAGAAACAGCACAGGCGTGTCGGTGATGAGTTCCAGGCCGATGTTGACGCGCTTGCGCTGGCCGCCGGAGAGGGTCTTGCGCTCCGGCGAGCCGATGACGGTGTCAATCTTGTCCGGGATGCCCAGGTCGTAGAGTACCTTTTCGGTGCGGGTATTGATCTCCGCGTCAGTCAGGTCTGTGCGCAGCTTGGCGGAAAAATAGAGCGCCTGGCGGACCGTCAACTGGGGATGAACGATGTCGTCCTGGGGGACGTAGCCCATCATGTGCCGGTAGAGGTCGTAGTAGTCGTAGAGGCTCTGTCCGCGGAAGAGCACGGTTCCCTGCACCGGCCGGGTGTAACCGTTGAGCGCCTTGAGCAGGGTGGTCTTGCCGGCGCCGGCCGGACCCATCAGCGCCACCAGCTCATAGGGAAAGACGGTGAGCGAGACCGGGTCCAGCAGCCGCTTGCCGCTGGGCACCTGAACCACAATGTCCTTGGCTTCGATGGTGACCTTGCCGTTGTAGTCTCTCTGCGCCAGTTCGCCGCTCTCCAGCAGTTGGAAGCGAACGCTGCCCAGGCCGATCTCCTGGCCGGCCTCGGCCAGCACCTTGCCGGTGACGCGTACACCGTCGACGTAGGTGCCGTTGCGGGAGCCGAGGTCCTCGACCAGAATGCCGTCCGGGGTCTTGGTCAGCCGGGCGTGGCGCCAGGAGACGGTGGCAAAATCCAGGGGAATATCGCAGTTGGGGTCGCGTCCGGCCTCCATCGTCTCCTGACTGAAGGAGACAGTCTGGAAGGCGGCCTCGCCGATCTCCACCTTGGTTTCCAGCGAGAGAAGCTGCTTGGCGGAGATCTTGTACGAACCCAGGTAGACCTCGTCGGAGGGGTCCAGAACGGAGCGATGAATGCGGTTGCTCAGCTCCCCGATCGCGGTTCCGTTGCGCGAGTTGAGGTCTTCGAGAAAGTACGTGCCGTTCTCATCAGTGATGACGGCGTGGTTCCAACTGACGATTGGCAGGTCGATCTGCACACCCGAATCCGGGGAGCGGCCGATAGTGATCTCGCGGTCGCTGCCAGGCCGCGCGGGCGGGCGCGCATAGTTGCCCGACTGCTGAGTGGAGGAAGGCGAAGGCCAGGGCATGGGGACTTGCGTGCCCAGCGTCACCTGCGTCCCCTGCTTCACCTTCACCGGCTCGGCGGGCGCAATTCTGTTCCCGTTCACCCAGGTGCCGTTTCTCGATCCCAAATCCTCGAGCAGAAAGCCATCGCCCTGCTGCGTCAGCCGGCAATGGCGCGTCGAAACGGCGGCGTCGGTCACGATCAGGTCGCAGCCGTAGCCGCGCCCGATCACCCATGAAGCTTTCGGTCTTGACTCATCGTTGGACATGGCATTGGACATAGGAGGGTTGGTGCTTTCTGGGGGTGCCCCTACTGTAGCACGGACCTTGGTTCGATGAAAACGGTAATATGCAACCCCTGGTAACTGCGTCGTGTTATCTTCTGGCCAACCCATCTCACTTAGTGAGAAGATACCGGCGGAGGGGAATCGGAGAATGCTGAAGCGAATTACGGTTATCGCATTGCTGCTGTTGGGAAGCGGTTTGGCGGGGACGGCCTGGGCCCAAACCGGCAAAGCCAAGGCCGGAACTACCAAAGTGAAAGCCGAGACTGCCAAGGTCGAGCCGCCGCGGCCGCTTTATGGACCGAACGGGGTGAGCCCGCAGGCGGTTCTTCAGGGCTCGCTGGGCAGTTGCTACTTTCATGCCTCCATTGCGGCGCTGGCCAAGGAGACGCCCGAAACCCTGCGCGGAGCCATCAGCCCGAACCCCGGCGGAGGCTACCGGGTTCACTTCTTCAGCGGGCCGGACGAGGTGGTCCTTCCCGAGGACGTTGAGTTTGGACGGACGCACGGCTATGACCGTTCCGAGGGAACATGGGTTGGGGTGCTGATGCGGGCCTATGCGCAGCGCGCCTTGCGCCAGAGCCTGGTCGGGGCCATCCAGAAATCGGATTTCATTCCCGCCTTCACCAAGCCGATGGCTCTTTCGCTTCTCGACAAGTCCGACCTGCCGCTGGTGGCCTATGACCGCGCCGTCCGTTCCGTGGTGAGACAGGATGGGGTGCTGGACAAGGCATTGCTCCAAACCAAGCTGACGGCCCAGTTGAGCATTCTGGGCGTTCCGGCCTCAGAGGCGCAGATGCTGGGCGGTTTTCTGGACGTGGAGGGCTTCTTCGACGCTGTGGCGCTATCCGTCGAGCAGAACGGAGAGGTCTTTGGGGCCTACAAGAGCCTGGGCCAGGGGGGCGTTCCCGGCTGGGTCTTCGAGGCCTTCCTGGGCAAAGGCGAGGCAGCCATGGTGGCCGACAAGAAGCTGACCATTGGACAACTGCAGCAGTTGCATGCGGGCCGGATGGCCATTGTGGCGCAGACCTGGGCCACGCCGCCCAGCGACGAGGTCGCCAAGGCCAACTGGTGGGTGGAGTCGCACGCCTACACGGTGCTGGACTACGACGAAGCTGCCCAGACCGTGACCCTGCGCAATCCCTGGGCCGCGAAACCTGATCCGGATGGGGTCTTCACGCTTCCCCTGGCGGTCTTCCTGGACTCCTACGAGCAATACACCTACGCGCAAACGCCAGCGCCGTAGGGGATTTCCGCTCTGATTGCAAGGCGGGGTCCGTGGTATCCCACCCTAGCCGCAAAAACAAGCGCGCGGCGAGGGTGGGGCACCCAGCCTGTTTCCCTGGATGTGTCTCAGTTGTTGGACCCACCGTCGGCTTCGCGGGCCGCCATGCGCGCGCGGTCCAGGCCTTCCTTCGCGCGTCCGTTGCCGGGATCGCAGGCCAGCACGGCGCCGAACTCTCGCTGCGCATCGGCATACTTGCCGCGACCAAGGTTCTTCCAGGCCTGGTCGATCTGCCCTGAGTATTGGCTCGAGTCCAGGTCGCACCTGCCGCGCTGCTGCTCGGGCTGAGCTTTTGCAGGCTGCGGCCTTTCCTGCTGCGGAGTCTGCTGCTCCGAAGGCTTTGCCGCGCCCTTCGAGCCATTCTTCGCCGGTTTGGCGGGAGCCTGAGCCGCGGGGCGCTCCTGTTCTGCTGGTTTCACTGGACCGGCTGGCGGCTGCTGACCGCCCTGAGCAGCCGGCGCAGTGGTTTCCACCGTCGAAGGAGGCGTCGTCTGGGCCGGTGTCTGGATCTGAGCCGGAGTCTGCTCGGGAGCCGAGGCCGAGTTTTCGCGGGACCAGTAGAAGTACCCCGCGGCCGCCAGCGCAATGACCGCCACGGCCACGCCGACCATCACCCAGGGCGATCTCCGGCGCGCGGGCTCAGGACGGAACTGCTCCAGATTCCCGGTTCCGGCGGGCGGGGCGGCAAATTGTTCCGAGATGACCGTCGGCTCCGGTTCCTCCTGGGGCTGGATTTGCACACCCTGCTGTTCGATGAGCTGGGAGAGAACCTCTTCGTCGACGGCCCGGCTCGACTGGTCTTCGGGGGCGCGCCACAGGAGTTCGCGCAGCCCTTTGCCCGGCGCCGCCATCATCGGCAAGCCGGGCAGATTCTCAAAGAACCGGCTCACCTCTTCGGTGAGCAGAATCTGCCCCGGCGCCGCTTGCTTGAGAAGACCAAGCGCCTCGCCGCCGGCCGGCTGGCCCGGGCCCCCTTCCGAAGCATGAATCAGGATCGCAACCGATGCGGCCTGGAGTCCGTCTGCTTCCGATAGTCCCTGCATGGCCCACTGCAGACGCCGCGCGGCCAGAATCGCGGCATGAAAGGAGGGGAAGCCGGCAACCAGAGCCTCACCCTGTCCGGCGACTGGGACGCCCTGGGAGGCGGAGATCAGATCCTGAGTCAGGCAGACGGCTGGGCTATCGCTCTCCAGGGGCGATGCGACTGGTTCGCCGGAACCCATCCAGAATCGGACTGAGATGAAAGCGCCCTGCGAGGAGGGATCTCCCTGCTTCGAGAAGGAGCCGGGCGGGGCCGCCTGTTCAATCGTCCGAGTTTGCTCAGGTGCGGCCATTTCTTCTTGTAAGGCCACTCTAACAGTCTCCAGCTTGCCGCCGTACAAAAAAATTGCAACCTTCAGGGGGAAGTGTTAGCGTAGCAGAAAACGTGAGCGGGCGTAAAATTGGTTTGCCGCTCTTTGAGTATCCCGCCCCCGGGGAGACCGAATAGCGCTCCAAGGGCGCTCCGCTTGCGGCTGATTGAAACGCACGTCGAACCTTTCTGGCGGGGGAACCTGCTGGCTTGGCCAGCTTACTGGGGAAATCATGACATCGCGCTCTAATGTGCTAAAGGTAACGGGTCTGCGGGGTCCCCTGGCGGGGATTCTTGTGCTGGCGGGAGCCTGCCTGGGCTTGTATGCGCCGGCGGCCTCGGCCAAGGATGTGCCTTTGACGGCCATTGAACTCTATGACGGGCCGTCGGGAGCCGCATACGTTCAGCTCACCGATGTGCTCATCAACGGCAAGGCGGAGATGCGGGACTGTTCCCCCTCCGGCGCCGGAGCAGTGGACAAGTCCGCCTACGGCAAGATGGGAAAGGTGACCCTGGTCGTCGGCGGGGTTCTTGAGCGCGGTCCGGACGGCGTGCTGCATTACAGTTCGCCCTCGGGACAAACCATCTGCGTGGCGCCGGAGAACGCGAAGTTCGAGCATGGAGCGACTTATTCGCTCTCCGGGCTGGCCGATCAGGCCACGCTCCATGCCACCCCGATCGCCTCCGGAAGCGGAACTCCTTTGAATGCGCCGCCCATCCGGAAAGGGGTGAAGCTGGTCTTTGTCGCCGCTCCCAATGTGGAGTTGGCCGAGTTTCTGCGCGCGCAAAGGGCGTCGGAAATACCCGGCTGGCAGGGTTATCTTGCCAGGTATCCGGCTTCGCCGCACACTGGGGAGGCGAAACGCTCCCTCGCATCGCTTTTTGCCGACGCCGGTGAGACAGCTCTCCAGGACTACGACAAATCGGTGGCCGCCCAAGCGCCTTTGTACTCCCAGTTGAAGACCGCCAAGACAAAGGCGGATCAGGCGCATGCTTTGGCCTCGGACCTGCCCGCATGCACCAAGCTCGAAGGGGAGATTCGCGACCGGCTTGCGGCCATCGCGGGGCAGGGACGCAGCGAACTGGATGCCTACCGCGCGGCATTGGCCTCCCGTGCTCCCGGCTATGTTCACTTGCAGAATGCCAATCGATTCAGTGACACGGTGTCGGGGATCGATTCGTTCTTCCCGCAGGGGCAGGCGCTGGCCGAGGACATGCTCAAGGAGAAAAACGCCTTCGAGGGCGCGCTGCAGTCGGCCAACTCCGCCCTGGCCGCGAAACAGTTTGACCAGGGTTACACGCTCATCGTTCCCTATCGCGCCTTTGCCGACGAAGAGGCACGCGTGGCCGCCGTGGTCGATGCCACCTACGGCTTCCACCTGGAGCGCGGCAACAAGCTCGAGCAGGGTGAGGACTGGGCAGGCGCCATCAAGGAGTTTGAGAGGGCCGCGGCCGTAAAGGACACCGCGGAGGCGCGCGACTCGCTCAAGAACGCGCAGAAGCAGTTTGGCATCGCCCAGGACAAGGCGGCGGCTGACAAGGCGCTGACGGCCAGCAAGGACTTTCAAACCCAGCACAACATGATCCGGGCCTATGAGGTGCTTGCCAATCTGACCGATCCCCAGCAGGGGCTCGGCCTGGTCCCCGAGGAGATGAAAACGCTCGAGCCGGCCTATGTCGCGGCCGCGGCGCAGGAGGCCAAGAACCTTCACCAGGCGCACAGCCCCATTCGCGGGCTGGCCGACGAGGTGGGGATTGAAAAAGCATACGTCTATCTGAAGAATGCTTACGGGCTCAGCGAGAACGACTCGTACCGGGACAAGATGGATCTGGATGGAGATGAGTTGAGCGCTTACCTTCTTGATCAGGCAAAGCACCATCTGGAGAAGCCGGGCGGCAGCGGCACGGAGGTGGGCTGGAACTACCTCCAGGAAGCCCGCACGTACAAGGCCTCCAATCTGGATGCGGTGCGGGATGCGATCGTGGCGGCCTCGCCGGCCCACGCGATGCGCTCCAAGCTCTCCATCCGCGTCCAATTCCGCGACCAAACCTCGCAGCGCGACAGCCAGGGTGTGGCCGGCCAGTTGGAAAATGCCATCGTTACCGGGCTGGAGAGCTCGGGAGTTCCTGTCAAAGTGGTGCGCGCCGGAGAGGCAACCGCGGTCGAGCCCGACTACGAGTTGGACGGCGACGTGCTGGACCACCATTTGTCCGTGGTTCCCACCATCGAGCCGGCGCAGTCGGAGTACCGGGCCGGGGAGGAGCAAGTTCCCAGCGAGGTCTGGAACAAGGCCAATCGCGTCTATGAGAGCGCCCAGGATGAGTTGAAGACAGCCCAGGCCGACCTGGAAGGCGCGCAGGCCAGGGGCAAGGGGGGAAAGATCAAGGAGGCGAAGGAGGCTGTGGAGGCCGCCCAAAAGAAGGTCGAGGACGCGCATGTCGCGCTCGATTCAACGCCCAAGACTCTGACCAAGGATGTCATCCGGCCCTACACCTACCACAAGAAGACAATCGAGATTACCGGCGTGATCAAGTTGCAATTCCGCATCTCCGACTCGCTGAGCGAGCCCAGGACGGATCTTGTGCCCGTCAGCCGCGAGGAGCACAAGAAGGACATCCTGCTCGAAGACGTGAAGCCGGAGGACACCATGGGGGTTCAAAGCGCCGGAACGGTCACCGACCCCGCGGAGTTCATGACCTCGCTGGAAAACTCGGCGCGGGATGAGTTGATTGCGGCAGTGCGCAAGAAAGTGGATATTCTGCCCGGAAAGATCTATCAGAAGGCCGTCGACCGGGAAAAAGAGAGCGATCTGGACGGCGCCGGAGAAGCGTACCTGCGGTTCTTGAACCTCACCAAACAGGACAATTCCATCCAGCGTGTGCACGCCCGGCAGTTTTTGATGGAGAATTTCAATATGCTGCCGGAATCGGTAGACGCCCCGTAAAGCGCGTCAGGGCGGTTTGAGGCAGGCGAGAGGCGGGGCGAGAACGTGGATTCGGCTGGGAACAAGCAGGGCGGCGAGTTAACCCGGATCGGCAAGTACGAGATTATCGACGTGCTCGGCCGCGGAGGCATGGGCGTCGTCTATCGCGGCATCGATAAACAGATCGGCCGCGAGGTGGCCATCAAGACGCTCACCCAGGGATTCATGGGGGACGCCAACATGCTGGCCCGCTTCTATGAGGAGGGCCGAAGGACAGGCCGG
>Ga0302320_10001190_pt1 | contig 62432 bp, 52 predicted proteins | sample Bog_T0_3_FD_202130 | JGI IMG/M metagenome (GOLD analysis project Ga0302320, IMG submission 202130) | Peat permafrost microbial communities from Stordalen Mire near Abisko, Sweden - Bog_T0_3 | ecosystem: Environmental > Terrestrial > Soil > Wetlands > Peat | place: Sweden: Abisko, Stordalen Mire...
CCAGCAAGATCAGCCTGGCCTATGACCCGGATGCCACGCCTTTCGACTCCAATGCGCACTGGTTCGAGATCGACCAGGTCACCGCGGCCAACGGCGCGGGTTCCTACGCCTGGAACACCACCAGCGTCGCCGCGGGCACCTACTACCTTAGCGGCTACATGTACGACTTCTCGCTGAACAAGGCGGTTTACTCGCACCTGGGCACGTCGATCATCATTACCTGAGTCCTGTCGCGCGACCTTCCGGGTGGGCTGGTGATACCGAGGAACCCCGCCGCGCTGTCGCCGGAGACCATGCCCGGCGAGGGCAACGCAATTTCCTGCGGGTTGGGGAAACACGGCGAAGCCGCTCGCGTCTTGACTTCTGCCGCTGCGCCAGAAGTGGGGTCGCTTGTCCTGCGGCTGTATATTTGTCGCAAAATAATTAAACCCGCCCTCTTGGTTCCCAAAGCGGCGTCATGAAATACTCAGTCGGCGGCCGCTTGCACGGATTGGAATTGCGACGGTCCGCCAAATGGCCTATATTCCCGCCGCTTATGGCCCCCCCGGCCTGCGCTTAACCCGGGGGAAGGTGGTCGACGCTCCTTCATCGAACCGGCATTTCCACGTCGATGTTCCGCCCGCACTTCCCACGGAAGAGGACGTGTCATAATCGACCGTTTGCAATCCATGAATCGGCTCCGCGTTTTCCTCGTCTTCGGCACGCGGCCGGAAGCCATCAAGATGGCGCCGGTGATCCAGGAGTGCCTGCGGCGCGGGGATGCCGTGGAGACGATCGTGTGCTCGACCGGGCAACATCGGGAAATGCTCGATCAAGTGACCGCCTACTTCGGCATCCGGGCGGACCTGGATTTACAGCTCATGCGGCCCAACCAGTCGCTGGCCGATTTGACGGCCCGCTGCCTGCAAGGGCTCGACGGCGCCCTGGCGCGGTACCAGCCGCATTGCCTAATCGCCCAGGGTGACACCACGACCGTGATGGCTGCGGCGGTCGCGGCGTTTTACCGGCGGCTCCCCCTGGTCCACGTGGAAGCGGGGCTGCGCACCGGAAACCTCCAGTCGCCTTGGCCGGAGGAGTTCAATCGCCGTGTGGCCAGCCTGGCGACGCATCTGCACTGTGCGCCCACGCAGTGGGCCGCCGACAACTTGCGGGCCGAAAAAATACCGCGCGAAACCGTGCACGTGACAGGCAATACCGTTATCGACGCCCTGCTCTGGACGTTGGCCAAAGAGCGCGATCGCAGCCCGATGTGGCAAGAGAAGTACGCGGAGTTGGGCCGCGGCCGGATGGTGCTGATCACCGGCCATCGGCGGGAAAACTTCGGCGACGGGATGGAGCAGATTTGCCACGCGGTGGCCCGCCTGGCGGCCCGCTTTCCCGACGTGCACTTCCTTTATCCCGTACATTTGAATCCCCATGTGCGCGAGCCGGTTCATCGGCTGCTGGCGCACTACCCCAACGTGCACCTCCGCGCGCCGGCCCCTTATCCGGAGTTTGTCTGGCTCATGGACCGCGCGGCGCTGATTCTTACCGATTCCGGCGGGGTGCAGGAAGAAGCGCCCTCGCTCCATAAGCCGGTCCTGGTGATGCGCGACACCACGGAGCGTCCGGAAGCGGTCGAGGCCGGTGCGGTCCGCCTGGTGGGAACCGACGTGGAGCGGATCGTCGGACAGGTCAGCCTGCTCTTACTCGATGCGGTAGAGTACGCCGCACGGCAAATCCAACAAAACCCTTACGGCGACGGCCAGGCCGCTTCCCGAATTGTCGAGCTGGCCTTACGGCAAGGGTGGCAGGACCGTGTATCGCCTGACAAACCTGACAAACGAGATAAGCTGGGGGGCTTCGGGGATTCATCTAACAGAGTCTGTCCATTACCCCCCTCTCCTGCAACGGAAACGAGAATGGCGGGCGTCAGCCTGAAAAATCCGTAGGGCAACGTGCTTGCATACACGCGTCGGACCTCGCGCGTGCTAGCACGCACCCTCCGTTGCCGCAATAACTGGCGTTGCTTCCAATTGGATCAGACATCTATACTGGTACCCTAAGGCACCGTGAGCAGGGACGTCTTCGGCGGTACCTTTGCCGCCGGCCATGGTCAAGCAAGGAGGCTTGTGGGGTGATCGGATATTTCCGCACCATTTGGCATCTGCGCCACTTCTGGATGGCACTGGTTCGCAGTGATTTGCGGAGCCGGTACCGCCGTTCAATGATCGGCATTGGTTGGTCGCTGTTGCACCCCATTGCCATGACCGCCATCTTGTGCACGGTGTTCGGCAGCCTGTTTCAAATGCAGGTACGCACTTTTTGCCCCTTTCTCATTTCCGGGCTGGTCACCTGGTATTTTATCGTCGCCGCCGTGACGCAGGGCTCGCAGTGCTTTTTTCAAGGCGAATCGTACATCCGGCAGGTTCCCGCCCCGTTGGCGATTTATCCGTTGCGGACCGTGCTGGGCGCCGGCTTTCACCTCGTGCTGGGACTATTGGTGGCCCTGGTGTTGGCCTGGTGCATGAACGGAATCGGCCATCCCGCCGGGCTCGTCGGCATTATCGCCGTACTGCCGCTGCTGTTCATTTTTGGTTGGGCGATGGCCTTGTTGTTCGGCATCATGAACGTCCTTTTTCAGGACACGCAGCATCTTTTGGAGGTGGGCTTGCAGATCGCCTTCTACTGCACTCCCATCATGTACCCGCCGAAGATGTTGCGCGAGCGCGGACTGGGCTGGGTGATCGAATACAACCCCGTGACTCCCTTTCTGGAAATGATCCGGCAGCCGATCATTGAAGGGCACGTCGCGCCCCTGAGCGTCTTCGCCATGGCCGCCCTGTACGCTTTGCTCGCCGCGGCCGGCGCCGCGCTATTGCTGGCCAAGTTCGAACGCAAGGTGATCTTCTACTTGTGAAAACCCGCATGTCCCTGATTGAACTTCAAGACATTCACCTCACCTTCCACGTCCATCGGGCCGCGCGGATCAGCCTGAAGGAATACTTGTTGGCGGGAAGATTCAAACGTTCCCGCAGCAATGATTTCGAAGTGCCGGCCTTGCAGGGTCTCAACCTGCGCGTGGCGGAGGAGGACCGTATCGGCATCATCGGCTGTAACGGCGCGGGCAAGTCGACCTTGCTGAAACTGGTGGCCGGCATCTACCCGCCCAGCAGCGGCCGCCGCACGGTGCGCGGCCGCATCAGCTCCTTGTTCGACATCGCCCTGGGATTCGAATTGGACGCCAGCGGCTGGGAGAACATCCGCTATCGTGGATACCTGCAAGGGGAAACGCCGCGGACCATCCGCGACAAAATGTTGCCGATCGCCGAATTCAGCGAGTTGGGGCGGTTCCTCGACATGCCGGTGCGCTACTATTCGGCGGGGATGATGGTGCGGTTGGCCTTCTCGATCGCCACCGCCATCGAGCCCAAGATCCTGCTGATCGACGAAGTCTTCGCCGCCGGCGACATGGAGTTTCAGGCCAAGGCCCGCCAGCACATGCGGAAGCTGATTCATCATGCCCAGGCGGTGCTGATGGTAAGTCACGATCTGACGACGCTCGGTCTGCTCTGCGATCAGGTGCTCTGGCTGGACCATGGACGGGTGCGCATGCTGGGCCCGTCCAACACGGTGATCGAAGCCTACAAGGCATCGGGGCGCACCGCATCCCCACAGGCGGCTTGACGGCCATGCAGTTGGTCTACTTCTCGCCCATTTCCGCCTGCAGCTACGAACAACGCCCGCATTTCTCGGTGCGCGCGCTCTTGGATCGGGGCGTGACGCGGGTGTTGTGGATCAATCCGTATCCCCACCGTCTGCCCCGCTGGAACGACCTTTGGCGGCACCGCGCGCCGCACGACCAGGGCACGCTGATCGATCCCCGCATCACCGTGCTCGACGTTCCCGCCTTGCCCATCGAGCCGTTACCGGGCGGGCCTTCGTTGAACCGTCTTTTCCTCTGGCGGCACGCGTGGCAGGAAATTGCACGGTTCGCCGGGCGGTCCCCATTTGTCTTGGGGATCGGTTGCCCCGGCGCCTTGCCTTTGGCCGTGCTGCAAGGCCTGCGGCCCGCGGCCAGTTTCTATGATGCCATGGACAACTTTCCCGAATTCCACCGCGGGTTGTCGCGTCTGGCGATGCAACGGCATGAAGACGCGATTGCCCGACGCGTGGACCTGGTGATCGCTTCCTCCACCTATTTGACCGAGAAGTTCGCCCAATACAATCGCTGTGTCGAGAAGGTCTTGAATGCGTGCAGCTTGGGCAGCCCGCCTGCGCGGCAGCGGCCTACGGACCGCCCGCCGGTCCTGGGCTACATGGGATGTCTGGGAAGCTGGTTCGACTGGCCGCTGGTCGTGCGGCTGGCCGAAGCGGTTCCCGAGGCGTGCATCGAACTGGTCGGCCCTTGCTCGGCGCGGACGCCGCGGCTGCTTCCCGCGAACGTGCGGCTGTTGGACGCCTGCTCCCACGATTCGGTACCGCAGCATTTGGCACGGTTTTCCGCCGGGCTGATCCCCTTCCTGCAAAACCGGCTCACGGCCGGAGTCGATCCGATCAAGTACTACGACTACCGCGCCTTCGGCTTGCCTGTGCTCACCACGCGATTCGGAGAAATGACGCTCCGCGGGCCGGAAGACGGGGTCTGCTTCCTCGATCACGCGGCCGACCTGCGGGCCGTCGTCCACCAGGCGCTCGCACGCGGGGTCGAAACGGACGCCACCGAGCAGTTTCGCGCGGCGCACAACTGGCAGCGGCGTTTCGCGGCGGCCAAGGCGATCGAGCGCCTGCTTCTCGCCGCGAGCAAAAATCTCGCCAGGCGGGCCGCATGAGAAATATGCAGGGTGGGTTTCCATGCTCCGCCCCGCACGCTTCAGCTCCGACAAATTGTCACCCCGGAAATGGTGGGACTCACCGCGATCGGCCCACCCATTGTTGTATTCGCCGGGGCAAGGCTTGCGTGCAATTCACGGCTTTACGGTCTCTTGCGGCCCAACATCGCGCCTTGCATTCCGCTGCCCAGGCCGATCGACGGGCTCTCTGCGCAGCGGCTTCTGTGATTGACCCGCACCCGCTCGCGCTTGTAAAATGCCCCCAACCTAGTCATCTGAGGCATTTATGCACAATTGGCGAGAACTTGCAGCCCGTGTCCTCGTTTCGTTCGCAGCCGCGAACCTTGTCCTTCCGCTCTCGCTGTTGTTCTCCGGCCTCGACGGTTATCGGTTTTGTGGTGCAGCCGTCTCGGCTGCGAAGGCAGGTGGGACGCCTGCGCCACGAGCTTTCGCCGCGCGGGTAGCGAGCGCCGTTTCCTCCCGGGCGGGCAAGCTGCGCGTGGCGGCCGTCGGACCGCAAGGTGCGAAGGACGTTTGCGGCTTGATGAACCGATCGGCCATCGGCGCCAAGCATCGCCTGCACCGCGACCGCGCCATGGAGACCCGCACGAAGGACGGACGGGAACGGCTTTCTCCGTTCGCCGGCAACGCCACAAGCTGCGTTGCGGACGCGATATTCGCCGTGGAGACCTCTCGCCACGCCGATCACGACCGATCGACGCCGGACCGCTGTATCGACCTCTTGCGGCTGATGATTTGACGGTCAGGCTGTGGTCGTAGACTACAGTCAATCCTTCGAATTCTCTGGCGCATCGTCGAATTTCGGAATGCAACGGTCCTTGTGATATCATGAAATACCGATACATCTTCGTTCACTACCACATCTTCAAGAATGCCGGGTCCACTATAGTGTGGATCTTGGAAAAGCTCTTCGGGAATTCATTCCGAATGGTCGAACCGGACTTTGGCGGCGATGGAGTCGTCAAGTCGGAGCTTGTCCGTTTCGTGCAGGAGAACCGTCAAGTCGCGGCGCTGAGTAGCCATCATTTCTGCCTGCCCGCTCCGAAGCACGAGCGATTGAAGTTCGTCGAGATCTGTTTCCTGCGGCACCCCCTGGACCGGCTCCAGTCGACGTACCATTATTACCGGCGGCTGGAGAACTCCACCGACATCACCGTAAAAAAGGCCGCGGAGTTAAGCCTGCCGGACTATCTCCGCTGGCTCCGCGCAAACCAACCCTATAACCTCATCAACGTCCAGACCTGTATCCTGGGTAACCGTGGACGTTACTTCTTTCCTCCCTCGCCACACCATCTCGATCGCGCGGTCGCATGCATGCGGGAACTCGCGGTGCTGGGGATGGTGAAACGTTTCGACGACAGCATGATCGTCGCCGAACACTTCATGCGGCCTTTCTTTGGGGATCTCGATCTCAGTTACTTATGGCAGAACACGCGTCCTTACGGACCCGCCACCTTGGCCGAGCGGCTGGACGAGATGCGCGGGAAGTGTGGCGACGAGTTGTATGCCGAAATCGAGAAGTGGAACCAGCTCGATTTGCAGCTTTTCGCGGCGGCCGAGGAGGAATTCGACCGGCGACTTCAGTTTATCCCCGATATCAAACAGCGGCGGCGGGAATTCCAGTCGCGGTGCGCCGCGCTGCGAAGCCGGCTTCAGAACGCCTAGCCTCCCCTCTTGCGACGGGCCGCCGCAAGATGTAGGTTATGCATCAGGATAACGGCAGCGGTAGGGTGCGTGCTTGCACGCACGCGTAAGCCCGGATTATTCACGATTGTCATCCTGATCGCATCGAAGGGTCTCCGTTGCCTCGCGAGATAGCGCGGATTCTTCGCTGCGCTCAGCAGTGACAGGCTTCTGTGTCTTCCCACGAATAATCCGCACTGGCTGTGACGCTGGAACCGTGCGTGCAAGCACGCACCCTACGTTGGCTGATGTATAACCTGCTCATTTATCGGAGTGCTATGGATCGCCGCAAGTTCCTTCGCGCCGGCTCGGCCGGCCTGGCATTGTCGGCCGCCGCCGGCTACGCGCAAGAATTCGTCGCCCGGAAATCCAAACGCGTGGGCCTGATCGGCACCGGTTGGTATGGCAAATCCGACCTGTTTCGCCTGCTCCAGGTGGCGCCCATCGAGGTCGTCTCGCTCTGCGACGTCGACCGGCGAATGCTGGCCGAGACGGCCGAGATGGTGGCTGCGCGGCAGGCCTCGAAGCAGAAACCGCGGACCTACGGCGACTACCGCGAGATGCTCCGGGAAAGGGATCTCGACGTCGTGCTCGTGGCCACGCCCGACCACTGGCATGCCCTGCCGATGATCGCGGCCGTGGAGGCGGGGGCCGACGTCTACGTGCAAAAGCCCATCAGCGTCGACGTGGTCGAGGGGCAGGCGATGATCTCCGCCGCGCGGCGGCATCAGCGCGTCGTGCAGGTGGGCATGCAGCGCCGCAGCACCCCGCACCTCATCGACGCCCGCGACCGTATCATCAAGCCGGGCATGTTGGGCCGCATCGGACTCGTAGAGATCTACTGTTATTATCACATGCGGGCGAAGCTGGATCCGCCCGACACACCGCCCCCGCCCTACCTCGACTACGAAATGTGGACCGGGCCCGCTCCGCGGCGCCCCTTCAACGTCTTGGTGCACCCGCGGCGGTGGCGGTCGTTCATGGAATACAGCAACGGGATCATCGGCGACATGGGCGTCCACATGTTCGACATGGTCCGTTGGATGCTCGGCCTGGGCTGGCCCCGGCGGATCTCCTCGTCCGGCGGCATTCTCGTGGAAAAGGACAGCCGGGCGAACACCCCCGACACCCAACTCGCGACTTTCGACTATGGCGACCTGAGCGTCGTGTGGCAGCATCGCAGTTGGGGCCAGGCCCCCGATGCGAAATATCCTTGGGGGGCCACGTTCTATGGCGACCAGGGAACCTTGAAGGCGGGCGTGTTCGGCTACGATTTCCTGCCGCTGGGCAAGGGCAGTCCACTGCACCAGGATGTCACCTACGAGTTGGAGCAATACCCCGAAGACCGCACCGAAAAAGACCTGGAACGGCATGTCGCGCCGGCGATTCGCGGTCATCTGCGCGATTTCCTCCGCTCGGTCGCCTCGCGGGGCCGGCCGGTGGCCGACATCGAAGAAGGCCATATTTCCACCGCCAGTTGCATACTGGCCAATATCGCCATGCAACTCGGCCGAACCCTGACCTGGGATGCCCAGTCGCAGCAGGTTGTGGCCGATGAAGAGGCCAACCGCCGCTTGCAGCGGCCCTACCGTCAGCCGTGGGTCCATCCGCAGGCCGTCGCTTGACATTCCCCGAACCCGGGGCCACCCCGGTTTGACGCTTGACATTGCCCCGGGGGGCGGGATAATCGTTTCTTCGGGATGCGCACGCCTTTTTCCCCGCTCTCTCGCCGCTGTGCCGGGTGGTACGGATGATCTTATCTATCGACACCAAGCGTCAAGCTGCGAAAGTCGTCAAGCAGTTGGCCAAGACGTATCCCACGGCCACCTGCGCGCTCGATTTTGAAACGCCGCTGCAATTGCTGGTGGCCACCATCCTTTCCGCGCAGTGTACCGACCAACGCGTCAATATCGTCACCAAAGAGCTGTTTCGCAAGCACCGTACTGCGGCCGACTATGCGGAAACGCCGCTGGCCGACTTGGAACGCGAGATCCAGAGCACCGGTTTCTTTCGCAACAAGGCCAAGGCCATCCAAGGGGCTTGCCGAATCCTGGTCGATCGCTTCGGCGGCAACGTGCCGCAAGATCTCGATCAGCTCGTCGAGTTGCCCGGCATCGGCCGCAAAACGGCCAACGTGGTGCTGGGCACAGCCTTCCATATTGCGACGGGCGTGGTGGTCGATACCCACGTCGTCCGCCTCAGCCGCCGCCTGGGGCTGACGGCCCAGAAGAATCCTGAAAAAATCGAGCAGGACCTGATGGCGATCATTCCGAAGAAACAATGGATCGATTTCAGCCACCGCATGATCCATCACGGCCGGCGGATTTGTGCGGCGCGCAAACCGAACTGCGATGGTTGTCCGATGAATTCCTTCTGCCCGCGGATAGGGGTCGAGTAACCCGGGGCCAGGGAACAGGGGGCGGGAAAGGCCTGCCGAAACAGCCCCGTCGTGGCGACTGCCGACGGCCGACTACCTACTATCGATAACTACGAGGTTCGCTGCCATGGTGCTTTCCGGCCAGGAAATCCAACGCCAATTGGGCCAGAATATCCTCATCGATCCCTTCGATGAAACGCGGCTCAACCCCAACAGCTACAACCTCACGCTGCACGATGAGTTGATGGTCTACGAGGAGGTGATCCTCGACATGCGGCGGAACAATCGCGTGCGGCGGATGTCGATTCCCCAGGAAGGGCTGCTGCTCAATGCGAATCAACTCTACTTGGGCCGTACGGTCGAACGCACCGAAACCCACAACCTGGTGCCGATGATCGAGGGCCGCTCATCCATCGGGCGGCTGGGACTGTTCGTCCACGTCACCGCCGGGTTCGGCGACGTGGGCTTCTGCGGCTATTGGACCTTGGAGATGTTCGCCGTGCAGCCCATCCGCATCTACCCCGGCGTGGCCATCTGCCAGATCTTTTATCACGACCTTTGCGGCTCGTTCACCGAATACGCCAGCGACAAGTACCAGCATAACACCGATATTCAACCCAGCCTGTTGTTCCGCGAGTTGAATCCGCAACTGCCCAGCGACCCGCAAAAGAAGCTCCCCTTCGGCATCGAGCAAACGTTCTGAAAGAAGGAGTTAGAAGCCAGCAGGCGCATTCGCTTGCCATCCGCGCCAGCCATTTCTTCGAGCTTCCAATTTCCAGCTTCTTTATTCGTATCTCAGCGCCTCGATGGGGTCCAGTCGCGAGGCTTTCCAGGCGGGATAGAAACCGAAGACCACGCCCACCGCCGCCGAAACGCTGACCGCCGCGATGATCGCCGGGAGCGATGTTTGCGTGGGCCAGCGCAAGACGAAACGGACCAACAGCGATGAGCCTCGGCCGCACAGGATCCCCACCGCTCCGCCGAGCAGGCACAACACCACGGCCTCGACCAGGAATTGCCGCAGGATGTGGTAAGAGCGGGCGCCGACGGCCATCCGCAGCCCGATCTCCCGCGTTCGCTCCGTGACCGAGACCAGCATGATGTTCATGATGCCCACGCCGCCGACCACCAGCGAGATCGTGGCCACCACCAGCAGCAACACGCTCATCAATTGCGACGTTGACGAGAGGGCCTTGGTGAGCTCGGTCATGTCGCGGATGTTGAAATCGTCGGGTTGGTCGGCGCGTATGCGGTGCCGCTGGTGCAACAGCTCCGTGATTTGCTCGATGGCCGGCTGAATTTCCAAGTCCGATCGCGCCTTGGCGAGGATCTGATCCACGTTGGTGAAGCGAATCGGCTGCGGGGTGTCGGCCGTTTGTGTTGTCGACGGAGTGTCGTACAGCGCCGTTCCCCCGGGATAGAGGTTGTTGAGCGTGTTGACCGCCGGTGACGTGGTGGAAGTGCCCGCCGTGCTCGACGCATTCTGGCTCGAACCCTGGCTGGTGTTGGTCAGGGTGGTACCGGCCACGCGGTACTTGATCGTCGTCCAGGGCGCCAGCACCAGATCGTCCTGGTCCATGCCCATCATGTTGGCCCCCTTGCGGCTCAATACTCCAATGACGCGGAAGGAGACGTTCGCCATCCGCAGGTCCTTGCCGATGGGATCTTCCCCTTGGAACAACTCCCGCATGATCGTTTCGCCGATCACGCACACCAGGGCGGAACTCTTGACGTCGCGGTCGGTGAACATGTCGCCGAGTTGCATTTCCTCCCAATCACGGACCACCAGGAACGAGGGCGTGGTGCCGTAAATGTACATCGGATTCCAGTTGCGGTTCCCATAGATCACCTGCACCCGCGCCCGCACGATGGGAGCCACGGTCTCCACGGCCGGGCATTGCCGGCCGATCTCGTCGCAGTCCTGGGGCGTGAGCGTGAGCACGGTGCCCGAGCCGAAACTTACTCCGCCGCTGCTGGCCGCCCCGGATTGAATCAGCAGGGTGTTTGCCCCCATGCTGGCGATCGTTTTCTGCAGCGTGGCCTTGGAACCCTGGCCGATCTCCATCATCGCAATCACGGCGCCGACGCCGATAATCACCCCCAGCGCGGTCAAGGCCGACCGCATCTTGTTGCGCCGCAGGGCGTTCAAGGCCGTACGAAACGTGGGCGGGACCAGCGACGGCAACAACGTCGGCCGAGGCTTCGGCAGCGCGTCGCCGAAAATCGAGCTGTTCGCAGTTGCGGCGGCTTCCCCGGCCGGCGGCGCCGCGGCCGTCCCCGGCCCCCCGACTTCCGCCACGCCCTGCGCCGCGGCCTCATCGCTCTCGATCAGGCCGTCGGCGATGCGAATCGTGCGATGGGCGAAGGACGCCACTTTGGGGTCGTGCGTCACCAGGATCACGGTGATCCCTTCGGCGTTGAGCTGCTGGAACATCCGCAGGATTTCCACGCTGGTGTGCGAGTCCAGATTGCCCGTCGGCTCGTCGGCCAGGACCAGCGCCGGATGATTCACCAGCGAGCGGCCGATGGCCACCCGCTGTTGCTGTCCGCCCGACATCTGCGAGGGCTCGTGCTCGGTCCGGTCGGCCAATCCCACCCGCGTCAAGAGCGCCTTCGCCAATCGCCGCGCCTCGCTCGAGGAGGGTCGCTGGGGGGAATAGTCCAGCGGCATGACGACGTTCGCCAGCGCACTGGTCCGCGGCAACAGATTGAAGCTCTGGAACACGAACCCCAGCTTCGAGGTCCGCACCAGCGCCCGCTGGTTGGGCGTGAGCGTGCTCATTTCCTCGCCGTCCAGCCAGAACTTGCCCGAGCTGGGCCGGTCCAGGCAGCCGAGGATGTTCATCAACGTCGACTTGCCGGAGCCCGAGGCCCCCATCAGCGCGACCATTTCGCCGCGGGCGATGGACAGCGAAATGCCCTTGAGCACCGGGACGTCGATCTCGCCGAGATGATAGGTCTTGTAGAGGTTTTCGAGTCGAATCAGTTCCATGGGAACCCCCGGCCGTCGTTGCCGCCCGCCCTGACTAGGGTCTACTTGGCTTTCGCGGCGCCTTTGAACAGCGTCGGCGCGAACGGGTTGGTGGTGTCGTCGGTGTTGGCGTCCTTGTGGATTTCGCCGATCACCACCTCCATCCCTTCGCTGATCTTGTCGCCGCTGATTTCGGTGGTCACGCCGTCGCTGATGCCGACCTGGGCCTCGACCGGCCGGACGAAGTCGCCATCCTTCACCCACACCCGGTTGTGCTCCTGATCCTTGGCCGTGCGATCCGGTTTCGCCGCGCCGGGCGACTGCGAGTGTTGCGACCCGCCGGAGGACTGACCTCCCGGGGGGCCTTTTCCGCCGCCTTTGTTGGCCGTCAACGAAGCCGCCACCTTCGACCGCACGTCGGGCGCCACCTGGGCCGGCCGCGGCTTCCAACGCAACGCGGCGTTGGGAACCAGCAGCACGTCATGGCGAAAATCGACCTGGAAGCTCAGGTTCGCCGTCAAGTACGGAAGCAGCTTGAGACTGGAGTTATCGGTGGCCACCACCACCGTGTACGTGACCACGTTCTGCGTCATCTGTGCGTTCAAGCGAATCTGGTCCACTTTGCCCTGGAAGACCTCGTTCGGAAAGGCGTCCACCGTGAACGTCACCGGAGTACCCGGCTGAATCTTGCCGATGTCGGCTTCGTTTACCGAGGCCCACACCTGGATCTGCCGCAAGTCTTTGGCCAACAGGCAAAGGCTTGATGCACTGAGGCTGGAGACCACGGTCTGGCCCACATTCACGCGGCGGTCGATGATCACGCCCTCGATGGGCGATTTGATAGTGCAGTAGTCGAGGTTAGCTTGCGCCGTTTTCAAAGCCGCTTTGGCCTGCTCGATGGTCGCCACTCCCACCGCCACGGACGCCGTGGCCTGCTTGTAATTGGCCACGTCCAGGTCGTAATCGGTGTCCGCGATGGCCTTGGTGGGCAGCAGCGACTCGGCCCGCTGCCATTCCTGCTTCGTCTGGTCGGCGTGCGCCTGGAGTTGCAGCAAGTTGGCCTGGGCGTTCGCCAGGTTCGCCTTGGCCTGGTCGACTTGGGCCTGGTAGAGGGTGTCGTCAATGTGCGCCAGCACGGTGCCCGCGTGGACCTTGGAGCCGTAGTCGATGGTCTTGTTCGGATCGGTCGGGTCTTGCCCGAGCGTCTTAATCATACCGGTCACCTGCGCGCCCACGTCGACGATTTCCTCCGGCTCCACCGTCCCGGTGGCGGTGATCGTGGAAGGCAGGTCGCCCCGCTTAACGACGACCGTGCGAAAAGCCACCGGCGGCTCGGCGGATACGTACGTTCGATAATAGGCCGCACCGCCCGCCGTCAGACCAATCAAAACCAGAAGGACCAATGCTATTCGCATGAGAGCGCTTTCGATACTAGAAATGACCCGTTATTGCCCGGCGCACGCCGCATCGCACGGCACGCGATTGTTCTTCCCGCTACTAATACCTGCGTCGCGCAGACCGTCGGGCGGACGCAAAATCTTCTCCGCCACCGCTAGCCCGCGCCGTTGCCGCTCCGCTGCTGTTCGACCACGGCGCACGCGCCGACCACCATCTCGATACTCCTCAAGACCTCTTTCCGCGTTTCGGGCGACAAGTGCTCCAACACCGCCAGCACGCGTTGGATCCGCGAATCCTCGCGGATACGCATGATTTTCTCCCCCCGCGGCGTCAATTGCAAGCACTTGATGCGGCGATCCGTGCCTGCGGCGATCCGCTGCACCAAGCGGGCCCGTTCCAGGCGGTCGGCGATTTGCGTCATCGCGCTTTGCGACACGCCCAGTTCCCGGCTGAGCGCGGACATCGGCCGCGGACCGTGAAAGAGCGTGCCGCACACCCGCAATTGCGCCAGCGTCAATTCCGAGACCTGGTCGTCGTGCGCCACAAAAACCTGCCGCGACAGCTCGATCAGCCCCACCACGAAGGTCTTGGCCTGGTCGAGCGTCGTCGCCTCTTTCAAAACAGCGGCCTTTTCCATCGATTTCAACAGCGCCAAACGGCGGGTGCGGCAAGAGCGCCCGGCGGCCCCGCGAAACGCGATCCTCGCGCCGAAGCCATAACCGGAAGCGCCCATTTAGTTTATCTATCTGTACTGTTAATGTACTTAAAGCATCGCCGCCGGTCAATCGCGCTCGATAGATGCCCAGGGCCGATCAGTGTTTGAGCCTGGATAAAGCTGTAGGGTGGGTCGAGCGAAGCGAGCCCCACCGATTCTCGGGAATTCATGGTGGGGCTCGCTTCCCTCGACCCACCCTACAACGAAAACTGATCGGCCCTGGCTAGATGCCCGTCGTCGGAGGCGATCTTGGCGCCGTTGCCGCCAACCAACCCCCCACTAAGGTAGGTGCGGGAGCTTAACGTCGCCGGACAAGGAGTTTCGCTACGCGGCACGAGTCGACCGCTGCACCCGTCGTCGTCTCACGCCGCACCGCCATCACGTCGTCGGCGCGGCCGCCGACTGCTTGCTATCGGCCGGCGTGGACGGGACGGGGATTTCTTTGGGCGTCTCCGCCGTGTTGGAGAGCGATGGCGGGAGCGTATTGGGCTCCGCAACCGGGGGTTTCGGCGGGTCCAAGGTGGTGTCCGGCTGCTTAGGCTGCGGCGCCGGCACTTCCTCGAGCATCTTCAGACCACTCGGTTCGCCCGCGGGCGCCACGGTCGTGGCCTCTTGCGACTGGCAGCGGATTTGCCAGCCGCCCCCCAACGCCTGGTACACTTGGACCAGCCCCTGCACGATCTGACCCTGCGCCGTCGCCAGCAAGTTTTCCTGCTGCACCAGGGGCGTGGCGATCGTGGCATAAATGCTGTAGTCGACGGCCCCCACTTTTTCCTGGGCCAGCACAATCCGCAGCGCGTCTTGGTAATCTTTCACGCTCGCCTTCAGCAGCGCGGTTTGCTCGTGGGCGTGAAAGAAGGTCGCCAGGCCGTCTTCCACCGCCTGGTTGGCTACCAGCACCGACTGCTGGTACGCGGTAATCAACTGTTTCAGCGTGGCGTCCTGCAACCTGACGTTGTTCACGAGCCGGCCGTAGTTGAGAATATTCCACTGAAACGACGGGCCGACGCTGCCGTTGAAGGCGTTGGACGAAAACAGTTGCGGAAAATTCAAGGCCGTGTAACCGAACGTGCCGTTGACAAAGATCGCCGGATAAATGGCCGCCTGGGCAATGCCGATCTGTTCGGCCTGTTGCGCCGCCAGACGCTCCGCCTGGCGCACCGCCGGCACGCGCCGGATCAAATCCGCCGGAATGCCGATCGCAATGTCCGGCGGCACGGTCGGGATGGGGCCCTGGCCGATCATCGACGTCAGATCCGTGGGGGGCATGCCCATCAGAACGCACAACGCGTCGCTCTTTTGCCGGATGTCCTGCTCCAGCGGCGGAATCTGGGCCTCGGTCGACTCCTGGATGGCGCGGGCCTGGGCCAGGGCCAGTTCGGTCTCGCGGAAGCCGGCGTCGAATCGCCGTTTCGTATAGATCACAAGGTCTTTCTGGATTTTCACGTTCTCGCGCAAACTCTTGATCGCTTGCTGGTCCGTGCGGATCGCCAGGTAATACTGCGCCGCGTCGGCAAACATGGTCACCAGCGCCGCATCGTAGTTGGCGACGTTGGATTCCAAGAAAGCCTCTTGCGCTTGCACCGCCCGGCGGAATTGACCCCAGAAATCGAGCTGCCACTGGAGGTTGAAATTGTAGTTCCACCTGTCGAGGAAAATGGGCTGAGTCAGTGCCGGGTTGAGGACATTCAGCGAAGTGCTCGCCGCACGCGTATAACTTCCATTGACGGTCTGCGTCTGCGGGAAGAGGTTCCCCTGGGCGATCGCCAACTGATACCGCGCTGCGAGGATCTGGAAGCCCGCCTGCTTTACCGTCAGGTTTTGTTGATAAGCACAGAGAACGAGGCGATTGAGAACCGGGTCGTTGAACACCTCCCACCAATGAGCCAGGTCTACTGGGCTGGTCCGAATTCGGGGATCGCCGGCGTCGATCCACTGCTTGGCCACCTCGGCCGGTGGAGTGCAATAATTTGGCCCCACTTTGTACCCGTTGTGGACGTAGTCTCTGAAACTCGTACACCCCGTCAAAGTGACGACGATTGCGGCGACCGCCGCCATGGCGCATGGCCCAGGTCGAAACGCTCGAAACATTCCATTTCCCCCTTCATAGGCACACCCCGGAGCCGGTCCGTCGGCGCGGGGCTCGTAGGCATTCGCGTATCGTCTCGTACGCGCCGCGTTGGCGGCGTGGAAAGGCGTTGCCGGTGATCCGGCGCAACTCATTGGGCTCTAACGAAGCCAAACTCAGCGAGCCGCAATCTGCTCTTCGTTTTTCGTAATCGGCAAAATCGGCACGACCGGAATATCCAAAATGGCCTGCCTAAGCGAAAAACTGCCGTTGAGTTACGTATCTTTCGCAACCGTTAAAGTTCGGCAGGCGACGGCGCAAGAGCGTGTGGAGGGCGCAATAGAAAATCCCAGAAGTGGCTCCATGGCAACGACTTCCGAGAATGATCGCGTGGAAACCTCCCGCCCGGATAGAATCCCCTTGATTCGATCGCTTTCATCCAGAAGAGGGGGTCGATTGGTATGAAACGCCAGGTTGATCGCAAAGCAAGGAAGGAAGCAAAGAAAAGTGCCACGGATGAACACGGAAAAGACACAGATCGTTTTTCCTTCGATCCGTGTTCATCTTGTGCTCATCTGGGGCTATGCCGGGTTATTCACGGCCAGAAACCCGAAGCACAAGCAACGAATTCATCAGGACTTAGCCTCGCTTACACGTCGGGCTTGCGGTTAATCCCCCGGCTTTCGTCGGGGCTTTCCGCCCGTCTGGCTGGGTTGATGATCCCGCTTGGCCAATGCGCGAAACTCTTCCATGTGACGGGTCCACGCTTGTTCGAGTTTCCGGACCGTTTCGGGATGGCTCGCGGCCAAGTCGCTCGATTCCGCACGATCCGTCCGCAGATCGTACAGCTCCCACGGCGCGTCGGCGGCGGCCACCAGCTTCCAGTCGCCGACCCGAATCGCGCGGTTGCCGATGTGATACCACCAGAAATAGTCGTGCGTCACTACCCCATCTTTTGTGAACGCCGGCACGAGGCTCTTGCCGGGCGGTGGCGGGACCGCTTCGCCCGCGAACGTTTCCGGCCACTTCCCGTGGGCCAATTCCAGAATGGTCGGCGCCAGGTCGATCAGATGTCCCGGATCGTGCCGCAGCTCACCGCGGGCGGAGATGCCTTGCGGCCAATGGACGATCAGCGGCGTGGTGATGCCCCCTTCATGCACCCACGACTTATGCAGCCGAAAGGGGGTATTCGCCGCGCTGGACCAGGCGGGACCAATGGAAAGGTACGTCTTGGCGGAGCCGGGCGGGGCGGTGCGGTCGTGGCGGTCGCCGCGGATGATTTGCTCGGCGCTGGCGCCATTGTCCGACAAGAAGAAGATCACCGTGTTCTCCAGCGTGCCCATTGCCCGGAGTTGGTCGACGACCCGCCCGACCTCGATGTCCATGCGATGGATCATGGCCGCGTGGATTGCCATTTTCACCGGCTGGAACTGTTGCTGTTCGGCTGTCAGGCTCGTCCAAGCCACGGCCCTTGCCACCTCGCCCGGCCCAATCTCCGCGCGAAGTTTCTCCTCCGGCAGATTCCAACTCGGTACGTAATCCGGTTCGAGCGCGGAGAGCGGGCAGTTCACTATGCCCATGGCCCGCATTCGCTCGTAACGCTCTTGTCGCAGCACATCCCAGCCCGACCGGTAACGCTCCCGATAGACCGCAATGTCCTGTGGAAGCGCCTGCACCGGGAAGTGTGGGCAGGTGAAGGCCAGATACAGGAAAAACGGCATTCCGCGATGTTTTGCGTCATGTTCGGCCAACATCTCGATGGCATGCCGCGCGATGGCGGTGGTCGAGTAGTAACCACTGTCGGGCTCGACGGCCGGGAGCGGGCGATCATCCAGCGTATGCTGGCGGGGGTTGAAGTGGCGGTCGTGGTCGTTGAGCGAATAGGAGTGGTCGAACCCGCCCGCGAGCACCTTGCCGTCCACGTGCCACTTTCCGGAGTGATACGAGCGATAGCCCAACGGGCGCAGCAACTCCGGCAGCAGTCGCGCCCAGGCCGGACGCTTCCCCAGGGCGCCCCCATCCAAGCCAGGGAGCGCGTCGCGGTGAACTTGCTGGGCGTAGTAGCCGGTGAGAATGCTCGCACGCGACGGCCAACAGCGGGCCGTGTTGTAGAACTGCGTGAACCGCAGGCCGCCGCTGGCGAGCCGATCCAGATTGGGAGTGCGGATCTCGCCCCCATAACAGCCGGCATCGGAGAAGCCCATGTCGTCGGCGAGGATTATTACGATATTAGGCACGCTGCGTTCGCCGCCGCACATGGCTAGGCTTCCCCAGCCGATGGAGAACACGGCCAGGACGGCGGTGCAGATTACGATTGCCAAGCGGGCTTTCGACATGGTTGCCTGTCTCCTCTGTTCTAACGGCGTTTTCCCCGGTTTATGGGCCCCGGGAAGGTGACGCAGCAAAATCCGGCCCGGCGTGGCCAACTGCCGCCGCGGGGAGGTTCTTCGGCCGTTCGAGACCCCAATCGAGGGCTGTCCGCGAAATTGGCCTCCCCCGCCACGGCAGCCTATAATTTAGCGAACATTTTCAGCCACGGGAACCTTCGGGACGCATGCGGATGTCGGTTGCCGGTTACCACGCGCTATATCTGGGCGGAATCGAGCGATTCAATCGTCGCGACTATTTTGAAAGTCATGAGGTCTGGGAAGACTTGTGGAACGTGGAGCACGGCCCGGCGCGGAAGTTCTATCAAGGACTGATCCAAGCCGCCGTCGCGCTGCATCACCTGAGCCGGGGAAACCAACACGGCGCGGACAAGCTTCTGGCGCGGTGCCGCCACTCGTTGGGCCCCTATCGGCCCAAGTACTTGGGATTGGATTTGGAACGGTTCTTGGCACAAATGGCGGACTGTTTTCACAGTCCGACCGGCGGTGGCGGCTGTCGCAGCGGAACGGTCCTGGAACGGGTGCCGCAGATACAACTCGACACCCCGTCGATCGGTGTTGTCGGTTAGGACGCAAAATATGGCGGCTTTTGAAGATTCCTCTTTCTCGCTGGAGCGTTTTACCGGGCTGGTCCGGCTTTTTCCGTTGCCCAACCTGGTGATGTTCCCCCACGTGTTGCAGCCGCTGCACGTCTTTGAGCCGCGTTACCGCGAGATGCTCCAGGATGCCTTGGCCGACGACCAATTGATCGCCATGGCCTTGCTCAGCCCGGGTTGGGAAGCCGACTATGAGGGCCGGCCACCCGTTTCTCCCATGGCCTGCCTGGGGCGGATCATTTCCCACCACCAACTGGAAGACGGTTCCTACAACGTATTGTTGTTGGGCATCGAACGGGTGCGCTTGATCCGCGAGTTGGAACCGTCGAAGAGTTTCCGCGAGGCGGAGGTTCAGATCTGCGAAGATTTTTATCCGCCCGAGGCCGCCGCCCAACGCGCGGCCTTGCACCGGTCGCTGGGCAAGTCCCTGCTCAAGGCCCTTCCCTTGGTGCCGCAGGCCCGTGAGCAGCTCGATCAGCTCATGGCGGCCGACCTGCCCTTGGGTGTGTTGGCCGATATCATCAGCTACCTTTTGGACATCGATCTGCGAGAGAAGGAATCGCTGCTGGCGGAATGCGACGTCCACGTTCGCGCGAAGAAACTCCTGCTGCACCTCAAGGCCACGGCCAGCGATTCCGCGGCGACGCGGCAGTCGGCGGTGCTCTTCCCCCCCGATTTCAGCCCCAATTGAGGGCTCGCGTCAAAATAAGTTGATCGATTGGGCTGGCAAGCTCCCGTTCGTGGCGCATGGCACGCCGCGGAACCACGCCCCCTTCAATTTTGCTATGCTAAAGCGTAACCTACGGGATACGCTCCAGGCCGCCCGCGCTGTGCGTAGCTTGACCCTGCCGAGCGCGATCTCTAGGATTGATGATGCGCTCCCCAATGGAGGTACGTAATGTCTTCCGAAGTCGATGATTTCGAGTCGGCCCTGGATCGGCCCGGCGCCGACGGCGAAGCGGCTACGCGTGCAGCCTACGACGTCGATCGGCCCCGCATCGAGCGGGCGGTTCGCGAAATACTGGCCGCCGTGGGCGAAAACCCGGACCGCGAAGGGCTCCGCGAAACTCCGGCCCGCGTGGCCCGCATGTACGCCGAATTGTTTTCTGGGCTGCACGATAATCCGCGGCGGCACCTTCAAAAGTTCTTCACTGAGAAGTACGATGAAGTGGTCCTGGTGCGCGATATCAGCTTCAACAGCATGTGCGAGCACCACATGTTGCCCTTCATGGGGAAGGCCCACATCGGTTATTTGCCCAACGGCCGCGTGGTGGGACTGAGTAAGCTCGCCCGGGTCGTGGAGGGGGTGGCGCGCCGCCCTCAGGTCCAGGAGCGGATGACGGAAGACATTGCCAACTTGCTCGAAGAAGAACTCGCCGCCAAAGGGGTGGCCGTGGTCATCGAGGCCGTCCACACCTGCATGGCGATTCGCGGAATCCGCAAGCCGGAAAGTGTTTGCGTAACTTCGGCGATGAAGGGTATTTTCCGCAAAAGCCTCTCCAGCCGGGCGGAGATCATGACGCTGATCTACGGGGATCGGCGTTAGCCGATTCGCACTCTATGGATCAGTTGGACCAACAGCGTGAACGACTCCAGGCGGATTTGCGGGGCCTGATCGCCGGAGAAGTCCGCTGCGACGCCAACTTCCTCCAGCTCTACGCCAGCGACGCCAGCGTCTATGAGATCAAGCCCCTGGCGGTGGTCTGCCCGCGCTCCGCGGCCGACGTCGCCGCCTGCTTGCAGTATGCCCAGCAAAAGCAGATCCCCGTCCACGCCCGCGGCGCCGGCTCGGGCGTCGCCGGGGGAGCCGTCGGACCGGGGATCGTCGTCGATTTCTCGAAATACCTTCGCCGCATCGTGCGCACCGGAAGCGACACGGTCCGCGTGCAGGCAGGAGTCGTTCACGAACGGTTGAACGCCCATTTGCGGGCTCGCGGTCGAATCTTCGCCCCCGATCCGGCCACCAGCGCGGTCACGACCGTCGGCGGCATGATCGGCGTCGATGCCTCGGGAAGCCGCCGCCTCAAATACGGTTCCACGCGGCAACACGTGGTCTCGCTCCAGGTCGTGCTGGCCGACGGCCAATTAGTGGAGATCGGTCGCGAGCCGATCTCCATGGATGGCGCCGACCACCGCGCTCCCCGCAAGCGCGAGCTGATCTTGCGGGCGGCCGACGTGCTTGCCCGCGGCGCGGCACTCATCCAGCGACACCAGGCCAACCGCCTGCACAGCCGCTGCGGCTACGACCTGACCGATCTCGTCGACGACGGCCATTTGAACCTGGCGCGGCTGCTGGTCGGTTCGGAAGGGACGCTGGGATTGGTGACGGAAGCCACCTTGCGGACCGTGGAACTGCCTCGCTATCGCGGCGTGGCGCTGCTGTTGTTCGACAGCCTGGATCGGGCGGCGCGCACGGTTTTGGAAATCGTGCCCCACGAGCCCAGCGCGTGCGACCTGATGGACCGCCGCCATCTGAGCCTGGTGCGCGAGGCCGAACCACGATTCGATGTTCTCATTCCCCGTGAGGCCGAGGCGGTGCTGCTGGTGGAATGCGAGGGGAGCGACGCCCTCGAGGTCCGCGATCGCCTGCACCGGCTGGTCGACCAGGTCTGGCATCAAAACCGCCGCGCGTTCGCCGCGCGGCAGGCCTTCGAGCCTTCGGAAACCGATCTTTTCTGGCAGCTTTCCGATCGTTTCCAACCGGCGTTCTACCGTCTCAAGGGACCCAGCCGGCCGGTCCCCGTCGCCGACGACATGTCGGTGCCGCCGCAGGTCTTGCCGGAGTTTCTCGTGCGGATGCAAAACGTGCTCAAGAAGCACGAAATCACCGCCTCGGTGTTTGCCCACGCCGCGATGGGGCAGGTCCATATTCGCCCCTTTCTCGACCTTTCCAGCGCCGACGACGTCCGCAAGATGCGCGAGCTGGCAACTGACATGTATCAGGAAGTCTTCGCCGTGCAGGGCTTCCTCGGCGGCGAAAACGCCTGTGGCTTGAGCCGCACCTCGTATCTCGGCCAGCAATACGGCGAACTCTACGACGTGCTGCGGCAAATCAAGCAGGTCTTCGACCCGGCCAATGTCCTCAACCCGGGGAAAATCATCGGCGCCGACCCGGATCTGCTGATTCGCAATCTCCGCCCGGCAATCGCGGCGAGCCCCCTCCCGCCCGCCGCCGCCCCGGTCGACGACGGCAAGCCCGTGCTCCGCAATCTGGTCGAGCTACAATTGAATTGGGATCCCTCGCTGGTCGCGGATACGGCCAACCAGTGCACCGGATGCGGCGATTGCCGCGCGCAGTCGCCGCATGCGCGGATGTGTCCCATCTTCCGCACCGCGCCGGCCGAAGAGGCCTCGCCCCGTGCCAAAGCCAACTTGATCCGGGGTATCCTCACCGGGAGCCTGGATCTCAGCACGCTCACCAGCGACGCCTTCAAGGATATCGCCGACCTTTGCGTGCACTGCCACATGTGCCGCTTGGAATGCCCGGCCGCCGTCGACATTCCCCGCCTGATGCGGGAAAGCAAAGGCGCGTACGTGGCCGCCAACGGGTTGAGTCCCGCACAATGGGCGATGACGCGTCTGGATCTCCTGGCCGGGCTGGCCTCGCTCGTCAGTCCCGTGGCCAACTGGGCCCTGGCCAATCGGCAGATGCGATGGCTGCTGGAAAAGGTTCTCGGCGTGGCCCAAGGCCGCAAATTGCCCCGCGTGGCGCCGCGGAGCTTCCTCCGCTGGTCGGCCAAGCGGCGTTTGTCGCGCCCCACGCGGCGGAGCGGCCAGAAGGTCGTGTATTTCGTCGATCACTATGCCAACTATCACGATCCCCAACTGGCCGAATCCCTCGTGGCGGTCCTCGAGCACAACGGCGTCGAGGTCTACGTTCACCCGGAGCAACGTCCGGCCGGTATGGCCGCCATCGCCTGCGGCGCGCTGGACTACGCCCGGAAATTGGTGCAACACAATGTCGCCATCCTTTCCGAAGCGGTGCGGCAAGGTTACCACGTGGTGGGCACCGAACCCTCGGCCGTGCTCTGTCTGACCCGCGAATACCCGCAATTGATCGACGACGACGACGTCCGCCTGGTCGCCGCCCACTCCAGCGAGGCCTGCGATTACTTGTGGCGCCTGCACACCCTGGGCAAACTCCAGCTCGATTTGCGGCCCGTGAACATCGCCCTGGGTTACCACATGCCCTGCCACCTCAAAGCTCTGCAAGTGGGGGCGCCGGGCCGAAATCTGCTCTCCTTGATACCGGGGCTGCAGGTCTACCCGATCGAGGAGGGTTGTTCGGGAATGGCCGGCACCTTCGGCCTGCTGCGGCAAAACTACCGCGCCAGTTTGCGGGCCGGCTGGGGCCTCATCTCGCGGCTCCGCGATCCGGGAATCGTGGCCGGCACCACGGAGTGCAGCACCTGTAAGATCCAGATGGAGCAGGGCACCACCAAGCCCACCGTCCACCCTATCAAAATCCTCGCCTTGGCCTACGGCCTGATGCCGGAAATCGCCTCCCTATTGACCAGGCCGGGAAAAGAACTGATCGTCAGTTGAACTCGCACCACCACCCAACGGGAATATCGTGTTGATGGAAAAAGATCCTTGGTATCGCGATGGATTGAGGTTTCAGTGCACCGGATGCGGCGACTGCTGCACCGGAGCGCCGGGATACGTTTGGGTGAACAAAGAGGAGATTGCGGCCCTGGCCCAGTCGGCCGGCTTGAGCGTCGAGGACTTCGAGAAGAAGTACGTGCGTCGGGTGGGCGTGCGCAAGAGCCTCAAAGAGTTCCCCAACGGCGATTGCGTATTCTTCAATCATGAAACGCGGCGGTGCCAAGCCTATGAGCTGCGTCCGCGGCAATGTCGCACATGGCCCTTCTGGGGATCGAACATCGTTACGCCGGAGGCCTGGAAGGCCACCTGCCGCGATTGCCCGGGGGCCGGCACCGGACCAGTGGTGTCGCTGGAAGAAATTCAGGCCTCGGCCGCCAAGATCAAGATCTAATTGCGCGTGTGCCGTTCTTGGCAGATTGTAGCGAGTTTGCCGATTTTGCGGATTAGCTAGAGTTTTCCGCCCGGTGAGTTCGATATAGCATGGCATGCCGCGCCGGCGCATCGTTTGGGCTCCGCGCAAGCATGGCGGGTGGGAGCGACCTTTTTGTCCTTAAGCATTATGTGGTAAGCGCTTACGGAACGAATAGTCGCATGGCGATCTGGCTCTCCCACCGCAAGTTCTTTGAAAATCAGGCTTTAGATCATTATGACCTCGATCCGCAATGGGCCTGGGGGGGGCCGCTTCGCGACGTCGCAAGCGGGAACTTCCCCCGGATTCGTTTGATTGATCTTGACACTAACCGTTGTGGCACCTACACTTGGAGCGTGTCACATGGATTGCGAGTAACCTCCGGCAGGGTGCGACGCCCTTTTCTCACAGGAGAATAGAGTCGTGACCAAAAAAGAGATCGTTCGGACCATCTCAGAGGAAATCGGGCTGACCCAGCTCAAGACGAAGGAAATCGTTCAGAAGACCTTCGACGCGATTGTGGAAGCCCTCGTCGAGGAGCGTCGCATCGAGCTTCGCAACTTCGGCGTTTTTGAGGTCAAGCGTCGCGCGCCTCGAAAAGCTCGCAACCCGCGCACGGGTGACAAGGTATTCGTCCCCGAGAAATTCGTGGTTACCTTCAAGCCCGGTAAGGAAATGGAACAACGAGTCCGCGAGTTGGAACGCCAGGCAGCCGAAGCTGCCCGCGTGGCCGCCGCCCGCACGCCACCCCATTCCATGTCGCCAACGCTAAGCGCATCAACCACTTACGATTCGGACAACCACCAGGGTTAGACTGCGACCCCAGCGGTTCGAAACCGCCGCGGTTCTTCGGTCCGTAATTGCGGCAATTTGATCTGGGCTTAGACGTCCGCATTTGGTAATGTTCGCGCCGCGCGGGGCCCATTGGCGGCCCCGCGACGCATCACCTCGCAAATCACCTACCCCCGCGACACGTCCACACTTTTCCCTCGCATTGCCGGTTCCCCATCCCGCGACCGGCTCACACGTCCACCGTTTCGCCTATCAATTCACCGAGTCTCATCAGGAAACGCTCCAGCGCGTCGCCTTTGCGCCGGTCTCATGGCCAGGTGCAATTCCAGCGCAATGGGGCGCTTTGGGAGTTTTCGTTTCACGGAGGTATTCTTCATGCGTAAACTCTTGATCGCTGCCACGTTAGGCTTGCTGGTCACGACGGCTGTCGGGTGCATCATCCCCGGTTATTCCGGTGATCCTACAACCCGCACGCAGGAGTTGATGTATACATCCGAAAACTTGCGGCTTGCCATGGAAGAGTGGGAGCGAGCATGGTTGTTGGATCAACCCGATCATATGACGCCTTATCGCACGCACGGCGGAATTCTCTAAGAGCCTATTCCAGAACCGCCAAGGCCACATTGAGCGGCCGCAAAATTGGGCGGCGTCAAACAGTTCTGGGATCGCCATTAAGAGGTCGGGGCGTTGCCAATCGGTCCGCGGGCCGGTACATTGCACAGTTCGGGATGTCTTGCGATGTTCCGAGCAGGCAATCGTCATTCTGAGCCTGGCCCGCACGGCCCGGTTCCTTTGTCGCCCGCGGGGCCATCGAGACAACGTGAATTCCGCGAACGTCCATTTAGGCGTCGAGTTAGGACGGTTGCGGCTCAGCAATCCGATCCTGGTTGCATCGGGTACTTTCGGTTACGCCCGAGAAATGGCCGGTCTGGTGGATTTGGCTCGGCTGGGTGGAATCTTGCCCAAGACCATCACCCAGAGCCCACGGATCGGCAACCCACCGCCGCGAACCATCGAAACCACCGGCGGCATGCTCAATTCGATTGGGCTGGACAATGACGGCATCGAGGTCTTTGTCGAGCGTCATCTGCCCTATCTGGCCGCGCTGGGCACGACCATCATCGTCAGCATCGCCGGCAAGAGCTATCAAGAGTTCGTGGAAATGGCCGCTCGGCTCGACGGCCTCCCCGGCGTGCATGCTTTGGAACTCAATATTTCCTGCCCCAACGTCAGCGGCGGAGTCGACTTCGGCACCGATCCGCGGATGTGCCAGCAGGTGGTGGCCGGTTGCCGCGGCGCCTGCTCGGCGCCCATTCTTGCCAAGCTCACTCCCAATGTCACCGATATCACCGTGATCGCGCGGGCGGCTGAGGCCGGCGGCGCCGACGCGATCGCACTCATCAATACCTGCCTGGGCATGGCCATCAATTGGCGCAAGCGGCGGCCGATTCTGGGGAATGTCTTGGGCGGGTTGAGCGGCCCAGCCATTAAACCCATCGCGCTCCGCGCCGTGTACCAGGTGGCCCGCGCCGTCAGCGTGCCCCTGGTGGGAATCGGCGGCATAGCCAACGTCGACGACGTGATGGAATTCCTTCTGGCCGGCGCCACCGCCGTCGAGATCGGCACGGCCAACTTCTACAACCCGGTCGTCTCGACGCAGATCCTCGACGCGCTGCCCGCCGCGCTGGCGCAGTTGGGCGCCGCCTCGGTCGCGGAAGTCGTCGGCACCCTGGCGTGAATGGTCGGTGAGGTAATTTCTCAGTCCAAAATCCAAAATCTAATCTAAGATCCAACGATGCGCGTCTTATCCGGCATTCAACCTACGGGCCGATTCCACTGGGGCAACTATTTCGGCGCCATCCGGCAGTATATCGATTTGCAGGGCGACCCCCAGAGTGCGTTCTATTTCATCGCCAATTTGCACGCCCTGACGACCATTCGCGATCGTGATCTGTTGCGGCAAATGACGCTCGATGCGGCCATCGACCTGTTGGCCCTGGGCCTGCAACCTGACCGCGCCACGCTCTTCGTGCAGTCGGATATCCCCGAGATTTCTCAGCTCTGCTGGTTGCTGATGACCGGCGCGCCGCTGGGGCTGCTCGAACGCTGCCACGCCTACAAGGACAAGAAAGCCCGCGGCATGACCGCCGACGCCGGGCTGTTCACCTATCCGGTATTGATGGCCGCCGACATCCTCATGTACGACTCCGACGTCGTGCCCGTGGGCGAGGACCAGGTGCAGCACATCGAAGTCTGCCGCGACCTGGCCGCCAGCTTCAACCACGAGTTCGGCGAAACCTTCGTGCTCCCCAAGGCGAAAGTGCTCGACGCTTCGGCCCGCGTGCCCGGTCTCGACGGTGAAAAGATGTCGAAAAGTTACGGCAACACGGTCGAGGTCTTCGAGGACCTCAAGGCGATGCGGAAGAAGATCATGCGGATCGTCACCGATTCGCGCCCCGTCGATCAGCCCAAGGATCCCGAGAGCGATCACTTGTATCAGCTCTACAGCCTCTTTGCCGGTCCGGCCGAGCGCGAAGCGATGGCGGCCACCTACCGCCGCGGCAGTTTCGGCTACGGCGAGGTGAAAAAGGCCCTGGCCGACCTGGCCGAACGTTACTTTTCCGAGCCGCGCGAGCGCCGCAAGCAATTGGAAGCCCATCCCGAGCGGGTCCGCGAGATCCTCGGCGATGGTGCGGCCACCGCCCGCGCGAAGGCGGCCGAGGTGCTCGGCCGCGTGCAATCCGCCTGCGGCGTGAAGTCGTGGTAAATCAGCGGATCCGACCTATGGCCAGTAACGCTCCCCTGATCTTCGGCGTCCCGCCTGCCGCACCGGCGAAGTTCTCCTGGCAAGGCTTCGCCACGATCCTGGCCTTGAGCATCGTGTTGGGCACGCTGATTGGCGGGGCCGCGGCCGCGGTGCAAACCTACTTTGCACCGCTGCTGCTCTTCCCGCTCCTGGTCGGCGGGTTTCTCGGCGCCGTCTTGATCGGGCTGATGCGGTGGTCCGACGTCGCGCATCGGCCCACCGTGCTCGTCGGCACGGTGTTGGCCGCTGCGGCCTGCACGCTCGCCGCGCATTACGTTTCCTACACCGCGGCCCAGCGACACCGCTTGCCGCAGGATGATAAGCTGGCCCTGGCGCGGACGGCCTTTCCGGACGACGCCGCGCGGCTGGCGGAACCGCGAAACTTCTTCGACTACTTGCAGCGCGAGGCGGCCCGGGGACGGGTGTTGACCGCGCATTTCACGGCCCGCGGCCCCATGGTCTGGCTTTCCTGGGGCGTCGATGCGCTGCTGATCGTGTCCGCCGCCTTGGCGCTGGTGATGGCGGCGCTCGGCTTGCCCTATTGCAATCGCTGCCGGACCTGGTACCGCACCACGCGCAGCAGCCGGATCCCCTTGGCGACGGCGAAGGAGCTGGCCGGCATGGTGGGCCTGGAGCTTCCGCCGCGGGCGGTTGGCACGCGTTACCGGCTTATGAACTGCGAGGCGGGATGCGGCCCCACCGGCCTGGAATTGGTGTGGCGCGTGCCCAAAGAAGGCACCGCGATGGCAACCATCTGGCTCGATCCGGCCCAACGCACCCGGCTCCAGGCGATGCTGGATGCCGTCGTCGAGGAGGAAGAGGAAAAGGATGAAGGATAAGGGCGAGCCGCGCCGCGGCGTCGGCCGAGGCAGCGGCGATCATAGATGAACGAAAAAAAGGTGGTCCGCCGCTTGTGGTTTTGCCAGGGATGAAGGACGGGGGATAAGAATCAACATGGATATTATCGGAATCGGTACCGACGTCACCGAGTGCTTGCGGATCGCTCGAATGATCGAGCGGCACGGCGATTTGTTCATCAATCGCGTCTACACGCCGCACGAGATTCGCTACTGCCAGAACCGCAAGCAGGCCACCCAGCATTTCACCGGCCGTTGGGCCGCCAAGGAAGCGATCCTCAAGGCCATCGGCACCGGCTGGCGCCGCGGCATCGGCTGGTGCGACATCGAGATCCGCAACGAACTCGGCGGAAAACCGGTGGTGGCCGTCCGCGGCGGAGTCCAAGAGGTGGTCGAGCAATTGGGAGTGGCCCAAATCCAGGTGAGCATCTCCCATTGCCGCACCCACGCCACGGCCATCGCCATCGCCCTGGGCAAATCCCCCGAAACGAAGCCGGAAGGGTAGGAAGTCAGCTCTTTTTCTTGCTCCGCTTCGGCGCCGCCTTCTTGGCCTTCGCCGTGGCCTTGGGCTTGGCCGCCGTCTTCCCCGCGCCATTGGCGGCCGGAGATGCTTTCTTGGGCGCCGCCTTGCGCGGTGCCCGCGACCGTGTGCTCTTCTGGCTGGGGCCCTTGTCCGCCCGGGCCTTGAGCAGCTCCAAGGCTGCTTCGAGCGTCAGCTCCTGCGGCGGCATGCTCTTCGGCAGCGAGGCATTGGTCTCGCCGTCGGTCACGTAGGGCCCGTAGCGTCCCTCCAGCAATTCAATCGGCTTGCCCGTAACCGGCGAGGCCTCGAACACCTTCAGCGGCTCCCTGCGTTTCGTCGGGCCGCGGCGTCCGGCCTTGGGCTGGGCCAGCAGTTCTAAAGCCTGCTCGAGCGTGACATCCAAGGGCGAAATCCCTTCCGGCAGCGATCGGGTTTCCGCGCCCGACTTGACGTACGGGCCGAAACGCCCGTTATGGGCTTCCACCGCTTCGTTGGTCTGCGGATGGTCACCCAAGCGGCGCGGCAGCGACAAGAGCTTGACCGCTGTGGCCAGATCGACGTCCTCGGGCCGCATGCCCTTGGTGAGCGAGGCATTTTGCGGTTTTTCGTCCCCGTCGGCTTCGCCCCGCTGGACGTAGGGACCGAACCGGCCCACCTTCAAATACACCGGCTTGCCCGTCTCGGGGCAAGTTCCCAACGGCTCTTCCGCCTGGCTGGCGCTGGCCAACATTTCCAGGGCCTTTTCCCGTGTCAACTCGTCGGGCGCCATTTTGTCGGGAATGCTGGCGCGGCGCTCGCCTTGCTCGATGAATGGGCCGAAACGCCCCACGCGAACGTAAATCTCCGCTTGCCCTTCGGGCGTTCCGAGCGAGATTTGGCTCACGTCGCGGGCCTTGATCTCCTCGTTCTTGTTGGCCAGTTGCTGCTTCAGCCCGGGGTGGTCGTTGCCGAAATAAAACGCTTTCAAGTACTCCAGGTGTTTCGACTCGCCGCGGCTGATCGCGTCGAGCTCGTCTTCCATCGCCGCGGTGAATTGATAGTCGACCAGGCCCGGCAGATGCTGTTCCAGCAGTTGACTGGTGGCGAAAGCGGTCCACGTCGGCACCAGCACGTTGCCGCGTTTGAAGACGTACTCGCGGGCGAGGATGGTCTCGATGATCGCCGCGTAGGTGCTGGGCCGGCCGATGCCCATCTCTTCCAACGCCCGGGTCAGCGCCGCTTCGCTGTAACGGTTGGGCGGCTGCGTGGAGTGGCTCTTGGGGTCCATGCCGCGGCAGGCCAAGGCGTCGCCTACGCTAACCGCGGGCAGCAGTACTTCGCGATCCGCCAATTCGGCTTCCGGATCGTCCGAGCCTTCCACATACGCCCGCAGGTAACCGGCGAATTCGATGGTCTTGCCGCTCACCTGGAATATGGCCCCGTCGGACTCCACGGAAATCGTGATCCGGCGACCGCGGGCTTCCACCATTTGGCTGGCCACGGTCCGCTTCCAGATCAAGTCGTAAAGCTTGAAGGCATCCGGACTCAACGACGACCGCAAGCTTTCCGGCAGCGCAAAGGGATGGCCCGCGGGACGGATCGCTTCGTGGGCTTCCTGGGCATTCTTGACCTTCGTCTGATAGGTGATGGGCTGCGCCGGCAGGTATTCGCGGCCGTATTGCGAAGCGACCAGCTCCCGCGCCGCCTGGATCGCCACGCTGGCCAGGTTGGTGGAGTCGGTGCGCATATAGGTGATGTGCCCGTTCTCGTAGAGCCCCTGGGCAACCTGCATGGTGTGCCGGGCGGTGAAGCCATACTTGCGGTTGGCCTCTTGTTGCAACGTGCTGGTAGTGAACGGAGGATAGGGACGCGTGGTGTAGGGCCGGTCTTCGAGATCCGCCACGCGGCACGGCGTGCGCAGCAGTCGTTGGCCCAGTTCGCGGACCTGCGTTTCGCCGAGCAGCATGCGGCTGGGGTCTTTGAGCCTTCCCGTCGCGGCGTCGAAATCGCGGCTGGAGGGGATGGAGCGGCCGTCGACCGAGGTCAGCGTGGCTTCGAACTCGGCGCCGCCGCTGGTGGCGAACTGTCCCAGCAGGTCCCAATAAGTGGCCGATACAAATGCCATCCGTTCCCGCTCCCGATCGACAATCAACCGCACCGCCACGCTCTGCACCCGCCCGGCCGAGAGCCGGGGGCGAATCTTCCGCCACAGCAAGGGCGATACTTCGTAGCCATACAGCCGGTCGATGATCCGCCGCGTCTCCTGGGCGCGGACCAGGTCGTCGTCGATCTGGCGCGGATGGGCCAACGCCTCGCGGATCGCCTCTTCGGTGATTTCATGAAACACCAGGCGATGGACCGGCACCTTGGGCTTAAGTTCCGCGCAGAGGTGCCAACTGATGGCCTCGCCCTCGCGGTCTTCGTCCGTCGCCAGAAAGAGCTCGCTGGCCTCTTTGAGCTTGTCTTTCAGCTTCCGTACCTGCTTGACCTTGTCGGGCGGAACCACGTACACCGGCTCGAAGTCCTTGTTCACGTTCACGCCCAGGTAGGCCCAGTCCTCCCCCTTGTATTGCTCGGGGATCTCCTTGGCGCCGTGGGGCAGGTCGCGAATATGGCCGATGCTCGCCTCGATGGCATACGCGCGCCCCAGGAAACCGCTGATCGTCCGTGCTTTGGCGGGCGACTCCACGATGACCAAGGGAACGCCGGTGCGGGTGGATTTCTTTTGAACCATGCTTGTGTGCTGCTGCCGTGGGGATGTACCGGTCGTCGGGCTTGAAATTGTAATAGCCAACCGTTTCCGTGCAATCCATGACGCTCGGAAATGGCAATCGTCGTTTGCGCTGCGCGGTCTGAAACGTCGCAAACCGTAGCAATTCGGTCGAGATCGCGTGGATCCCGGCGGCTCGCAGTATAAAGACTTTAAGCCGGAATCGCTCGGTTGGAAACAGCGAAATACAATCAGCTTTTTTTCGAACCCCTGCGATAGGTGGTCAACCAGCTAACTTTGCCTGTGAGTCTGGGGTATTTCGCTCGAAAACCATGAAATGGGCGCCAGCGCCTGTTCCTGGCCCCTAGCTTCGTTCTCATTGCCATACTGGGATTGCGTTTACGGCAAAGAGCTATAGAATTTCAAGATTCTGGTCCTTTTGGCCCACGCGACAGTCTCCGAGATCCGCTGTCGCGGCGGGACCAATCACTGCGTGCCAACCGTCACCCAGAGCCGAAAAGGAAATTGCCCGTTATGGCCAGTCCGTTCAAAATCTTCCGCAAACATCAACGGCAGATGATCGCCGTCCTGGGGGTCATGACGATGTTTGCCTTCGTGTTCCTGGGGCAAAAGGGGTGCGACTTTGGGCTTTCGGCGCGGGGGCCTGTCGACCCCGTTGTGGTGACTACCACCCAATTTGGCAGTCTGCGGCAGCACGACTTGCAAAACATGATGGCCGTGCACCGGGCGGTCCTCGGTTTCCTGGAACGGCTGATCTTGGAAGCCAACCCCACCGCTCCGGCGGAGGAGCGGCGGATGCTTAGCACTTACCTCGAACAGACTTACGGCCGCTCGGATGCCAACGGCGTGCTCGATACCTGGCTCTTGGCGCAACGTGCCGAACAATTGGGAATCGTGGTCAGCGACGAGACGGTGAAGAATCTTATCAATACCTTCGCCGGCGGCGATCGAGTGCCGATGTCGACCATCAAGACCGTCATCGCCAACATGAAACTCGGCCAGCGGCAACTCCTCGAAGCCTTGCGGACGATCCTCTTAGCCCAGCGGGCGAAGAGCATGTTCTTGGTTGCAACGGGCGGTCTGACCCCGGCGCAACGATGGGATTACTATCAACGCCTCAGGCTTTCCGCGACCATCCAGCTTGCGGCCCTGCCCGTGGAAAAGTTCACGGCGTCAGTGAAGGAGAACCCCACCGACGCGGTGCTGGCGAAGTTCTTCGACGAGCACAAGGACCGGGTCCATGATCCGGAGGCGCCGGAGCCCGGCTTTCGCGAGCCGCAGAAGATCGCCTTCGCCTACTTCAAGGCCGACGTGGCCAATTTCGTCGACCCGAAAACGGTGAGCGACGCCGAGGTACAAAAGTATTACGACGACCATAAGCAGCAGTTCATCAGCACGTCACCCGTTTTTCAGCGCGAGACCGCGCCGCCAAGCCAGCCGGAGAGCAAGCCGCTCCCGCCCAAACCGGCCACCGAGGTGAAAAAAGACGCACCGAAGGCCAGCCCGCCGCCGGCGCCCGCCACGAAGACCGCTCCCGCCGCGCAGAAAGCGCCGGCCCCCGCGCCCGCTAAAAAGGCGGAGCCCGACAAGAAGGGGGATGCCGGGCACAAGAGTTCCGCCCTGCGATCCGGCGCCAAGTTCCAATGGACGGCTTACCTGGCCGACAAGGATAGTAGTCCGGCCAGCGGCGGTGCGGCGAAGTCCGCTGCAACGCCCCAAAATGCCGCGCCCAAGCCGGCCGTCGCGGGCAAGCCGGCGGCAGCGTCCAAGGTCGAAGCAGCAAAGCAGCCGCCGGTGAGCGCTGCGGCGCCGCAGAAGAAGGAGCCGGCCACGGCGGCCGCAAAGACCGAGCCGGAGAAGAAGCAGAGCATTCCCCCGAAGCCCGTCGCGCCTCCGAAGGAGGAGTACAAACCGCTGGCAGAAGTCAAGGACGAGATCCGCAATTCCTTGGCCCAGCAGAAAGCCCGGGAGAGGATCCTGGATCTTATGACGCCGTTGCGGGACCAGTTCAACGCCTACGCGACCAAGAAGATTCACTACGACCAGGACCAGAAGACGAATCCCAACCTGCAGCCGCCCCAGCCGTTGGACTTGAAGGCCATGGCCCAGACCAGTGGAATGAGCCTGTATACGACGGAGCCTATCTCCAGGTGGAAGGCGGCCGAACTGGACATCGCAAAATCCTATGTCGACGAACGCATCGATTTCGTGAGCTTCGCCTACCGATCGGCATCGTCTTCGCAGTTGAATCAGCCGGCCGTCTCCGAAACCGGTCCGCAGTTCTCTCCCGACGGCAGCAAGCTCTTGCCGGGAAATGTGTACCTCTTCTGGAAAACCGAGGATAACGCCGAATACACACCCAAGTTCGACGACAAGGGCGAGCGCGAGAAGGTCCTCCAGCAGTGGAAACAGGTCGAGGCCCGCAAGTTGGCGATTGACGACGCCGAGCAGTGGGCGAAGAAGGCCCGTGACGAGAAGAAGTCGCTGAAAGACGCGTTGCACGGAGTCGCGGGCATCCAGGTCGTCGAGTGCAAGCCCTTCAGTTGGATCACCATCGACATGGCCGGCTCGCAATCGCAACTGCGGTTGAAGCGGAGCGCGGTGGACGGCGTCGACGACGCGGGGCCCGATTTCATGCAGGCCGTGTTCGGTGCCGAAGCGGGCGATTTCACCGTGGCCATGAACTACGCCAAGACGTCGGCCTACGTGATCCAAATCGTGCAGTTCGCGCCGCCGGCTGCGATGCTCATGAAGGAGTTCGAAACCGAAAAGCCCAACTTCGAGCAGGCCAGCCAATACAATCCGTTCCCGCAGTTGGCCGCGCAAGACCGCATCCGCTTGTACTCCGGCTGGCTGCAAGAGATCCGCAAACAGGCCGGTTTCACGTACACGCCGATGCCCGATACCCAGGGGCGGAGCCGCCCGGTGTCGTCCGAGGACTCTTCACCGCCGGGCGATATGGATTTCTGAGCGGCGGACAGTTGCAATTCCCCTCGCCGGACACCGTGCGAAGCCATGGTCCGCGGGCGGGGGGCATGGATCTCGTATCCCTTGCCGCCCTCACCCGGCTCGCTCAGCGCCACCCTCTCCCGCGAGTGGGAGAGGGTGATTGAGCGGGGGAGGGAACGGCTGCTTTCCCTAATCCCCCTGGTTCTTACCGCCGCGGCTTGAGCACCACGGTTGCCAGCGGCGGGAACGTCACTTGCAGCGAGGCCGGTCGGCCGTGGCTGGGAATGTTGTCGGCCATCAGGCCCGGTCCATTGCCCATGTTGCTGCCGCCGTAGTACGTCGAATCGCCGTTGAAGATCTCCTCGTACCAGCAGAGTTCGGGCACGCCGATCTGGTGGTTTGTCCGCGGCACCGGGGTGAAGTTGCACAGCACCACCAAAAAGTCGTTCGGATCTTTGGCACGGCGGATGTAGGCCAACACGCTCTCATCGTGGTTGTGGCAATCGATCCACTCGAAGCCGTTGTAGTCGAAATCCACCTCGTGCAAGGCCTTTTCCTGCCGCAATAGATGATTCAGGTCGGCCACGCACTTCTTCAGCCCTTGATGCGACGGCCATTGCAACAGGTCCCACTGCAGACTGGTATCGTAGTTCCATTCGTTCCATTGGCCAAAATCACCCCCCATGAAGAGCAGCTTCTTGCCGGGGTGGGTCCACATGTAGCTATACAATAGCCGCATGTTGGCGAACTTCTGCCACAAGTCGCCGGGCGCCTGATCCAGCAGCGAGCCCTTGCCGTGCACCACTTCGTCGTGCGAGAGCGGCAGAATAAAGTTCTCGTGGAAGGCGTAAATCAGGCTGAAGGTCAGCTCGTCGTGGTGAAAGCGGCGATGCACCGGGTCGTGGTGGAAGTAGGTGCGGGTGTCGTTCATCCAGCCCATGTTCCACTTCATGCTGAAGCCCAGTCCGCCCAGGTAGGGCGGCCGCGAAACGCCGGGCCAGGCCGTCGATTCTTCGGCAATGGTGAGGATGCCGGGAAACTGAATATGCGACTGCTCGTTGAATTCCTTGAGCAAGGAAATGGCGGGCAGGTTTTCCCGGCCGCCGAACTCATTGGGAATCCATTCCCCTTCCTTGCGGCTGTAGTCCAGATACAGCATCGAGGCCACGGCGTCCACGCGGAGGCCGTCGATGTGATACTTGTCGAACCAGAACAGGGCGTTGGCGATCAAGTAGTTGCGGACTTCGTGCCGTCCGTAATTGAAGATCAGCGTTCCCCAATCGCGGTGCTCGCCTTGGCGGGGATCGGCGTGCTCGTAGAGCGCCGTGCCGTCGAAACGCCGCAGGCCGTGGCCGTCGCGGGGGAAGTGGGCCGGCACCCAATCCAGCACCACCCCCAGGTCGTTCTGATGACAGAGATCCACAAAGTACATGAAGTCCTGGGGCGAACCGTAGCGGCTGGTCGGGGCATAATAGCCCACGGTTTGATACCCCCAACTGCCCGAGAACGGGTGCTCGCTCACCGGCAGCAGTTCCAGATGGGTGTAGCCCATCTCCTTGCAGTAATCGACCAGCATGTGCGCCATTTCGCGGTAGGAGAGCCAGCGCGTGGGGTCGTCGTCCGGTCGCCGCCAACTGCCGAGATGGACTTCATAGAAGGAAACCGGCGATTCCAACCACTTGGTGTTCTTACGGTGCTCGATCCACGATTCATCGTGCCAGCGGTAACGCCGCAGATCGATTACTTTGCTGGCCGTGCGCGGCGGCACTTCCGCGCCGAATCCGTAGGGGTCCGACTTCTCGAACACCTGGTCGTGACGCCGAATCTGGAACTTGTACAAAGTCCCCTCGCCCAAGCCGGGGATAAACAGTTCCCAGAAGCCGCTGGGGATGTGCTTGCGCATGGGATGGCGGCGGCCGTCCCAGCCGTTGAAATCGCCGACCACGCTCACGCTGGTGGCGTTGGGGGCCCACACCGCAAAATTCACGCCGTCCACGCCGTCGACCGCGCGGAGTTGCGCTCCCAGCCGGTCGTACGAGCGCCAGTGGCGCCCCTCGTTCAACAGGTGCAGGTCGTAGTCCGTCAACAGATTGGGAAACGAATAGGGATCGTGCATCATGATTTTTTTGCCTCCCTGATCGAGCCCTTCAATCACGTAGCGGGGAGAACCTTCGCCTTCGGGATAGGGGCAGATGGCTTCGAAAAAGCCTTGCGGATGGATACGGCACATCGGCCGCGGCGTCCCCGCATGCGCGGGATCGATCACCCACGCGCGATCCAATTCCGGCAAAAACGCCCGCACCGCCAGCCGCCGGGAATTGTCCTCGCAAAGCTCGCGGGGACCCAACAGTTCCACCGGATTCTCGCAGCTTCCTTCGATCAGTTGACGAACTTTTTGCAACTCAACCGTAGTACGCACAGCTTCCTCCTTGTTACCGCGGACATCCATCCGCCGCCAATCCCCTAATCCTCAGTGCGAATCTCAAATCTCAAATCGCCGCGTCACGAAAAGCGAAAATGCGGTCCGGCCGCGGTCCGCACCTTGGGCAGCCATCGCCGGCACCAGACCGCAATTGCCTCCAGACCGGCCCGCCACTGCGATCGCAATACGCTCCCACACGATTCCAGCCGGCGCCGGCCCGGTACTGCGCTTCCCGCTTTTCCGGCGGACTGCTCCTGGGGCGCCTGCCGCGCAGTCGGTCCGCTGTGCGGCCCGTCGATTCGCCACTTGCAAAATTCAACCTGATGGAATCGCATCGCCTGGTCCATCCGTTGCCACAAGTCGCAATGCTTGATGGGCACCATTTTACCGAAATATTCCCACTGCCAATCGTTGGCCCGCCACTCGGGCAGACCAAAACAGATCCCCTGACGCAGGTAGGGATCGCTGGTCATCAACGTCACCCGCGACGGCTGATCGAGCGATTCCAAGGCCCGCACGATCGTCAGCAGTTCCAACCGCTCGCCGCGGATCTCCGGCTCGGTGTCGCAGGCCTCGAAATGTTCGTTCCCGTCGGGCGATCGAAACCGAAATCGCCACCGGCCCGATTCATCGTGCCGGCTCGTTTCCGAGAACAGCAGGTAGTGCGGTTTTGTGACGCTCATTACCATGACTCACAAGCAGTTGTCGTGCCGGGAAAAGCGTGTGGCTGGCCCCCGACGGCCCGTCGCCGCCGACAAACCTGGTACGCCCTCCGCCGAAGAAACAGTCTTCCCAGGTAATTCTGTTTTACTTATCGGTAATCACAGCCTATCTTATCTACTTTATCCTGTCTTCCAGGCTCTTCTCCCGTAAAGCATACACGATGAATAAGTAAGCGTGGCAAGTACGGGTCGGTTTTTGCATTATTTCACCGATAGCAGGACGGTAAAGCTGGCAAGCGTGCAAAATTTTCCCAGGGCAACCCGCCAGCGGTCCACGCAAGATGTGCCCGCCGTGAGAGATGGGCATGGAAGTCAATTGCGAATTGACTCAAGAAATCAGCGTATGCTACGCGCCGCCTGTGGGCTTCCTGCACGCACAGGCGGCCGTAGCGAGTCCGCTGGAACTCGAAGCCGTCCCCAAGGACCGGGATCCATCCCGGCCAGCCATCCTGGCACTTGCAAAGGTAGGAATCCTTCCCCACCAGGCCTTCCTGGCCACCCACTAAGGCGAGGATCCATCCCCGACTCACATCCGCCGCCGGAAAATCGCGGCACTGCAAGTGCGGATTATTCTCTGCTCAGTTGAAATCTCTGCTCAGTCTTGCTCAGCACAGAACGCCGTAGATTGACCACCGGAAAATCAGGCAACCATGCGGATCTCGGCGACCCGGCCGGTGATTCCCAGGACGAATTCCTCGAAAATCCGCAGATCCAACGCCGAAGCCGAATCGCTTTCGGGGTGGAATTGCGTGCCCAGGGCGAACCAATCGTCCATGGTGCTCTCGATCGCTTCGACGACCCCGTCCGGACAGCGGGCCGTCACGGCAAAGCCCGGGGCAACCTCATCGATCGCCATATGGTGCATACTGTTGACGCGGATTTCCCCCTCGCCGTACACCCGCTCCATCAGCGAGCCCTGCACGACTTCCAGGGCATGGCGATGCGCCGGGTCGATGGGGTCGCTGTGGGGCAGTGCGCGAGGAATATCTTCGGGGATGTGCAAAAAGAGATTGCCGCCTTGGGAGATGTTGAGCAATTGCATGCCGGCGCCGATGCCAAAAACGGGCATCCGCCGGGAGGCGATTTGCTCGGCCAGTTTTCGATCGAACTCCTCGCGGCGGCGATCCATCGGCCGCACCGAGGGGTGCAACATGAAACCGTCGCAACGCGGATCGAGGTCGGCGCCGCCGATCAACACCATGCCGTCGAGCAGATCCAGGACTCGCTCCACGTCGCTGGCGTCGCCGAGCGGCGGAATCACCAACGGTATGGCATCCACCTTGACGATCGCATCGTAGTAGCCCGCGCAAAGGTAACTGAAAGCCGGGCTTTCCTTGCGCGCCGAACGAAAATCAGCATTCAACCCAATCAACGGTTTGGAACTCATCGAGCACTCCTTCTTGGACAAATCCATTGTCCGGTTCGTGACAAAAAACCGAGATTTGGGCGCAGTCGACTCCGGCACTCGGTTATACTGTCGAACCGAAATGAATTCCCCGCCGCCGCAAAACGTCAGCCGTCGAGCGGCACTGGCAAGTTCGTCCGGGCGTAACGTTCCCTGCCGCACCAGACGAGCGCGAATTCATTCCGGTCCGCCCCTTCGCGGGGTGGTGCCGGGCGATGTCCCTATCGCATAAAGTTTCCGAGACTCCTAACGCTCGGAAGTGTCACTAAGAAGAGGTGCAAGTCGCCGGGCAGTTTAGAAACCAGCAGCGCGACTTACAAGAAAGACCCTCATTTTGGGCCGGTTTTTCCCCAACCCCCTACATCCTGTACTGACAGCAATGCTAGCATGTGGTTTCCCACAATCCGCAGCAGGCAATTGATAGTAGGCCAGCGTCGGTCTGTCAGCATTTCCCGGCTTCCCGCCTGCCGCCGCTTCCCGTTTCCCTCCTTCCCCTTTCCCTCCTTTACCCGTGCCCGCCCAAAGGCTATGCTTAGAGCCTTAATAAATCGATCGCCGAGGTCCTAAGTACCTATGCAATACCGTAACGTCTGCTTGGAAGGCATCGCATACACCCTGCCCGGGGAGGTAGTTACCTCGGACCAGATCGAAGCCCGCCTCGAGCCGCTCTACCGCCGTCTGCGTCTGCCGGAAGGCCGCCTGGAACTGATGACCGGAATTCGCCAGCGGCGGTTCTGGCCGCCGGGGATGCTCCCCAGCGAAATGAGCGTCGAGACCGCCGAAAAGGCGATTTGCGCCACTGGGCTCGACAAGGGCGACATCGGCGCCTTGATCCACGGTTCCGTCTGTCGCGATTCGATCGAACCGGCCACGGCCTGCGCCGTCCACCATCGCCTGGCTCTGCCGCCCGATTGCCTGGCCTTCGACGTTTCCAACGCCTGCCTGGGGCTCGTGAGCGGCATGCTGCTGGTCGCCAACATGATCGAGTTGGGACAGATCCGCGCCGGCGTGGTCGTGGGAACGGAGGATAGCCGCTCGTTGGTGGAAACCACCATTGCCCGGCTCAATAGCGACACTTCTCTCACTCGTAACGACGTCAAGCTGGCGTTTGCCTCGTTGACCATCGGCTCGGCCAGCGCGGCCGTGGTGCTGGTCGATCGGAAGCTCAGCCGCACCGGCAATCGCCTCTTGGGCGGCGTGGCCCGCGCCCAGACCGACCATTACCGCCTCTGCCAGGGCGATGTCGAGGAGGTCGGCCGGCACTTGGGAACGCTGATGTGGACCGATTCCGAGGCCCTCATGCGTCAGGGCGTGCAGGCCGCCCGGGCCACCTATGCCGAGTTCCTTGCCACCATGGGCTGGGACCCCGAGGCCATCGACAAGACCTTCTGCCACCAGGTCGGCCGCGCCCATCGTAAATTGCTGCTGGACACGCTAGGCATCGACCGCGGCATCGACTATTCGACCTTGGAGTTCCTCGGCAACACCGGCTCCGTGGCCTTGCCGATCACCGCCGCGATGGGCATCGAGAATGGCCACCTCCGCCCTCACGATCGCGTGGCGATGTTGGGCATCGGCTCGGGCATCAACGTGTTGATGCTGGGCGTCGATTGGCAGCGGAGTCCCCTGGAGAATTACTCATTTCCCGCGGCGATCGACTCCCGCGACGCTGCCACTGCGCTCGACGCTGCCCCGGGGCGCTGAGGCCGACCAATCCCAGACGTACTTGGTTTGCCCCACGCCAGTGCGTAGTTGGTGTCCTTTGACTTTTCGCAGCCGTTCGCTGCTTTCCGTTGTAGCGGTTATAATGACTGACGACGCACGGGTGCCCATATTCAAGAGTATAAGTGTAGAGGGCGCCTGAATGGGAGCCATACCATGAACAAGACCATTCAAGGCATCATTCACGGCAGCACCATTGAATTGAGCGAGAACCCCGGATTCGCCGAAGGGCAGATGGTCCAGGTGGTAGTCCATCCCGTCGAGCCGGCCCGTCCCTGGGGTGGGGGCATTCGCAGAACGGCGGGAGCCTTGGCCGACCAGTGGACGGATGAAGACGACCGGATCCTGGAAGAGATCTATCAGGATCGCAAGCGGGATTCCCATCGCGAGATGCCAGCATGAGTTTCCTGCTGGATACGAACATCTGCTCGGAGCATCTCCGCAGACCGGCCGGGCTCAGCCATCGCTTCGTTCAGCATGGCGGCGCTTTGAGCATTCCGACGGTTGTCTTGGGTGAGCTTCTTGCCTGGGCGTATCGCCGTCCCAATCCTGATCCTCTGCTACGGTTGATTGCGGAACTCCGAGCGGACCTTCAGGTGCTCCCCTTTGATGAGGCATGTGCCAATGAATTCGGCCGGCTTCGAGGCACTCTGATCCGCCAGGGAATAGGGGTCGGCAGCGTGGACATGATGATCGCTGCCGTGGCCCTCGTGCACAACCTCACGCTCGTGACGCACAATACCAAGGATTTTCAGCGGATTCCGGGCATTCGCCTGGTAGATTGGCTGGCTTCGTGAGAACGTGGCAAGTTCTTGGACCGGCGGGCGTCACGGGCGACGGCTGGCGACCGTTTGGTGCCACGCGCCTCGCCCGTGCCCTCCCTGCCACCTCTTGCGGCAACGAATCGCGCGGAGACGTTTGCTCCAACAACGTCCCGCAAGGACCATAGAGGACGGCACGGGCAAACCCATGCCACCCGGCAGAGACCTTCTCGGCAGTGCAATGCCGCAAGGGCCGGCGGGAAGAAGCACTGGCGAGCCAGTGCCACCCGCCGCTGCGCGGCAACCCTGGGCTCTGTTATGGAACCGCTTCGCGGTCCAGCCCGCCGCCGCGCCCATGCCTTGAACGCCGCAGCCAAGCGAGTAGATTGAGGCTCTACGTGTCGGACAATCGCTAACTGAGGCCGCAGCCATGGCAAATCCCGAGCATCTGGAAATCGTCAAGCAGGGCGCGGAAGCGATCCGCCACTGGCGGAAGGCGAATCCCGATGCACGCCTTGATCTCGCCGGGGCGAACCTCCGCGGGGCGAACCTCAGCAACGCGGACCTCACCAGGGCGGACCTCACCGAGGCAGACCTCTTTCGGGCGAACCTCACCGGGGCGAGCATTCTCGGGGCGAACCTCCGCGGGGCGAACCTCCGCCTTGCGAATCTCGGCCGGGCAAACCTGACCGCGGCGCGCCTAACCGCAGCGGACCTCCGGCTGGCGGAACTCAGCGAGGCGGACCTCAGTGAATCATTGCTCGCGGACATCGTCTTCGGGGGTTCGGACTTGTCGGGCGTCAAGGGATTGGAATCCGTACGCCATATTCATTCCAGCACTATCGACATCGACACGCTCTCTCAGTCGAAGGGCAAGATCCCCGACACCTTCCTTCGCGGTTGCGGTCTGCAACCGTGGGAAATCCTCAGCGCCAAGCTCTACGACCCGACGCTTACGCCCGCCCAGATCGCGGAGATCCAGTACCGCATCTTCAATGAACGCACCAAGGGCTACTTCCTCAGCGGCATCTTTATCTCCTACGCCCACCAGGACTCCAAATTCGTTGACCAGATCTACCATCGCCTGACGCGGGCGGGGGCCAACGTCTGGCTCGACCGTCATGATTTGGTCGCCGGCTCGTTGCAGAGGCAGGTTTTTCAAGGCATCCGCCTGAACGACGTGGTGCTCCTAGTCCTGTCTGGGTCGTCGCTCCGGAGCGACTGGGTGGAAAACGAGCTGGACATGGCGCGGCGCAAGGAGAAGGAGCAGGCGCGCGACGTGCTCTGCCCCGTCGCCCTGGACGACTGCTGGAAGGCCAAGGTCGATAACCTCCAGTCCGACGACCGGCAGTTGTGGCAAACCTTGACGAAGAAGCTCATCCTCGACTTTTCCGGGTGGCGCTGCAATGGGTTCGAGGAACCGTTCCGCAAACTCATGGACGGTATCAAGCGGCATTACGGCCCGGCGCCGGGCGGGTGAGGGGGAAGGGGAACCGGGGGAGACCCCGAGGCGTCGCTCTGCTCCCTGCCTCCCGCCCCTTTCACTCCGGCCGCATCGCTCGCCGTACCAACTCGCGGTCGAAATAGTTGACCGACATCCCCGCGTCGACCACGATCCGCTGCCCATTGATGCCGCTGGATCGCGGGCTCAACAGAAACGCCGCCACGTTGGCCGCCTCTTCCGTCTCCACGGCCTTCTTGCGGAGCGTGGCCTCCTCGGCATACAGATACGCTTCCACGTAGCCGGGGATGCCGGCCGAGGCCGAAGTCTTCAATAAGCCCGGCGCCACGGCATTGAACCGCACCCGGGAAAAGCGGCTGAACGACTTGGCCAGAAACACCAGCGACGAATCCAGGGCCGCCTTCACCGGGGCCATGTAGCCGTAGCTTTCGCTGGCCATCTGCGTGGTGGAAATCGAGAGCGTCACCACCGCGGCGTCCGCGTCCAACAGGTCCTTGAACGCCCGCGCAATTGCGATCAGCGAAAAACAGGAGATGTCGACGGCCTGCAAGAACGCCTTCTTGTCGGTTTCGTGGAACGGCCGCAGCCCCTGCGAATAGTCGGCATAGGCCAGCGAGTGCACCAGGCCGTGGAAGCGGTCGTAGCGGGAGGCGATCTCCGCGCGAAGCCGCTCGATTTGCGGCTCGTCCTCGACGTCGCAGGTGTAAATCTCCGCGCCCGGGAACAGTTTCGCCACGGCGTCTCGGATGGCTTGGTTCTGGACCACGAACACGCATTCGGCGCCGGCCTCGGCCAACACCCGGCCCACGTGATACGCCACGCTCTTGCGGTTCGCCACGCCGAAGATCAGCATCCGCTTGCCGGAGAGTTGCAGGAAGTCGCTCACGCTTCGGGCCCTTTCGCCGCGGCGGCCGTGCAGGCGAACTCGAAGCGCACCGCGACATGGCCCTCGACCGTCACCTTGGCCTTGAGGAAGAAGGCGTCGGCCAACCGCTCGCACAACTCCACTTCCATGCGGATCGTCTCGCCGGGCCGCACCATCCGCTTGAAACGCACGTCGTTCATCCGCGTGGCCACCGGCACCTTCCCCGCCGATTCCGCCAGCCGGCTCGACAGCAGAATGGCCCCGCACTGCATGGCCGCTTCGCACAACAGCACCCCCGGCACCAGCGGATGGTCCGGGTAGTGGCCGGCGAAGAAGTCCTCCCGGCCGGTGAAGGTCTTGCTGCCGACGATCCATGACTCGCCTTGTTCGATGATCTCGTCGACCAGCAGGAACGGGTCGCGATGGGGAATGGCGGCGAGGATGCGTTGGCGGCTCATGCGGAATTCTCAGGCGTTGACGCTGCTGCGGGAAGCATGGTTCATCAGCAAGGCGTCGACGTCGTTGGCCACGATCACGCCGTAATTCACCGTGCCCAGCCAGCCCGACATGATAATCCCCACGCTCCCCGCGTGATACAACCCGGCAATCTGCTCCGGCAATCCCCGGCTCACGCCCAGCCCTTCGAACTTGGTGCCGAAGCTGGCGCCGTCGACGTGGCGGGTGTAGCGTTGGAAGGTGGCCGGCGTGGAACAGTCCACGTAATCCAGCTTCGCGCGGATGTCCGGCACGTACTTGGCCAGGGCGTCCACGGTGCTTTCGATCAGGTCACGCTTGCCGGCCTCGTACTCCGCGCAGGGCAACTCGGCCCAATCGCGGTAGTTGGCGTTCGTGCTGGAGACCACCAGGGTACGGTTCCGCCCCGGCCGGGTCTTGGGATAATAGAACGAAAACGTGCGGCTGGTGACGTTGCGGCTCAACAGCATTTCGGTGCGGAAGGCGGGCGCGGTGGAACTGAACAGCAGGTCGCCGCACGCCGCTTCGTCGATCGACTCGCCCGGCCGCAACGCCATATAGACTTGCGTGCTGGAATTGTTGAGCCGCACCGCGCGGGCCTGCTCCACGAAATCCGCCGCGAACTCCTCGGCGCCGACCATCTGGAAGATGGTGCCGAGCAGGTTGGCGTTGGAAATGATCGCCCGGGTCTTGATTCGCCGGCCGTTGACCGTCACGGCGCGGACGCGGCGATCGGCCACGTGGATTTTCTCCACCGTGGCGTGGATGCGGCAATCGGCGCCGTTGCGGCGGAGCTCGTCGGTCATCAGGCCGATGAGCCGGTCGGTTCCGCCTTGGAAGGTGTACACGCCCTTGGACATGAAGTTCGAGAACACGATGCCGTAGCACAGGGCCGGGTCTTCCAGCGTGGAGCCGTTGGCGTAGGTGATGGGCTCCATCAGCAGCCGGATCACGTCCTCGCGGCCGGGGAAAAACCGCGCGAACAGCGCGCCCGTGCTGATCGCCTGGTCGTCGTAAAAGTTCATGTTCCGCGCGGCGTCGAAGAAGCGATCCACGGTTTCGGCGGGAATGCCGAACCGCTCCCGCAGCAACTGCGTGAAGTCGCGGCGATCGAAGCTGGTGGCGAGCGAGAACTGCGGATTATCGAAACGGATGTTCTTCAACTGCACGATGGAATCGGCGATTTCGGCGTTCCAATAGCGGCGGCAACTCTTGATCATTCCCACCGGAAAGCCGTGTAGCGAGACGTCGAAGATGTGCCCGCCGGGGCGGCGAAACCAGGTCGCCAGGCCGCCCAACTTGTAGTGCTGTTCCAACAACAGCACGCGATGGCCGGCCCGGGCCAGGGTATTCGCGGCCGTCATGCCGCCGAGGCCGGAACCGATCACCACCACGTCGTATTCGTCGGCGGCGCCTTGCAGGAAGTCTTTGGGCATAGCTACAAGTCCCCCAGGGCGTGCCGGTTGGCCATGGTGATCCCGCTGAGGATCGTGCCCACGATTCCCACCAGTCCCTGGTCGTTGCCGCAGATAAAAAGGTTCTTCAGGTGCGTGGTGCCGTCGTGGCGTTTCTGCGGGGTTCCGTAAACCGCGCCGCCGGTGTGCCCCGTGTAACGGCGGATCGTGGTCGGCGTAAACAGGTCGGTTTCGACCACGGCGCTGCGGAAATCGGGCATAAAACGTATCGCCGCAGCCATCATTTTATCGTGCCAGGCGATTTTCGCCAGCCGATAATCCTCTCCGCTCAGGGCGGCCCAGCGGTCGAAATTCGCCAGCGCGCTGATCCGCACCAGCCCTTCCAGCGGCGGCCGGCCATCGTCCGGGTCGTAAACAAAATTGTTGGGCGAGCAAATCACCCCGCTACGGACGTCGACCAACTCGCGGGGCACACGGTATTCAAACGCCGGGGCGTCGTTGAAGAACACGATGCTGCGGTCGTGCCCCAACTCTTGCGGCAGGCGATTGAGGACCGCCGACGATTCCACGAACGAAATTCGCCCCTCCGGCGGCGCTCCCTCCGGCGGCCCAAGATCGCAGAGCCGCGCGGTTTCGGGCCAACCGGCCGAGGAGAGTACGCGGTGGGCCGTCAATTCCGTGCCATCGTCCAGCACCAGCTTTTCCACGGCCCCATCGCGGACCGCGATGCGGCGCACCCCGGAGCGCAATCGCAGCTCGCCCCCCAATTCCTTGAAGCGGCGGACGAGTTTCTTGAGGATCCGCCGCACTCCCTCCCACGGCCGGCCCATCCCCTCCTGGAAAATCGAGCGGAAGAGGATGGAAAACTGGCCGAACTCCAGATCGTGCTCGCTGGGGCTGCCGTAGAACAACAACGGGCAGAACAACATTTCCACCAGCAGCGGGTCGTCGATAATCTGGCCCACCACCGCCCGTGCCGAGCGGCGGCTGCGCTCGCAAGGTGGGTCGTCGTAATCCACCAATTCGGCCAGCAGCCGCTGCAAGTTGTCCTGCTGCCCGGGAAAGGCGCGGGCGACCTCCGCCCGAAACAGCTCGAAATCATTGGAAAATCGCAGCCGCACGTCCGGGAATGCGATCTCCGAGCCGATCTGCGGCGCCAGCCCCAGGTCGTCCCAGCTCAGCCGCAATTGCCGCAGCAACCGTGAGAGCGGGCCGCGGCGGGCGCCTTTGGCCACGTAGTTGGTCACGGCGTGCAGCCCCACGTCGAAGTTGCGTCCCCGCAGGCGATAGAAGGAGTTCAGCCCGCCGATGGTCGTATGCCGTTCGAGGATACAGACCCGGCGGTCGAAATGGGCCAGGCGAATGCCGGCCGCCAATCCGGACATCCCGGCGCCGATGATGATCGTGTCGTACATGACTTGAGTTTTCAGGATTCAGTTTTCAGTGTTCGGTGTTTGCTGAAAACTGAACACTGAAAACCGAAAACTCATCGTGATGGGATGTTTTTCATCAGCGGTTCGAGGTACTTGACGGTGCTGGTCATGCTGGCCAGCGCCGGATATTCTTCCTCGGGGATCTGCACGCGGTAGCGCTTGCGGAGCTCCATCACGATATCGAGAAAGTCCATGCTGTCCAGCTCCAGTTGATCACGGAAGGCGACTTCGTCCTTCAGACCACTGAGATCTTCGTCCGGGGCAATCCCGGATAGAATGTCGAGGACCGCCTCCTTGATCTCCGCACCAGTCATACTGCACTCTCCATCTTTCCCACGATGACGACGGAATTGATCCCCAGCATGCCGAACGAGTTGTTCAAAATATATCGCACGCGTCCCATTTCCCGAGGCACCTGGGCCACCAACCCCGGCAGGGCGCACTCCGGATCGACCCGCTCGAGGTTGATCGTGGCATGGCAAATGCCGTCCTGGAACGCGGGCAGGTTGCCGGCCAGTTCCAACGCGCCGGCGGCTCCCATGGTATGCCCCACAAAACTCTTGGTGTTGTTCAACAACGGCCGCCCGTCGCCGTTGAACACCTGCCGCAGCGCCTGGCACTCCTGGGCGTCGCCGCTGGTGGTGCCCGTGGCGTGCGTGCTCACGATGTCGATCTCGCCGGCATCCAATCCGGCCCTCCGCAGCGCCAGGCGGATGCACTCGGCTTGTCGCGCCGGGCAGGGCAGCACCGGGTCGAAAGCGTCGCTGTTCATGGCGTAGCCCACCACCTCGGCATAGATCTTCGCACCCCGCGCACGGGCGTCGCTGAGCCGCTCCAGCACGTAGATGCAGCCTCCCTCGGCCACCACGATGCCGTTGCGATCGGCGTCGAAGGGACGCGACGCCCGGGTTGGGTCCTCGTGCCGCGCCAGCGCGCCCTGGCTACGAAAACTGGCGAAGATGCCGAAGGTATGGATGCTCTCCGAGACCCCGCCGGCCAACGCCATGTCGCACTCGCCCAGCCGCAACATCTGCACACCCTGGATGATTCCCGCATTGCCCGCCGCGCAGGCCGCGCCGAGCGTGTAGTGCGGGCCGGTAATGCCGAGGTTCATCGAAATCTCGCCGGCCGGGTTGTTGGCCACCGTCCGCGGATTGTGATGGTGCGACCAGAACTGCACGTCGTAGTTGTACGCCTTGAGTTGGTGGATCTCGTTTTCGGTCTCGACGTTCCCGTGTTCCGTCACGCCGATGTAGATCCCCACCGTCGATTTATCGAAATTCTCCCAGTCCACGCCCGAATCCAGGATCGCCTCGTGGGCACAATAGATGCCGATGCTGCCGGCGCGGGTGCCGCGGCGAATTTCTTTCCGCCGCTGGTGACGCATTTCGTCGAAATTGCACACCCCAGCCACCGTCGGACCGAAATAGCGGATCTCGTAGCGCGAGACGCCGCTCCGCCCTTCGAGCAGGCTGCGACGAAATTCTCCCAGCGAGTTGCCGTTCGGCGCGGTCAAGCCCACGCCGGTCATGACAATCCGCTGGTGATCCGGGAGCGTAACAACCATCCACAGGTCCTTGGCAAGTCGGAAACCTAGAAACCTACACGTTTTTGCGCGAATTGGCAAGCTGTTCTGGGAATTTCGACAGCTAGCAATGTCGAAATCTACCTCAGGGGGGCAGGGTGCTGGCAGACCATCGGCGACGAATGGCGAGCGTCGCAACCTCGAATCTCGTCACTCGCCATTTGTCACTGCTGACCCAGTTCCGCTGCCAGTCGCCGCATCCCCTCCGCAGTGGAAATCCGTGGTTGGTAGCCAAAATCCCGGCGCGCCCGGGCGATGTTGAAATAGTGCGACCGGCCCAATTGGGCGGCCAGGAAACGGGTCATCGGCGGCTCGCTTTTCAGGCCCAGCGCCGCATAGACCAGCTCGAAGAGGGCTCCCACAGTCCGTGCGGCCGCCAAGGGTAGGGATTTTCGCAGCGGCTCTATCCCCGCCAGTGCCAGGATCTCATCGATCCACTGCCAGCAGTTCACCGGCTCGCCCTGGCTGATGAAGTACGCCCGGCCGGCGGCCGCGGAGCCCGGCTGCAAGGCGTCGGCAGCCTCAAGGTGGGCCGCGGCGGCATTTTCGACGTAGACCATGTCGATCTGGTTCGTCCCATCGCCGACCCGCCGCAGCCGCCCGCTCCGCGCCCGCCGCAACAGACGGGGAATGAGGTGCCGGTCGCGCGGACCCCAGATCAGATGGGGCCGCAACACGCAGGTCGCCAGCAACCCGTTGCCATTGGCCGCCAGCACCATTTGCTCGGCCAAGGCCTTACTGCGCGGATAGTGGCAAAGCCAACGGTGGGGATAGGGCGCCGATTCGTCGATGCCACGCTGGTCGCGGCCGTCGAACACCACGCTCGGGCTGCTGGTGTACACCATCCGACCGACGCCGTGGATCCGGCAACCTTCCAGCACGTGGGCGGTGCCCTGGGTGTTGATCCCGTAAAACTCGCTCCACGGCCCCCAGATGCCTGCCAGGCCGGCCACGTGAAACACCACGTCGACGCCGCGGCACGCTGCGATCGTGGCCTCCCGGTCTCTGAGGTCCGCTTGCACCATTTCGACCCCCAAGGTATCGAGGGCCGCCGCGCGGCTACGCCCCAGCCCGCGGACCCGGTCGCCGCGGGCGATCAGTTGTTCGACGATGTATTGGCCAAGGAACCCCCCGGCGCCGGTTACTAGGATATTCATATATGTGTCGACCGGGGGGGCGGGTGGCACGAGGCGGTTACGCGATCCTCAATCTTCACTGCCTCCTGCCCCCGCCTCCCGATCCCTTCTTCACTTATCCTTGGCGGGCTCGGCCTCGAATGCCGAACCGCCCTTGCCCGCGTCGGCCGGCTTGCCGGGAACCGCTGCCGCCGCCGGGGCGCCCGACGCCGCATCCAGATTGAGCCCCAGGGGATGATTGATCTCGTCATCCAGATCGATCTTCTTCTTGGCGGCCGCGCCCGACGGATGCTTCGCTGCGTCCGCCATCATCATCTGGCGAATCCGGCCCAGCATCGCCCGGGGAATCTCGAAGGCGACCGTGCCCTGACCATTAATATTCGTGGCCGGCAGTTCCAGGTGCAGATAGCTCACTTGTCTTCTGTCCGGCACTTCGAAGAACAGCAGGTCGTCGCCCGTCTTTCCGGGTGGAATCTCACCACCCGCATATTGACCATCCGCCAACGGAGTACCGAAGCTCTTCTCGGCGTATGTCTTGCCGAGGTTGTCGGTCAACCGAACGCAGCTTGGCTTGCCCCGCGCGGCCCAGGTTTCGTACTTCAGCGGCTCCTTGTCGCTGGTGTTCTGCACCTGGATCGCGACCAGCATGTATTGCTCCTTCGATCGATCGACGTCGCTGCCGATCAGGAACCGCGGGATGCCAAACAGCACCGACTGCACCCGTACGGCGACGTTTTTCTCGCCGTACGTGAAATCGGCGTTGGCGGCGTTGTACCATTTCAGGTTGGCGGCGGCCGGCGGCTTCGCAGCGGGCTCGGCCGCTTTCTTCACGGCCTTGTCGCCCCCTCTTTCCACCTCGGCCGACAACTGATCGGGCGACGACGCCGACTTCGGCTTGGCGGCCGCGGCCACTTGTTGCTGGGCCAGGTCGGCGGTTTGCGACTTGTAGACCTTCCATGCCAACCAGCCCATCACGGTGATAATGCCGAACAACACCAAAATCAGCACCGCCGGGAGCTGGCTCTGCTTTTTCCTCCGCCGCGGCAACGCCGCGCTCCCATCCGCGGTCGTCTCCCCGGGCGCGAAGAGTGTCGCTGCTTCGACGGCAGCGGTGGTCGGGCCGGCCAACGACGGCGCGCCCGCCGCGGTCGGCTTCGGCGAACCGCTGCGCCGATCCAAGGGAATCACCGCACTGGACGCCGCGGCCGAATCGACCGGTCCGGAAAAAACCGAGGGTGGCGATTGGAACTGTGGGCTTGCCGCGAGCCCCGGCGGCGGAGTGGGGACCGCGTTGCCGCCGGCCCCCGCAAATACTGATGGCGGCGGTGTTTGCGGAAATAGACTCGCCGGCGCCGCGGACTGTTCCGGCAATGGTGCCGTCATGGAGAACAGCGTGGCAGGGGCCTGCGGCGTCGCGGGCTGCTCGGACAGTGGTGCGGTCATGGAGAACAACGTGGCAGGGGCCTGCGGCGCCGCGGGCTGCTCCGGCAGTGGTGCGGTCATGGAGAACAACGTGGCAGGGGCCTGCGGCGCCGCGGGGGAAGGCTCTCCGACCGTCGGCTGCGACAACGGACCGTCCATCATCGAGAACAACGGCGGCGCCACGGCCGGCTTTTCCTCAGCCGCCGGCGTGCTCAGCGAAAACAGTGGGGCGGGCTCCGCGAGCGGACCGCTCATCATCGAAAACAACGGCGCAGGGGCCGCGGGCGCCGGCGGTTCGGCGGGTGCCGGCGGTGCCGCCGCTGCGGTGGTTGCCGAATCCGACTCCACAGTCGAACGGGTGCCACTGGCTTGCCCAGCAGTGCCGCACGGAGCACCGGTGGACGAGCCACCCGTGGCACCCGATGTTTCACCGGCATCCCCAGACCGGCCAGCTTCCGAATCCACAGCCGCTTCGGGCTGCGAATCGGCTGCGGTTGCCGGCTTCGCGACCCCTGCGTCGGCTGCGACATTTGGGGAGAACAAACCCTTGGCACGGCGGGCGGGAATCCACTTCCCCTCTTCGCCCTGCCGGATGAGGTCCTCGGGTTTGAGCTTCCCTTTGGCGGCCAGCACCTTGACTTGGTGCGAGCTCAGCGGACCAACTTCCTTACCGGAGACCTTGCAAAACCAGTTCTGGGACATACTTGTCATCCACCGGACAAAACAATCGCGAGTCAAGGTAGGGTGCGTGCTCGCACGCACGCTACGCTCTGAATACCATAGTCTAATCCGTCCCGGTTTCCTTGTCTTCCGGTCTCCCTACCTATTCCGCCCTCCACCCTCGGCCTTCCGCCTCCCCCCTTCCGCCTTCCCCTTTGTCTCCGCCGCCAGCCGCTCCTGCCACGCTTTCAACAACCCCAATGCGGCCAAGGGAGTGGTTCCGTCGAGGTCCACCTGCCGCAAATCGTCAAGAATTGGGTGATCGATGGGCGCAAACAACGTAAGCTGTACCCCGCTGCGGAGCCGGGCCCCTTCTGGGCGTCGGGCGATTTTCGCTCCGCCCTCCGGATCGTGGTGCTCTTCCTCCAGTTGAAAGAGAATCTCCTTGGCCCGCTCGACTACCGCCTTGGGTACCCCCGCCAGACGCGCCACGTGAATGCCGTAGCTCTTGTCGGCCGCGCCGGCGAGGATTTTGTGGAGAAACACCACCTCGTCCTGCCACTCGCGAACCGCCACGTTCAGGTTCTTCACCCCGGATAGCGATTTCTCCAGGTCGGTCAACTCGTGATAGTGCGTGGCAAACAGCGTCCGGCAGCCCACGCGGTCGTGCAGGTATTCCACGACCGACCACGCCAGGGAAATGCCGTCGTAGGTGCTCGTGCCGCGGCCGATCTCGTCGAGAATCACCAGGCTCCGCGGCGACGCCGTGTTGAGAATCCGCGCTGTCTCCGTCATCTCCACCATGAACGTGCTCTGGCCCCGCGCCAGCTCATCGCTGGCTCCCACCCGGGCGTAGATCCGGTCGGCAATGCCGATCGTGGCCGCCTTGGCGGGCACGAAACTGCCCAACTGGGCCAGCAGCGTCAGTAGCGCCACCTGGCGAATATAGGTGCTCTTGCCGGCCATGTTGGGGCCCGTGACCAGCAGGATCGTTCCGTCTTCCGGGCCGGCCAGCGTGTCGTTGGGCACGAACGTTCCCTCGGCCACCGTGAGATCGAGCACCGGGTGGCGGCCGTCCGTGATCCGCAACACCGGTTCGTCGACCATCTTCGGCCGGCAGTAGTTGCGTTGCCGCGCCAATTCGGCCAAGGCCAGCAGCACGTCGATCTGGGACAGGACCCCCGCGGTAGCTTGGATTCGCCGTCGCGAGGCATCGACCGCGGCGCGGAGTTCCAGGAACAAATCGTACTCCAACTCCTTCGCTCGCTCGTCGGCCGTGAGCACCTTCTCCTCGTACTCTTTCAGTTCCGGGGTGATGTAGCGCTCGGCGTTCTTGATGGTCTGCTTGCGGATGTAGTCTTCCGGGATCTTCTCGCGGTTCGCGTTGGTGATTTCGATGTAGTAGCCGAAGACCTTGTTGAAGCCCACCTTGAGGTTAGCCACTCCCGTCCGCTGGACCTGCTCCGACTGGTAGCGGGCGATCCATTGCTTGCCGCCCCGGGCCAATTCGCGTAGCGCGTCCAGCGGCGGGTGAAAGCCGTCGCGGATGAAGCCGCCGTCGCGGCACGCCAGCGGACATTCCTCGGCCAGCGCGGCATCGAGCTTTGAGCGCAATTCCGGACAGAGATCGATCTCGGCCTCGCATTGATTGAGCAGCTTGCTGCGGCGCGCGGCGAGCCGGGCTTTGAGCGGGGGCAGCGACCGCAGCGTCCGGCCGAGGAAACTCAAGTCGCGGGGCGAGGCCCGGCCGGTGGTCACTCGGGCCAACAGCCGCTCCACGTCGTACACCCGCCGCAGCGCTTCCCGCAGGTCGTCCGCGAGCTTGGCCTCGCCCACCAACTCTTCCACCGCCTCGTGACGCCCTTCGATGGCCTCGCGATCGACCAGCGGGCTGGCCACCCACTCGGCCAGCAGCCGGGAACCCATAGCGGTGATGGTGCGATCGAGCACGGCCAGCAGCGAGCCTTCCCGCCGTCCCTCGCGGATGGTGCGGAGGATTTCCAGGCTCCGCCGGCTGGACTGGTCGATTTCTAGGTTCTTTCCTTGCCGGTAGGGGATCAGCCGATCGATATGCGCAAGCGAGCTTTTCTGGGTCTCGGCCAGGTAGTCCAACACCGCGCCGGCGGCGCGAATCGCCTGCACGTCGGCCGCGCCGTCACCGAAGCCGAATCCCTCCAGCGAGGCGGTGCCGAAGTGCTTCGAAAGCGACTCCACCGCCGCGGCCCGGGCGAAGGCCCACGCGGGCCGCCGCGTGACCATCATCCGCTCGTTGTGCGCGGGCGGCAGCGGCTCGGCCTCTTCGTCCAACAGACATTCGCTTGGCGCGATCCGCGCCAGTTGGTCGTACACCCGTTGCGGGGCCGCCGCGCCGGCGTAGAACTTGCCGGTCGACAACTCCACCCAGGCCATTCCCACCGGCTCCCCGCCGATCATCGCCGCCAGGTAGTTGCTCTCGCGGGGATCCAGCAGGGCCTCGTCCATGACCGTGCCCGGGCTGACGATCCGCGTCACTTCGCGGCGCACCAGCCCTTTGGCCTCTTTGGGGTTCTCCACCTGATCGCAGACGGCCACCCGCATCCCGGCCGCGATCAGCTTGCCCAGGTAGCTTTCCAACTGGTGGTAGGGAAAACCGGCCATGGGCACCGCGTCGGGGCCCTTGTCGCGGCTGGTCAGCGCCAGATTGAGCACCCGCGCGGCCGTCTTGGCGTCGTCCTGGAACATCTCGTAGAAGTCGCCCATGCGAAACAGCAACAGCGCCTCGGGGCATGCCCGCTTCGCTTCCTCGTACTGTTGCATCATGGGGGTGGTGGCCATGGAGCTATGCTACCGGGCCGGAACGGAAGGGGGAAGGGGAACGACGGCAGGAGCAGCGCGAAGAAAACAACTTAGCCGCCGGGCTTGCCGACGGAAGTGCCGCGCCCTGTCCAGACGCTCAGGGGACAAGCCAATCTTCGAGTCGCAGGCCCGGGACGTTCCGGAAGTCCGCCGTGTTATGAGTGACCAATGTCAGGTTGTGAGCCAGCGCGACGGCCGCAATCATCAGATCTGCTGTAGGAACCGAGATGCCTTGTCGCAGCAGGCTCCCGCGCACCCTCCCAAATCCCTCCGCGCATTCCCGGTCGAACGATAACACCTCGACATCGTTGAGCAACTCGGAGATCTTCTGGAGCAACGGGCTCGGGTCGGCTGCGCGGTAGGCCCCGGCGTAAAGCTCTCCAAGGACGACGGTCGGAATGAACAGCCCCCCGCCATACTGGATGAAACGATGGGCCAAGCCCGCGGGCCGGCGAAAGTGGGCCGCACAGGTGTTGGTGTCCAGCAGGTGGCTCATGCGTCCTCCGTCTGGGGCCGGCGTTCCAGCTTCCGGGCCTGCTGGATCTCCTCCATGATTGCGTCCATTTCAGGATGGTCCGCCCAACCGCCCGCCGAGCGGAGGATGCCCTCACCCCAGTTTCCTGCCGCTTGCAGGAATCGCACTTGGACCTCGACCGCCTGTCCCTCGGGAGCGCCGATATCCTCTTCAAGCTCGATGAACTTCCCGTGGACGGTGCCGTGGATGATCTTGGTCATGATAAATCCTCCTGTTCCTTGTTATTCTACTGAGGTATGCTACCGGGCGGCGGCCGGGGTATCAAGGGGGACGGGGGACGATGAACGGTGGACGGGGGATGGTTGCCGCGTGGGAATAAGCCGATGTTTGAATACCGCCCCTTTCGAGCAAGGAGAGTTCCATGAACGCCCGCCAATTCTTCGCTCAGATTCTCGTCATCGTGGGCCTGGCGGCGTTGCTGCTGGGGGCCTTGGACCCATTGGACGGCTGCATCGTGATCCTCGCCGGCAGCGCGCTGGTTTACATTGGCGCCCGGCTGCGAAAAAGCCGTTACCACCTGCTTCTCGGTGCCGGGCTCGTGCTGGTGTTGCTGGGCGTGGCCGCAATGTTCGTGCTCGGTCGACTGGGCGGCGTCGGCGGCCGCTCGCAGCACTCCACTTGGTGGCTGCTCCTCATGCTGCCCTATCCCATCGGCTGGTTGATGGCGCTCGCGGGCACGGTGGCGCTGGTGGGCAAGGGTTGGCACCGCGTCTGCCTCTGTTGCGCCGCCGTGCTGGTCGTGCTCGCCATCGCCACATTTGTCACATTATGCCAGCTTCGCGGCGTTAATCGATCAACCTTCCTGTTGGTCGTCGGCACGCCGTACCTGACCGGCCTGACGCTGGCCCTAATTGGCGCCATTCTCTGGATCGTGCAGTCGTTCCGCGCCGCTGAGCCCGCAGATCGGGCACCCGATGCCTGACAATTTGTTGGCCGAGTTTGAGTCCGCGAACAGAGTGCCCTACGACTGTTAGGGCAATATTTCGACCTTGATACCGGGGAAGCCTGTCAAACGTGCATCGTTGGTCAGAAAGCCCCGGCAACCTGCCTCGACCGCGGCCGCCAAGTGAAGTGCGTCGGGCGTCTTGAAACGGTGCTGACCACGAATGATCGTTGCGCGATCAACGACTGCGGTGGTCAGCGGCACGACACGCTCGACGCCGTGCGAAAAGAACGCATCGTATTGGGCCAACGTTGCCTGATCGCCGGTGGCGACCGGAATGGACCGACATTCCAAACGCGTCAGGTCGCTCACCGCGAGTGTGTCCCCCGCTGCGGCCATCTCGGCGATTCGTGCCGTCGCTCGGGGACCAAGCTGGGCGAGCTGCTCGATCAGATATATGACGATGTTAGAGTCCAGGTAGACGAGCACCAACGTCACTCCTTGACAGGACGGGCCTTCTCAATCTCCTCTTGCCGATCTTCCCACTCGTCCCGCATAGCGCGGATGTCGGCATCGATCTGCGCCGCTGTTCGACCCTGCATCCCCATCGCCCTGCGCTCCGCCCAAATGCGCTCCAGGACGGCCATCGTATTTTCTCCAGTGCGGGCCGGCACAGCCACTGTCTGAACGATGACGCGGACATCACCAGGCGGCAGGTTCACCGGCTGGTCCAATTCTAAACTGCCGTCTGGTTTCACTGTGCCTTGAACGATCACTTCGGCCATGACTGCTTCCCCCGAAAGGCAAAAACCGCACTTCTTTTTATTGTAACAGAGAAGGGTTGAAAAGAGCGCTATTCTTTCCTGACCCTTACCTGTTCCGGATTCCCTACTACTTCCCCGGCAGCGCCCAGTCCGTTGGCACTTCGCTCCGCAAAAGCCGGGTTCCCTGGTAGCTCAGCGTCGTGGCGCCAATCGCCATCGCCCGCACGACTTTCCCTGATTCGCCGACTTCCACCGCCGCCACTTCCCCGTCGCTGACCAGGCCGCTGAAGACCAACGGCAATTTGGACCGCTCCCCCTTTTCGCGGCTGGAGTCCGGGCTGCGCAGCAACACCAGGTGCGTCCGCGCGCCGTCGTGAATTCGCAAGGCCCGCCCGCCCGCGATTTCCTCCGCGGTCATTTCGGCCGCCGCGTCCGCATGCGGGCCGCCGCGCTCGATCTGCATCGCCGCGAGGAATTCTTCCCGGGCTTGCGGTTGTTCCGGCGTGGCGTAGAGGATCCACTCGGGAAAGTAATTGTCCTTCGGCACCGGGTTGGTGCTGTAGCGATTCACCGGATCCGCCGGGAAGCCGGTCTTCACTTCCAAGGCCAGTTTGGCCGGGCGGAAGAACTGCCCGCGGAGAGTCGCCGCCGCGCAGGGAATGCGGAACGCTTTACCCGCGCGGTCCAGCTCGATGGGCACGATCGCGTGGAGCAGCCAGTCGTAGCGGGCGGCCGCCCCGGCCGAGGCCACCATGTCGTGGATCACCACGAAGCCGGGCTTGATGAACAGGATTCGCCGGTCGAATTGCTTGAGCAGCCCGCGATAGATCTCGGGCTTGGAGGCGTCGCCGACGGTATAGCCGTAGCCGGGCGAGTCGAACCAGGCGGCCACGCGTCCGTCGGCCCCCACCGTGCGATCGGCCTGCCCGCGGCCGTTGACCAACAGCGTGTTGTGGGCCAAGGTCTGCATGGAATAGGCGTTGAAGTGCGGGCTGCCGTACCAATCGTAATAACCGCCGTCGATGGCCAGCTTCTCGCCGTAGGCGTGGATCACGAAGTGGTTCTGGTCGGCGTGCTGGTGGCCGGCCCAGTAGCGGCCGCTATGCATGGCCACCGTGACCCCATCGCGGCCGTCGACCAACGAGGTGTTGAAGATCACCACCCCGATGTGGCGATAGTGGATCGATTGCGGCAGATCCAGCGGCGGCCGCGGCACGAGGCCGTCCAAGGGCTCGCGCTGGCCGCTGTACCATAGCGCGTAGGGATCGTGGGTGCGTACGGCCAGCTTGAGGACCTTGTCGGTCTGGGCCGGCCCGCGCGTGCCGTGATTGGGCATCCCGGTGTCGGCAAACGACACCGCCCAGGCGTTCGGCGGCGCGCAGTACATGGGGAACCGCGCCGTTTGCTTAAGCCAGGGATGCGCAAACAGATCGATGCCGCAGACGGTCTTCAGCAGGTCGCTGTATTCGGTGACGAATCCCAGGCCGTAGCCCCAATAGCTGATGCCCTCATTGTTGTCGCCCTGGTAGCCCAGGCAGCAAAGAAAGCGGCCCAGATAGAGTTGTCGCGAATACTCGGCCCATTGGGCCGCTTCGGCGTGGTCGCCCAGGAGCACGATCCCCGCCTCGCCCAGCGCCAGCGTGTTGAGCCAGGCATGGTTGTTGGCCTCGCTGCCCCGGAAGGGGTTGAGATGGTCCCAGAACTGGCCGGCCCGCGCGACGATGATCTTCCGCAGCGTCGCCCGCTCGGCCGGCGTCATCGTGTCGTAGCAGGCGTCGTAACACCAGGAGAGCCCGCGGAGCAGGTGATGGGCGCCGATGTCGCCCAATTTCATAGCGCTGCCCCCTTCGGGATCCCATTTGCAAGCCGCCAGCGCCAACTCTTTACTCCACGCAATGACCTGCGGATCGCGGGTCAACATGGCGTAGCCGGCGATCTTTTGCAGCCGCATTCCGGTGCCGCCGGTGATCCCGCCGGCCACCTTGCCGTACCAATCGACCCAAGTGGGCCAGCGGGGATCGCCGGGGACGTGCGGCCCGGGATGCTCGGGCACCCCGCGGCGGTAGATCCCTTTGGCCAGCTTCACCAACTGCGCCTTGCGCTGCGCGGTCACCTCCGGCTCGTCAACTTTGGCCATGGGGAGCAACCGGGGGCGGGGCGTGCCGGTCAGATTGTCGATAGGAATCGCCGCGGTCGTGAAACGATGCGCCTCCGGGGGAATCACGATCGTTTGGATTTCTGACCAGCCGGAAGTCAACTCGCTCTCCGTCGAGGTCCGCCAATACCAGGTGCCCGGCCGCATCGGCTCCGACGGCGTGTAGAAATTCCAGGGCACTTCGACCGTCCGCGACGCTTGCTCGGGGAAGCCCTGGTCCAGCGAGTATTGCAGCCGCTGGTGGCGAACGCCGGGCATTGGCGCCCAAATAAACATGGCCGGGTTGCTGTACGATTGCCGAACCACCGCCGAGAGCCGCGAAGCTACCGGGCCGGTGTGCAGCCGGATGTGGTCGAACCAGACCGTCATCCGGGCTTTGGTGGCGGTCTTCACATTGGTTGTCTCTTTTACCCGGCCGTAGATGTGAATGTTCGAGAAGACGGTGTCCAAATGCAGCCGATGATCGTCGCCACGGGGAAGCATGGCCAGCTTGACGTCCACGTGACGCCATTGGCCGGAGAAATCGTCGCTGGTCCAGAACCATTGCTTTCCATCCACGCGAAAGGACATGCCCAGATAGGCGCCGGCGAAGCCCGGTTCGATCTCTTCGCGATGATCGAAGGACAGCGTGAGATTCTTCTCCATCGCGATCGGACCCTTGATCGCCATGCCGCACTCCGTGGCCGGCGACGCGTTGTGCAATCGCAGGCAGCGCCCCGGGCCTTCCGCGGCGGCCGCGACAATGGTTGCCTCCACGCGGCTGAAATCCAGCCGCTCGAACTTCGGCGGGCTTGCCGCGGACTGGAAGTCGATCTTCAGCCGATCGGCGTCCGCGGCGTGGCAAGCGGCGCCTAAGAGCAGGAAAACGAACGCAGGCGGAATCCGTGGGGCATGCATGGCGAGTTCCAATCTTTCGGGGCGAAGGTTCATTACGTTCGGGACCTGTTCGTAGATTATTTGCCTGCCGGCGGCCGCAGGCTCTCGGACCGCCGCAACGCGGCCTCGGCCTCCTCGTGGCGGCCCTGAGCCCGGATCGCTTCGCTGAGCTGCCGGGCCGCTTCGGCCAATTCCGGCCGGAGCGTCAATACCCGCTCGAAGGCGGCTTCCGCATCCGCCCAGCGCTGCTGCCCAAAAAGCGCTCGGCCCAGGTTGAATTCGATCAAAGGCCCGTGGGGCGCGAGGCTCAGGGCATGGCGGTAGGCCGTTTCGGCCTCGGCGAAGCGACCGAGTTCAAAGAGCACGTTGCCGAGGTTGTTGTGCGCCGCGGGATCTTCGGACCGGTGCGCGACGATCCGCCGAAACGCCTGCTCGGCGTCGTCGAGTCGTCCGCGCGTTTTCAACAGCATGGCCAGGTCGTTCTCGGCGGCCGTCATCTGCGGTTCGATCGCCAAAGCCTGCCGCAGCGCCGCCTCGGCCGCGTCCACCTGGCCTTCGGCCGAGAGAATCGCAGCCAGGTCGCGGTGGTAAGCCGCATTGCCGGGCGCTAACCGCACCGCCCGCTCCATATACGTCCGTGCTTCCCCATGCTTGCCGGCGTGAAAGGCCAGCAGCGCTCGCAGAACGAGCGCGCGATGTTCCTCGGGCGCGGCCTCGACGACCATCGCCGCCACCGCGTCGGCGGCGTCGAATTGCCCGCCGCGGAAGTGGTCTTGAGCGAGGCTCAGGGCCTCGTCGATCGACATTTTCGTCATCTGCGGCCTCGTTCGGTTGGTAGGTTATGCGATAACCGCCGCAGTCAGGCGGTGCGATGGAACTGCCGCGCAATTGCCAGAAACGCCAAGGTGACGGGGATGGTCGCCAGGGCTAGCATCGCAAAATACGGGCCCGGTGCGATCGTGAAGCCCAGGATCTTCCGGCCGTAAAGCAACGTGATCGGCATGTCCACCAGGTCGCCCAGGAACACCGCCAGCAGCCAGCAGGCGGTGACGAAGCTCTTCATCGAGTCCGGCGCCTGCGTAAAAGCAAATTCCAGCCCCACCACCGAGATGCAGACCTCGGCCGCGGTAATCAGCACGTAGGAAATGACTTCCCAGAGAATCGATACCCGGCCGGCGTCGCCCGCCAGAAAACCGGCGATCGACATCAGCCCCATCGTCAGCCCGGTGAGCACGAAGCCGATCAGCATCTTGTCGGTGGCGCGAAGCTCGATCCCCAGCCGGGAGAGGAGATGCCAGAGCATGGTGATGGGCGGCAAGAGGATCAAGATGAAGATCGGGTTGAAGCCCTGAATTGCGTCGGGCAGCATCTTCCAGCCGAACAAGTCCAGCCGCAAATGGTCGGCGGCGAACAGCGTCCAGGTGCTGGCCGATTGATCGAAGATGCCCCAAAAGAACGCCACCACCAGGAACAGCCCGAAAATCCGGCTCAGCACGCGAAACCGCTCGGAGACTTCGTCCGGCGCGAGCCGGGTGCGGCGGATCGTTTCCACCGCGTAAAACGGTTTGCCCGCGGCGAAGACCAGAAACGCCACCACCATCAGCGCGGCCGGAAACAGAAAGGCGATCTGGTAGCCATAGCGATCGCGGAGCCAGGGCATGGCAAACGAGGAGATGGCCGCCCCGATGTTGATCGAGCCGTAAAACAACGCGAAGCCGTCGCTGCGGAGTTTCGTCTGCCCGGGCCGCTGCTGGTCGTAGGTCATGCCCATCAGCGTGGAAATGTTGGGCTTGATCACGCCCGTGCCCATTGCCAAGAGGGCCAGCGCGATCAATAGAAACGGCACGCTCTCGATTCCCAGGATTACGTGCCCGAGGATGTAGGGAATCGAAAAGCCCACGATCGTGCGGTACTTGCCGAAGTAGTTGTCGGCCAGGTACCCGCCCACCAGCGGCAGCAGGTAGCACGCGGCAATGAAGCCGTGCATGAGCAGGCTGCCGTGGCCTTCCGTGAAGCCCAGCCGGTGGACCATGTACAACATCAGGATTCCGCGCATGCCGTAATACGACGACCGCTCGGCAAACTCTCCCCAGAAGATGAACCAGAACCCCAGGGGATGGTCGAAGACCGACGACTGCTTCGCGGGCACCGCCGCGGCGGCGGAACTATCCTGTTGCATGCGTTCTCATTTCGCTCGGAGCGAGTAGGGCGGGGCGAGCGCA
>Ga0302320_10001191_pt1 | contig 62418 bp, 52 predicted proteins | sample Bog_T0_3_FD_202130 | JGI IMG/M metagenome (GOLD analysis project Ga0302320, IMG submission 202130) | Peat permafrost microbial communities from Stordalen Mire near Abisko, Sweden - Bog_T0_3 | ecosystem: Environmental > Terrestrial > Soil > Wetlands > Peat | place: Sweden: Abisko, Stordalen Mire...
AAGCGCTCACGCCCGATCAGGTATACTTCAACCGCCTGCCAGAATCCATGGCAGCCTAAAAACAAAAACAAGAACTTCCACCTAAGGAAAAAGCAAAAACTGTCCGAACGACCGGGACCACCTCAGTACTTGCAATATTGAACAAGTTATCTATAGTGAATGAGTTCGAGCAGCATGGCGGGTAATACGCACCACCTGGCTCCAGGAAATCACAAGCATCGCCCATGACCCCAAAAACAATCCGTAAGCGCAAATCTGGAATCAGCAAAGGTCCCTTGTTCATGTGTGCCTACAAAGGCTGCGGTTGGATATGGGCGCATCTTTATGGGTTTAGCAAGAGCATATTTCGAAAGTTTGGACAATGGGGTCGCCAATGTCCGATGATGCATAGGTAACTCCTTGAAAACCCGCCGCTCTGTATCCTGAAGACCAGGTGTCGGTTAATGGGTTCATCGTCAGCTCGACGCCTCGTCCGATGGCTCAAAGTGGCTGCACAGAGGCTTGTGGGGATCTCCGATGGATGTATTTGCTCTCGATTCTGCTCTTGTCCAGGATTATGAGCGATTTGCACGCTCCTTTACCACCATCCGAGCGCGGGACATTCGGGATCAAGTGGACCAGGTTTATGCCAGCGGTCGGTTCTGGCCGGAACCGATTGTCAGCATCAATCCGCACTTCCAGGTCGGAGATTCCATTTCCCAACTAGTTGCCGAGGGCACTCTTCACGAGAAAACTGAACAAGTATTTCGGATCGATGGGCAGCCGCTTACACTTTTCCGCCACCAATCTCAGGCAATCGCAAAGGCAAAGGAGAAACAGAGCTTCGTCGTCACGAGCGGGACGGGGTCGGGGAAGTCGTTATGCTTCTTCATCCCAATCATCGATTCGGCTACCGTACACACCGGGAGCCCTCGACCTTCTGCCCCAGCGAGCAGCGCTAGCAGGTAGTAGGCCCGCACCTGTCCCTCGAAATGTGGTCCAGCAGGACCGCTGGAAGCCGGGCTTGTCATGCACGTCTCTCCACTTCGATAGGCTCCTGGCACGGCGCAGTATCTTCGGCCTTCTTGCAGTGCAGGGAACTTCCTATCGAGACGTTCTCCATGCGCTGCCGAGGCTAATGCTCTACACAAGGATAAATCCATCCCCAAGCTAAAACAGGCTAAACCGCTCGATGCTTTAGGCAACGACAATTTGGTGGGTCCTGGAAAACGCCTCTGGCAGACGTAAATGGATCTTTGAAGGCTTTTCTAGTCCTGATCTGAGCCGCTGCGGCGTGGTAAGATTCCCTTCGGTGTGTTTCCAGGTAGAAAAGACACTCCTCATTTTCGCGTTGGAGAATCGGGGCAGAAATGGCACATATAGACACCAGCGGAGAATTTTCTCCAGTGATTTTTCGAGGACAGAATCTGCTATTTTCGGGGGGAAATTCTGCAATAGTCTGAATGCATTTTGTTAAGCTATTGATTATAAAGACTCTATGGCGGAGAGCGAGGGATTCGAACCCCCGATACCCTTTCAGGTATGCCGGTTTTCAAGACCGGAGCCATCAACCACTCGGCCAGCTCTCCGCGAGCGTGGGACTATCTTGATTGTACTTCGGTGACCAGAAAGCGGCGCCCATGAGATAAAAAAGGGGAGCCAGAGCGGCCCCCCTTATTTGAGGATGGTGGGTTACTTCTTGCCTTCGAGCTCATCAGCCAGGGCATCGGCGCCGTAGAGTTTGCGCAGTCCCTCGATCATGCCGGCCGAGTGTACCGCAACGGCGCGGTTCTTCGAGCCGTCATAAACAAAATCGCCGGCCAGCGACTCGATGTTGCCGTCGAATACCAGGCCCACCAGTTCGCCGTCGCGATTGACGACTGGAGAGCCGGAGTTGCCGCCGATGATGTCGTTGGTGGTGACGAAGTCGAGCGAAGTGGAGAGGTCGATCTTGTCGCGACCGGCGGCCTCCTTCGGCGTCAGGCCGAAGGGCGGCTTGTTGCTGAAGCTGGCGGCGCGGTCGTAGAGTCCGTAGAAGGTGGTGAAGGGCGGAGCGATAGTGCCGTTGTAGGGGAAGCCATCGACGGCGCCGTAGCTTAGCCGCAGTGTAAACGTGGCGTCAGGATAAGCGTCCTTGCCATAGACCAGGAAGCGGGCCTTGCCGAGCTTTTCGCCAGCGGGCGTGAGCACGCTGCTGATGGTGTCGCGTATGCGGCGATTGGTATCGCGCAAGATAGGCTCAACGCGGCGCGCGGCCACGATCATCGGATCGGTGGAGGCGGCCACGGCGGCCTCGCCGCCATCCAGCAGCGATTTGCGGAAGGCAGCGTCGGCCATCTTGGTGCCATCCACTAGCTTGTTCACGGTTGCATCCACCTCGCCGCCTTGCAGGATGGCCTGCACAAAGGCGTCGTCCTTGCCTAGTTTTTCCTGGCCCAGCTTGAGCGCGGTGGTCATGAACAATTTTTCCGTCGCCGGATAAATCGGAGCGGGCGAGAGCAACTGGTACTTGAGCGACTCCAGGCCCGCCTCATGGAACTGCGGTAAACGCTCGCCGTCCGGCTTCTTGACCTCGGCCACGTATTCCACGATCTCAATCGCCGTGCTGAGGAGCTGGCTGCCGGTGCGGCGGAACATCTGGCCCTTGATCTCCGGCTTCACCTTCTCTTCCGCGCCGGCAATCTTGTCCCATGCCTTGCCATACTCTTTTTTCCATTCTTTATTGGCGTTCACCTTGGCGCGGAAGTCGTTTTCTTCGGCCTGCTTCTTGGCCAGAATGGCGGGGTCGGCGAGCGCATCGCGGCGGCCCAGATAGACCTTCAGGCTGTTTTGAAGGTAAAAGAGAGTGCTGCCCACTTCTCGCGCCTGCTCCTCGTCTTGTGCGGAAAAAGCCTGTGCGGCGGCGATGCGGCGCTGATAGTACTCGGTGACCGCCGGTCCGCGCACGTCGCGTTCCAACAGCAGCTGGGCCACGGTGTCGTCGCGCTCCGTCGAGCCGGGATGGCCGGAGACGAAGACCAGCTCGCCCGGCGCGGCGCCTTTGGCGTTCCACTTGAGAAAGTTGGCGGAGTTGAGCGGCTTGCCGTTTTCATAGACGCGGAAGATGGCCATGTCCAGGTCGTAGCGCGGATAGGTGAAGTTATCCGGATCGCCGCCGAAGAAGGCGGCTTGCTGCTCGGGTGCAAAGACGATGCGCACATCGTTGTATGCTTTGTACCGGTAAAGCCAGTACTCGCCGCCCTGGTAGAAGGAGACCACGTCGGAGCGCAGGCTGGTCTTGTCCTTGCTCTCCTTTTCGATGGCCGCAATCTCGGCCTCGCGAGCCTTGAGCGCCTTGGCCTCGTCACGAATGTCCTTGGCCGCGCCCTGCACGCGCGCGGTCACGTCTTCCATGCTGACAAGCACGTTAATTTCGAGATCGGGAGACTTCATCTCAGCATCCGGCGTGACCGCATAAAAGCCATCGCGCAGATAGTTATGCTCGGCGGTCGAGTTCTTCTGCAACTGGCCGCGGGCCACATGGTGATTGGTGAGCACCAAGCCGTTGGGGCTGACGAACGAGCCTGACCCGCCGTCGTTAAGCCGCACGCTGGAGAGGCGCAAATGGTCCAGCCAGGCCTGGCTGGGATGGAAGTTGTACTTGGCCGCCAACTGCTTGAGCGGCGGGTTGTCAAAGGTCCACATGCCTTCTTCGGCGTGAATCACAGGCGCGGCGGCAACAAGCAACGCCGCGGGCAGCAGAAGGAAAAAGCGAATTCTTGAAGTAAACATCGAGGTCCTCATGAGTTAGTTCGCTTACAAGGTCAGTAAGTCGGCTAATTAGCCGCCGCTGACTTGTTACTGTTACGGTTTTGGCATTACCAGAACCTCTACGCCGCTGGCCGCGTCCTTCTGGTGGAAGATTTGCTCGGTGGCCTTTTGGAACTCTTCCGGCTTCGCGTTGGGAATGTCGGTGAAGGTTTGCGGATTGCGATCCGTCAGCGGGAACCAGGAACTCTGCACCTGGACCATGATACGGTGGCCGCGGCGGAAGGTGTGGAATAGATCGGGCATGGTGAAGTTGATTTCGGTCTGCTTGCCCGGCGTCAGCGGCTCCGGCTTCTCCCAACTGTTACGGAATTTTGCGCGGAAAGGTTCGCCGCGCAGCAGTTGCTGAAAGCCGCCCATGTGCAGCGGCGGCGCGTCCAGGATGCGCTTGTTGCCGTGCGAAGCATCTTCCGGGTCGGGATAGTTCTCCGGATAAACGTCGATGAGCTTTACGTCAAAGTCCGAATCCGTACCGGAACTGGCGATCTTGAGTTTGGGCGAGATGGGCCCTGCGATGGTAACGTCTTCCTCCAGCGGCTCAGACTGGTAGACGAGCACATCGGGCCGGTAGCTGGCATAGCGCTGGTCGTCCACCATGTAGCGCTGCGGAACAGTGTCGGTGGTGTAGCCCACAAATGGGACCGGATGGTTGGGGTCGCTGACGTATTCGTCCACGCCGATCTGTTCGGTGGGCGGATCGAAGCTCAGCTTGCCGCCGGCGTGGAAGTAAAGCGTTTTGGGCTGGGCGGCTTTGGGCGGCCACGCATCGAAGTTGCGCCATACATTCGTGCCCGTCTCGAATACCACCGCGCGCGATAACTCTTTGCCTTTACCTTTCAGATAAAACTCGAAGAAAGGAAACTGGATGTTGGCGCGGAAGTACTCGGAGGTCTTTGCGTTGAACTGCACATCGCCGAGATGGGAGCCATCGCCGCGCGCCCAGCCGCCGTGGACCCAAGGGCCTTCAACCAATGTTGCCGGCGTCTTCGGATTGAACTTGCTGATGGCGTAAAAGGTCTTGTAGGGGCCGCTTAAATCCTCCGCGTCATACCAGCCGCCCACCACAAGCACCGCGCAGCGCACGTTCTTCATGTGGCGCGAAAGGTCGCGGACCTGCCAGTAACTGTCATAGGTATTATGTTTGGCCTGGTCGTTGAAGAGCCAGTTTGAGCCCTTCAGATAGAGCTTGTCCAGGTTAGCGATGTTACCGGCATTGAGATAGAACTTGTAACTGTCGGACGTGCCGAAGTCGAAAGGGGTGGAGGGTTTGGGCGTCTCCGGGTTATGGCTCGGCTTAAAGAAAGAATAGAAGCCGAAGTTGGCGCTGAGCATGAACGCGCCGCCGTGATAGGCGTCGTCGCCCAGGAACAGGTCAGTCATGGGCGCCTGAGGGCTGGCGGCCGCGAGCGCCGGATGCGAGTCGATGATGGATGCAGAGGTATAGAAGCCGGGATAAGAAATTCCCCAGATGCCCACTTTTCCGTTATTGTTGGCGACGTGCTTGAGGAGAAATTCGATGGTGTCGTAGGTGTCCGAGGCGTCGTCCACATCGGCGGGCAACTTTTTGTCGTCGATGTGCGGACGCATCTCCTGATAATCGCCCTCGCTCATCCAGCGTCCGCGCACATCCTGGTAGACAAAGATGTAACCGCCTTTTTCAAACTCCTCGGACGATCCCAGGTGGAGTGGATACTGGTCCTCACCGTATGGCCTGACGCTGTAGGGAGTGCGGTCCATAAGGAAGGGGTACGGACCGGCGGCAGCATCCTTGGGCACGTAGACCGCGGTGAAGAGCCGCTTGCCGTCGCGCATGGGAATGCGGAACTCGTACTTGGTGTAGTGGGCGCGAACGTAATCTTCCTGGGGAGCGGCGGGCGACGCGGACTGGGCGTGGAGTAGCGCAGCGGGAAGGGCAACAACAGCCAATACAGCGAAGAAAAAGCGGTGCAGTTTCATCATCTTTGGCAACAATCTCCTGAGCAACCAGATTACTCCAACAGGGCGGGCGCCGGGCATGTTCAGGCCGCGCAGTACAAGAGCGCACGGTGATGCCGGGCATCTTTCTATACTGAGAACATGGCCAAGGCTCTGGTTTGCGGATGGACGCTGGAAGAGGCCGTGCGCAAGCATGGGGCGCTGCGCATCGCCGGACTGGACGAGGTGGGGCGCGGGCCGTTGTTCGGGCCGGTCGTTGCTGCCGCTGTCATTCTTCCCAGAGGCTGCCGTCTGCAAGGCCTGACCGACTCGAAGAAGCTCTCGGAAAAAAAGCGCAACGAACTGGACGTTGAGATTCGCGCGAATGCGGTGTGTTGGGCCATTGCCGAGGTGGACGCGGAGACTATCGACCGCATCAACATTCGCCGTGCGTCGCTGCTGGCCATGCGCCGCGCCGTGGAGCAACTGGCGCTCAGCCCGGATTTTTTGCTCATCGACGGCCGCGACACGATTGACTGGGATTGCGAACAGCAGGCCGTCGTCAAGGGTGACGCAACCAGCTTTTCCATTGCCGCGGCGAGCGTGCTGGCCAAGGTCTATCGCGACCGGCTGCTGGTGGAGTTGGACGGGGTGTATCCCGGCTACGGCCTGGCGCGGCACAAGGGTTATGGTTCGCCGGAGCACATAGCCGCGCTCGAACGGCTGGGGCCGACGCCACTGCATCGCAGGAGCTATCGCCCGGTGGCGCAGGCGATGCTGCGATTCGAATAAGTAAAGGTTCTCAGACAGGGCGCGACTTGCTGCGTTGCATCCATTCTTGAATAGGGCGCGCCAGCAGCAACACTGCCAGCACAATCGTAATCGTCAGCGGCGTGCGCACGCCGGGCTTGACCTGCCACCAGTAGTGGATCACTCCGCAGACAGCAGCCGCGTAAACCAGTTTGTGAAGATTGCGCCAGCGCGCGCCGCCCAGCTTGCGGATGGCCCAGTTGGTCGAAGTCGCGGCTAGCGGCAGCAGCAGCAACCACGCGGCCACGCCGACGGTGATGTAGCGGCGCTTAACGATGTCGGCGGCCATGGCGTTGATGTCGAAGTTTGCATAGAGAGCGATGTACGTCAGCAGATGCAGCGAGGCGTAGAAGAATGCGAAGAGGCCCAGCAGACGGCGGAACTTGATGAGCCAGCCGAGGCGCGGCGAGAGGCGTCGCACCGGCGTGATGGCCAGCGAGACGGTCAGGATGCGCAGTGTGGCCAGGCCGGTGGCAAAGGTGATGGCGGCGGTGGGGTCCGCGCCGAGGTTGTTGGTTGCTGCTCCCCAAATCAACCAGCCCAGCGGCCACAGGCAGGCCAGCCAGACAAGGATTTTTAGCGCGATGAGAGTTGGTTGTTTCATGATGGGCGGGGTCCGGCCTTTGGGCTCTTTTCTTTCTTGTGCGGCTTCGCGGGCGCGGCAGGCTTTTCAGCGGGGCGGCGGGGACGTTGCTTTGCGGAAGCGGACTTGATGATGAGGCGGTGTTTTGCGCTGGGATCGAAGGAGACTTTGGCCCGGGCGGCGGCTTCGCGCATGAGAGCTTGGACAGGCGGGGTATGGAGCAAGTCGGGGGAAGGCAGAACGATGTGCTTTGCGACGCTGCCGCTGCCGTGGAGGATCTTGCCGGGATCGGGGAGGCGCGCGCCCTGGAGGAAAAATAGGCTGACCCAGCGGGGATAGAGCGCGATGGAGAAGATAGCCTCTGAGGCTCGTTCGGTAGGGCCGTAGCCGATAGCGAGAGCATTGTAGTTGTCGTAGACGAGTTCGAGGGCCGAGGGGTAAAGGTGACGCATTTCGCTGCGAATGGCCCGGGCAAGACGGGCAACTTCTGGCGTGTACTTTGCCATGAAGGAGGCTAACTGCTGCTCGGCGGTTTTTTCTTTCGGCATGAGCGTTGTCCTGGGTCAGTAGTACTTTTTCAAATCCATGCCGTTGTAGAGCGATGCCACCTGATCGCCGTAGCCGTTGAACATCAACGTGGTGTGGCGCTGGGAATAAAAGGGCTGGCCGATGCGGCGCTCGGTCTTCTGGCTCCAGCGGGGATGGTCCACGTTGGGATTGACGTTGGAGTAGAAGCCGTATTCCTGGGTACTTTGGTCGTTCCAGGTGGTGGGGGGCTGCTTGTCCAGGAAGCGCAGGGCGACAATGGATTTCGCGGACTTGAAGCCGTACTTCCACGGCACCACGATGCGCATCGGCGCGCCGTTCTGGTTAGGCAGCACCTCGCCGTAGAGGCCGAAGGTGAGCAGAGTGAGCGGATTCATGGCCTCATCCATACGCAGCCCCTCGGAGTAAGGCCAGACGATGGAGGTTTCAGAGCCCCACTTTTCGATTCGCTTGTCGTAGTAAGAGAGGAACTGAACGAACTTCGCGCTGGGCAGTGGATCGCACAGGCGGATGAACTCGGAGAGTGAATAGCCGACCCAGGGAATCACCATGCTCCACGCCTCGACGCAGCGATGGCGATAGACGCGGTCTTCGAGCGGGCGCAACTTGAGCAGCGTGTCGATGTCGAAGGTTTTGGGTTGCTTCACCTTGCCTTCCACGCGCACGGTCCAGGGACGGACGGGCAGCAAGCCGGCGTTTTTTGCGGGCTGGTCCTTGTCCACGCCGAATTCATAAAAGTTGTTGTAGTGCGTGATGTCGTTGTAGCTGGTGAGTTGCTCGCCGGTGGTGGTAAGAGGGCTCTTCACGGTTTCCAGCTTTGTGCCCGCCAGCACGGAGACGGAGGGGGAGAAGATTTCCGCGAGGCGTCCGGCTCCAAGGGCTGCTGCACCCGCGGCAACAGAAGTGGAGAGGGCTTTGCGCATAAAGCGGCGGCGGTTGAGGTACTGATCTTGCGGGGTGATCTCCGAAGAGGGAATCTCGGGCGGCTTGCCGATGAGCATCGCATGACCTCGCGCGGGAAGTGATAATCGCAGTCATTGGATGGGATGAATGAAGCAGGAGTTGCAGGATTTTTAGTGAGAGATAGAGGGCTTACTTTCTGAGAGCGAATGGCCATTGGCCAAATCGGCGGGCGCGAATAATGTAGATCAATGTTCCGGAGAGCGCAATGGCGGCGGCTACCGCCAGGCTGCCGAGGGCGTGGCTGCGGTTGACCAGCATGAAGACGAAGCCGGCGATGGCGAACAGCGGGGGCAGCGGATAGAGAGGCATTTTGAAGGGCCTCTCCAGCTCAGGCCGCTGGATGCGGAGCAGAATGACGCCCACGTGTTGCAGGAAAAATTGCAGCAGGATGCGGGTGATGACCAGCATGGTGATGACCTGCGCCAGAGAAAAGAAGCAGAAAAGCGCGGCCACCAACCCAAGCGCGACCAGCGAACGGTGGGGGATGTTGTGGCGCGGATGAAGGGCGGCGAGAAAGCGGAAGTAGTTGCCGTCGCACGCGGCGGCGTAAGGCACGCGCGAGTAGCCCAGCAGCAGCGAGAAGATGGAGCCGAAGGCCGTCCAGATGATGAGCGCGGCCATCAGACGGCCGGCGAGGCTGCCAAAGGCGGATTTGGCGATATCGGCGACCAGTTGCAGGCGCACGGCTGCGCCCGCGGAGACGTGCGCAGCGGCGCTATTCATGGAAGGCAGCGCGGCCAGGTCCATGGCGACATAAAATGCTGCGACGAAGAGAACAGAGAGCAGAATGGCGCGGGGAATCGTTCGCTCCGGTCGGCGCACCTCGGCGCCGAGAAAGCAAATGTTGTAGTAGCCCCAATAACAATAAGTGGTAAGCAGCGTGGCCTGCGCCAAACCTCCAAGCGCAATCGGGAGGGTGAGCGCAGGAGAAGCCGGCATCTGCCATCCGTGCGCGAAGCCGGAGACGATAACCCCGGCAATGGCCGCCAGCACCCCGGCGAAGAGCACCCAGGCCAATCGTGTAATGGAACTCAGATTGCGATAAAGCAGCGCCGTGACCAGCAGGCAGGCGGCGGCGGCAGCGAAATTGGTGAAGTGGAGTGCGGGCAGCGCGGCGATGGGAGCGTGATCCAGCCCCGGCCAGAACCAGGCCAGAAAGCTGGAGAGGCCAATGCAGCCCGAGGCGATGGCGAGCGGCGCGGTGAAGCTCAACTGCCAGACGTAGAGAAAGCTGAGCCAGTTTCCGGCGCGCTGGGGGCCGTAGATCTCGCGCAAAAAAGCATACGATCCGCCGGCCCTGGGGAAGGCCGCGCCCAGCTCGGCCCACACCAGGCCGTCGGCCACGGCGATCACCGCGCCCAGTACCCACGCCCACACCGAAAGCCGGTAGCCAGCGGCGGCGATGACCAGCGGGAGCGCGATGAAGGGGCCGACGCCGATCATCTCCAGCATGTTGAAGGCCACGGCTGAGCGCAGGCCGATGCGGCGCTGGAGGGTGGCGGCGGAGATGGAGGCGGGCAGGATCATGAAGCTGTTTCGCTCCCCGGATTGTACACTGACGGGAAGCATGAATTTTTCCGATAGAGTTCAACGAGCAGTGGTGGGCGCAGTTTTTGCGGGGCTGATGCTGGCGGGGGCGTTGTCCCTGACAGCGCAACAAGCAGCAACGCAGTCCGCGCATCAGGGCAACGAACGAACGCTGGTTCCATTCGTCGAGCCCAGTGAAATTGCTCTGCCTTTGCCGGAGGATCGCGGTGCTGCGGCTCTGGAGCAGTCGCTGAAGCGCCTGAAGACCACCGCCAGCGTGATGATGATCGTGGCGCATCCGGACGACGAGGACGGCGCGCTGCTGACCTATCTGAGCCGCGGCCTGGGCGTACGCACGATCTTGCTGACGCTGACCCGCGGTGAGGGCGGGCAGAATGCTATGTCGGCGGACGCCGACGATGCGCTGGGCCTCATCCGCACCAGCGAACTGCTCAAGGCCAGCGAATATTACGGCGCAAAACAGCTTTGGGGAACGGAGGCGGACTTCGGCTTTTCTAAAACTCAGGAAGAATCCTTCGCCAAATGGGGCCATGACCGCGTCCTCTATGACGCTGTGCTGGCCGTCCGGCGCGAGCGGCCGCAGGTGATTGTCTCCACCTTTGTTGGCGGCATCACGGACGGCCACGGCCACCACCAGGTCTCCGGCGAGATTGCGCAGGAGGTATTCAAAGCCGCCGCCGACCCCAAAGTTTTTCCCGAGCAGTTGAAGGACGGATTGCAGCCCTGGCAGCCGCTGGCTGTTTACTCGATGACGCCCTTTGCGCGCATCGAAGATGGAAAGATGTTCGACTACGCAACCGGGAAGTGGGCTCCGGCGCGCTTCAAGAATTACGTGACCGGCGAGTGGAGCGAGGGCGCTCCTTCGATTGACGTGACGATTCAGGTCGGAGGGCTGGACCCTGTGCTGGGGCGCAGCTATGTGCAGATTGCACGCCAGGGATGGGGCGAGCAGAAGTCGCAAAACGGCGGCGGGAACCCCACGCTAAGCGGTCTGGCGGCGTCGAACTATCACCTTTGGGCCGTGGCTCCGGAAGCGGCGGCAAAGCCGGGAACGATTTCAACCAACGACGATCTGTTCCACAACAGCAAGGTGAATATCGACACGAGCGTTGCAGGGCTGGACTCGCTGGGGAAGAGTAATTTGCCCGAATGGCTCACCACGAGTCTGCGCCAGATAGATGCTAGCCTCGCGAAGTTTGAAACAGAGCGGCAAGGCCAGTCTGTAGTTTCGGCAGCGCACAAACTGGCGCCAATCTACCGGAAAGCTTTGGAACTGCGCAAGCAGATAGACGCTAGCGGCCTGAACGGTGGAACCACGAATGGCCTACATAGTTTGCATCTGGAGTTGAAAGGAAAATCTAGCCTCCTCTTCGAAATTGATGCGAAAATTGACGAGTTCCAAGCCGCGTTCAAGGAATTGCTCGGCCTGGACCTCGCTGCCTTCCGAACGAACTCCGCCAATCAGCAAAGCGGCGGTCCGTTTCGTGGCGCCTCAGCCGAAGAGGCGTCGCAGAATGTGATTCCTGGCGAGAAGTTCCTTGTGCGGGTCCACGCCACGCAAGCTACGACAGAGACACGGCTCAACAGCGTCTGGCTTGCAAGCCGCAGCGGCGACTCATGGAAGGCTGAGAACACAACCGCAGCGATTGACTCCACGGCTCCATTTGCCGACAACATTTTCCGCGTGCAGGCGGCGGAAGACGCCGAACCTACACAGCCCTACTTCACGCGCCCTTCTATCGAACAACCCTATAACGACCTCACTCATCCGGAGTGGCGTTTGCGCTCCTTTGCGCCATATCCGCTGGAAGCGTGGGCGGAGTTTACCTTTGACGGTCTGCCGATTCGTGTGGGCCAGGTAGTCCAGACTCTGCAGCGCGTTCCCGGTGTGGGTGGAGTCTACGAGCCGCTGGTGGTCACGCCCGCTATCGGCGTGCGTATGGAGCCGGAGGCGCGCATCCTGCCTCTCGACGGCAGCGCTCTGCCGGTGCGCGTAACCGTCCATACGCAGGCCGCGGCGGAGGGAACAGTCTCGCTGGAACTTCCCGCCGGGTGGACCTCTCAACCGGCTGAGATGGAATTTCATCGCGGCGCCGCCGGCGACACTGAGCCTCTGCTTTTTTCCGTCATGCCCAACAATGCCGAGTCCGGCGCTTATGCCATCAACGCCATCGCGCACTCGGACGGTCGCGATTACAAGACCGGCTGGCAAAGCATCGGCTACCCTGGCCTGCGCCCCTACAACCAATACAAACTCGCTGAGTTGAAAACGCGCAAGGTGGACACGAAGCTCGCTGCCGGGCTGCGCATCGGCTACGTTATGGGCACCGGCGATCTGGTTCCCGAGGCCATTGAGGGGCTGGGCGGCACGGCGCACCTGCTCACGGCCTCGGAGTTGGCTTCAGGCGATCTCTCCGCATGGAACGTGATCGTCATCGGCATTCGCGCTTACTCCGCGCGCCCCGAGCTGTCTGCGGTACAGCCGAGGCTCGACGAGTTTGTGCGTCGCGGCGGGACGTTGATTGTGCAGTACCAGACCGGCAACTTCCCCGCGCCGTTTCCGCTCTCGCTGGCCCGCATGGCGGAGCGCGTTGTAGATGAGACTGCTCCGGTGAAGTTGCTCGACCCGGCGCATCCGTTGCTTCGCTGGCCCAACGTGATTTCTGCCGCCGATTTTGACGGATGGGTCGAGGAGCGCGGCCACTCATTTCTGGATAGCTGGGACGCGCATTACACGGCGTTGACCGAGACCGCCGACCCCGGCCAGGATGCGCAACGCGGCGGCCTGCTGGTGGCGCATCCAGGCAAAGGGACTTATATCTATGTCGCCTATGCGCTGTATCGCCAGCTTCCGGAGTTAGTGCCGGGAGCTTACCGGCTACTGGCCAACCTGCTCAGTGCGGGTCAGGACAATGCGGCGCATAGAGAACAAACTCCAGCGCCGCGCCCGTAGATAGAAACGCTTACTTGCCGGCCTCCGTCACCAGCCGTTCGGCTCGGGCTACGGCGTCGAGACGGCGCTGCTTCTGCGCTTCCATGTCCGCGATCGCAGGCCGCCAATTGCTGGCCATCAGCCGCTTGGCGTACTCTTCCATGCGTGGCGCAAAGGTGGCGCTAATCTGCGCGATTGCCGCCTGTGCTTTGGGTAGCAGTTCGCGGAATCGGGCAATCTCCTGCCGCGCATTTTCAGGGTGGTAACTGAGGCGGTCGCCGGTTTGCAGGGCGTCGACGAGCACATCCGGCGGATCAGAGACCGGCCAGGTCTGGTGCATCGCATCGTAAGCGCCGCGCAGCCGGGTCATGGCTCCGGCAAAGCCGTCCAGCTCATTGCGGCGAATGAGGAGGTTGAGGTCGCGGCGCACCACAACCGTCACTTTGGTTGTGACGCTTATGCTGTGGACGGGAATCACCGTGGTCAGCGTGTTGCCCTCGAAGGACCATCCGCCCTTGCCTGTTGGCCCGGCGCGCTTGACCGCAACACCATTGACAGTAACTGAAGCCGGCGGCCAGTCCGCGGGCAGACGCAGCTCGTAGGCGCGGGTCTTCAACATACCGGGATAGCTGCCTTGGACAGGGCCGATCTCCACGCGCAATGTGTCGCCGGTTTGCGTGGCCTTAATCGGCGTGCGCGCAAAGACGCCGCGCTGGTAATCGACCGAGACGCCGGAGTCCTCATAGACCGAGTAGTTGGAAGTAGAGCCCGGCTCGAGTGGTGTAGAGGCGGGCTTCAGCGGCCACACGTTCACGATCAGCGGGTCCACGGGCTTTTCGCCGGTGTATCGCATGGGTGGCTGCATAGGGATAATCGCACCGGCGCGCAGGTAGACGGGCGTCTGCTCAATGGAGAAGCTGCGCTCGAACGTAGCTGGCCCGGTGAGCTGCTTGCCCGTCGGCCACTCGATCCACTCGCCTTTGGGCAGCCACACGGTTTCCGTGGCCAAGCCGCTCACCTTGTCGGCGGGAGCGGTTACCGGAGCCACCAGCATCTGATCGCCGAAGATGTACTCGCCTTTGCTCTGGTACGCGGCGGGCTCCTGCGGCCAGTCGTAGTAGAGCGGGCGGAAGAACGCTACGCCAGTATCGTAGGTACGCCGCGCCTCAGTGTAGAGGTAAGGCTGCATCGCGTAGCGAAGCTGGAAGGTGGAGCGCAGAATCGACGAGTAGGGTTCTGGATAGGCCCAGATGCGGCGCTCGGTCTCCGGGTTCTTGGTGGTGTGGGTGCGCAGAATGGGGCTGAAGGCGCCAAACTGCACCCAGCGCGTGAAGAGTTCCGGCTCCACGGCTCCGGGCATGTGGCCGCCGATGTCGTGGCTCCAATAGGCATAACCCACGTTGGCCGCCGTGGCCGTAAACCACGGCTGAAAGGCCAGCGAATCCCACACTGAAACGGTGTCGCCGGAGAAACCGATCTGGTAGCGGTGATTGCCCAGCCCGCCCCAGCGATGGAAGAGCAGCGGCCGCTTGCCCTCGCGCTGCTGGTCGGTAAAGTGCACGTAGCTCAGCCACCAGGTGGGCATCACGCCGGGGATTTTGGTGCGCTGCTCCTGCTGCCAGTCCAGCCACCAGAAGTCGATGCCCTGCCGCTCCAGCGGATGATGCACCAGATTCATGTAATTGGTGGCGAACTTCTTATCGGTAATGTCGAAGGGCACGTATTTCTTCGTCGCCGGATCGATTCCCATCGCCCTCGCCATGGCGGGGTAGGCCGCTTCCCAGGGTTGTACGCCTGAGGCCGGATGCAGGTTGAGCGTCGTCTTCAGCCCCTCGGCATGCAACCTGGTCAGAAAATCATCCGGGTCGGGGAAGAGCAGCTTGTTCCATGAGTAGCCGGTCCATCCCAGATCATGGCCCGACTGATCCGTCTCGCCCGCGGCCAGTAGCTGATCCTTGCTGATGTGCCAGCCCATGTCGATGACAAATACGTCCAGCGGCACGTCGTTTTCGTGAAAGCCGCGCACAAGCTCGTCCAGTTCCTGGTCGCTGTAGTCCCAATAGCGCGACCACCAGGCCCCGAAGGCAAAGCGCGGCGGCAGCGGAATGCGTCCGGCCACGCGCACATAGTCGCCCAGAGCCTTGCGGTAGTCGTGGCCGTAGCCGAAGAAGTACCAGTCCTGACGCTCCCCGGCCAGCCGCTCGACGACCCATGGCCAGGGACTCTTTTCGCCCTGCCGGAAGCTGAAATCGGCCGAATCGAACAGAGGGCGCGTCGAGTCATCGACTACTGCCCAGCCGGAGCGCGAAATCAGGCCCTGCTCAATCGGCTCCACGGTCTTCGAGCCCTGCGCGCCGTCCAGCGTGCGCGTGGTTCCTTGCAGGTTTTGCGGGTCGGCATCGCCCGGATGCCAGACGACTTCCTTGCCGTCGACTTTGAATTTGATCGACAAACTGTCTGCTGTGAACCGCCCGTCGCCGGTTGGCGCGAAAACTGGGTCGTATGTGAGTGTTAGCGCGCTAGTAAAGATCGTCAGTAACCCACTCGCATTCATGGCCGGATCGTTGCGCTCGAACTTCGGCACCGGCAGCCGCCGGTTCAGGAAGACGAACGATGCATGGTCCTCAAACTTGCCATCCGCCGCCCACTCCATGCGGATCAGCTCCGGCGTCAGCACGGTAAATCTCGCCTTGCCCACAGTAACCACTGCTTTTGGGTCGGCGGCCGGGCCGTTGGCTTCCCCGGCTGTCTGTGCAGAAATCGCCGGCCGGGAAGATGCAGTCGTTGCAGAGGGTTTTGCAGCCTGTCCTGCAGGCGCTGGCGTCTGCGCCGCTAAACCGATGCTGAATCCGAGGCCAAGTCCGATGGCAGCCAGTTGTGGAAAAGATATACGCACGAGTTCCTCCCGTTATTGCTCCACCCGGAAGGTTAGCATGCTACGGCAGGGTTTCTCATTTCAGCGAAAGAGGAATTGGCCATCTCGGAAATGGCACTTTTTAATAGTGTGCAAAATTGCTCAGATACGCCCTGGGAAAGTGTCTACACTTCACAGTGCGCGGATTTCTGTACTTTTAAGCATTAGAACGTGCAGGGAATGTAAGGCCGGATGATCCACCGTGCCACGCAACGGTACATCCCAACTCTCCTCGCCGGGGTCCACGCGATCTATGCGACGGATGCTCCTGGTGAGCTAGCTGAGTCATATCAAGCAAGTCCCCAGTCATGTATTGTTTGTTTCTCTCTGCAATCCTGCGGCTCTCATGGAGAGTCGCAGGAATTGCTTTTTTAGGCCATGTGAAAATCATCTGCCGGCAGGTGGAAGCAAGGAAGGCTGTTCAGTCGTGGAGGACCACATTCAATAGTGATTTGTGTATTTTTATGCCGCCGTTGTATTCGATAAAGCCCATCTTGCGAAAGCGATTCATAAAGAAGCTGACGCGCGACCGCGTGGTCCCGATCATCTCCGCCAGAGTCTCCTGCGAAATCTTGGGAATCAGGGACTCCGGTTCGCCGGGCTGCCCAAAATCCGCCATCAACAGCAGAATCCGCGCCAGCCGTTTTTCGCTGGAGTTGAAAAGTTGATCGACCAGGTCCGCCTGGGTTCTCATGCTGCGCTCCAGCAGAAACTTCAAAAATAAGTCGCTGAAGGTGTGCTCCTCATGCATTACGCGGACCATTTCTGCCCGCTCTATCTTGAGCGCGGAACACGGGGCAATGGCGGTGGCCGTGGCCATGCGCAACCCCGGCGTTCCAGCCATCGAATCCTCGCCCACAAAGTTGCCCGGTGTGAGCAGCGCGATGGTCGCCTCTTTGCCCTCTTTGGAGATCACCGTGAGTTTCGCGCGGCCACTCTGCAGGTAGAAGACGCAGTCGGCCGTATCGCCCTGGGAGAAGAAAGCCTCCTTGGGGTTCAAACGCACAATTCTCCGCCCCAGCCCGGCTTGCGCCAGAAAAACTTCAGGATCAAACCGTATTTGATTCTGCCCTGCCATTCGATCTGTCTGTCCCCTTTTGCGATTTGCCCAGGAGTCGTTCCATGGAGTATCCGAAGCGCGCCCCCTATTTGACCTGGGGATCGAAGTAGATTGAATCCTGAGCTTACATAAAATTCACTGGCACAAGCAGGCAGGTCTGTTCAATTTTGCTCAGTTTTTAACTAATAGTATTCAATAAACCGAAAATACTATCGATTTTATGAAAAATCTGTGCAAAATCCAGGAACGGCACAACTCCGCATTTGTCTCCCCTTCAGCTTCCAGCAGCCTCCCTGCTTCTTTTTCATCAACACCCAGTTTTCCATAAGTTGTTGCAAAAATGCAACAATAAGTAGGAGCACCGGGTTGGCTGATTTCATGCTCCCGGCGCGGGGGAGTCTGTGGCCAAGCTGCACGTTCTATCGACACACCTGTTCCTGAACCAGCGCCTGCACTCCGGGTTGCTGGAGCAGGCCGTCCAGTGGGGCGCCGAGGCGGTCGAGATCTTTGCGGCGCGCCAGCACTTCGACTACACCAGCCGCGAGCAGGTAACAGAGTTGGCATCCTGGTTCCGGTCGAACGCGCTTACGCCCTGGTCGATGCACGCGCCGATTTACGCCGGCCGGGATATGGGCCGCTCCGGCTTGCCGGCACTCAACCTGCTGCACGCGGAGAAAAGCCGCCGCATCGAGGCCATGGACGAGATCAAGAGAGCCCTGGAAACCGCCGAGCAGATCCCCTTCCGCAACCTGGTCGTTCACCTGGGTGATAGGAACGATGAGTGGTCGCCGCGCACCGTCGAATACGCCTTGACAGCTCTGGAACACCTGGGTGCATTTGCGCGTCCGCTGGGCGTGCGTCTGCTGGTGGAGAACCTGCTCAGCGAGCCGACCACTCCCGAGCATTTGGTTGAGATTCTTGAGACCGGCCACCTGAACCAGATCGGCGTCTGCCTCGACCTTGGCCACGCTCACATGACGGTCGGCGTTCCCGCGGCTATCGCCACCCTGGGCGGGCGCATCGTACAGGTTCACGCGCACGACAACCACGGCATGAAGGACGAGCATCTGTGGCCGGGCGACGGCGCCATCGACTGGCCTGCCGCGGCCACAGCCCTCAACGCGCTCGCCGCGCCGCCGGTCATTGTGCTGGAACTCAGCTCCAAACTCCCCGATGAGCCGGCGAAGTTGCCAGAGCGAATTCGAAGTGCCTTCGAGTTGGTTGACTGAGCGAGCAAAGGGTCCGCGACTGCCGGTTGCTTTATCCTTGCAACTTTTCGGTCGTCCGGCGTTACAGGATCTCGGTTTCGAGACCCTGTAAAACGACAGCCTCGCAGTGCGATGTGCTCTATCGGAAAAACCCCAGCAGGTACAGCACCAGCAAGATCACCAGAATGGTGCCGAGCCCAATGCCTCCGCCTCCTCCATAGCCCCACCGTCTGTAGCCGTAGTATCCTCCGCCGCCACCAAACAGCAGAACCAGAACAACAACCAGAATAATCAATCCCATCTCACAACTCCTTTTTCCTACATTTGGAGTCTTTCATTAGGTAATTAAAGACGCTGAGCAAATGGGTACACTATCGGCTGCGGAAGCGCCGACGGATGGTGATATTCCATTGAAGTGAGATCGGTGCTCAGCAAATCCGCGGCAACTGCTCGCCGATCTGGATGGGGATGACGCGATTTGCGCCCATGGCCGTGCGGGCGACCAGCATGCGTTTGTGCTCGGCGGTGACCGTGCCGATGCGTGCGGCGTCTTTGCCCAGAGGATGGGCGCGCAGGACTGCGAGAATCTGCTCGGCGGCCTGGGGCGCGACAAAAAACACAGCCTTGCCCTCGTTGGCCACGTAGACGGGATCGAGTCCTAGCAACTCGCAGGCCGATTGCACTTCGGGACGCACCGGCAGGCTGGGCTCGTCGATCTCCACGCCGACGCCGGATGCCGCGGCAATTTCATTCAATGTGGAAGCGAGCCCGCCGCGCGTTGGGTCGCGCATGGTGTGCACCGCAGCGCCCGCCGCAGCCAGCATCTCGGCGATCATCCCGTTGAGCGCGGCGCAATCGGAGTGAATCTGGCTCTCGAACTCCAGCCCCTCGCGCACGCTCATGATGGCCATGCCATGGTCGCCGATGGTTCCGGAGAGGAGAATCGCGTCGCCGGGCTGCGCGCGTTGCGGGCCAACCGTGATTCCCGGTCGCAGCAGGCCAATGCCAGCCGTGTTGATGTAACAGCCGTCGCCGTGCCCGCGCTCCACAACCTTGGTGTCGCCGGTGACAATCTTCACGCCCGCCGTCGCAGCAGCCTTCGCCATGGCATCGACAACGGCCGCCAACTGCGCCAGCGGAAAGCCTTCTTCCAGGATGAAGCTCGCGCTCAAAAATTTTGGCTCCGCCCCGGAGACGGCCAGATCGTTCACCGTGCCGTTGACCGCCAGCTCGCCAATCGATCCGCCAGGAAAAAAGAGCGGCTGCACGACATACGAATCGGTGCTCATCGCCAGCCTGCCGCCGCCAAGTTCAAGCACCGCCGCGTCGCCCAGATTTTCCAGCTCCGGATTGCGGAAGGCGGGCAGAAACAGATGCTCCACCAGCTCATTGCCCAGCTTGCCTCCGCCGCCGTGGCCCATCACGATGGTGGGATAGTCCGCCAGCGGCAGAGGACAAGACCAGTTCGAGAAATCCGCCACTCCTGTTTTGTCGTTCTTGTCCATTTCCTGCCCCGCCGTCATTCGGCCGCTGAATTGCTAAATCTCTAAGCGTTCTTTCCCGCGCCCGCCAACTCCTCCGCCGACAAAAATCGCCCATAGTTGTAGTAGGCCGCGCAAGCGCCTTCGCTCGAAACCATTGTCGCGCCCAGCGGATGGCGCGGCGTGCATTCCTTGCCGAAGGCCGCGCACTCAGACGGCTTGATAGCTCCCCGCAACACGTCTCCAGCGCGGCAGAGCGGCGACTCGGCGGTATGAATCCCGGAAATCTGAAACCGCTCCTCGGCGTCGAACTTCCTATAAGCCTCGCTGAGCCGCCAGCCGCTCTTGGGAATCACTCCAATGCCGCGCCACGCCCGGTCCGTCACCTCGAAGACCTCGGCTAGCAGCGTCTGCGCGGGCTTATTGCCCTCGAAAGTGACGATGCGCTCGTAGGCATTTTCCACCTCGTGGCGGCCAGCCTCAAGCTGAATCACGCAGCGGCGAATCCCGTCCAGCAGGTCGAGCGGCTCAAAGCCGGTGACCACCATCGGCACCTTGTATTTTTCGGCCAGTGGTGGATACTCCCAGTAGCCCATCACGCTGCAAACGTGGCCAGCAAGCAGAAATCCCTGCACCTTGTTTCCCGGCGAACCCATAATGGCTTCAATCGCCGGCGGTACCAGCACATGCGAAACGAGCAGGGAAAAATTCTTCAACCCGCGCCGCTTGGCGACGTGCACACTCATGGCGTTGGCCGGAGCGGTGGTCTCAAAGCCCACGCCGAAAAAGACGACTTGCTTGTCAGGATTTTTGACGGCCAGTTCGACCGCGTCCAGCGGCGAATAGACCACGCGCACGTCGCCGCCCGCGCCCTTCACTTGAAATAAATCGCCCTCAGTCCCTGGCACGCGCAGCATATCGCCGAAGGAGCAGAAGATCACGCCGGGCTGGGCGGCGATGGCCAGCGCTTTGTCGATCAGCTCCAGCGGCGTCACGCACACCGGGCAGCCGGGCCCATGAATCATCTCGATCCCGGCCGGCAGCATCTGGTCTATTCCATTTTTTATGATCGAGTGTGTCTGCCCGCCGCAGACCTCCATGATCTTCCACGGCCGCGTGGCGACAGCGTGAATCTCCCGCGCCATGCGCTGAGCGATCTCGCCGTTGCGGAACTCGGTCAGGTATTTCATTTGGCGGAGCAGCTTCCATCCGGGCACGACGACTGCGGCGTCGCGGCGGCCCTCGCAAGTACCTCTTCTTCGCTGGCCAGCTCCTCGTCCAGCATGCCCATCGCGCGGAAGTCCTCCAGCGTCTGCAGCGCCGTCTCCTCGTCGATCTTGGAGAGCGCAAAGCCAACGTGGACAATTGTATAGTCGCCCACCTGGACCTCCGGCACATAGTCCAGGCAGACCCGCTTGACGATGCCGCCAAAGTTCACCCGCCCAATGCGGAGATCACCCTCGGTAAGAATTTCTTCCACTTTTCCCGGAATCGCTAGACACATGGTTCCTCTATTATGACGGGTTTGGAGCGTATCTGGGGTGATTTAAATCACATATATCCTCGCAGGGTTGAAGAGCTAAGAATAGCTAGAAAATTAATATTCTTACCATACTGCTCAATATTGCTCAGATTGGGTTTGGTAGAGTCATTACGCTCAAAACACGAGCAAGTTATAGCGGCTCCCCCATGGATTCCCCAGTCTTTGCCTCCCCAAGACTGGGGAATCACAAACTCAGCGTCCCTGCCCCACCCGCGCCTCCGCCAGATACGACAACCACTCATCCATCCCCGCCCCGGTCTTGGCTGAAGTCTCGAATATCCGTATCCCCGGCCAAACCAAGCTGATGTTTTATGAGCGCCGAATCCTTATTCGTACCCCGCCTCGCGCCCATGTCGCACCGCCAGAATGACGACTTCCTTTTCGTCGTAGCGATAGAGAACGACATACGCCCCGCTGCCGAACTCGATCACCCATTCGCGGAACTCGGTGGGCAACTCCTCGACGGGACGGCCCATCTCCGGAAACTTGCCGAGCAACTTCACGCACTGGCGGATCGCTTTGACTGCGCGTCTGGCTGCGTCTTGGCTCTTGGGGGCCAGAAAATTGTGCAGCCGCGCCACATCCCGCAGGCTCTGCGGCGTCCACTTCAGGCGTGGCATTCGGGAGCCTTTGCGTCCTCACCCGCTTCGAGTTTGGCCAGCCAGGCGTCGGCCTCCTCTGCGGTCGCGTGCAGGCCGGTTGCCTGATAGTCCTTCCAGGCAGCTATCGCATCCCGGCGAAATTGCTCGCGCTTCTCTTCGCGGCTCACGTACTGCTCGACGGCTTCGCGCATAATCCAGTGCGCCGAGCGTCGACGCGCCGAGGCGAGCTGTTGAACGCGTTGCTTGAGTTCAGAGTCGAGCTTGAGGCTGGTAGTTGAGACTTTCGGCATCACTTATGCTCCAAGGTGTTACCTATAAACACTATAGCGCACCCCGCGCCTCCGCCAAGTACGCCAGCCACTCCTCCATCCCCACCCCGGTCTTGGCTGAAGTCTCAAAAATCCGTATTCCCGGCCGTATCTCATTGATATTCCTGAGCGCCAGCTCGCGGTCAAAGCTGCACGCCTCGGCGATGTCCATCTTGGTGATGACGGCGGCGTCGGCGGAGTTGAAAAGCGTGGGATACTTCAGCGGCTTGTCTTCGCCTTCGGTGACGCTGAGCAGGGCTACGCGAATCCGCTCGCCCAGGTCGTAGCTCGAAGGGCAAACCAGGTTGCCGACATTCTCGATAAACAGATAGTCCAACCCGCCCAGCGTCACTTCAGGCCAGCCGTCCAGGTGCTTGCCGATCATCTCCGCGTCCAGGTGGCAGATGCCGTGTGTATTGATCTGGCGGACAGGAGCGCCGCTGGCTGCGAGGCGGCGGGCGTCGTTGTCAGTTTCCAGGTCGCCGACCAGCGCAGCTACTCTCGCGCCCCGCGCTTTCAACTCGCGCAGGGTCCACTCAAGAAACGCGGTTTTGCCAGTGCCAGGGCTGGAGACCAGGTTCAGCACCAGCACGCCGGCCGTCGCATAGCTCGCCCGCAGCCCCGCCGCCAGCTCATCGTTCTTCTTCAGAATTCCCCGTCGCAGCTCGACAATTCGTGTGGTCATGCCTTCACCTCGCCATCATCAATCTCAATCGATTCAATTTCCAGTTCGCGCCCTTGCCGCATATCGCTGCACGGCTCGCCGCAACGCGGGCAGCGGAAGCTCTGCACGCCCTGCAGCTCGGCATCCTGGCCGCAGGACTCACAATGCACCACCACCGGCAGCAGGTTGACCACCAGTCGCGAGCCCTCCAGCGGCGTTCCCTCGCTGACAATGCCCCAGCAGAACTCCAGCGACTCGGGAATCACCGAGGCCAGCGCACCGACGCGCAGTCTTACTTCGAGAACCCGAGAGCCCCTGGACGAATCCGGCAAGGCCGCCAGCGTCTCGGTCACTGTCTCCACAATGCTGGTCACGAGGGAAAGTTCATGCATTCAAGTAAATTTTACGCGCACGCCTCCTGCTTCGCCTGAATTGCTCCACTCTGTAAGATAAAAGCACAAGGATAAAATCCATGCCCAACCCAGCCGCCGCGTCCCGCCTCTCCCTCAGCCAGCTTGCCCCCGCCACCATCCAGTCGGAGATTCGCGCCATGACGCTGGAGTGCGACCGCATCGGCGGCATCAACCTGGCCCAGGGCATCTGCGACACGCCGGTCCCCGCCGCGGTCGAGGAGGGCGCGATTCAGGCGATCCGCGAAGGGCAGAACATCTACACCCGCCTGGACGGCATCGCACGCCTGCGCAACGCAATCTCCGCGAAGCAGAAGCGCGACTACGGCCTGGACTACGACCCGGAGAGCGAGATACTCGTCTCCTCCGGCGCCACCGGCGGATTGCACGCCGCCGCCATGGCCCTGCTCAATCCCGGCGACGAAGTTCTGATCTTCGAACCCTTTTATGGCTACCATGTAGCTACACTCAAGTCGTTGCGCGTCACTCCGGTCCTGGTGCCGCTGGCCGAGCCGGATTGGGCGCTCGATCTCGACGCCCTCAGCGCCGCTATCACTCCCCGCACTCGCGCCCTGCTGCTCAACACGCCCGCCAACCCCAGCGGCAAGGTCTTCTCCCGCGTCGAGACCGAATCCATCGCGGCCCTCTGCCAGGAGCACGACCTGTTCCTCATCACCGATGAGATCTACGAATACTTTGTATATGACGGCGCGCAACACATCCCGCCCGCCACGCTGCCCGGAATGCGCGAGCGGACGATCCTGCTCTCCGGCTTCAGCAAGACTTTTTCGGTCACCGGCTGGCGTCTGGGCTACGTCTGCGCCGATGCCCGCTGGATAGGCGCAATGAGTTACTTCCACGATCTGACCTACGTCTGTGCTCCCTCGGCCTTGCAGTACGGCGCCGCCGCCGGCCTGGAGCAGCTTCCGCCCAGCTTTTATGCGCAGTTAGCCAGCGACCACCAATCCAAGCGTACCTGCATCCTGAGCGCACTGCGCGATGCAGGCTTTGAAGCGAGCGCACCTTCCGGCGCGTACTACGTGCTGGCCGGCGCTGGGCACATCCCCGGCAAAACCTCCGCCGAAAAAGCCCGCCGCCTGCTGGCCGCAACTGGAGTAGCCGCCGTAGCAGGCTCAGCCTTCTTCCGACCCGGCCACGGAGAAAATCTACTGCGTTTCTGCTTCGCCAAGAAAGACAACGAGCTGGACGACGCCTGCGCGCGGCTGCGAAAGCTGTAGCGTTCCCAATAACTCAACGTGTAAAGCTATCGATAAGGTAGTAAACGTAGACGGTTACCTTGCTGCCGGGAAGTGAAATTTCCACCCAGGCTGAAATAATTTCATAAATAAGTCTTGACATACTCTGAGGACTTATGGGAAATTTATCTTGCTATTCCGGCCCCCTTGCCGGCGAAAGCCGCTCATGACGGCATACTTATTAGCCGCCTTCTTTAAGACAACTACAGGCCTCAAGACATGGCTCCTCAATCCCTGGCTCGTCATTCCCTGAATGAGGCTGGGCTGGAGATGTTTGAGCAATAAACACGAGGTTATGTTTCTGTGCAGCTAACTTGCCGTCTGAATGCGGTCGCTCCGCCCTTCGCGCGTGGTAGCTGCAACTGTGTTGTCATGTTGTCGAACAAGGAGGAATCTTATGCCCACGCAGCAAGTTATGGCCTATCTAACAGGATTGGCAGGTTTGGGCGCATTATGGCTGATCCTGCTTATCGCTACAAAAAAGCATCCTTGGGCGCTGGTCATCGGAGAGGATGACCGGCCCAGCACCAGCAAGTTTCAATTGCTGATTTGGACTGCCGCGGTAGTCTTTGCTTTCCTGGCCATCTACCAAATCCGTTTCAGCAGAGGCTTCGGCGAGGATTTACCCGCTACCCCTACCAACCTGCTCATCGCCATGGGAATAAGCGTTGTGACTGCGGTATCCGCTAAGTCCATTGCCGTCACTTCCGAGGCTAAAAGAGCCGCCGATGCCGCGAATGCCGTCGCCAAGGGTCTTCCTCCCGCCCCAGTTCATCCGCACAGCCTGAGCAGTATCTTCGCCGACGATTCCGGCAAGCCAGATTTGGGCAAGGTTCAAGTAGTGTTGTGGACCGTGATCGCCGTTGGAGTCTTCTTGTCGAATGTGTTCGCGCTCATCCATTCTCCCGGCAGCCCTCATATCGATCCTCAAACCCAAATTGCTACTTACCCTCTAGGTTTGCCCGATATTAGTCAGACGCTCATGATTCTGATGGGGCTTGGCCATGGCGCATACATCGGCAAGAAGATCGCGGAAAGCTGAAACCATGTTCGAAATCATTTCTCTCAGTGCGCAGTGAAGAGGAGTAGTTCATGCAATCCGCCTCCAATTCAAGAGGCCAATCAAGAGAGTTTTTCAGGATGACTGAGAAAGCGAAGGTTACGTTATGGGATTTCCGGCCGGCGCAATTCCGGGTATCGATGTATCGCACTATCAAGCCGTTGTGAACTGGACAACGGTGGCAAGCGGCGGCGAGCAATTTGCATTCGCCAAGGCAAGTGAAGGCATCTCAGTTTCCGATCCATACTTTGTGGATAATTGGGCGGGAATCAAAGCGGCTGGGCTATTGAGGGGCGCGTATCACTTCTACCATCCGAACTACGATCCAGCCGCGCAGGCGAACATTTTTCTTCAAAGCCTCTCCAAGGCGAACGGCGGAAGCCCGGTGCTTGCCCCGGGTGATCTGCCGCCTGCGCTGGATATTGAAGTGACCAACGGCGCCACCCCAGCCAATCTGATTGCGGGCGCAGCGTCTTGGCTGGCAACCGTGGCCGCGGCAACAGGCAAAACGCCCATCGTCTACACGTTTGTTTCTTTCTGGAAGACGACCCTCGGCAATCCAACAGATTTGTCGAATTACCCTCTTTGGATAGCCGAATACGGCGTCAATGCTCCCATCGTACCCGGCGGATGGACAAATTGGCTCTTCTGGCAATTCGCCATGCAGCAATTGGCTGGCGTACCATCACAAACCACGGATTTGGATGCCTTCAACGGCTCCCTCGCGGATTTGCAACAACTCGCGAGTTAGCGTTTTTCGCCGGCTTTGAAAGATGGGGCCAAGATGCGATTCATCGATAAGTCAAATATTCAAATGCGCAAACATGATAAGGACTGGTTGGGAAGCATTCCATCCAGTTGTTTCAAGGATTCCCAGAAACTACAACCGCATTGCAACCAGAGAGGAAAACTCCATGACCGCAACTTCAGCAGCTTTGGCAGATTTTACAGCTAATTCCGGAGATACCATCCAATTCACCTTCACTCCCCAACCCAACGGATTCGCCTTTCTAGCAGGCGCTTCCCTGACCGTTCTGAGTACGACTCCGAAAACCACCACCGCGCTCACTGTTGTCAGCAACCAGATTTCTTTCAAGCTGCCGCAAGGCGATTCCCGCGTCCGAATAGTCATTATCGACGAGCCTGATCCAGAGCAAGGGAGTCTTTCTTATACCGTGAACGGAGGAGCGAGTATTGATCTGTGGACGAATCGGCCTCTTTCACATATGCCTGGCGCGTTTTATGGGTATGGGAGCTAGACCGAAGATGAAAATATCCTTGAAAACATCGCTCTTGCTCACTTTTTTCTTGAGTTCTATCGTGGCTCAAGCCCAAGATTCAGTATCGTCCACCAAAGGCCAAGAGAATACTCAGGCTTCCGCTTATGCGTTTGACACCGATGCGCGCGCCTCAGTGAAATCATTCAGGCAGCCATTGAAGGATTATTACGCCGAACTGCAGAAAAAGAACCCCGATCCAACGGCTCTCAAAGATGCCCGTGAACAACTTCGATTTTCATCGAATGCGATCACGGCGACCGTAAAGACGAACCCCGGTCTAGGTCTTTTGCTTGTCAAAGCAATTAAATCCGACATCGAAAACAGCGTCTCTGCCGATGTTACAACAGGGCTCTCTGAGATTAGGCCTGACAAACAGGTTTTCGCGCAATCTGGTTCCGCGGGAAGCACCTCGCTGGTTGCGAAGGCCGGCGGAGCCAGTATCTTGGCCATGGCGGTCGATTCTGGTGCTCTCACAAAATCGGCCAGCGGCACCACATCGACGATCAGCGGCAATCTGGAGGGAATCGGTTCCTTCCTGCTCGGTCAGGCACCTATTTCGATTGATCCCGATAAGCAGAACTGGCTGCGCAAGACGGCGGGCGACGTCAACCTCTCGGCCACCTTTGCACTGGCCCAGCCCAGTTCGCAGACCACAGCATCGACCCAGCCGGCCACCGGCACTTCGCCCCCGGCAGGCACCCAGGTTGATATCCCCTCGAGCGTCGGCAAGCTGACCGGAATCACTGCTCAGTTTGCAATTCATAATCCCTTCGACCCTCATTCAGGGGCTATAAGAACCAGGTGGGACGCCGCCAAAGATGATTTGCAAAAGAGTGCGTCGTCGATGCTTCAGGCAACGGAACCTTTAATGGACGCATTGGATTGCGGTGATGCTTGTACTCAAGATTGGTCCGACGCTATAACTGCTCTCAATGCGGCAGCTCAAGAGCACAATCCGCAAAAGTTTGCGGATGCCTATGACAATTACGTGAATGCGGTTATCGCTCACGCCATGGCAGCCGATCCGAACATCAATGCTGAGGTTGTCACTGCTGCCAAGGCAACCGCTGCCTATCAGGCTGCTGTCAAGGATGCCGTCGATAAAACGCTCGGCAACCTGTTTACGCTGGAATACGACTATGCCAAACCGGCGAATCAGCCGGAGACGCATGACTTCAAGTTGGTTTACGGTTACGCGATGAGCAGCGTCACAGCCATCAATTCGCTTCTGACGGCTGGCAGCAGCTCCAAGAGTCTCTTCACGGCAAACGCGGATATTTCCATCTATGGCGGCGCAATCCCGGCCACCGCAAAATACGGGCGGCTGCGCTCTGGCCAGCTTTCCGCCGAGTTCGACACGCCGATTCTTGGAACGCCACCCGCCAAGCTGGCTGTTTTTTCACTGGCCGGTTACTGGCAATATCAGCCCAACCCCTCCGTCCTCAATATCACGCAAAGCGATGTGGCTCCGGGCACATCGATTCCCGCACCCACCCAGGTTCTGGTCGGCACAGCCGGATCTTTGTGGGTTACCCAGGCTAAGATCACGATCAACAACGGAAAATCCGGAATTAGCGTTCCATTCGGAGTGAAATGGTCGAATAAATCCGATTTGCTCTCCGGCAACAAGGTGGGCGCACAAGTCGGAATCAGCTATGACTTCTCTTCCTTGAACAATCTCTTTGGGGGGAGCAATTAACATTGGCAATGCTGAAACACCGTACTCCATCCTTTCGCCTATTTTCTGGCGAAAGGGTGGGAGTTCGCGGTGTATTTTTTAAGAACCGGATCAGTAATTTTGGCAACGCAAATCGATGAACTGCTGCATGCGGCTTTTGTGCAATTCGCCGTTTCTCCACCCGCGCCGCTCCGGTAGACTGGTAGGGCGATGAGTATGATCGAGAGAATGCAATGCGCCGCGATGCAGGCTTCGTATGCCGCCGGATTGGCTGCCGCGAGCCTGGCCGCCGCGCTCGTCCTGGCCGGTTGCGGAACGCCAGCCGCGCCGCAACCGCCCTCGCTGAAGCTGCCGATCCCGGTGGCAGACCTGGCCGCCAGCCGCACGGGCAACCAGGTGACGCTTACCTGGATCACGCCCAAAAAGAGCACGGACAAGCTGCTGCTGAAGGGCAAGGTGGCTGGTTTTGTCTGCCGCAAGGAAGCGGCTGCCGGCACCTGCTCCACGGCTGGCGGCGAATTGGAGTTTGCTCCGGGGGCAGTTGGCTCATTTACCGAGACGCTGCCTGCGGAGTTGGCCGCCGGTGCGCCGCGCCCGCTGAGATATTTTATCGAACTGAGGAACCATAACGGCCGCTCGGCGGGGCTGTCGAATGTCGCCGTGGTGCTGGCCGGCGTTGCGCCCGCGCCGGTGTCCGGCCTAAACGCCGAGCTGCGCAAGGCAGGCGTGGTGTTGCGCTGGGCGCCTTTGCAGGCCTCCGCGCAGGATTCCTCCGCAATCCGGCTGCACCGCAAGCTGCTGAATCCGCTGCCGGCCAAACCACAACAGGGGCTGCTGACGCCCCAGCCGGAGCCGGTGGAACAGAGTTTGCTGGCGGACTCCTGCGCGCCGGAAACAGGCAAGGGAAGCTGTCGCGTTCTGGACAGCAGCATCCACTTCGGCCAGGTCTATGAGTACCGCGCCCAGCGCGTGGCCCGCGTTACGGTGGAGGGCAAAACACCGGAGTTGGCGGGCGAGCTTTCATCCCCGGTGCGTGTCGAGGCACGGGACATCTTTCCGCCCGCCGTGCCCACAGGTTTGGCCGCCGTGGCCACAACGGGAGAAAATGGCGCAGGGAACGCAATCGACTTGAGCTGGCAGCCGGTTACCGACGCCGATCTGGCCGGATACTTTGTTTATCGCCGGGAAGGCGACGCAGCCTGGCAGCGCATCTCGCCCGCTGGGCCTCTGGTTCCACCGGCCTTCCATGATGTGCAGGTCCAGCCCGGCCATAGCTACCGCTACGCCGTCAGCTCCATCAACCAAGGCGGAAACGAAAGTGCCCGCTCGGCGGAGACCGAGGAGTCTGTGCCCAACCCCTGACGGCCTTTGCCGCGCATGGAGTAATTGCCATGAAATATTGCCGCTTTTTCTTCGAGAATCAAACTCACTATGGCGCTGTGGAAGATCGCGAGGGCGAGCCGTGGATTGTGCACCTCATCGCCGCTCCAGAGGAGGACCGCGCCTTCCGTCTGGAATACCACCGTTCCACTTCATTGAGCGTCGGCTTCGAACCCATGCCCCTCAGTGCCGCCGATCTACTTCCGCCGGTCACGCCGTCGAAGATCGTCTGCGTAGGCCGCAACTATCGCGACCACGTCAAAGAAATGGGCAGCGAGCTGCCAGCCGAGCCGTTGCTGTTTTTCAAACCGGTGTCGGCGTTGAATAGTCCTGGAGGGATCGTGCGTATGCCCGCCGCTTCGGCGCGCGTGGACTATGAGGGCGAGCTAGCGCTGGTGATTGGCCACCGGGTCCGCAATCTGAAAGAAGAATATTGGCGCTCCGCGGTGCGCGGCTACACGCTGGCCAACGACGTGACCGCCCGCGACCTGCAAAACAAGGACGGTCAATGGACACGCGCCAAGGGCTTCGATACGTTTTGCCCCATCGGCCCGTTGGTGAGCGACGAGTTGGACCCCGAGGCTGGACTGACGCTGGAGACGCGCGTCAACGGCGATCTGCGCCAGCATGGCTCGACATTGGACTTCATCTTTCCGATTCCAAAACTGCTCGCCTACATCACCGCCATTTTCACTCTCGAACCCGGCGACCTGGTGCTGACCGGAACGCCTGCCGGGGTGGGTCCGCTCAAAGCTGGAGACAAAGTGGAGATCAGCATCCCCGGCCTCGGCGTGCTGGCTAACACCTTCCAGCCGGAGGAAAACTGAGTACAAATCACCCCGTGTGCAACCTTGACCTCTCGGATGAATCAAACAGCAGTAGACTAAATACGCACGCGCGATAAATCAGTTGCGTGCATCTTTTGGAGGAATCATGCCGCAGAATCTGCTGGAACAATTGCGCAAATTCACGATCGTCGTTGCCGATACGGGCGACATTGAGGCGATTGGAAAGTTTCGCCCGCAAGACTCGACCACCAATCCCTCGCTGATTACCGCGGCTGCGCAGTTGCCGCAGTACCAGCCCATCGTGGACGGCGTGTTGCTCGCCGCCCGCAAGGAACTCGGAGGCAACTCAACCGATGCGGCTGTCGCCAACCTCGCTTTTCAGAGGCTGGCCATCGCCTTCGGCAAAAAAATTCTGGCCATTGTTCCGGGACGCGTATCCACCGAAGTAGACGCGCGCCTCTCCTACGACACACAAGCCACCATCGCGCAGGCGCGCAGCATCATCAAGCAATACGACGCGGAGGGCATCGGGCGCGAGCGCGTGCTGGTCAAGATCGCCTCCACCTGGGAGGGCATCCGCGCCGCCGAAGTGCTGGAGCGCGACGGAATTCACTGCAACTTGACCTTGCTCTTCGGGCTGCACCAGGCCATCGCGGCGGCTGAGGCTGGCGTCACGCTGGTTTCGCCCTTTGTGGGCCGTATCCTCGACTGGTACAAGAAAGATACCGGCAAGGATTTTCACGGTGCGGACGATCCCGGCGTGAAGTCCGTGACCACGGTCTATAACTATTACAAGAAATTCAGCTATAAAACCCAAGTCATGGGCGCGAGCTTTCGTAACATTGGCGAGATTCTGGAGTTAGCCGGTTGCGATCTGCTGACTATCTCGCCGCAACTTCTGGCCGAGCTGGAAGCGACTGTTGCCGAGTTGCCGCGCAAGCTCTCGCCCGATACGGCACGCACGTTGCCCATCGAAAAGATAACCGTGGACAAAGCGAAGTTCGACGCCATGCACGCCGCCGACCGCATGGCCACCGACAAGCTGAAGGAAGGCATTGAAGGATTTTCGGTGGCGCTGGTCAAGCTGGAAACGCTGCTTGCCAAGCGCCTGGCCGAGTTGGAAATCAAGAATCCCGCCTGAGCGTGCGCTTACTCCGACCAAACGCCCAGCAGGTTGCCCACGCCATCGGAGAAGTGGAAGCGCCGCCCGCCGGGGAACTCGAAGGTAGGCACAACAACGCTGCCGCCTGCCGCAACAATTGCCGCTTCGGTAGCCTTCAGGTCAGCGGAGTAGAGCACCACAAACGGCGCAAACTTAGGCTGCTCTTGTTTCGGCGCGCCTTTTGCGAATCCGATGGCGATCCCAACGCTGTCCGCGGTAGAGTCAATGTAATCCGGACCCCAATCCTTGAAGCTCCAGCCGAAGACAGTCGAGTAAAACTTCTTGGTCCGCTCGATGTCGGGCGTAGTGAACTCGATGTAGGTGATCTTGTGATGCAGTGCGGCGTTGCTCATGAATTCTCTCCTTTTGCGTTGTATTACGTGGGGTCGAGGGAAAGGTGACGCAAATGTGAGGCGCACGCACACCTTCCCCGGTGTGCTCTCGAAGCGCCCCCATCCACATTCCCTCAAGAGCCGGAGAGTGCAGGTAGAGTCCGCTGAATCGTTCGAGAACGCGGACTCGCGAGGTACGAGAATAGGCTATCAGAATTTTGCGAATGCCACATAATTATTGTGGATAAATCAGCGCCCCAGCCAGAGTGAAACGCCGCCGGTGATGGAGCGGCCGGGCATAGCGACGCCGTTGATCTCCTGATAGCCGGTGTTACTCAAATTTGCAAGGCGGAGATAGGGGCGCAGTTTCCCTGTGTCGCGCGCCACGGCGGCGTTCCACACGGGATAGGAAGTAGCGTTCCATGCCGGAATGCCCGGCTGCTGATAGGGCTTTGTAACTGCAACCGAGTTAGTAACGGTAAGTGAATGCTTCAGTGTGGCCGTCCAAACAGCATGAAGATTCACAACCGGATAATTCAGCGCGTACTCCGATTCCAGGCCGTTCAGCGAAGGCTGCGAGCCGAAGAGTTGCGTCCACGCAATTTGAACTGTATGACCCTTCGCCGGCAACCACTGCGCCGCTGTCTCAACGCCCCCGAAGCGCAATCCATTAAGGTTCGTTGCGCACCAAGTATTCACCGGGCAGCCTGCGGGCAGATCAGGGCTGGAAAAAGGTGTATTGCTCGTATAGCGTACATAGTCGATGGTGTCATGCTGGCGGCTATAAAAACCCGTGGCCGTGAGCGTCAGGTTGCTGGTTGCCGTCCAATCCGCGCCTGTCTCACCGGACCAGGCTGACTCTGGCTTCAGGTGTGAATTTCCATGAGTGGCGGGATCGAAGTAATAAAGGTCGGTATAAGTCGCAAGCCGGAATCCGTAACCGCCGCCGGCACGCAGCTTCAACTTATCGGTTAGTCGATAACTTCCAGCCAAGTGAGGCGAGAAAACAGATTGCAATCCACCGGAGAGTAACTCCTCGCGCGCGCCGACCGATAAATTCCAGCGGCATTTTGCAGGACGCAAATCGAGGTCCACATAGCCAGCGCCGCGGTTGCGCGCATGAAGGCCGAGCGCGAGTGATTGGACTCCTCCTGAGAGGTTGTAACTACGAATGCTGTCGCCGTCCGACTCCAACCCGACGAGAAAAACTGATGAGGATTCAATCGGAATGGTGTGGCGCAGAGAAGCCTGCCAGGAGCCGTCGATGTGATTATTCTCATATGGAGAAGGATTGTTGCGCGCCAAAACGTACTCGTCTGTATGGCGGCGATAACCGAAGGCTGCCACGGTGCGCCTGCCTAACTCCTGGCGGCCGGAGGCAAACCATCCTTTGGTCCGTTCCCAAGAGTTATAAGGTCCGTAAAACTGATTTGCGCCGAAGGAGCGGTCGCTCGTAGCAAAGAGGAGATCAGAGACGCCGAGGTGTGAGCCTACCCAGCTTTCAGAAGAAGCGTCTTCGTTGCGGTAGTCGCGATCATTTTGGCAATCCGAATAGAGTTGCTGAGTGGTACAGTTGCCAGTGAAGGCATTGCCAATGTAATTGGGCGCTGCCAGAAATCCTGTCGAAAAGTTACGATTTGCTGTCAAGCGGCTGCTCCATTGCTTGCGCGCCAAGGCGGCCAGGAGCGACTCTTCGTTTTCGCCGAAGCTGTCGTAACCCGCGCGAAGATGCAGCGAGTTCGCGGCAGGCGCTGCGGTGAGAAAATCGACGACACCGCTCAATGCGTCCGCGCCATGCAGCGTGGAACCTGCGCCGTGCAGCACCTGAATCGAGTCCATCGCGTCGAGGGGAACGGGCAGGTCGAGGTTGTGATGCGCGGTCTGGCTGTCGTCGATGCGAAAGCCGTTCAACAGCACCAGAGCCTGCTCAAAGGAACCTCCGCGCAGAATCAGGTCAGCTTGTCCGCCGCCCGCGCCACGTTCTTCCAGATAGACCGACGAATCCTGGCGCAGCAACTCTTGTGGCGATTCAAACGAGAGAGTCTTGCCCTCGACCGGCAACACAACTACCGCAGCGGAGGATTCCGCCAGGGGCACTGGAACCGCCGAACCAAGAACCACCAGGTTCTCGGTGGGATGGGGAAGTGTGGTAGCCGGAGCAGCAGGCGGCGCTTGCGCGCGGGCAGCTGGTGCGCAGGCTGCCAGAAGGAGGCAAGCTGCAAGAATCATTGCATTTGTAGTATGCATTTGTGGACTTTCTAATTGATTCTGAGCGCCAAAGGATGATTTCGCAAGGATGATTTGATATTGTTGTGAATAGTTGAGCCAGTAAACCATCAGGAGATGGCCATGCGCATCGATGCCTTTCTTCACGAGAGCCCCATGTTCGCTGTCAACCGTGCGGCGCGCCGCTTTGAATCGCTGGCCGGTCAGGCGCTTGCCGCCGACAATCTGAATTTTTTGGAAGGGCTCGTTCTCGCAGCCATGTTTTTTGAAGCTCCGAGCCCGGTGAAGCCGTCGCTGTTGGCGGAGACTTTTTGTACGACGCGAGGCAATGTAAGCCATTGCGTCTCGTCGCTGGAGGCCGAGGGGCTTTTGCAACGAAAGATCGATCCCGAAGACGCGCGAGCCTACCAGCTTACGTTGAAGCCGCAAGGGAAGAAGTGCGCCGTCCGCGTTATCGGCGCATTCGACAAGTTACAACGAGAGTTTGAGCGGGAGGTCGGCAAGACAGCCTTGAGCGATATGCTCAAGGCTATCCGAAAGCTTGAAGGGCTCTGCGCGGAGAAACAGCGTGCGCCACGGCGGAATTCTTAGAGGATATAGCGCGACAAATCTTGATCCTTCACGACGGATGCCACCATCTGCTTGACGTATTCTGCGTCGATGAGGAAGACCTTTTCCGGGCCGGAGGGTGTAACTCGTTCCACATAGGGCAAGGGCGTGGAAGATTCGCTCTTGATAGCTTCCTTCAGCGCCGCGGCAGCCGCTTCGTCGGGCACGCGTCGAGCCACATCGGGCGCCAGGAAGCTCACATCCTCCAGCACCCGCTCCATGATGGTGTGCAGCCTGCGAGCGCCGATGTTTTCGGTTTGCTCGTTGACCTTGAAGGCAAACTCCGCCATCTCGCGCAAGGCCTCCGGAGAGTACTCCAGCTTCACTCCCTCGGTTTCCAGCAGAGCAGAATACTGTTTGGTGAGTGAGGCCTTGGGCTCGGTCAGGATGCGCAGAAAGTCATCGACGGTAAGCGACTTCAGCTCGACGCGAATGGGAAAGCGGCCTTGCAGCTCAGGGATAAGATCGCTGGGCTTGGAAACATGGAAAGCGCCGGCGGCGATAAACAAAATGTGGTCGGTGCGCACCATGCCGTAGCGCGTGTTCACCGTCGTTCCCTCGACGATGGGCAGAATGTCGCGCTGCACGCCCTCGCGCGAAACATCGGGACCGTGGCCGCTCTCGCGCCCGGCTATCTTGTCGATCTCATCTAGAAAGACGATGCCGTTGGACTCAACGCGCTCCACCGCCGCGCGGTTGACCGAATCCATGTCGATGAGCCGGCCCTCTTCCTCGTCCACTAAATAGTCGAAGGCATCAGCCACCTTCATCTTGCGCTTCTTGCTGCCGCTGCCGAAGATGTTGGGCAGCATGTCCTTGAGGTTCATCTCCATGTCTTCAAGGTTCTGGTTGCTGATGATGCCGAACTGCGGCGTCCCGCGCTCGCGCACGTCGAGCTCCACCATGCGCTCGTCGAGCTTACCTTCGCGGAACTGCTGGCGCAGCTTTTCGCGAGAGCGCTGATAACTCTCCGTGCCAGGTAAAGTGAGCTGGCCCTCCTGCGCGGGCGGCACGGGCGGCGGAGGCGGCAGCAGCACGTCCAGCAGGCGCTCCTCGGCATTCATCTCCGCGCGGTCTTCCACCTCTTCCAGGCGTTCCTCGCGCACCATGTCGATGGCAATCTCCACCAGATCGCGGATCATGGATTCCACATCGCGGCCCACGTAGCCGACCTCGGTAAATTTGGAGGCTTCCACTTTCAGAAATGGCGACCCGGTCAGCTTGGCGAGCCGCCGCGCAATCTCCGTTTTGCCCACACCCGTCGGCCCGATCATGATGATGTTCTTGGGCATGATGTCGTCGGCGATGTCGGGCGGCAGCTTCTGGCGGCGCTGGCGATTCCTGAGCGCGATGGCCACAGCGCGTTTGGCGGCCTTCTGGCCGACGACGTGCTTGTCGAGCTCAGTGACAATCTCGCGCGGGGTCAGCTCGTCAAGCGAGAGCTCCTGTTCTTCAGCGGATGCGGGTAGGTAAATGGCCATTCTTTGTTTCCAATGACTCCTGGTGTTGTATCAGGGCACGACTTTAGTCGTGCCGAAAAATGCGTAAAACAAGCATGGGCTTTAGCCCTTGCGCGGGCCTATTCATTTTGAATCCCCTGAAGGCGCAAACACTTTCTCGAAGACTATTGAGGAGCCGCTTGAATCCTGTTCGAATTGTTTGTGATCTGGATTCCACTGCCAATCAACCAGGTTCTCCCGCAGAAATGCCAGTTCTCGTTCGATTCCTTCTTGTTTTTCCTGTGTTCGCGAGTCTGTATGAAAAAGTGAGAACCAAACCTTACCAGGCTTGTGATCAGACCCATTACTTTTCTTTACTCTGAAAGAGTGATTCAAATTCTCCTGAGCGGCCTTTTCAGCATCATTGACTCGAAGAAAGATGCATTGGTAATCGTGGGGTGAACGAACGCACACAAGCGCAACAATTTTCGCTTTGAAACTGCCCTCATGACGGTTGAACATCATTTCGCTCTGGTCATGAATATGCTTTTCAGTACAGTATCCGTACTGGAACCACCACCCATTATTGGGATAGGTTGTGTCATACGTTGAGCCCTTCACCTGAATCTGCCACTCATTGCCGTTTCTATCAACAGCAAGCAAGTCAACATTTGCGGCTAGTGCCTCCAGATTCAGGTCTCGTACGGTAAATCCTCGGTACTCGAGCTCATTTGCAACAATCCGCTCTGCGATTCTGCCGACATTAGATTTCCCAATCTGTGGTTCAGTCATCCGAGATTCCTCCGATAAACCGTCTTGCCAATGCTATTAGCCCCGGTTCCCTCAGGGGCTAAAGCCCGCACATTTATTTGCGGCCTTTGCGGCACGACTAAAGTCGTGCCCTGATACAGTGCCGGTAATTCCCTCCGCTAGCTCTTCAGCTCCTCAATGGTGATGTGGTTGTTGGTGTAGATGCAGATATCGCCGGCAATCTGCATGGCTTTTTCGGCGATTTCGAGGGCGCCGAGGTCGGTGTTTTCCATCAGCGCGCGGGCGGCAGCGGTGGCATAAGGTCCGCCGGAACCGATGGCGGCTATGGGCTCGTCGGGATCGATCACATCTCCAGACCCGGAGATCAGGAAGGTTTGCCCGGCATCGGCTACCACTAACAATGCTTCCAAATTGCGCAGCATCTTGTCGGTGCGCCAGTCCTTGGCCAGCTCGACGGCGGCGCGGTTGAGATTGCCGGCGTACTGCTCCAGCTTGGTCTCGAAGCGCGCGAATAGCGAAAAAGCGTCGGCCGTGGAGCCTGCAAACCCAGCCAAAATTTTGTCCTGATAGAGGCGGCGAATCTTTTTGGCTGAATGTTTCAGCACGTGGTCGCCGAGCGTAACCTGGCCATCGGCGGCCATGACCACCATGCCATTGCGGCGTACGCAAATCACGGTGGTGGAATGAATCCTGGCTCGATACTGGTCACGATTTTGGGAATCTGGCGCCACAACAGGATTTTTGCGATAAGCCATGAAAAAACCTCTGGAAATGAGGCATCTTGCGGGAAAAACACCTTCAGGATGCAGTCACGAGTATAGCGCAGCGCGTGAGCCGTGGATGCATCGACATGAATCCGGAGCTGGTTCCACAGCCCCTCAGGCATCACGCCTGGCCGGTTGCGGTATCCTCTAGTTTACGACCGATGGAGTAGTGATCCGCTTCGAATGACTCAAATCAGCGCCAACACGTGGGAGATTGTAGTCGCCGGGGGAATCATTGTCGCGTTCCTTGTGGTGGGTCTCTGGCTGCTGCTTCGCAAAGGCCCCACACCGGACGAACTGGAGATTGCGCGCCGCCAGTTTCTCTCCCGCGCCGGGCGCGTGGTGGACGGCATGTTGCTGGACATCTGCGAGGTCGAGGCCGCGGCTAGAACCAAGAACGAGTCAAGCCGCACCCTGACCATGCTGCTTTACAGCTATCGCATCGGCGGCGTGGACTACGAGTCCTCTCAGGACGTTACCGACCTACTCCGCGAAGGGGATGCGGTCCAGGTGCGCGCAGGCTTCCCCTGCTCGGCGCGCTATCAGCCGGGCAACCCGCAGAACAGCATTGTGGTGTCAGAAGAGTGGAGCGGCCTGCGGGCTGGATTGCCGGTGTTTCCCGAATTTGAGAATCCTGAGCCCATTGATACGAGCCATCTGGAAGTATTGCGTCCGGGGCGCGGGTAATCGGGTTGCGGGAAAAAGGCCGGCGCATGGCTGGCCGAATCGAAGCTTTTGAATCGCAGGTCAAACATTTGTTAAATCCCGCACCTAGCTGCAAGAACAAAGTCACGGCGAGAGTGGGGCGCCCATTCGGCTTGCCGCGCATTGACTTGCCGACTCGCAGAAAGGGGTTCTGCTCATGATGTTGCGCAAGCTCTTTGTCTCACTGATTTTTCTGGCGCTGGTTTTATCCGCTTTCATCTCCCAGCCGCTCGCGGCCCAATCCGCCGCTCAGCCCGCGGTCTTTGGCTATGCGGACTTTGCTGCGCAGGCGAAGGTAGAGGAGAAATTCCTGGCCGTTCCCGACGCCAGGCTGGCCGGCCAGCACCTGAAGACGCTCACCGCCGAGCCGCACCTGGCCTCGACACCTGAAGATCGCAAGACCGCCGAATACGTGGCGCGAAAATTTCGCGCGGCCGGACTGGAAACGGAGATCGTGCCTTACCGCGTTCTGCTTAATCAGCCCAAGCAGGTGCGCGTCGAGGCGTATGACTCCAGTGGCAAACTGCTGATGAGCGGGCCTACGCGGGAGCACGTCGAGGGCGATCCATTCCAGGACGATCCGCGCGTGGTAATGCCCTTCAACGGCTCCTCCGGCTCGGGCGATGTGACCGCCGAGGTGGTCTACGCAAATTACGGCCGTCTGGAGGACTATGACCAGCTCGCGGCGCGGCACATCGACCTGAAAGGCAAAATTGTTCTGGTGCGCTACGGCGGTAACTTCCGCGGCGTGAAGGTCTTCATTGCCGAGCAGCGCGGAGCCGCCGGCGTGCTGATCTACTCCGATCCGCAAGACGACGGCTTTTCCAAGGGCGACGTTTACCCCCAGGGGCCGTGGCGGCCGGAGACGAGCGTCGAGCGCGGCTCGGTGCAATATATGTTCGAATACCCCGGCGACCCGGAGACGCCCGGCGTGGCCTCGACCCTGGACCTGCCCGATTCGGCGCGCGTCTCGCCCTATGGCAGCCAGCCCCGCATCATCTCCATTCCCATCAGCTACCACGATGCCTCGCCCATCCTGCAGGCATTGCAAGGCCCCGGAGTGCCCAAGGGCTGGCAGGGCGGGCTGGGCTTTAGCTATCACCTTGGAGGGCAGGGAAGCGTGCTGGTTCACCTGGTCTCCGTTCAGGATTTTCAGCGCCGCATCATCTGGGACGTTATCGGCAAGATTAAAGGAACAGAGTACCCCGGCGATTGGGTGGTCATCGGCAATCATCGCGACGCCTGGGTCTACGGCGCAGTCGATCCCTCGAGCGGCACCGCGGCCATGCTCGAATCAGTTCACGGCGTCGGCGCGCTGCTGAAGCAGGGCTGGCGACCTAAGCGGACGATTGTCTTTGCGAGTTGGGATGCGGAGGAAGAGGGCCTGGTCGGCTCGACCGAATGGGTGGAGCAGAATGCCAAGGCGCTGGAGCGCGCCGTGGCTTACTTCAACACGGACGTAGGCGTTTGTGGGCCGGATTTTTCCGCCGCCGCCGTTCCCTCGCTCAAAGAGTTTCTCCGCCAGTTGACGCGCTCGGTTCCCAGCCCGCTGGGCGGAACGGTCTATCAGCAATGGAGGATCAAATCCGCCGGCGAGAGTGGGCATCGCCACTCCAACGCCCCAGCCATGGCTGGCGAAGAGGTTAGCGTGGGAGACCTTGGCTCTGGCTCCGACTTCACGGCCTTCCTGCAGTACGCGGGCGTGCCCTCCACCGACATCAGCTCCGGCGGTCCTTACGGCGTCTATCATTCCGTCTTCGACAACTACGCATGGTACACGCAGAATGCCGACCCCAAGTTCGAGTATTTGCAGGAGATGGCCCGCGTCCTCGGCCTGGAAGCCCTGCGCATGGCCGATGCCGACGCGCTGCCATACGACTATGTGGCCTACGCCCGCGCGGTCAGCTTCTATGTTGAAGCGGCTAAACGTAAGGCCGTGGACAAGGAACTCTCGCTGGACTTTGGCCCGGCGCAAGCTGCTTCAGTGCACTTCTCCGCCGCAGCGGAGCACGTTCACGGGCAGCAGGCCGCCGCCTCCGGCGATCTGGCAAAACTCGGCAAACTCAACTGGGCCCTTCGCCAGGCCGAGACCGATCTCACCTCAGAAGCCGGCCTGCCCAACCGCCCCTGGTTCCGGCACACCATCTTTGCCCCCGGCGAGTACACCGGCTACGCGGCGGTCGTGATTCCCGGCGTTAATGAGGCTCTCGACCGCAAAGATTCTCAGCGGGCGGCGCAGCAGTTGGCGGTCCTCACCCAGGCGCTCAACCGGGCGGCGCAGACGCTGGAGGGGGCGCGGTAAGGTGACTTAAAATTACTCTTGACGTAACGCGTAACGGGGAGCATACTAGAACATGATTGCCGGTTATCGAGACAAGAGAACCAGGAACTTTGCCGCCGGAATGCGCGAAAGAGCTTTCGAAGGCATTGACCGGCCGGCTCGATTGAAGCTCGACCGGTTGGATGCGGCAACCTCCCTCAAGGATCTTTCGGCTCTGCCGGGCAATCGCTTTGAGGCCATGTTAGGTGATCGCAAAGGGCAATACAGCATTCGCATCAATGACCAGTGGAGAATCTGTTTTGAGTGGCATGATTACGATTTAGGCCCATCCAACGTCGAGATTGTTGACTATCACTAGGAGAACCCCATGTCCATCACCGCCATCCATCCCGGAGAACACCTGGCTGAAGAGCTGAATGAACTTGGTATGAGCGCCTCTGAGCTGGCACGTCAGCTGGATGTGCCGCCCAATCGCATCACGGCCATCCTGAACGGACAGCGTGGTCTGACCGGTGACACTGCCCTACGCCTGGCCCATTTCTTCGGCACCAGCCCGCAGTTCTGGCTCAACCTGCAAAGCCTCTATGAGTTGCGTCTGGCCCAGCAGAGAGCCGGGAAAGCGATTCATGCGCTTCCCCGGCTCAAGCGTCTCGAACACATTCCTGCCTGAGAGTGCTTACAAGCTACGGAAACTGGGGCTTGCCATGTTTCAGTAGCCTGTTCAACCGCCTATTCGACCGCGGTCGGCGTCCATCCATCCTTGCCGGCCAGGAAGGTATCCGGCGCATATTGTGTGGTCTGAGACTCGGTAAGATACACGGCATACTTCTCGCGAGTCTTCTTCGTGTAGCCTGAGGCTCCGGTGCCCGTCGAGCCGTACTCCGCGTAGTACGAGGTGGCCAGGTAGTCGGTGGTTCCCGGTGTCCACTCGATCCATCCTGCCGCCGTGATCGGCGCATTGATTATGTTGTTGACCAGGATAACCTTCGAGTACACGCCCCACGGACGGCCCAGATAATCGTTGGTCTGGCTGCTGCTTTGGGAATCGATCGTGCTGTTCCAGAAGACGAATCCGGTTAAGTACGCGTCCGTGCTGGAGCGATTGTTTTGCGCGGTCATGGTGGCCTCGCCGCTGGCGCTGCCGTGCTCGTCGATCTTGATCGTGCAGGTATCGCAAACCAGCGCGGCGTCGCCGAAGATGAAGTCCACGTTGCCCTCGATGTAGGCTTCATAGAGGTAGACGCGCGTCGGAGTGGTACAAGTGGTCGAGCTGCATCCGTTGGCTCCCGCGTAGAAGGTGTCCTGGCGGCCGATCAGACGGACGTTGCGGCCCACCGAGCGGTCGGCCTGGATCGACAAGGCCAGAGCCTGCGACTCGGTGTTGCCGTCCTGGGTGTAGAGGTTCTGAATCTGCAGGTTCTGGAAGTAGAAATTGGTGGCCGCGCTGGTGACGATCACCGTGGACGATGGAATGTCTCCCCCGGCTCCGGACGCCGAAAGGTCGTCGGAGATGATGGTCGCCGAGGCGCTGCTGCCCTCGCCGATCAGGCTCACGCCCGGTTTCGAAATCGTGACCTGCCCGGTGTAAGTGCCCGCCGCTATTTCCACCGTACCGCCGTTTGAGGGCAATGCATTTACCGCCGCCTGAACCGTGCTGTAGTGACCCGTTCCCGAGCCGCCCACGTAGACTGTTGTCGCATACATACTGCCGGCTGCCAGAAGAATGGTCAGCGTCAGGCCGTACATCCTGAATTTCCGCATTTGCTTCATTTTGTTCCTCCGTTTTTGGCTGAAACTATGCCCAGAGGTCAGACCAGCGTATTGTTTCCTCTTTTTTTTGCTGTCGACTGCACAAGCCTTCTGCGCTAAGATGAGTACCTGTTTGCAGGATTTGGGAAGCCTCTGATTACCAAAGTTTCGCAGCAGGAAGATTATCACAGCCAAACGACAGTTCGCAGCTAAATTTGTGGCATTTTTTTGAGCGATGCGCGCACAGCCCTTTCCGGCTGGTCTGACCACTAGCGCAGACGAACGGCGCCTGCCTTGAAGGGATATTGCCCCGAATCGCAAGCGGAATCCGCCTCGGCGGCGGCGCACGGCCGGATTCACGCTCCACTCCGTCGTTGTATGGTTGACCTCGCTGGTTAACGCTCGTATCTTTAGGGGGTGACGATGAAAATTTCCCCCAACACGCTTCGCATCGGAATCGCGGTGACCATTGTCGTGGGCACCATTGCCTGGCTGGCCTTGTCCGGCATCGGTGCCAGCAAGAGCTACTACGTCACCATCCCCGAACTGGGCGCGATGGGCGACAAGGCTTACCACAGCCAGTTGCGCGTGGAGGGCTTCGTGCAGCCCGGCTCCATCGAGCAGAGCGGCACTCATGTGACCTTTGTTTTGAACGAGTTTGAGAGCCACACGCCCAAGGCCGCTTCAGGGCGCCTGCTCACGGTCAACTACAAGGGCTCCGAGCCGCCGCCGGACACATTCAAGGACGACTCCCAGGCTCTAGCCATGGGCACTTACGGCCGCGACGGCGTCTTCCACGCCACCGTCTTGCAGGCCAAGTGCGCCAGCAAGTACGCGCCGGCCCAGCCAGGCGCGCAACCTGCCGCTAGCCCGCACACTGCCGCTGCGCATCCGGCTGCGGCAGCCCCAGCAACTGCCAACTGATCGCAATGACTGCTTCCGCATCCGAGACCGCCAGTTCGACTGTTTGCGCCCGGCCTATCATTGCCAGTTTGGAAAAGGTCTCCAAGCTCTTTGGCTCCTTTGCCGCGCTGCGCCAGGTCTCGGTGGAGCTGGAGCAGGGCCGCTGCTACGTTCTGCTGGGCGAAAACGGCGCGGGAAAATCCACGCTGCTTCGGATTCTGGCCGGCCTGCTCAGGCCCAGCTTCGGAAAGGTCATTGTCTTCGGCAATCTCGAACCTCATGACGCCCGCGAGCGCATCGGCTACATGAGCCACGCAGCCATGCTCTATGACGAGCTAACCGCCGAGGAAAACCTGCGCTACTTTGCCAGCCTCTATCCCGGCCGCGCTTGCCTTGGACCGGCCGATGCCCTCAGCCAGGTTGGCCTTGACCCCGCGCTCAACCGCATCCTGGGCCAGTATTCGCAGGGGATGCGTCAGCGCACCTCGCTAGCCCGCGTGCTGCTCTCCGTTCCAGAACTGCTGCTGCTCGACGAGCCATTCTCCAACATGGACGTGGAGAGCGCCCACCAGATGGTCGAGCTGCTGGCAGGATTCCGCCAAGGCAACCGGACGATTGTCTTGACGACCCATCAGCGTGAGCTGGCCGCGCCCATCGCCGACTGGGTGCTGACGCTGCACGCCGGGCGAGTGGCTTCGCTTGAGCCAGGGAGGCCTTCGCGATGAAGACCAACGGCGCACGCCTGCTGGAATCCCTCGGCATTCCATTCGCACTCCAGGACTACGAGGTCGATCCCGATGATTTATCGGCCCTCACCGTCGCAAAAAAGATCGGAATGCCGCCCGAGCAGGTCTTCAAAACGTTGCTGACGACAGGCGGACCCAATTCGTATGTCTTTGCCGTCATTCCCGGCGATGCGGAACTGGACTTCAAGAAGCTGGCTCGCGCCGCCGGCTTGCGCAAGGCGGAGATGGTTTCGCTGAAAGAAGTCCAGCCGCTCACGGGCTACATTCGCGGCGGCGTCACTGTTTTTGGCGCGAAAAAGCCCTTTCCTATCTTCGTCGATGAGACGGCGATTCTCTTTGACAAAATCAGCGTTTCGGCCGGCGCGCGCGGAACGCAGCTTATCCTTTCGCCCGAGGACTATCTGAGAGCCGCTGAAGCCCAGACCGCCGACCTAACCAAATCCACCGCACTGGAGGGCCGCGCCCAATGACCCGCACCCTCTGGACTCATCTCATCAAAGACCTGCGCATCGAGCTGCGGACGCTGGACGCCCTCGTCTCGATGCTGTTTTTCTCTCTGCTGGTGGTGGTGCTCTTCTCTATCGCTTTTGACCCGCGCGGAGCCTTTTCCCAGCAGATTGCCGGCGGCGTGCTCTGCGTGGCTACGATGTTCGCCTCGGTCAGCGCGCTGAACCAGGCCTGGGCGCGCGAGATCCGCCACCAGGTTCTGGACGCGCAGCGCATGACGCCCGCTCCGGGCGCGGAACTCTATCTGGCCAAGGTGATTGCGAATTTTCTTTTTGTCACCGTCGTTCAGGTGATTCTGGCGCCCTGTTTTCTCATCTTCTATAACCTGCACATCGCGGGCCAGGGATGGCTGCTGGTGCTGGTGCTGCCGCTGGGCACGTGGGCGCTGGTGGCCAACGGCATCTTCTTTGCCGCGCTCTCCATCCGCAGCCGCAACCGCGAGTTGCTGCTGTCGCTGATCTTGTTTCCCATCTTCATTCCGGCGCTGCTGGCCATGGTGCAGGCCACCACCGCCATTCTCACCGGCGAAAGCGACCCCGCGCTGTGGATCAAGCTGCTGGTCGGCTACGACATCATCTTCACCACGGTGAGCCTGCTGCTGTTCGACGTGGTGTTTCACGCCGAGTAGGGCGGCGATATCCTAAGGAGCCTCATTGGGATTTCAGCCCAGTGAACTCGATTTGGCCAAAAAGGAGACGCTGTGGCATAATCCTTAGCTGCATACCGAGCGTTCCCGCGCGCTGCTTCAGTTGAGAAAGTTCGCTTGATTTGAAGGAGAAAGGAAAGTCTTCAATGGCGACATCTGCGGAAATTCCCAACCCAAGATCTGGCAATAATAGTTCACAACAGGCCGTCTCCGGTTTTCCGGACCTGTTGCAATCGGCTTCAACCCTGGCCCGCGATTTTCTTATCGATGTTCTCAGCAGTCTGATCGGAATCATCTTTATCATCGCTGTCTGCGCTTTGGTAATAACTTCGGGAACATGTTTTCTCAATGCTTTCGGGCAAGGTGCGCCGCGCACCGAGCCGACTTTTGGAATCCTGCTGACAACACAAGTGGATGCATTACATGCATGGATTCTTTTCATCGTTGCCTATGTTCTCGGAGGGATTTTTCATCGGCTGGATCCGAAGCGTCCCGATCGCAAAAGCCTGGAGCGGGCGCTTCGGGGGATGACGGACGAAGATCTTAAGTGTTCACCGGTGCAATGGAGCGGTGCAGTCCCGAATTCCTGGCGGTGGAAGATCAACGTGCCGTTTTACTGGTTTCTCGATCGAATTTTCTTGCTGCCCAAAGATGCATTGGGACGGATGAATGCCGCCAAAATAGCTTCCTTGCCGGGCGCTCATTTCCCGTACTCGCATATGGGAAAGTATCTCCAGTCACGGGAACTGGATCACCTTGTGAAGTTAATACCCTGGGCGAACAGAAGTGATTGGGAAACCGACTCGAACAGGCGCGGCTGCTCGAAAATGTTCATTAACATGCTGAAGATCAGGATGCAATGGGTGGCGCCCCGGAAATGCAGTGAGATCGTAAGGAATGAGGCGCATGTACGGATGATGTCTTCGGTATGGTATGCCGCCAAGGCTGTCTTCAGCCTGACCATCGTCAGCCTGTTGCCGATACTGGCAGTAATATGGCGTCTGCACTCGAATGGAAAATCCATCTACGATGCCCTGACCACCCACGATATTGTGGTGTATGGGGCAGTTGCTTCGTTTGCCTACATCTCGGCGCTTTGGCTCAAATGGCACGTGGAAAGCCGGTTCCATTATCAGCGCGTAAAAGAGGTCGTCTATGTACTTGAAACGGCGTACTGCATGAAGAACTCTATGGATCATAAGAAAATACTGGGTTCTCCGGCGGAAGTTCCCGATTCTCAGGCGCAGAATTCACACGCGCATCAGTAGCCGATCCAAGCCCCTTGTTACCGTTTTGGACCGCTGCTTTCGCTTCCGGAATCCTCTGCGGCTTCTGTGACTGGAATCACTCGACAGTGCCAAACGCGGATGATAGCCTGCAAATGACCCTGTTTTCTGGGAAATTGGACATGTTTCCTCGTGTTTCCCGGTTTCGTTCGTGATCAACCATCTAAATTTCCGCTTGGAGGATTTGTGACTGCTCAGTATTCGGTGTATCTCTTTGAGGCTGTCAGCGCGCTTTTGCTCGTTGTGGCCTTTTTCTTTGCGCGCCAGGTCATCGGAGCCATTCAGGAAGGCGCCGTGGTCTTCCTGAAGCGTCAGTACAAAACCGTTGCGGCCCTCTTGGGCCTGCTGCTGCTTCCCGCATTCGCCGGCGCGCAGGAAACCGCAGCAGGCGAGGCCAGCCTGACACTGCCGAATTTGCGGGATGTGAGTTTCGCTAATTTTTTCGGCTTGAATGGGCATGACCTTCTGTCAATCGGGTTGCTCTTCTGCGCCGCCGGCCTGCTCTTCGGCCTGGTGATCTTTGTGCAGTTGAAGAACTTGCCGGTTCATAAATCCTTGCGCGAAATCTCCGAACTGATCTATGAGACCTGCAAAACCTATCTGGTGACGCAAGGCAAGTTCATTCTTCTGCTATGGGCATTCATCGCGGTCATCATCTCGCTCTACTTCGGCTTCCTGGCGCCGGTGGGAAATGTCGCGGTTACGCTGCCGATCATCCTGCTGTTCTCGCTGGTCGGCATCGCCGGCAGCTATGGCGTGGCGTGGTTCGGAATTCGCGTCAACACCTTTGCCAATTCACGGGTGGCATTCGCTGGATTGAAGGGCAAACCCTATCCGCTCTTTGCGATTCCGCTGAAGGCCGGCATGAGCATCGGTATGCTGCTGATCTCGGTTGAACTGCTGATCATGCTCTTCATCCTGCTGTTCATCCCGGCCAATTACGCCGGTCCCTGCTTCATCGGCTTCGCCATCGGCGAGTCGCTGGGCGCCGCGGCCCTGCGTATCGCCGGCGGCATCTTCACCAAAATCGCCGACATTGGCGCCGACCTGATGAAGATCGTCTTCAAGATCAAGGAAGACGATGCGCGCAACCCCGGTGTCATCGCCGACTGCACGGGCGACAACGCGGGCGACTCGGTTGGCCCCTCGGCCGACGGCTTCGAGACCTACGGCGTCACTGGCGTGGCCCTGATCACCTTCATTCTGCTGGCCGTCAAGAGCCCCACGACGCAGGTGCAACTGCTGGTCTGGATCTTCGTCCTGCGCGTGGCCATGCTGCTCTCGAGCTCCGGCGCCTACTTCCTCAATGGCTTCATCGCCAAGGTGAAGTACGCGAACTCCGACGAAATGGACTTTGAAACGCCGTTGACCTCCCTGGTATGGATCACCTCCATCGTTTCGATCGCCCTCACCTACGTCGTCTCCTACTGGACGATTCCTGTTATCAACGGTGACGTAACGCTCTGGTGGAAGCTGGCTTCCATCATCTCCTGCGGAACCCTGGCAGGCGCGGTTATCCCCGAGCTGGTCAAGGTCTTCACTTCAACCAAATCGGGCCACGTGCAGGAAGTGGTCACCTCGGCCAAAGAAGGCGGAGCTTCGCTGGGCATCCTGTCGGGACTGGTGGCCGGTAATTTCTCGGCTTACTGGCTGGGACTGAGCATGGTTGCGCTGATGGGCCTGGGCTATTTCTTCAGCCTCGGCATTCCGGCTTTGCCGCTTGATCCGGCAGGAATCATGCTGGCTCCGGCGGTCTTCGCCTTTGGCCTGGTTGCCTTTGGCTTCCTGGGCATGGGCCCGGTCACCATCGCCGTCGATTCCTACGGCCCGGTCACCGACAATGCACAATCGGTCTTCGAACTATCACTGATCGAAACCATTCCCGGCATCGAAGCTGAGTTGAAGAAGGACTACGCCATCGACGTCAAGTTCGAGCGCGCCAAGTACCTGCTGGAAGCCAACGACGGCGCCGGCAACACCTTCAAGGCTACGGCCAAGCCAGTGCTGATCGGTACCGCCGTGGTGGGCGCTACCACCATGACCTTCTCGATCATCATGACCCTGACACATGGCCTGACCCAGGACGTGCAAAAGCTCTCCCTGCTGCACGCGCCCTTCCTGCTTGGGCTTATTATCGGCGGCGCGGTGATCTACTGGTTCGCAGGCGCTTCCATGCAGGCTGTCACCACCGGCGCTTATCGCGCGGTCGAGTACATCAAGGCCAACATCAAGCTGGAAGGCGCGGAGAAGGCCTCGGTCGAGGACAGCAAGAAGGTGGTTGAGATCTGCACCAAGTACGCGCAGAAGGGAATGTTCAACATATTCCTCGCCGTCTTCTTCGCCACACTGGCCTTCGCATTCACCGAGCCGTTCCTGTTTATCGGCTATCTGTTCTCGATTGCGATCTTCGGCTTGTATGAGGCGATCTTCATGGCCAATGCCGGCGGCGCTTGGGATAACGCCAAGAAGGTTGTCGAAGTTGACTTGAAGCAGAAGGGCACGCCTCTGCACGACGCAACCGTAATCGGCGATACGGTTGGCGACCCGTTCAAAGACACTTCTTCAGTGGCCATGAACCCCATCATCAAGTTCACCACCCTGTTTGGATTGCTGGCCGTCGATTTGGCCGTCAGTCTCAGCTCGAAGAATTCGACACTCACATACATCCTGGCAGTCGGCTTCTTCCTGGTGTCAGCCTTCTTCGTGCACAAATCATTCTATGGCATGAGGATCGAAACCAAGGAAAGCAACTGATTCCTGTCCTGTAAACCAACAGAAAAACGCCGCCCTTGCGCATAGGCCAACGGGCGGCGTTTTTTATGCGCAATCGCGTGGCGTTCGCTGCGCAAGCTGCTCTGCGCCGCCGCCTTCATCCTGACGCAGTTCCTTGTAGGGGGGGGCTCCAGGTCGCTCGCTTTTGGGAACCTGGGAGACCACGAACTCTCATGCGAGCGACAAACAGGCACTTGGCCGCACCGCAGGCGCTTTGGCAAAGTTGGCCAAAAGTTCTATACTCAAGCTGAGGTGTTCCCATGCCGACTCGCAATGTCAGCCTGCCTGAAAAGCTGGATCAGTTTATTACCGCCAAAGTAGAGTCCGGAGACTACGCCAACGCCAGCGAAGTGATGCGGACGGCTCTGCGCCTGCTGGAAAAGGAGGAGCGGGAGTACGAGGAGAAGATGACGGCGTTGCGGGCGGCGATTGCCGAAGGGGATGCCAGCCCTGATGCCGAAGAGGGCGTCTTTGAGCGGCTCGACGCCTACATCAAAGAACTAGCGGCAGAGAAAGAAGAGAGCCTTGCCGAAGTTTAATGTCTCCAGGCCTGCTCAATCAGATATGAGGGCCATCGCCCGATACACCCTTGAGAGATGGGGCGAAGACCAGGCTATTCGATATGCTCAAGGCCTGCAAGCGAGTTTCCAAACCCTCGCGCAGAATCCTGAGATGGGCCGGGCGTGCGATGCAACCAGTACAGGGCTTCGCAGGCACGAGCAAGGGAAGCACGTTGTGTTTTATCGGTTGAAGCCGGACGGAATTCGCATCGTGCGCGTTCTGCACCAGCAGATGATTCCAGCCAAGCCGCATTTCGAGCAGTGACGGTCTGCGTGTCCCGGCACAATCGGCCTCACCCGAGGCAATCCGCCCCCAAATCTCCACATCTGCACAGATTTTCTCTCAAACTGCACCGCTTTTGCGCCTTGTCCGCGCCCCCCGGCAAGGACTAGGCTTGGTCTTTGAGGAGACGCCGTCGCAGGCCCATAGGCTTGCACTGATTTTGGGGCAGATTTGGACAGGCGGAAACCGCGCTCCGCAAGGGGCTTTGGAGCTTTCCACAGGCAAATCCCTTTGTTTAGTACTTTGGTGCCTGAAACGTAAACAAAACACAAGATGTTGTGGTTTTTTGTTGACAAGCACAACAGAGAGAGGTACTTTTTCATCTGCGGCCTTTAACGGGTTATGAACGATCTCCGGTGTGAACGTCCCATCGAGAGGCCGCTGAGAACAGAGAACTCGCGGTACTTTTCTATCCCCGTTTCCAGTTCTTTGAACAAGATTGTCCCTGACCCTTCTCCGTGCAGCTCTGCGCCGGAGAGGAGCCGAAGTTTCACATTTATTTGCCGATTGTGAGGATTCCATGAATGAGGTCCAGTACCAGTCTTCCCCAGCCGCCCAGCAGGCTTCCCAACCCCAGAGGGGCCTGATCTTTACCCGCCGCTTCACCACCGAGGGCGTCTCCCCTTATGACGAGATTCAGTGGGAGCAGCGCACCGCCTCGATAGGGGATCAGAACGGCAACTGCATCTTCGAGCAGAAGAATGTGGAGACGCCGGTGGACTGGTCGGTCACCGCGACCAATATCGTGGCCTCGAAGTACCTGCATGGGCATCTGGGGACCCCGGAGCGGGAGACGGGGATTCGCCAGTTGGTGGCGCGCGTGGCGGAGTCCATCCGCGACTGGGGCCTGACGGGCGGCTACTTTGCCACCCCCGAGGATGCGGTCATCTTCCATGACGAACTGGTCCACATGCTGCTGACGCAGAAGGTGGCCTTCAACTCGCCGGTGTGGTTCAACGTGGGCTGCGACCGGCTGGAGCCGGAGGCGGACGGGCAGAACTGGCACTGGGATCCCTCCACGGGCGGGGTCAAGTTCTCCCACTCCGGCTACCGCAATCCCCAATGCTCGGCCTGCTTCATCAATTCGGTGGACGATTCGCTGGACTCGATTCTTACCCTGGCCAAGACCGAAGGGATGCTGTTCAAGTGGGGCTCGGGCACGGGGACCAACCTGTCGCCGCTCCGTGGGTCGAAGGAGCAGTTGTCGGGCGGAGGTCAGGCCTCGGGTCCCTTGAGCTTCATGCGCGGCTTTGACGCCTTTGCCGGGGTCATCAAATCGGGAGGCAAGACCCGCCGCGCCGCCAAAATGGTGATCCTCAACGCCGACCACCCGGATATCATTGATTTTATTGAGTGCAAAGCAAAAGAAGAGGCCAAGGCCTACTCGCTGATCAAGGCCGGCTACGACGGCTCAGGGCCGGACTCTGAGGCTTTCTCGTCCATCTTCTTCCAAAACGCCAACAACTCTGTCCGCGTAAGCGACGAGTTCATGCGTGCCTACGAGAACGACGGCGAATATACCACCTATACAGTGAAGGACCACGAGCCGGTAACGACCTACAAAGCGCGCGAGATCATGCACAGGATTGCCGAGGCCACCTGGCAGTGCGGCGATCCAGGTATGCAGTTTGACACCACCATTAATCGCTGGCATACCAGCAAGAACACGGCGCGCATCAACGCCTCAAACCCCTGCTCGGAGTACATGTTCCTGGACAACTCGGCCTGCAACCTGGCCAGTTTCAATCTGATGAAGTATGTCACTCCCTCCGGCGGCTTCGACATTCCCGCTTACCGGCACTCCATCTCCGCGGTCATCACCGCGATGGAGATTCTGGTGGACAACTCCGGCTACCCCACCGAGGCCATCGCCCGCAACTCCCACGACTATCGCCCTCTGGGACTGGGCTACGCCAACCTGGGCGCGCTGCTGATGTCCATGGGCCTGCCCTATGACTCCGACGCCGGTCGCGACTTTGCAGCCACCATGACCGCTATTCTCACCGGTCAGGCCTATCTGCAGTCGGCCATTGTGGCGGCCAATTGCCCGCCAATCGCCTCGGCCACGCCGCTGACCGCTAATGTCGGTCACCAAGGCGGCGCTTGCCCTGGCTTCTACGTCAACCGTGAGCCGTTCCTGGACGTGATCCGCATGCACCGCGCCGAGGTCAACAACATTGGCAGATCGTGCCAGAGCGGCGAGCCCTTCTCCGTACCGCAACTCGACGCCCTGATTGACGCCAGCCGCGAAAGCTGGGATATGGCCTTGGTTTACGGAGAAAAGCACGGCTATCGCAACTCCCAGACCACGGTCCTCGCCCCCACGGGCACCATCGGCTTCATGATGGACTGTGACACCATGGGCATTGAGCCGGAGCTGGCGCTGGTTAAGTACAAGAAGCTGGTGGGCGGCGGCAATATCAAGATCGTCAACAGCACCGTTCCTGAAGCTCTCTTCAAGCTGGGCTATGCCACGGAGGAAGTGAACGCCATCGTCAGCTACGTGGACGCCACCGGCACCATCGAGGGCGCGCCCGGCATTCGCCCCGAGCACCTGTCCGTCTTCGATTGCAGCCTGAAGCCCATCAAGGGCACCCGCACCATCCATTACATGGGCCACATCAAGATGATGGCCGCCGCCCAGCCGTTCCTCTCCGGCGCCATCTCCAAAACCATCAACCTGCCCAGTGAGGCTGGCATTGAGGAAATCGCCGAGGCCTACGCCGAAGGCTGGCGTCAGGGACTCAAGGCCGTGGCCATCTACCGCGATGGTTCCAAGGGAACCCAGCCGCTGAATACCAGCATGGACGACCGGCACGACTCTCTTGCACAGGACGCTGCCGGCAGCCGCGTGCTGGCGCAATTGGCCGCCGGCCAGCCCGCCGCTGAAGCTGACCTCAAAGCTCTAGAAGGCAGAATCGGCGAAAAGATTGAGGTTCCCGTGCAGGCGGTCCTACTTGCCGGCGCCGCCTTCCAGCGCGTGCTGGATGAGATTGCCAAGTCTGCCGCCGTGCCTGTTCTGCAAGCCGCGGCCGTGCAGGACGCCGTCACCCAGGAGGCGCAGGATCTGAACGCCCCGCCTCGCGCCGTCCGCCACCGCCTGCCCGGCGAACGCGCCTCGGTCACCCACAAGTTCGAGCTCAGCGGCCACGAAGGCTATATCACCGTCGGCCTTTACCCCTCCGGCCAGCCCGGCGAAATCTTCATCAGAATGGCCAAGGAGGGTTCCACCGTCTCCGGCATGATGGACTCTTTTGCCACCTCTGTCTCCATCGCCCTGCAGCATGGCGTTCCGCTCCAGTTGCTGTGCAATAAGTTCGCCCACACCCGATTCGAGCCCTCCGGCTGGACCGGCAACCCGCAGATTCGCATGGCCACCAGCCTGATGGACTACATCTTCCGTTGGCTCGATCTGCGCTTTCACTCCGGCACTCAGTTGGCGTTGTTCTCGGGGCTGATTCCGCAGGCTTCGCAACTGCCCGCCTCGCCCAGCATGGCGCCCGAGACAGAACCGTTCCAGGATACATACGCGCAGGACCACCTGGCGCAGTTGGCCGAGGAGGTCGCCAAGCGGCTGAATCAGGTCAGCAGTCCATTGAGCGGCGGCGGCATTGCGCCGGAGGCGAAAGCCGAAAAGCAGTTGGGTGCATCCTTTGCAAGCGGAATTGCAGAAGCCAATAAGTCGAACAATTTCGGAACTCTCTCTGGTTTGACTGCTGAAGCAATGGCAGCCAGTGGTGTTTCCGCGCCTCGCGGCATCTACCACGCCACCGAAGCCATGCGCTCCATGTACGAAATGGGCGATGCGCCAAGTTGCCCAGTCTGCGGCGCCATCATGGTCCGCAACGGCTCCTGCCATCGCTGCATGAGCTGCGGCACTACCAACGGGTGCAGCTAGGGAGACAGGTTCTAGCCCTTCAGAAGAGCCTTGCGGGAATCGCCGCAAGGCTCTGTTGAGGATGAATCATCGGGATACTAGTGATCGATACTATCGCCCAAAGGAAGCTCCTTTGCCCTGTGTGATAACATCTCAGCGCGTTCACGCTCTTCAAAGCGCATAAAGTGCTGAAAAAGAATGAGTAGTAAGTACTCACTACTGAAAACTACAGTGTCTTAGAGCTTACTCCTTGGGCATAAAGCCATCTCTACTTATTGCTCGACGATTTGCGAATGTAATTCACTACATTGGCGCAACACATTGATAATAAGACAATTATGTCGTAAAGCATTCATAAATATAGAGCGTCAGAATCTGCGGAGGATGATTTTTTGGCGATGAATGACGCAAAATGACTCTTGACAAAATGGCAGTATTGGCTTACTAATATCTAAACGAGTCCCAAACTCAACATTCTTCCTCACATGAACAATCACATTCTGTTAACGGACTTTCTCGCATAATGTATGCGGCGCGGAATGGATGCGGCGTCACGTCAGTTGTATTAGTGATTTGAAAGCAGAGTTTGGTGATGAGCGGGAAAAAGGGCTTAGTGTAAAACTGATATGCTAAGTCAGGATGGCGGAGCTGTGTGTAAATTGATGCAAAATACGTCGGCTCATACATTTCGCTTGATTCGTTACGTGCGTTCAAAGCGTTGCTTTCCGCCACTTTTGCGGCATGTCGATTAAGCCAGAGGTCTTGAATGTGCCTGGAGACAATAGTTCAAGCATCTGCCGTCAGGTTCCGCTGGAACCAACAAGCTTACACTCCGCGCGCGATCCCAAATGGTACGCGGTTTACACGATTCGGCAACATGAAAAATCGGCGCTTAGGCAACTAGAACTGCGGAAAATTGAGTCATTTCTTCCTGTCTATGAAACTGTTCGGGTCTGGAAGAACCGGCAACGGATGAAGCTCATTCTGCCGCTGTTTCCTTCTTACCTGTTTGTGCATATCAATTCAAGCGAACGGGCGAGTGTCCTGCAGTCTCCAGGAGTACTGCAGATTGTGGGCAGCAGCCGAGAGGGTATCCCTCTTCCGGATGCCGAGGTTGAGTTTCTCCGCTCTGGATTCTGTAAACAACGGATCGAGCCGTATCACGAACTTGTTATTGGTGAAAAGGTTTGTATTAAGAGTGGTGTGATGCAGGGCCTTCAAGGAACTCTAGTGAGAAAGAACAATAATATGCGGTTCGTGCTGACAATCGAAATGATTAATCAGCATGCCGCGATCCAGGTGGATCCTGAAGATCTGGAGCCGGTAGTTGTTTCAATATAGGTTAAATCGCAGCAGTTATACGGCAAGTAAACAATGTCGTGTATAGGCTGCGGAAAATCAGCAATCGCTCTGGAAAGCGATGTAGTATGCCACATACAGCAAAAAGTCTGGAAAGGACGGACAAGATTGTACAGGCGGCTGGCAGGCTATTTGCGCGTCAGGGATACAACGGAACGAGCACTCGTGAGATAGCCCAACTAGCCGACGTGAGTGAGAATACACTTTTCCGGCATTTTGATCATAAGGAAGACATCTTCTGGGCGGCGATACGCTGGCAACTTACTGGACTAAAGCCTACACAGGATTTGCTAAGCGGGATTGCGCGAGGAGATTCCCCGGAAGTGGTATTGCCAAAGATAATCGAGATGCTCGAAGATACAGTAGTCTACAGGTCTGAGCTGCTACGACTGATTGCAATTGCTATTATCGAGCTGCCCTCGAAGTCGGACGGCCTGTTGTCGCAGTTTTTCACGCCCGTATTCTCTACAATCCGTAAATATTTGGAGGTGAATATCAAAAACAGGACCATTCGTGATTTGGATTCCTCGATGCTGACATCCGCAATGATTATGACAGCGTTGACGCACCCGGGGATTTACAGCCTGATCGATGGCAACAAACCCGTATATTCAAATAGCCTGGAAGCGCACCGTACGTATGTCAGGTTCTGGCTGGAGTTGATCGTTCCAAGGATGCCGGCCTATCCATCGCCCATTGCACGGATAACAGAGGAACATCCAGACAGAACCGCATAGGTCAAAGTCCAGAGAATGTAATCCTCATGATCGGCAGTGCCGGTATTGAGTCGCCTGATCAGCAAGTTGCCTCTGCGGCATGAGTTCGACAGTATAACCGGGCCTGGCATCATCTCGCTTTACAGCTAACATTTATGACTTTGCCTGTTAACACCTCGCAGTCTGCAACCGCTGAGTTGTTCGCGAGTGTCTGCAGCGTGACATCATCAGTTAGTAACCTGGACTTGAAATCCCCACGAGAAACAAAAAGTCCGATACCCTGGAGGGAACGAAATGTCTCCGGAATCAAAGCTAGCTAGACGGCATAGGGCGCAACGTATCTGGCGCCGAACCATCGCATTTTCTTTGGACTTATCAGCATTTGTCCTCTCTACATTCCTTGCATTCGAGTTGCGATACGACGGTGCATTGCCTGCCCAACTCATTCACCCAATGGCCGTGGCCCTTTGCATCTGGGCAGCGGCAAAGTCCGCGGCCTTCATCGTTGGCGCGGTAAGCCAGGGAAGTTGGCGGCACACTTCTGTTTTTGATGCAGTGCGGATTGTATTGGCAAATTCGGCGGGGTCGATACTGGGTGGATTGGTCATTTTTCATCTAATCGGACCATTGGGCATTCCGCGCTCTGTATACATTCTGGATTGGCTGATTTCCTGCTTATTGACTTTGGGCGGGAGGTTGGCAGCTCGCGTTGTCGTTACCGCGATAAGCACTAGTAGCGTCGAGGGTGAGCGGGCAAATACGCTCATTTATGGCGCCGGCGCCGCAGGACTGGCGCTTTTATGGGAGCTGCGGCAGAACCAATCCTTGATGTGCGATGTCATAGGCATTGTCGATGACGATCAAAGCAAAGTTGGGCTCGTGCTGGATGGCAAGAAGGTGATGGGAACCGGAGAATCCCTCGGAGCATTGGTGCAGAAGTACGCCATTAAGAGAGTACTCATTGCGATCCCCTCCGCGACGGGACCGCAAATGGTGCGCATTTTGAGGCTCGCCACCGACGCCAAGGTGGAATACAAAATGGTTCCGAGTTTGGGCGAGCTTGTTCAGGGCACGGAATTGGGCAAGCAGATTCGAGAGGTTGCCGTAGAGGATTTGCTCGGTAGAAAGCCCGTGCATCTTGACCAGGATCGGATTAGGGAGCGCGTTCAAGGGCGGGTTGTTATGGTGACCGGTGCCGCGGGATCTATCGGGTCGGAGATTTGCCGGCAGATCGCTTCTTTCCGTCCGCTTGCCATTGTGGGGTTCGATGAGGCGGAGACTCCACTTTTCCACATTGACAAAGAGATGGCTAAAAACTTCCCTTACATAACTTTTTACCCTGAGATTGGCAGTATTACCAGCCGTAGCACTCTGAAAAGGGTGATGCAACACTATCACCCGTCGATCCTGTATCATGCTGCCGCCTATAAGCATGTTCCGTTGATGGAGAAGCACGTCTTCGCTGCTGTCGAAACTAACATTTTCGGAACTTGGAATGTCGCCCGCGCGGCGGCTGAGCATGGAGTCGGCGATTTTGTCATGATTTCCACTGATAAGGCGGTGCGGCCGACCAGCATGATGGGCGCTACGAAGCGCATGGCAGAGTTGCTGATTCGCGCGCTTCAGATGGAAGGTGGTACAAAATTTGTTGCTGTGCGTTTCGGGAATGTACTCGGAAGCAACGGAAGTGTTATCCCAATCTTCAAAGAACAAATTGCCGCAGGCGGCCCTGTAACAGTCACTCACCCTGAAATGACCCGCTATTTTATGACCATTCCTGAGGCGGCCCAGTTGGTTTTGCAAGCTTTCTCGATCGGCAGGGGCGGAGAAGTATTTGTTCTCGAAATGGGCGAGCCCGTCAAGATCGTAGATCTAGCCAAGAATCTAATTCTGCTCTCGGGGCTCCAGCCTGAACGAGACATCGAGATTCAATTTACAGGTCTTCGCCCAGGCGAGAAAATGTATGAAGAATTAAATCTACAGGATGAGCATCTAGTCCCAACTTCGCACGCTAAGATTAGAAGCTATGTCTGCCATCAGAATCTCGACACAATTCAAATCAAAGCGTCTTTGCAACACTTGCAAGCAATTGTTGAAGGACAAGACGTCGCCAACCTCGTTTTGATGCTCAAGGAATTGGTGCCCGACTATAATCCCGGGACTGAGCTATTGAAATCTGCCTTGTCTGTCAAGCCATACAATGCAGGTCCAGAGAAGATTCCGGTTCATCGTGAGCAGACCGAAACCACGGATGTAGCCAAACTGAAGCCTGCGGCGCTATTGAATTAAATACGTTCAAAGAGCAGCTTGGCGCCGAACCAAAGGCGCTGCCAACATAGATGTCACAATCCTCGATCTCTGATAGCATCCCGTCAAAGAGGATGTCCCTCCTCTTGAAGAGACGGCTTCGTGTGGCATCCCAAGCTGCCCAAATCCCTTCTCAATTGCCAGAATACTGTCGGAGCAAAGGCTTGATTCATGCCCGCGCTCATTGCGGATTACTTGGCATCTCACCAACCAGCGAATGCTGATCAACTTATTCATGATTCTAAAAGGTCAAATGATGAGCGAAGTTGTGCTTGATAACCATGGGAGTTTTGACTCCGGGTCGCGATGGAACCGAGTCTGCGGTCTCCTGCTTGCTTTCGGATTGGTCGTAATGCTTTTCGGCCTTAGTGCTGCCCGGATGTGTGCTGCCCAGGCTGCTGATCAAGTGGGAAGTCAGACGCCATATCAACAAACCGGCCAGTCGGCGGACCAACAAACCAGCCAATCGGCGGACCAACAAACTGACCAGTCGGCGGACCAACAAACGGGTCAGACAACGAATCAGCAGACGATGTCTGCAGAGCAGATAATTGGTATTCTCGAGCAGGAGCCGGATCTCCTGGCCAGCATTAAGTTACTGGTTGCGAAACAACCTGGAATGGATCCAGGTACAATCAGCGATCAATCGCTCTACGACCGCATTCGCCAGGATGCGAACCTGCGCGATTTGGTTACCCAAGAGTTGACCAAGCGCGGCTACAGCACGAATTCTGCAGCGCTTGACCCGAAATCCTTGAATACAGATAATTCTCGTTCCACGAAAACGGCAATGCCGAAGACGACAACTCCTTCCCCCATTCAAGCACTCCCGTATGAAAATCCGGACAATCCTCAGGTTCAACGTCAGTATAGCCCTTATAGAGACTTGCCTTCACTGTCGGATCTTTATACTCAGTTCTCCTCTATTAATACTAAAGTGAAATTGCTCAGATTTGGCAGCGACGCCTTTCTTGTCGGAACGGGGAATGCGAATGAACTCCCGATGGATCTTCCGGTGGGGCCCGATTATGTACTTGGGTCGGGGGACAATGTTGTGGTGAACCTGTGGGGTGGTCACTCCGAGCGGCTAAGCCTGACAATTGACCGCCAGGGTCAGATCGCGCTCCCTGAGGCAGGCACTATCACGATTGATGGGCTCACGATCAACCAGGCGCAAAGTGCCATTCAGAAAGCCCTCAGTACACAGTTCCAGGGAGAGCATGTTGAAATTTCGCTGGGCCGGCTCCGTACAGTTCGCGTATATGTGGTTGGTGACGTGCAGCGGCCCGGCGCATATGATGTTAGTTCCTTGTCTACACCGCTCAGCGCCTTATATGCCGCCGGTGGCCCGACCAGCCGCGGGTCACTGCGCATCCTGCGCCAGTACCGCGGCAAACAACTGGTCCGTGAAATTGACCTTTATGACTTCTTGCTGCGAGGAGTCCGCTCGAATGTCGACCGCCTGTTGCCAGGCGATACCATCATGGTGCCGCCGGTAGGTTCGCAGGTTACGGTGGAAGGAATGGTGCACCGTCCCGCGATTTACGAACTGAACGGCGAGCAAGGATTAGACCAGGTGCTTGATCTCGCCGGAGGAGTGCTGGTTTCTGCGAGTTTGAAACAGATTAATGTTGAACGAATTGAAGCCCACCTGCGCCGCACCATGTTAAGTTTGCAACTTCCGGACAACGCGGAAGGGGTGAAACAGAAACTGGCCGATTTCCGTGTACAAGGTGGAGACGACGTCGTAATTACTCAGATATTGCCTTACAACGAGCAGGCAGTCTATCTTGAAGGGCATGTCTATCGTCCAGGAAAGTACCCTTACCGGGATGGAATGACTATCAACGATCTATTGCATTCATACCAGGACGTGATGCCGGAACCGGCCGATCACGCTGAACTTGTTCGTCTGGGACCGCCGGATTTCCGGCCGGAGACCACAATTTTCAGTTTGCCTGACGTGCTGATCGGTAACAACCCAATCGCACTGCGCCCGTTCGATCTAATCCGCATCTTCAGCAGGTATGAGATTGATTCGCCCAGGGTTTCGATTGAGGGAGAAGTCCTCCGCCCCGGCAGATTCCCAATGTCTCAAGGGATGACACTGGCTGATCTGGTGCGCATGGCGGGAGGCTTTAAGCGTAGTGCCTATCGGAACGAAGCCGATCTTTCCAGCTATGTGGTTCAGAATGGACAGAAGGTGCTGGTCAGTCATAGCCTCGTCGCAGTCCAGAAAGCGTTGGATGGCGATAAAAGTACGGATGTGGTGCTAAAGCCCGGCGATGTTGTCAGCATACGGCGATTGGCCGGTTGGCAGGACATCGGTGCGTCGGTAACGATAACTGGCGAAGTCGAACATGCCGGTAGCTATGGGATTGAGCAGGGAGAGCGCCTGAGTTCAGTTCTGAGGCGAGCTGGCGGATTTCGTGAGAGTGCATACCCCCCCGCCGCCGTTATGGAACGCGTGCAGGTTCGCGAACTAGGCGAGCAAGCCCGTCAGCAGATGATTCTGCGAATCGAAAACTCGCCAATCACTGTTAATTCAGGGGTTATGTCCACTTCGTCAACATCTCAGTCAATAGCAGATTTGCAGAAGTCACTCCAGCAGCAGCAGCAAAGTGTCCTCACGGCACTTCGCGACCATCCCGCCAGCGGCCGGTTGGTAGTCAACATTTCCGCGGACATCGGAAAATGGGAAAACACACCGGCAGATATTGAAATGCGCGCAGGCGACACGCTGGTCATTCCCAAGCGGTCGAATTTCGTGATAATTAGCGGCCAGGTATTTAACCCAACAGCGATAAGCTATGTCCCTGGTAGAGATGTCGGCTGGTATTTGCGTAAGGCTGGTGGCGCAACACCCTATGGCAACAAAAAATACATCTATGTGTTGCGTGCCGATGGGTCAGTAGTACCACGCGGGAATAGCTGGACTGGCAGTAATTTGATGAACCTTAGATTGCGGCCCGGTGATACTGTGCTTGTTCCCGAGAGAATATCTGGCGGCTCGCCGGCCTGGCAAAACATATTAGCTATGGCGCAAATCATGTCAGCGGTCGCACTTCCTATCGCCCTGGCCAGTAGCTTATGATGCGGCATCAGGTACCCACCATGCAACTCTAACGCTTCGGCCAATATTCGAGCATTCACAACAAATCAGCAAGCTGGCGCAATAACGACGAGATATTTCCTGGCTAGTTTGTAAGTGCCTAATATTATCGGGTTAACAGTCGGCGAATTCAGCACAGTGTAGCATCCCAGAAAGCGACTCTCTAATGGACGATCCTCAAAGCGCAACACGTGGTCTGGAACCTTGGACCCAGGCAAATGACGTAGAATCAGCCAGCGACGAAGAAACGGGCGAAGACCTGAGCTTACGAATCACTCATTTACTACGGGTGTGCTGGGTGAGACGCAAGACGGTTTTTCGTATTCTTGCCGCCGGTATGCTGCTCTCATTGCTATATGCCTATTACCCTCCAAATATGTATATATCGACGACAACTTTAATGGCTCCCGATAACTCCTCCTCCTCCAGTTCCAACCTGATGAGCCTGCTTTCATCTGCTGGTCCCGCAGCTAGCATGGGCAGCTCAGCGCTGGGAGTGAAGACCCCGGGCGCTACATTTGTCGGAATCCTTGGGAGTCGGAGTGTGCATGAAAGTTTGGTTACTCGCTTTGACCTTATGCACTACTACAAG